>OKWQ01000048.1_pt1 | contig 170720 bp, 141 predicted proteins | sample 1607071 | NCBI WGS metagenome assembly OKWQ01 (sample SAMN07501039, study PRJEB24779) | human gut metagenome
GGGGGTATAGCTCAGTTGGGAGAGCACTTGCCTTGCACGCAAGGGGTCAAGGGTTCGAATCCCTTTACCTCCACCAAGCTACGAAGTAATTCGTAGCTTTTTTTGTTTATAATAAAAATATATATAATTGATAATAAAAATATATAATGTTATTATTTCTATATAAAGTAAAGTTTATAAAAATGGCAAGGTGATTAAAATGGCTTTGTATAGAGTAAAACAATTCGTATGGGGATTTACTTCATTATTTAAGGAAATAGATTATGATTATATCAGTAAGTTCTTAAACGAGGATGAGATAAAAATGTTCAATAAATTAAAGCATAATGATAAACATCATTGTATAAGGGTTTGTAAGGATTCAATAAAAATGAAAAATGATTTAAATATAGATGTAGATACATATAAATTAGGGAAAGCGGCACTTTTACATGATGTTGGTAAAAGTAAAAAACATTTAAGCTTAATTGAGAAATCTTTAGTTGTATTATTAGATAAAACAACTAAGGGCAGAATAAAAAAGTATAATAGCATAAAACAAATAGATATATATTATAATCATCCTAAAATAGGATTGGAAATGCTTAATAAATTTGATTATGATAAAGAATTTCTACAGGTTGTTAGGTATCATCATAATAAAGATAAAATCAAGGAAAATAAAATACTTAATATAATAAGTAGATGTGATGATAAAAATTAATAAAGAGGTGAATTTATGGGATCTATAGAAAGAAGAGAAGAAATTATGAAAATGCTAGTTGAAAGTAGTAGAGCAATTAAGGGAACAGAGCTTGCTTCTTTATTTAATGTTACTAGACAGATAATAGTTAAGGATATTGCTATATTAAGAGCTGCAGGTAATAATATTATAGCTACTCCTGATGGATATATTTATAATAAAGATATCAACAAATCAAAATCTATTATTGCTGTTAATCATGATAGTAGTAAGACTATTGAGGAACTAGAGATAGTAGTCAAATATGGTGGAATAATAGAAGATGTTATTATTGATCATCCTCTTTATGGTGAGATAAGAGGTAATTTAATGATAAAAAATTTAAATGATCTAAATAAGTTTGAAAATGAGTTCAAGGGAAAAAATGCAAAGCCTCTTTCAAACCTAACGAATGGAGTTCATCTTCATACAATAGCAGCAGATAGTGATGAAGAAATTAATGCTATAAAGAAAGAATTATTAGAAAAAGGATTTTTATTGTAGACTATGGGAGGATATGAGTTATGGATTATGATATTCTTATACTAGGCGGAGGAGTAATAGGGTGTTCAGTCGCTTATGAACTATCAAAATATAATTTTAATATAGCTCTAATAGAAAGAGATTATGATATAGCGGATGATATATCATTTGTAAACACATCAATAGTATATGATGGATCTGAAACATCAGATGATGTAATGGCAGGACTTGAGTATATAGGAAACTCAATTATGCTTGATACTTGTGAGAAGTTTAAAGTTCCATTTAAGAAAATTGGAGCTTTAAGGGTTGTAAGCGATGAAAATGGAGTTAAAAAGCTAAAAGAAATGTATGAAAGGGCGAAAAGAAGGGGAATAGACGGTGTATATTTAATAGATGATAAAGATGTATATGATATTGAACCCAATATAAACCCTAATATAAAAAAAGGTTTATATTCAGAAAATATAGGAATAGTTGCACCTTATGACTTAGCAATTGCTTATGCTGAAGTAGCATCAGATAATGGTGTTAATTTTAGATTAGAAGAAGAAGTTTTAAATATACAGAACTTAGCTAAGGGATTTAGAGTAACAACTAATAAAAATAAGTTTACCTGTAAGGTTGTAATAAACACAATTCCTCATGAGATATATATCAGGGAAAATGGAAAGGTAGAAGATAAGGAATTAGAAAGTAAAGAAGAACACTTTAAAAATATGAGTTATTTATTAGTTGATGATAATTATAAAAATAAATTAAATAAAATAGTAATAGAAACTTTCGATAAGAATACATTCGTACTAAGTACACCAACAACTACAACAGGTTCATTAATAGGTATAAAGAGTACAGAAAAAACTAGCTTAGAAGACAACTTAATATATGCTAATAGTTTATTAAATAATTTGGAAAAAAATAATATAAATAATTTGTTTAGAGAAAGTTACAATAAGGATTCTATGCTAATAGATGATAGCGAAATAGATAAGGGATATATAAGAGTGACAGGTACTCATTATGGAAAGATTACAATAGCACCAGCAATTGCTAAAATGCTTTGTGATACAATTGCTAATAACTTAAATTGCACATTAAAAAAGAATTTTATAGATAAAAGAAGAGAAGTTTATAAGTTTAGGGAACTTGGAAGAAAAGAAGCTAATGAAATAATTGCATTGGACAATAGATACGGTAAGATTATATGTGTATGTAATAATATATCAGAAGGTGAAATAGTAGATTGTATAAGAAGGCCGTTAGGTGCAAGAACCGTAGAAGGTGTGAAAAGAAGAACTGGATCAGGATTTGGAAGTTGTCATGGATCTTATTGCTATGAAAAGATTGTAAGTATACTTGCAAGAGAATTAGATAAAAAAATTACTGATATAGTTGATGATTCTAAAGATTCTAAAGTAATTTCAAGTAGAATAAAGGAGTTTGGAGATGTCTAGCTTAGAGAATAAAAGTGATAATAAGGATATATTTACATCAATAGTTAGAGTAAAGGGAAATGATAAGTATAGAGTTGTTCCAGTTAAATCTAATAAAGAAGTAGATAAGAAAATGTGGATGGGATTATCTAAGGTATTAGCTAGGATATATGTTAGTGTTCCAATTAAATCAGGGGATTTAATATGTAAAAATATACTTAATACTGGAATTGATATTGTTTGTACAAGAGACATATATGATGAATAATTAAAATATAAAAGTATAATAATATATATAAATAACTTAGTAAAATATTGACATATATATTTTTTTATAATATATTAAAAATAATGAAATAAAACTGTTGAAGAGGCTAGTAATAACAATATTTATTTTAAGAGAGTCGATGGTTGGTGTAAATCGATAGTAAAATGTTATGAATCCACCTTGGAGGGACTGTGATGAGCAGTACGGCTTAAACCGTTAAATTTATTTAAGAGAATAGCATATTTTGCTATTAATTAGGGTGGCAACGCGGAATCTTTCGTCCCTTGTTTAGGGGAAAGGTTCTTTTTTTATGAAAAAAATTAATAAATATAAATTATTAGGAGGTATACATAATGTTAGATTTAAAATTTGTAAGAGAAAATCCAGAGATAGTTAAGAAAAATATAAAAAATAAGTTTCAAGATAGCAAACTTCCACTAGTAGATGAGGTAATAGAATTAGATAAAAAGCTTAGAGAAGCTAAACAACAAGCTGAGGCTTTAAGAGCTAATAGAAATAAGTTTTCAAAGCAAATTGGAGCTTTAATGGCTCAAGGAAAAAGAGAAGAAGCAGAAGAAATGAAAAGGAAGGTAACTGAAAATTCAGAGCGCTTATCTGAGTTAGAAGTTAAGGAAACTGAATTATCTGAAAGAGTTAACAATATAATGATGACTCTACCAAATATAATTGATCCAAGTGTTCCAATTGGAAAAGATGATAGCGAAAATGTAGAAGTTGAACGTTTTGGAGAGCCAAAGGTTCCAGATTTTGAAGTTCCATATCATACAGAAATAATGGAAAAGTTAAGTGGATTAGACTTAGATAGTGCTAGAAAAGTAGCAGGAAGTGGATTTTATTATTTAATGGGTAATGTTGCAAGGCTTCACTCAGCAATAATTTCATATGCTAGAGACTTTATGATAGATCGTGGATTTACTTATTGTATTCCTCCATACATGATTCGTAGTGAGGTTGTAACAGGTGTTATGAGTTTTGCTGAAATGGATGCTATGATGTACAAAATTGAAGGTGAAGATTTATATCTAATTGGAACAAGTGAACATTCTATGATAGGTAAGTACATAGATACTATATTACCTGAAGATTCATTACCACATACTTTAACAAGTTATTCTCCTTGTTTTAGAAAAGAAAAGGGAGCTCATGGAATAGAAGAAAGAGGAGTATATAGAATTCATCAATTTGAAAAGCAAGAGATGATAGTTGTATGTAAACCAGAAGAAAGTATGGATTGGTATGAAAAATTATGGGTAAATACTGTAGAGTTATTCCGTTCTTTAGATATACCAGTTAGAACTTTAGAATGCTGTTCAGGAGATTTAGCAGATTTAAAAGTTAAATCAGTAGATGTTGAAGCTTGGTCACCAAGACAAAAGAAATATTTTGAAGTAGGAAGTTGTTCAAACTTAGGAGATGCACAAGCTCGTCGTTTAAAGATTCGTGTAAATTCTAAAGATGGAAAGTACTTTGCTCATACATTAAATAATACGGTTGTTGCACCACCAAGAATGTTAATAGCATTTTTAGAAAACAACTTAAATGAGGATGGGTCAGTAAATATTCCAACTGCACTTCAACCATACATGGGAAATATGAAGGTAATTAAGTAATTTTAATTTTAAAGACTAAATCTGCAGTGCTAGATTTAGTCTTAATTTATTATTATAAAGAATAAATTAAGTTATCATAGAATATATTATTTTTTAATATATTTAAGTTTTATAAAATTATAGTATAAATAAATTGCTATTAGTCTAATAAATAGTTATTTTAGTATATAATGAAGGGATAAAAGTTTATTTTTTATTAAATTTATTATTTAGTTTAAAAATATATAAATTTATAATTGACAAAAAAGAAAGTCATTGCTATAATGATATTTGTCGTCAGACGAAGTATGGAGAGATGGTCGAGCTGGCTTAAGGCACCGGTCTTGAAAACCGGCGTACCTTTGCGGGTACCGTGGGTTCAAATCCCACTCTCTCCGCCAAAAATGCATCTAAGTTTTCTTAGATGCATTTTAAAATTTAATATATGTACCATTCAATTATAATGTTGTTCTAATAACTATTTATTAAATAATAAAAAAATTTAAAATAATAATTGACAATATGTAGAGTGGTTGCTATAATAATACTTGTCGCAAGACAGAATATGGAGAGATGGTCGAGCTGGCTTAAGGCACCGGTCTTGAAAACCGGCGTACCTTTACGGGTACCGTGGGTTCAAATCCCACTCTCTCCGCCATAAAACTTCAATAGAAGGCACGTGGAGAAATACTCAAGTGGCTGAAGAGGCGCCCCTGCTAAGGGCGTAGGTCGGGTAACTGGCGCCCGGGTTCAAATCCCGGTTTCTCCGCCAGAAAGCATCTAACATTTGTTAGATGCTTTTTTTATTTCTATAAAAATATAAAACTTTAAAAAAGGGGTTGTATAATATTTTTAGTGAAATAATAATTGGAAAGTAGATATATTTTATATATAAAATATACTATAATCTTATTAAGTAATTTTTAGGGGGAAGATAAGATGAAGGTTACAATTAAGGATGTAGCTAGAGAAGCGAATGTTGCAACGTCAACGGTTTCTAGGGTATTATCTAATAGCCATAAAATAAGTGATAAAACAAAAGAAAAGGTAAAGGAGGCAATAAAGAAGTTAAATTATACTCCTAATATAATTGCAAGAGGACTTGCGAATAATAGAACAAGAATTTTAGCTGTAATACTTCCAAAGGAAGCTGAGGATATATTTTCAAATCCATTTTTTGTTCAGGCTATGAAGGGAATAAGTATATACGCTCAAAAAGAAAATTATTATATAATGTATGCCTTTAAACAAGAAGGAAAAGATGATAAGGAATGGTTTAAAAAATTTATAGATAGTAATTTAGTAGATGGAATATGCTTATTAAATTCTAAGGAAAACGATGACACAATAAATTACCTAAATGATATAGAATTTCCTTTTGTAGTTATAGGGAGACCAGATGAAGTTAATAATGTATTATGGGTAGATAATAATAACGTAAAGGCTATGTATGATTTAGTTCAAATGTTAATAGACTATGGTCACAAGGAAATAGCTTTTATTGGAGCAAAAGCTAATTTAAATGTATCTAGAGATAGATTAAAAGGTTATAAGCAGGCATTAATTGATAATAGAATAGAGATAAAAAATAGTTTAATATATGAAGCTGAAGAATTTACACAAAATAATGGAAGCTACGCTATAAATAAAATTTTAGATAGTAATAGACCAACTGCTGTAGTAGCAACAGATGACTTATTAGCTTTTGGAGCTCAAGAAACTTTAAATGAACTTGGAGTAAAGAATATGTCTATTGCAGGATTCAATAATATACCAATGTCAGAATATCAAAATCCTCCATTATCATCTGTAGATATTAATGCAGAAGAGTTAGGGTTTTATGCAACTAAGCTAATTATAGATAAATTAGAGGGAAAAAGTAGTAATAGAAATTCATATATAATAGATACTAAGCTAATAGAAAGAGAGTCAATAAAAAAGATTTAAATTCAAAAGTATATGCAATCGGTTGCATAAAACTTTAAATACTAAAGAAAAATAAAGGTAATTTAAAATAATTAGAAATTTTGAAGGAAAATAAGCAATTAAATTATTGTAAACAATTTCTGAAAATGCTATACTATGTCTATCATAATAATGGAAATAAAATTTAATTTATATCTAGGGGGATGGAAATGGAAAAGAAATATGTAGTTGGTGTTGATTTAGGTGGAACTAAGATATACACTGCTCTAGTTGATTTAGAAGGGGCTATAGTAAAAGAAGTTACGGTAAAAACGGAAGCTCATAAGGGTGAAAATGTAGTTTTAGAAAAGTTATTAAATACAATAGATGATGTATTAGAGGGAATTGATATAAATGAGGTTAAGGCAATAGGGGTTGGATCTCCAGGACCATTAGATGTAGATAAGGGGTTAATAGTATATACTCCTAATTTACCATTTAAGAATTTTAATATAGTTCAACCTATAAAAGATAGATATAAATTAGATACTTACTTAGATAATGATGCAAATGTGGCAACATTAAGTGAATTTATGTTTGGCGCAGGTAAAGGAAGCAATAACATGGTTTTCATTACTGTGAGCACAGGAATAGGCGGAGGAGCCATAATAAATGGAAGTCTATTCAGAGGTAGTACATCAAATGCATTAGAAGTTGGACATACTACTGTTATGAAGGGCGGACCTAGATGTGGATGTGGTAATACTGGTTGTGCAGAGGCTGTTGCATCAGGAACTGCAATCATGAAAAGAGCAAAAGAGGCAGTGGAAAGCAAGGTAGAAACTGCATTAAAAGGTTATGAACAAGTAACTGCTAAGGAAGTATTTTTAGAGGCAGAAAAAGGAGATAAGGTTTCACAAGATATATTAAATGATGCATTATCTTACTTAGGAATAACTGTTGCGAATATAGCAAATACATTTGACCCTGATAAAATTGTTATTGGTGGTGGCGTAAGTGAAGCTGGAAGAATTGTATTTGATAAAATAGAAAATGAAATGGAAAGAAGATGTCTAAAGACAATTTATAATAACTGCAAAGTTGAAAAAGCTGTATTAGGTGGTAAGGCTGGAGTTTTAGGTGCAGCAGCACTAGCAATTTTAGAAAGCAAATAGAATATTGTGTACAGAAATATCTGTACACATATTTTACCCCAGTTTGGGCAAACGATTGCATAATTTAAATAACAATGGAACAAATTAGACAACTATTGCATAAATTAAATTTATTAGATAAGGATTGCATAAATTATATTTGGTTAAGTTGGAGGAATATATGAAGCAGGTTTGGTGGAAAGAAGCGGTAGCATATCAAATATATCCAAGAAGTTTTATGGATTATAATAATGATGGTATAGGAGATTTAAAGGGGATAATATCAAAACTAGATTACCTAAAGGACTTAGGGATAGATGTTATTTGGATTTGTCCTATGTACAAGTCTCCTAATGATGATAATGGTTATGATATAAGTGATTATCAAGATATAATGATCGATTTCGGAACTATGGAAGATTTTAATGAATTATTAGCAGAAACTCATAAAAGAGAAATGAAGTTGATAATAGATTTAGTAATAAATCATACTAGTGATGAACATAAATGGTTTATAGAATCAAAATCAGCTAAAGATAATCCTAAAAGGGATTGGTATATATGGAGAAAAGGAAGAAATAATGCAGAGCCTAACAATTGGGAAAGTATTTTTAAGGGATCCGCATGGGAATATGATAAAAATACTGATGAATATTTCTTACACTTATTTACCAAAAGGCAGCCAGATTTAAATTGGGAAAATGAAGATTTAAGAAAAGAAATATATAAAATGATAAATTGGTGGCTCGATAAAGGAATAGATGGATTTAGAATAGATGCTATAAGTCATATTAAGAAGGATACAGAATTTAGTGATATGCCTAATATAGAAAATAAACAATATGTAAGCTGCTTTGAAAAGCACATGAATGTTGAAGGGATACATGATTTTTTAGATGAATTAACTGAAAATACATTTTCAAAATATGATGTTATGACAGTAGCTGAAGCAAATGGAGTTAGTGCTGAAGAAGCAGAAGAATGGGTAGGAGAAGAAAAAGGCAAATTCAATATGCTATTTCAATTTGAACATCTAGATTTATGGAATAATGAGGATAATCAAAGCTTCAATGTAAAGGAGTGCAAAGAGGTTTTAACTAGGTGGCAAGAAGGGTTAAATAATAGAGGTTGGAATGCATTATTTATAGAAAATCATGATATTCCAAGAGTAGTGTCAACATGGGGAGATGATAAAAAATATTGGAAAGAAAGTGCAACAGCTTTAGGATTAATGTACTTTATGCAACAAGGAACTCCGTTTATATATCAAGGCCAAGAAATTGGAATGACAAATGTAAAGTATTCATCTGTAGATAAATACGATGATGTTAAAAGTATAAATGTTTATAATGAAATGTTGGAAAATGGTTTTAGTAAAGAAGATTGCATGAAGCGTTTATGGGCTACATCTAGAGATAATTCTAGAACTCCAATGCAATGGAATAGTTCCATTAATTCAGGGTTTTCTAAACACAAACCTTGGATAGAAATTAATGATAATTTTAAAGATATAAATGTAGAGAAACAAATCAATAATGAAGATTCAATATTGAATTTTTATAAAAAAATGATAAAGATAAGAAAAAGTAATAATGAACTTATATATGGTGAATATAAGTTAATATTAAAAAATGATGATAGTATTTATGCTTATATAAGAGAGTTAAATGATAAAAAGTTTATTATAATAACTAACTTAACAAATAAAACAGCAGAATACATTTATAAGGATGAAGTACTAAAATATAAAAATTTATTAATATCAAATTATAAAGTTTCAAAACATGATGATTTAAATACTTTAAATTTAAAACCATATGAAGCAAGAATGTACAAAATAAATTAATAATAATAGTAGTAAGGAGAGGTACAATAATGGGAAAAACAATGAAAAAGGGTAAGTTAATATCATTTGACTTTTGGCAAAAATTCGGTAAGGCTTTATTGGTTGTAGTAGCTGTAATGCCAGCGGCTGGACTTATGATATCTATTGGAAAACTGATAGGAATGTCGGTAGATATAGCATTAATAGATACAATTGCAAGGGTTATGGAAGATATAGGTTGGGCGATAATTGGAAACCTTCATGTATTATTTGCAGTTGCTATCGGGGGGTCATGGGCTAAGGAAAGAGCAGGAGGTGCTTTTGCCGGATTGTTATCATTCATATTAATTAATCGTATTACAGGAGCTATATTTGGAGTAGGCTCAGATATGTTATCTGATGCAACAGCAACAGTAAACTCATTATTTGGTTCAAAGCTTGTTGTAGCTAATTATTTTACTGATATATTAGGTGCTCCAGCATTAAATATGGGAGTGTTTGTGGGAATAATTGCAGGTTTCTTGGGTGCAGCTTTATACAATAAATATTATAATTATAATAAGTTACCTAAAGCATTAGATTTCTTTAATGGAAAAAGGTTTGTTCCTTTTGTAGTTATTTTAGGATCAGTAGTAGCGGCTATAGTACTATCAATTGTTTGGCCATTTATACAAGGAGCTTTAAATGGATTTGGAGTTTGGTTAGCAGAATCAAAGGATACAGCACCAGTTTTAGCACCTTTTGTATATGGAGCATTAGAACGTTTGTTATTACCATTTGGATTACATCATATGTTAACAGTTCCAGTAAACTATACAGAACTTGGTGGAGTATATCAAATATTAACAGGTCCATCAGCAGGTACATTAGTAGCAGGTCAAGATCCATTGTGGTTAGCTTGGATAGGTGACTTAATAAATTTAAAAGATGCAGGTAATATTTTAGAATATAATACATTATTAACTAGTATAGTTCCAGCAAGATTTAAAGCTGGCCAAGTTATTCTTTCAAGTGCATCATTATTAGGAATTGCATTTGCAATGTATAAGAATGTTGAGCCAGACAAGAAGAGCAAATATAAAACAGTATTCTTATCAGCAGGTTTAGCAGTATTTTTAACAGGTGTTACAGAACCAATAGAATTTATGTTTATGTTTATATCACCAATATTATATGTAGTATATGCTTTAATCACAGGCATAGGTTTTGCTTTAGCAGATCTTTTCCAATTAAGAGTTCATGCATTTGGATTTATAGAATTTTTAACAAGAACTCCAATGATGATTCATGCAGGATTAATAAGAGATATAATTAATTTTATAATTACATGCTTAGTGTTCTTTGGATTAAATTATGGAATATTCAATGTACTAATTAAAAGATTCAATATTCCAACACCAGGACGTAACGGAAACTATATAGACTCAGAAAGTGAAGATGCATTAGCACCTTCTGCTAAGAATGATCCAAGTACAGCAAATGATTTGCAAGCTCTTAAGATAATATCATTATTAGGAGAAAAAGATAATATAGAAGATATAGATGCGTGTATGACAAGATTAAGAGTTACTGTTAAAGATATAGCCTTAGTAGCTGACGAAAAGGAATGGAAGAAGAATGGAGCTTTAGGACTTATATTAAGAGATAAAGGAGTTCAAGCTATATATGGTCCAAAGGCAGATGTATTAAAATCAAATATACAAGATATATTAGGAGTTTAGAATGAAATTACTAACACTTAATTGTCATTCATGGATGGAAGAAAATCAATTAGAAAAAATAAAGTACTTAGCAGAAATAATAAAGGAAAAGCAATATGATGTTATATCATTTCAAGAAGTAAGTCAAAGTATAGAAAAATCTGTAGTTAGTGGAGATATAAAAGAAGATAATTTCATTTATTTACTAAATAAAGAGCTTGAGAGGTTGGGAGAGTTCAATTATAAATATGTATGGGATTTTTCACATATAGGTTACGATATATATGAAGAGGGTTTATCTATACTGACTAGACATGAAATTGAAGATGTAGAGTTATTTTATATAACAAAAAGTAGTGAAAAGACTTTTTATAAAAGTAGAAAAATAATTAAAGCTACTATAACTATAGATAATAAAAAGATTAATTTCTTCACATGCCACTTGGGTTGGTGGGATGATGAAGAAGAATCCTTTAAGTATCAAGTAGATAATCTTATGACTAAGGTTAATGGGATAAGTTTTGTTATGGGGGATATTAACAATAACGCATTAATTAGAAATGAGGGATATGATTATCTATTAAGTAAAGGATTAATTGATACTTATGATATTGCACTTGAAAAAGATAATGGTATAACTGTTCAAGGTGAAATTGCTGGATGGGAAGGGAAAACTGAAAATAAAAGATTAGATATAATATTTACTAATACAGATGTTAATGTAAAAAAATCTAATGTAATATTTAATGATATAAATAAAAGTATTATTTCAGATCACTATGGAGTAGAAGCAGATATAGATATTATGGATTAGAAGAAAAGAGCTCAATATTAAAAAGTGAGCTCTTTTTTTATTGTTCTCTTTTTTGCTTTTATAAATAGTTTTATAATTAAAGTATACAAAAATTAAAAGCATGGTATAAACTTTACTTAGGGAGATGGCAGTATGATATATGGAGAAAATATATATTTAAGAGATCCGGTAAGAGAAGACATAGATATTTTATATGACACTTGTGCAGACAAAGACGTACTTAAGTATAATGGTTTATCTACAGGGATTATGACTAAGGAATATATAAGGAGTCAATTTCATCACTTTACAAAGCCAAATAAAAAGGAAATGGTTATAGTAACAAAAGATAGTGATTTAATAGGATATGTTTATTATAAGGAAAATAGCTATACAAGAGATGTATATTCAATAGGTATAACTATTGGTAAAGGATATTGGGGAAATGGATATGGTAAGGATTCAATAAGAACATTATGTAATTATTTGTTTAATAATAGAAAGGCTCATAAGGTAGAATTAGAAGTTGTGAAGGAAAATATTAGAGCTATAAATTGTTATAAGAAATGTGGTTTTAAAGAAGAAGGAGTAAGAAGAAGCAAATATTATATTTGTGGTAAATATCTAGATACTATAGTTATGGGGTTACTTAAAGAAGAATTTATTTAATACAAAGGGGAATAATTTAAGATAAAGTACTTTTAGGAGCGTGTTTATGGGAATAAGATTTATATTTGGAAGGGCAGGTACAGGGAAAAGTAGATTTTGCCTTGAACAAATAAAAAAGAAAATAGAAAATTACGATAGTCAAAATAAATTAGTTTTAATAGTACCAGAGCAATATACTTTTGATACAGAAAAGAAATTCCTTGATGTAGTAACAGAAAAGGGATTATTAAGAGGTGAAGTATTAAGCTTTAAAAGAATGGCTCATAGAGTATCAGAAGAATGTGGTGGACGAACAGAACTTAGAATAAGTGATTCAGGAAGAAATATGCTTATTTATAAGCTATTAAAAGATAAAGGTGAAGAATTACAATACTTTAATAGAATGGCTAAGAAACAAGGCTTCTCGTCAATAGTATCAAAAGTAATAACAGAATTTAAAAAATATAATATTTCCGGGGAAATATTAAGTTCAAAGGAAGATGAAATAAATGATGAAGAACTTAAGAAAAAAATGAGTGACTTAAAATTGATTTTTAATAGCTTTAATGATATTCTTCATAAAAGATTCATTGACTCAGATGATGAGTTAACCTTTTTAGCTAAGAGATTAAAAGATTGCAATATTTATGATGATGCAGAAATATGGATAGATGAATTTACTACTTTTACACCTCAACAATTAGAGGTTATAAAAGTGCTTGCAAAGAAAGCAAAAGTTGTAAATATAACTTTATGTAGTGATTCTTTAAGTGGAGGTTCTGATATAGATTATACAGATATATTTGATGCTATAAAAAACACTGAGAACTCCATATTAAGAATTATGAAAGAAGGAAATATATCATACTTAGAACCTATTGATTTAAATAAGGGACAGTCGTATAGATTTTTAAATAGTGAAGATTTACAACACTTAGAACGTCATTTTTTTACATATCCATTTAAAGAGTATAAAGGAAAAGCTAATAATGTAAGAATATATAAGGCAAATAATAGTTATGATGAAGTTGAGGTTGTAGCCAAGGATATATTAAGAATGGTTAGAGATAATGGTTATAGATTTAAGGATATAGCTGTGGTATGTAGAAATATAGATGAGTATGAAAAAATATCTACAGTTATTTTTAATGAATACAATATTCCATTTTTCATAGATAAAAAAAGAGAAATACTTAATAATCCATTAGTTGTAGTTATTATTTCATCTTTAGAAATATTAGCAAGCAATTGGTCCTATGAAAGTGTATTTAAATATTTAAAGAGTGGATTAGTAAATGTTGAAAGAGATTATATTGATATATTAGAAAATTATATATTAGCTAACGGAATCAAGGGATACAAGTGGACTAAAGATCTTTATGATAAAGAGAATATTTCTGAAGAGGAAAATACAATTCTTGAAATTATGGAAGAAATACGATCTCCTTTAATGAAGTTACATAATAGAATAAAAGGAAAGAATAAAGTAAGGGATTTTGCAACAAATCTATATGAGTTTTTAAATGAACTAAATGTATTTAAAACATTAGAAGTATGGTTAGAAGAATTTAATTCATTAGGGCTTCAAGATAAGATAAAGGAATATATACAAGTTCCCGAGATGGTTATAGAAATTTTAGATCAAGTTGTAGAAGTATTGGGAGATGAGGTTTTAGATATAAAGGAATTTACTAAAATACTTATATCAGGATTTGAAGAAAGGGAGATAGGGGTAATTCCTATGTCTTTAGATCAAGTAAATATAGGTGATATATCAAGAGTTAAAGGTAGAGAAGTAAAAGCTTTATATTTAATAGGCGTAAATGATGGTGTGTTACCAGCTGCGAATAAGGAAGAAGGAATTATAAGTGATAGAGAAAGAGATTTATTAAGAAATATAGGAATAAGATTAGCTTCAGATACTAAAAGTAGAGCTTTCGAAGAGCAATTTATTGTTTATACAGCATTAACTATTCCTTCAGAGTATTTAATGGTAACTTTCCCTATGGCAGATTTTGAAGGGAAGTCTCTAAGACCATCTATAATTATTCCAAGGCTTAAAAAAGTTTTACCAAATGTAGTAGAGGAAAGTGAAATTTATAATATAAGAGATAGAAGGGATAAATTTAATAAGATAACAGCTCCAACGCCTACATTTAATGAACTTATTTCAGCACTAAGAATGGAATTTGAAAAAGAAAATGTAGACGAATACTGGGCACAAGCATTTAAATGGTTTGAAAATAATGAGGAGTTTAAAAATAAATCAAATAGGATGTTTAAAGGCTTAACATATACTAATTTGGTTGAAAAAATTCCTAGGGAAAAAATAAAGAGATTATATCAATCAGAAAATAAAAAACTTATATTTAATGTATCTAGAATAGAAAAGTATGCTCAATGTCCTTTTTCTTATTATGTACAATATGGATTAAAGGCAAAGGATAGAAAAGTATATGAATTTTCTGCTCCAGATTTAGGATCATTTATGCATAATGTGCTAGATGATTTTACAAATACAGTTAGAAATGAAAAAATAGCATGGTCTGATTTAAATAGAGAAAGATGTAAGGTAATAGTTAATGAACTAGTTGATAAGAGATTAGAAAGTGATTCTAACTCAATATTAAATAGTACGAAGAAATATAAGTACTTTGCAGATAGATTCAAGAGAACTATAACTAAATCTGTTATGGTAATATCAGAACAAATGAGAAAAGGTAAGTTTGAGGTATTTAAGAATGAGTTTGCCTTTGGAGGATTTAGCGATGGAGAGCCAATAAAAATAGATTTACCATCAAATGAAACAGTATATCTAGTTGGTAGAGTAGATAGAATTGATACTTTAGATTTAGATGGAAACACATATATAAAGATAGTTGACTATAAATCAGGAGCTAAAAAGTTTAATTTAACAGAAGTTTATTATGGTCTTCAAATACAATTATTAGTTTATTTAGATGCTCTTATAAAAAACTCAAAATATATATTACAAAAGCAAGCAATGCCAGGTGCTATATTATATTTTAGAATTGATGATCCAATAATAAAGTCTAAAAAGCAACTTACTGAAGAAGAAATAAAGGATAATATATTAAAGGAATTAAAGATGAGTGGATTGCTTCTAAAAGATATAAATGTTGTTAAGGCTATGGATAATGATATGGATTCATATTCATTAATAATACCAGCTGCAATAAAGAAAGATGGTAACTTCACATCAAGTAGCTCAGTAATAACAGAGGAACAATTTGATACATTAAGAAAATATGTTAATGATAAGATGTCTGAAATATGCGAGGAAATGTTAAGTGGAGAAATAAAAATAGAGCCTTGTAAAAATAATAACACTGCATATTGTAGTTATTGTGATTATTCATCAGTATGTCAGTTCGATACATCAATAGAGAATAATAAGTATAGAGTAGTTTTAAAGAAGAGTAATGATGAGGCATGGAAACTAATAAAAGATGAGGTAGAGAAGGGAGGTAGCAACTAATTATGGGAGATACAAAGTGGACTGATGATCAGCTTAAGGCAATAACAACTAGAGGATGTAACTTACTTGTAGCTGCTGCAGCTGGTTCGGGAAAGACGGCTGTATTAGTAGAAAGAATTATAAGAATAATAACCAATGAAAATAATCCAGTAGATATAGATAGATTATTAGTTGTTACATTCACATCTGCAGCTGCGGCAGAAATGAGAGAAAGAATAGCAACTGCAATATCAAGGTCTTTAGAAGCAAATCCTAATTCAAAAGTATTGCAAAGGCAATTAACTCTTTTGAGTAGAGCTAATATAACTACGATGCATTCATTTTGTTTAGATGTTATAAAAAATTATTATCATGTTATAGATTTAGATCCTACATTTAGAATTGCTGATGAAACAGAAAATACATTGTTAAAATTAGAAGTTATAAATGATATGTTTGAGGATTACTATGAAAGCGAAAATATAGGGTTTAGAAATCTAATAGAAGCATACAGTGGATCAAGAGATGATCAAAGGTTAAAAGATATAATACTAGATTTATATAGATTCTCAATGAGTGGTCCTTGGCCAGACAAATGGTTAGTTAATAATGCAGAAAGATTTAATATAGAAACTATAGATGATTTAAATAAAACCATATGGATAGATATATTAAAGGAAACTATAAAAATTGAAGTAACTGGATATATAAAAATGTTAGAAAAGGCTATAGGTATAATAAGGGATACTGAAGGCTTAGAACCATATGAAGTAACTTTTTTAGATGATTTGGATATGTTTATAAGGGTTGAAGAATCATTAAGCTTGGGAATAGAGGAACTATATTCTTCTATCAATAATATAAGCTTTTCTAGATTAAAGTCTGTTAAAAAAGATAAGGTTTCAGATGAAGAAAGCCTAGAGATAGTTAAGAGTATAAGAGATAGTATTAAAAAGAAAACATCAAAATTAATTGAAGATAGTTTTTCAATGACAGTAAATGATGCTTTAAATGGAATTAAAAATTCATATCCTTATATGAAAATGATAAGTCAGTTGACATTAGAATTTATAAATAGATTTAAGGAAAAGAAAAGAGAAAGAAATATACTAGATTTTAATGACTTAGAGCATTTATGTTTGAAAATACTTATAGAAAATGATGAAGAAGATAATATATGTCCATCTAGCGTTGCAAATGGCTTTAGAGAATACTTTGATGAAGTTTTAGTTGATGAATATCAAGATTCTAATAATGTTCAAGAAGCAATAATAGATTTAGTTTCTAGAAAAACATTAGAAAATCCGAATGTTTTTATGGTTGGAGATGTTAAGCAAAGTATTTATAGATTTAGGCAAGCAAAACCTGAATTGTTTTTAGATAAATATAACAGATATCCACTAGAAGATGGTGATTTAAATAGAAAAATACAATTATATAAGAACTTTAGAAGTAGAGAAGAAGTAATTAGTGGAGTAAATTATATATTTAAGGAAGTAATGTCTAAGACTGTAGGTGAACTTGAATATAATGACGATGAAGCTCTTAATCTTGGAGCTAACTACAAAGAAAATAATGATGAAAATACAATGATAGCAGGACCAATAGAACTTCATATTCTTGATAAGTCAGGAGAATATACAACTGAAGTAGAAGAATATGATGGTGAAGGTTTAGTAGAAGAGGAAGAAGATATTGATTCAATAGGACTAGAGGCAAGAATAGTTGCTAGAAGGATAAAAGAATTATTAAATTCAGATCCTAAAACAGGTAAAGTATTTAAAGTATTGGATAAGGAGACTGGAGAATATAGACCTTTAAAATATAAAGATATAGTTATATTATTAAGAGCAACTAGAAATTGGTCTGAAATATTTTTAGAAGAGATTGGCTCAGAAGGGATACCTGTTTATGCAGATACAGGAACAGGATATTTTGAAACTATAGAAATAAGAACAATGATGTCTTTATTAAAGGTTATAGATAATCCAATGCAAGATGTTCCTATGATTTCTGTATTAAGATCACCTTTAGTAAGTTTTAGTGCAGAAGAGCTAGGAGATATTAGATTATTAGATAAGGAAAAATACTTCTATGAAATAATAAAGGGTGTTTCTGATGATATATATGAAGTAAATGAAGAACTTAAAAATAAATGTAAGGTATTTATAAAGAACTTAGGAAAGTGGAGAAATAAATCAATTTATACTCCAATAGATGAATTTATTTGGTATCTTTACATGGATACGGCTTATTATGGTTATGTTGGGGCTATGCCAAATGGTAAGCTAAGACAAGCAAATTTAAAGATACTATTCCAAAGAGCAAAGCAGTTTGAGCAAACTAGCTTTAAAGGATTATTTAATTTCATTAACTTTATAAATAAGCTTAGGAATTCATCAGGAGATATGGGAAGTGCAAAAATACTTGGTGAAAATGAAGATGTTGTTAGAATAATGAGTATTCATAAAAGCAAGGGTCTAGAATTTCCAGTAGTATTTACATGCGGTTTTGGTAAGCAATTTAATCTAATGGATTTAAATAAATCCATTTTATATCATGATGACCTTGGACTAGGGCCAGATTATGTTGATTTAGAAAGAAGAAACTCATATAGTACATTAGCTAAAGAAGCAATAAAGAAAAAAATATTATTTGAGACTCTTTCAGAAGAAATGAGAATACTATACGTTGCATTTACAAGAGCAAAAGAAAAATTAATTATTACAGGGGCAACAAGAAACTTAGAAAAATCAATATCAAGATGGGCTTCATCAGCAGCTTTAGATGATGAAATTGTTCCAGCATCAGAGGTATTAAAGGGGAAAAGTTATTTAGATTGGATTGGAATGGCTATATGTAAGCACAGAGATGGAGAAGAACTAAGAAAATATATTGGAGCAAATAATAGTTCAATAATTAATGATTTTTCAACATGGAAGACACAAATGTGGACTAAAAAATTATTAGCTGTGGAAAAAAATGAAGTGGCTGTGGATGAAAATGAAGAAACAGATTTATTTATTAATTCAGATGTGGAGCATATAGATAAAGAAATTGAAAGAAGATTAAATTATAAATATAAATATGATTTGGCAGGTAAATTACCTAGTAATGTTTCGGTTTCCGATTTAAAAAGATCTCTTTATAATAATGAAAATGATGATGTTATTACAGTAAATATTTTTAGTGATAAGGAAGTATTAAAACCAAAGTTCTTACAAGAAAAAAGAGGTTTATCAGCATCAGAAAGAGGTACTATAGCACACTTTATAATGCAAAAATTAGATTTAAATAAAGTTAATACAAAAGAAGAAATAGATACTCAAATATATTCTATGAAGGATAAAAATTTACTTACTGAAGAAGAAATAAAAGCTGTACAAAAAATTAGTTTTATAAGCTTCTTTAAGAGTAATTTGGGAAAGAGGCTTCTAAATGCATTTAATACAGGGAAATTAGTTAAACGAGAATTACCTTTTTATACTGAAATAAGTAGCTTAAATATTGATAATACTCTATCAGAAGAGGTATATGGAAATGAAAATGTTAGATTACAAGGGATAATAGACTGTATATTTGAAGAGGAAGATAAAATTATTTTATTAGACTATAAAACTGATTATGTTGAACATGGCAAGGAAAGTGAGATTTTAGATAAGTATAAAATACAAATTAAGTACTATAAGGATGCTGTGGAAAAGATAACTGGAAAAGAAGTAAAGGAATGCTATCTATATTTATTTGGATTAAATAAAGAAGAAAAAATGAATTTATAGATTAATTCTATAAAGAATATAAAAAGTGGATTTAAATAAATCCACTTTTTATATTATAAAGACATATTTTATATATTTTTAGGTATTTATATTTAAAAATTAATTTTATTAAAAATTATGTTTTAGTTAAGTAGACACTCTTATGTAAAATAAAATTAACTACTATATTAAAGATAGAGGAAATAGTGCTCAATATTATCAAAAGAAAAAAGTGATTTTATAAGTTACTTATAAAATCATTAGATAATTTTAATAATGATTCTCTAGTATTTAAATGAGGATTTTCTAAGACTTTATCCAATAAAAAGTTTAATGTATCTCCTATTAACTTTCCAGGCTTCAAATTAAATGATTTTATTAATGTCTCACCGCTTATATTAAGGTCTTTAATTTTAAGTGGTTCATTATTACTTAGTATTTCTGATACTAGATTATCTATATAATCAACTTTAGTTAAAAATATTTTAGGATTATCTAGCGAATTAATATCAGCTCTTTGTAAATCAAATAAAAGGTATATATATTCTTTATCAATAGTATTTAATAATTTTTTTACTTCAAATTTAGTTGGAAGATAGTTAACATTTAAAACTAAATGATGTTCTATTAATTTACAAACTATATTTATAGTATTATTATCAAATCTTAATTTAGATAATATTTTTCTAGTCATTAATGAACCTTCAATATTGTGATTAGGGAAGTAGTAGAATCCATTTTCATTATGGGTAAGAGTGTTTAATTTTCCCACATCATGCAATAATGCAGATAACCTTAGTAATAAGTTATTATGTGTATTATCAATTACATTAAGAGTATGCTTAAATACATTGTTATTATGATTATTACATTTTGGAGTGAAGTTAACTAAGTTATTTATTTCAGGAAGTATTATCCCTAATAGGCCAGTATCCTTTAATAAAATCAATCCTTTAGATGGATTATCAGAAATCAATATCTTACAAAGCTCATCTCGTATTCTTTCAAAACTTATATTACCAATTAGTTTATGATTATTTAATATGGCATTATAAGTTTCTTCCTCTATATCGAAGTTTAGTTGACAACTAAATCTAACTGCACGGAGCATTCTAAGTGCATCTTCTTTAAATCTTTTATCAGCATCTCCAACACAACGAATAATACTATTTTTTATGTCGGATATACCATTAAAGTAATCAACAAGACCAGCTGATTTATTATAAGCTAAGGCATTTATAGTAAAGTCTCTTCTAGATAAGTCGTCTCTTATATCACTAACGAAATTAACTGATGATGGACGTCTATTATCTAAATAGTTTCCTTCAGTTCTATAGGTTGTAACTTCATACGAATTATTGTTGATAAGAACAGTCACTGTACCATGCTTTATACCAGTTGGAATTGTTTTTTCAAAAAGAGATAATGTATCTTCTGGTTTTGCGGATGTAGTAATATCATAGTCTTTAGGTGAGTTATTTAGAATAGAATCTCTAACACAACCACCAACCATGAATGCTTCAAAATTATTTTTATAAAAAGTATCTATAATAAATTTAACTTCATTTGGAATATATATATTCATTATTATCCTACCTTTAAAATCAATAATATTATTATAAATATAATATCATATAATTAATAAATAAATTCATTATATAAATAATAAAAAGAGTCTGTATCAAAATTGTAATTTACTATTTTATTTTTAGATTTTATAAGCAAAAGCACCGAATAAGATGTAATTATTCTTATTTGGTGCTCCTGTTTATTATTATAGAATTTTTAATTTGGGGTAAAACAAGGGATTATTTTTATGTTCAACTATTTAGAAACAGTTACGTTTTTCAATATATATTAATTTATTATTATCTTAGTATCATTTGCAATATTATCATATAACCATTTAGCATCTTCTACTTTTAATCTTATGCAACCATGAGATGCAGGAGTACCAAGAGTGTCATCTAAAATAACAGTTTGGGTTTCATCAAAAGGAACGGAGTGAAATAAGTAATCACCCATAAATTGAACCCAGTACTTACCGCCTTGATCAAACTCATCTGAGAAGAACCACTCCCCTCTATTGGTAACTGCAAATATTCCCTTGGGAGTTTCCTTGCCAGGAAGACCTGTAGAGCAAGAAAACTCTTTAACTAAATCCCAATCGTTAGTTTCTCCTTCATAAACATAGGTTTTTTGCTCGGCTAAATTTAAGTAAACAAAATAATTAGTTTTACTACTAATAGATAAGGTATTTACATTATTGAGTGTTATAGATTGAAGAATTGCATTAGAAGTATATTCAGAATCATCTCCTTGATACTCTTCTCTAAATAACTTAATAGAACTAATTTTATTTTTTATCTCAGTTATATCATTTTTACTTAATAATTTTGAGTCATAATCAGATAAAAAGTCTATTGCTTTAGTATAATATTTATTTGCAACTAATTCATCTGCAGATTCAAGTAAGTAGTCTTTATAATTTGATTTACATTTTTCTATGTATTCTTGAGCTAGTTCATAATCATTAGCTAAAGAACTTGGAATTAGACTAAAATATTTCATTGCTTTTGAATAATCTTTTGAGTTAAAGGCTGAAATACCTAAGTTTAAGTAATTATCTTTATCAGCTGAAATATCATTAGAATTATCATTTGCAGAAGATATTTCTTTATTAGAAGTACCTTCAGTAGTTGAGGTTATACTATTACTATCTTTATCATCTAATGCAGAAATCAATTTATCTAAAGATGAATTTAATACATTGTAGCTCTTAATTTCATTTAGTACGCTTAATGCTTGATTAGTAGTAATTTCATTTTTAGATAAAGAAATGCATATTTTATCAACTATATCTGTAAAGTAATCATTTAAATCAGAATTAAGTTGTTTTTTCTTTAAAGATAAAATTTTATTATTTAAATTAGTCTTTGCATCCGAAAACTCACAATTATTAAAGGCTTTATAAAAGCTAGAAGTTATCTTACTATATTGAGAGCTTAAGTAAATATTTGCTCCAAATCCTAATAAAATAAATAGAATCATAGAAGAAAGAATCATAAAAATCGAAACTTTATTTTTGGGTTTGGATTTATTATTATACATTTTTATACCTCCTTACAACTTATACTATTAATCATTAACAAAAAGCTTAGACTTTAATCTTAAAAAGTCGTTTTTATAAAAATAAGATTTGTTTATAAAAGTTAATACATATGATAGAATATTTATTAAGTATTAAATTCCATATAATTGGAGGTAATTATGAAGGATAATATAGGCTTTATAGATAAGGTTAAAATTAGTATTTATAACGTAGGAAGATATAAAGAATTATTAAAATTACGATTTTCTCATGCATTAGTATATTCTATATTATTAAGTGTATTAGTTGGATGTATATCAGGAATTATGAATTTTGCCAGTGTGACTACAATGCAAAATTCTATAAAAGAAATAATGGCAAGTGATGAATTTCAATTTGAAATGAAGGATGGAATTTTAGACTTTAAAAATTCTCCTATTAAAAGGGAAGCGGGAAGGTTTCTTGTTTTAATTAATACGGATATATCACTTGAAGAAGTTGAGACTATAAGAAATATAGTAATTCATAAGGATATTTCTGTATCAATACTAAAAGATGGAATATCATATAGAGCTAATGATGGAGTTGCTTCATTTAAATATAGTGATCTTCCAATATTATTTGATAATATGAATAATGAAACTATTTTAAGAGCAGCAAGTATTATGGGAATATTAAAATACAGTATATTTATATTCACTCTTTTATATACTTATTTAGTTCTTTTATTTAATTCATTTATGCTATCATTAGTAGGATTAGTTCTAAGCAAAATGAATAATATTAACTTAAATTATGGAGATGTTTTTAAATTATGTATATATGCAATGACATTGCCAACATTAATTAATTTAATTTATCCACTAGGATCAGTTAGTATATTAATATCAGGTATTTATTTAATACTTGCAATGAATAAAATAAGAAATGATTTAATTTAGAAATGATAAAATCTTAACAAGTAATTTAAAATTATTTGTTAAGATTTTTTATTAAATATGAGTAGTTTTTAGTAAAAATAATATTTGTAAAATATGAAAGATAATTATGAGTTAATATAATTATGATTTTGAATAAAACATATATAAGCAATGTTTTATTCAATATTTTGGAAAATAAAATCAAAAGACCTTGTTGGGAAAATATCCATATGGTAAACTATTTATATAACATTAAAACAAAGTCTAAGACTGTTATGAAAGGAATTATTATCATGATTAATAATGAATTTATAGAGAAATTAGATAGTAAAATGAATATCAGTGAAATTATATTAAATGGAAATTTTAATTTTACAAATGAAGAGTCAACAAGTATCATAACAGGATTAATGGATAAAAGTATTAAACAAGAGAATTTTTTGCTTAATATTTCACATGATTTAAGAGGTCATTTAAATGTAATATTAAGTATTATGCAATGTATAGATTATGGTAGCATAGCTATTAATGATAAAAAAGCAATGGAATATATGAAAATAGTAAAAAGAAATAGTCTCAAGATGCTAAAGTTAGTAAATAATTTAATTGATACAACAAAACTAGAAAACAACTATTATATTTTACATAAAAAAAATATAGATATTATATCTATGATTGAAGGCACTATAAGTTGCATAGATAAGTACGCAAAGCAAAAGAATATACAGCTTATATTTGATACCAACGAAGAGGAATGCTTAATGGCAGTAGATCCAGATGCCATTGATAGAATTGTAATGAATTTATTATCAAATTCTATTAAGTTTTCATATACTAATACAAATGTATATATAAATATAATGGTTATGGGAGATAAAATTACTATATCTATAAGGGATGAGGGTCCAGGAATATCAAAGGAATATCAAGAAAAGGTGTTTAATAGGTTCTATCAAGTATCTAATAAAAAAGATAGAGAGAATTCTGGAAGCGGAATAGGATTGGATTTAGTAAATTATTTAGTGAAATCCATGGATGGAAGTATTGAATTGAAAAGTGAAGAAGGAAATGGATGTGAATTTATAATAACGCTACCGATAACAATTGTAGAGGAACAAGATGACTTTTGCATAAGGGATGAAAGTAATAAAATACAAATGTTAGAAGTAGAATTTTCAGATATATATAATAATTGATAACATATAATATTTTATAAAAATTAGTCGCTTGATTTATTTAAGTAGTTATGATAATATAAATGTTGTTAAAATTTATATGCGGTGGTAGCTCAGTTGGATAGAGTAGCTGGCTACGAACCAGTTGGTCGGGGGTTCGAATCCTCTCCGCCGTACCATAAAAGCCTTGTAAATACTGAATTTACAAGGCTTTTTTATTTCAAAAAAATGATTTTTTTATAGTTTTAATCATTATAAGTTTTTAAGTTCAAAATAGGTGAGTGGATCAATGCACACTTAACATATTAGTAATTGCATTTTATAGATTTATATAAAATTTAGAGAATTATTTAAATTAAAAGGAAAAATGAATAAGTTAAATAAAATAAATGTAGTTACTATAAAAATTCAAAAAGTAACTACAATATTTATAGTTGAGAGTGTAGTTATCAAATAAATAAAAGCAGTAACTACAAATAATTATTTATATAAATGAATTTTAAAAATGTTTTATTAAGCATTAAAGTATTAAAAATTTATATAAGCATTAGAAGAAACAATTATATGATGGAGAGAAATGAAAGTATAATGGAATCATAACGAAATTAGCACAGTGAATATGAAAATTAAATATTAAAGTTATAAAAAACATTGATATTCCTATGAAATAGCGTATAATTATTTATGGATTTACAATAATATTCGTAATTTAAGGGGGTTATCAAATGAATTTTATTAAAGACAAATATGATGTTGTAATTGTTGGTGCAGGCCCTAGTGGGATATTCACTGCATATGAGCTTTCAAAGATTAATCCAGAAAAGAAAATTTTAATTATTGAAAAGGGGAAGTCTGTTTATAAAAGATATTGCCCAATACCAAAGTTAAATAAGTGTGTTAAGTGTAAGCCATATTGTAATATAACTACTGGATTTGCAGGAGCAGGAGCATTTTCTGATGCAAAGCTATCTTTATATGACAAGGATTCAGAAGAAGTTTTAGTTGGAGGAAATTTACCAGAGATAATTGGACATCAAAGTACAAAGAATTTAATTGATTATTGCGATGAGATATATTTAGATTTTGGGGGAGAAAAAAATATAGCTGGAATAGAGCATAAAGATGAAATAAAGAAAATAAAGGATAAAGCAAAAAGTGAAAATATAAATTTAGTAGATATTCCTATTAGGCATTTAGGAACAGAAAAATCAAGAGAGCTTTATGGAAAATTAGAAGATTATTTATTAGAAAATGGTGTAGAAATAATATTTGGAAGTATTGTTAAAGATATTATAATAGAAAATGGTGAAGCTAGAGGTGTAGTAACTGAAAGTGGAAATTACTATGCTGATAAAGTAGTTATATCAGTTGGAAGAAATGGTGCTGATTTCTTATCTGATTTATGTGATAAGCATAAGATAGAAAAATCGGTTGGAGTAGTAGACATTGGAGTAAGATTTGAAATGAAATCAGAAGGAGATATACAAAGGGTAAATGAACTTATGTATGAAGGTAAGTTTATTGGGAATGTAGCTCCATTTAGAGATAAGGTTAGAACCTTCTGTCAAAATCCTGATGGGTTTGTAGCGGCAGAAGTTTATGATAATGGTGTTTCATTAGCAAATGGACACGCTTATAAGGAAAAGAAAAGTATAAATACAAACTTTGCAATACTTTCTTCTCATAAGTTTACTGAACCATTTAAAAAGCCAATAGAATATGCAAATAAAGTTGCAGAGCTTACAAATCTATTATCAAATGGAGAGGTTGTTGTTCAAAGATTTGGAGACATATTAAATGGTAAAAGAACTTGGAAGGAAGAACTTGAAAATAATTCAGTAGAAGCAACATTAAAAACTGCAATGCCTGGAGATATAACATTAGGTATTCCATATAGAACAATGACTAATATAGTTAATTTTATATTAGAGATGGATAAAGTAGTAAAAGGATTTGCTAATCCTGATAATTTATTATATGGACCTGAAATAAAGTTCTACTCAAATGCTGTTAAACTTAATGAAAATTTAGAAACAAATATTAAAAACTTATATGCTATTGGAGATGGAGCTGGATTAACAAGAGGGTTAATGATGGCATCATGTTCAGGAGTTTATTTAGCCAGGAATTTATTTAATTAATACAAGAGGAGAGATTTCTTAATGAAATTTCTCCTTTTATATTATATGAATGTAGGTATATGTATTTATTTAGGATAAAAATGCTCTCTTTGGATAAATTAAAAGTATATAAATTCAAAAAGAAGGATTATAGGTATGAATGTAGATATATTAATAAATCAACTAGATGAGCATAATCAAGCTAATATATTAGCAACAAAGAAATTTAATCCAAAGGAAGTCTTGTTTATATATGATAAAAATAATGAAACTCTAATGGATTCTGTAAAAAAATATTATGAAAGTTATATTCCAAATGTGAAATTTAACAAGACTATTGTCAATGAAGGTGAAGTTGATAAATTAGTTAAAATAATAAATGAAAATAAAAATAGAAATATATTAGTTAATTTAACAGGTGGTAGCAGAGTAAATTCTTTGACATTACTAAATATAAGCAAAGATAATTTGTTAAATTCAATATATGTAGATATAAAAAATAAGTTTTTATATATATTTGATAAGAGTATTAAAGTTATTAAAGAAGAATATGAGGATATGAAATTAGATAATCTTATAAAGGCATCTGGAGGAGAACTTTTAAATGATTCAAGTGATCTTTGTGATAAAGATGATTTAATTTATTTAACTAAAAAGATATATGAAAATTTAGAACTATGGCATAAGTATAAGCAAAAGCTATATGATTCAAATATTTTTATACATGACTATCAGGATACTAAAAAGGTTACTATAAAAACTGAATTCTTAACTAAAGAAGAAAAAATTATATTAAATAAAATATTAAATAAATTAAAAGAAATTAATGGGATGGATTATAATGAGACTCCTAATAATGAAATCCATGTTAATTTCAAAAATGAATATTTAAAATCATTTATATTTAAAAGTGGAACTTGGCTTGAGATGGCAACAAATATTATGATTAGTGAAATTAAAGAAATTGATGAAGTTAAAAGTGGAGTTATGTTCTTATGGAATGATAAGAGTAAGATAGTTAGAAATGAAGTTGATGTAGTTGCAGTAAAAGACTCAGTTGCTATTTGCATATCATGTAAAGATAGTGATAAATATAATGAAGATGCATTAAATGAGCTAGATGTATATAGTAATCAAATTGGAGGGGAAAAGGTATATAAAATTTTAGTTGCAACAAAAGAGCCTGTGAAGGCAGCAGTTAAAGAAAGAGCTAAAGAAATGGGGATAAATCTTATAATTTTTAATGGTAACGAAGAAAAATTTAAGTCTGAAATAAAAAATATAATTATAAAAAATTAAATTTAAAGTTTAATTGGATTTTCAAATTTTGAAATTGTTTTCTAAGATATATAGATATAATTAAGGTATAGAGATAATGAATAATTAAAAGTTATGGGGGTTAAGAGTATGGATAAAAAAAGTTTAAAAATAGTTACAATAGGTGGTGGATCAAGTTATACACCTGAATTAGTAGAGGGATTAATTAAGAGATATGATGAAATGCCTGTAAGTGATTATTGGCTAGTAGATATTGAAGAAGGTAAAGAAAAATTAGAGATAGTTGGTGCATTAGCAAAAAGAATGGTAGAAAAAGCTGGAGTACCAATGAATATCCATTTAACTTTAGATAGAAGAGAAGCTTTAAAAGATGCAGATTTCGTAACAACACAATTAAGAGTAGGGTTATTACCTGCAAGAGTTAAAGATGAAAGAATTCCATTAAGCCATGGATTTTTAGGACAAGAAACTAATGGAGCTGGAGGATTATTTAAAGCATTAAGAACTGTACCAGTTATACTAGATATAGCAAAGGATATAAGTGAGTTATGTCCAAATGCATGGTTAATAAACTTTACAAACCCAGCTGGAATAGTTACTGAAGCATTATTAAGATATGGAGTTCATAAAAAAGTAGTAGGTGTTTGTAATGTACCTATTGGTCTACAATATTCATTTGCAGAGATATTGGGTGTAGATAGTAATAGAGTAACAGTTGATTTTGCAGGATTAAATCATATGGTTTATGCAGAAAAAGTTTATTTAGATGGAAATGATGTTACAGCAGAAATTATAAAAGCATTAACAGCACCTGATACAAAGACTCAAACAATGGCGAATATAAAGGGATTTAATTGGGATGTTGCAACAATGAAGGCATTTGGAATAATTCCTTGTCCTTATCACAGATATTACTATAAAACTAGAGATATGTTAAATAGTGAATTAGAAGAGTTTAAAAAAGGAAAAACTAGAGCAGAAGTAGTAATGGAAGTAGAAAAGAAATTATTTGAAATGTATAAGGATGTTAATCTACAAGAAAAGCCAGAAGAATTGGCTAAACGTGGTGGAGCTCACTATTCAGATGTTGCATGTAATGTTATAAATGGAATATATAATGATAAAGACACTATAATTGCTGTAAATACTAGAAATAACGGAACTTTAAAACAATTTGAAGATGATTCAGCTGTAGAAGTAAGTTGTTATATAGGAAAAAATGGTCCAGTTCCAGTAGAAACAGTTACTGATTTACCAATATTCGCACAAGGATTAGCTGGACAAATAAAATCATTTGAAAGGTTAGCAGCAGAAGCAGCATATACAGGAGACTATAATATAGCATTATTAGCAATGGTAACTAATCCTTTAATATCTGATGATGTAAGAGGAAGAAAGTTGTTAAATGAAATGTTACTAGCTCATAAGGACTATTTACCACAATTTAAAGATGTTATAGAAAAAATTGAGAAGGTAGAAAGAGCAGAATTCTAGAATAATGAAAAATGAAAAAGTGAAAGAATGAAAAAATTAAGGAAATAACTCATCAAGATGAGATATGGAATAAAAAAGGAACTCAATTTTAAAAATTGAGTTCCTTTTGCCTACTGAAGCTAGCCCGAAGTAGACTTTCCATAACTTTTTCCCTATTCCCTATTAATTATTTCTATACATGCTTCCGTATCTAATATAAATATATTCAAGTAGATAACTTAAGTCATATCTATGGTTTTGAACATATTCATTTGAATCATTTCTAGGTGGTAAATAAATTATATAATCACTTCTTTTCATATATTCAGGTTTATGTTGTTCGGTAATAACTACTACTGTAGCTGAACTTTTCTCTATTTTTCTCCAAAGTCTTTCATGATATAGTGTAAATCTACCAGTAGGAGAAATGAGAATTGCTAATGAATTTTCATCTAATTCATCAGCTAGTCTTTCTTGTTCTTGAACATCATTAGCGTGATAAATTAATTTAGAAATATTAACTAGTTTACGCTGTAATTCTTGTGCCATTAGCTGTGAAAATTGTGTTCCGAATATACATACATTATTACTATTGAAAATAAGTTCTACTACTCTATCAATAACTTTTAAATCTATAAATGATTTAAATGTTTCTATCTCATTTATAATTTCTAAAGACATATTATTTAGTATATCTTCTCTTGGTAGATCATAATGCATAGCTTTAGGCTTCATAAGACCTTTAGTATAGTGACCTATATTTATCTTTATGTTTTCTTTAAACTCTATAAAATTAGAATACCCTAGTTTATGACAAAATCTTGTTATTGCAGCTGGTGATGTAAAACAAAGATCAGCCAGCTTGCTTATAGACATATTTGGAATAGATCGTATATTCCTAAGCATAGTTATTGCTATATTATAATTAATATCATTTTCTTTACTACTGTTTAAAAACAATAATAATCTATATATTAAATCTCCCATAAATTCTAACTCCCATAATACTTTTTAATATGCAAGAAATTCTATTTTAGATACATGTTATAGCTTCATTTTTATAAGCTATAAATTTTAATTAAGAGTCTTATAGACTCAACTTTTTTTGCCTATCGTCTCACCCATTAGAACCTTACATTCAAATCCAAGATTTGTTTGATTTATTATATCTTCATCTATTTTAATTGTATCTTTTTTAAATAGAAGAATAGTAGTTGAACCACCAAACTTAAAGTAGCCTTTTTCTTCTCCTTTTATAACTCTATTACCTGGAGTATATGTTTGTATAATTGTTCCAACGCAAGTAGCTCCAACTTCAATGTGAATAATATCACCAAAGTTATCAGATTTAAATAAGCTCCATTCTCTTTTATTTTGGCAATAAAGTTTAGGAATCCTTTCAAGGGCAACTGGATTAACAGAATAATAGTTACCATTAATAAAGTTACTTTGCATAGGAGTCCCATTATCAACAAAATGGAATCTATGATAGTCAGTAGGACAAAGTCTTAAAACTAAGCATACTCCACCTTCATATTCCTTAGCTATATCATCATCAGCGATTAATTCAGATAAACTATAATGAATTCCTTTAACCTGAACTAGTTTATCTACAGATATATTTTCATATGCAAATAACCTTCCATCTCCAGGAGAAATAAGAAGATTATTATTAGTTTCAATTGGTCTAGCATCTTCTTTTAGCGATCTTACAAAAAAGTCATTGAAATTATTAAAATCCTCAATAGCACTTGAGCTAATATTCATATCTATATCAAAATCTTTTATAAAATTAGATATTTTCTTTTTACTTAATGAAGTATCACAATAAGCTCCATAAAGTTTTGAAAATAACTTTTTCTTAACTAAAAGCTCTGTTAAGCCTTTTCCAACTGGTGAATCATAAGACCACTTTATATAATTTCCGCCTGCAACTTTTTCTACTTCATAATTATTTGTTTTTCTATTATATACTTGTATCATATGGTACCTCAAATAAATATATTTTATAGTATTATATTAACATAAAAACGCAATAAAAATTCCAAATTTGTTTAAATCGCTTTACTTATTTTTTATTATAAAAGATAATTGTTGATAAGGACAAGTTTGGAGGGGATAGGTTTTGATAGAACATTTTGTTGATTTAATAACTACAGTTGCAATACACCTTTTAGAGTTAATGGGAATATTGATAATAATAGTTGGCGCAATTAAAGCTTTTTATAAGTTTATAGTAAACATAGTTACTAAAAATAATTATCCTATAAAGGTGGAATTTGCACAGTCATTAACACTTGCACTTGAATTTAAGTTAGGTGCAGAAATATTAAAAACAGTAATAGTAAGATCTTTAGATGAAATGTATATATTAGCTGCAATAATAATTTTAAGAGCTATACTAGCTTTTGTTATACATTGGGAAATGAAAGCGGATTCTCATAGTGAAAAGTAAATTTTAAATAATTTATGTTAAATAATATAAATTTAAAAATTTTTAGAAAATATATTAAAAAGACATTATTAAAAATGTCTTTTTATTTGAGTTTCAATAAAAAGAGTTAAAAGAATACACTTTTGACTATAATTTTACATTGTTCATATGCATTTTTTGTCGTAAAATCATAAGTGGAGAAAATCTAAGAAAATAATAATGGTTAAAAGATAGTAATTATTGCAAATATGGTGTAAAATAAAATTGTTAATATTCTAACAAAGATAATTTACTTACCATTCGGTTATAGGGGGAGTTATAATGAAGAACATAACTATTAATGGAAATAAAATTCTAGTAGATGATAATAAGAATTTGATGAAAATAGCTAAAGAAAATGGAATAGATATTCCAGCTTTATGTTTTTTAGAAGATTGCAGCAATGTTGGACAATGTGGAGTATGTCTGGTTGAAGTTGAAGGACAAGAAGATTTAGTTAAAGCGTGTTGTTTTATTCCAGAGGATGGAATGGTTATTAATACTAATACAGAAAGAGTTCAAGAAGAAGTTAAAAGTACAGTTTCATCATTATTAGATAAACATGAGTTCAAATGTGGACCATGTAAAAGAAGAGAAAACTGTGAATTTTTAAAGTTAGTAATAAAAACTAAAGCAAGAGCTTCTAAGCCTTTTGTTGTTGCAGATAAATCAGAATATGTAGATGATAGAAGTAAATCAATAGTTTTAGATAGAACAAAGTGCGTTACATGTGGAAGATGTGTAGCTGCATGTAAAACAAAAACAGGAACTGAATCAATAAAGTTCATAGAAGTAGATGGACAAAAAATAGTTGGACCAGAAAATTTAAAGTGTTTTGATGATACTAATTGTTTATTATGTGGACAATGTGTAGCTGCATGTCCGGTAGATGCTTTATCAGAAAAATCTCATATGGATAGAGTAAAAGATGCATTAGCAGATCAAGAAAAGCACGTTATAGTAGCAATGGCACCATCAGTTAGAACTGCCATGGGAGAACTATTTAAGATGGGCTATGGGGTAGATGTTACAGGAAAAGTATATACAGCATTAAGGGAACTTGGTTTTGATAAGATTTTTGATATAAACTTTGGAGCTGACATGACAATAATGGAGGAAGCTACAGAGTTAATTCAAAGAATTAAAACTGGTGGACCATTCCCTATGTTTACATCTTGTTGTCCTGCATGGGTTAGACAAGTTGAAAATTATTATCCAAACTTTATAGAGCATTTATCAAGTGCTAAATCACCACAACAAATATTTGGAACAGCTAGTAAAACTTATTACCCACAAGTTGCAGATGTAGATCCTAAGAACGTATTTACAGTAACAATAATGCCTTGTACTGCAAAGAAATATGAGGCAGATAGACCAGAAATGGAAAATGACGGTATAAGAAATATAGATGCTGTAATAACAACAAGAGAATTAGCAAAAATGATTAAGGATGCAAAAATAGACTTTGCTAAACTTGAAGATAGTGAAGCAGATCCAGCAATGGGAGAATACACTGGAGCAGGAGCTATATTTGGAGCAACAGGTGGTGTTATGGAAGCTGCACTAAGAACAGCAAAAGATTTTGTTGAAGGTAAAGATTTAGAAAATATAGAGTATGAACAAGTAAGAGGTTTAGCTGGAATAAAAGAAGCTACAGTTGAAATAGGTGGAGATAATTATAATGTTGCAGTTATAAATGGAGCTTCAAGCCTATTTGAGTTTATGAAGAGTGGTAAAGTTAATGAAAAAAAATATCACTTTATAGAAGTAATGGCATGCCCAGGTGGATGTGTAAATGGTGGTGGACAACCTCATGTAAATGCTTCAGATAGATTAACTATGGATATCAGAAGCGTAAGAGCATCCGTGCTATATAACCAAGATAAAAATGTATTAAAGAAGAGAAAATCACATGAAAATGGTGCTTTAAATAAAATGTATGAAACATTTATGGGAGAACCAGGACATGGAAAGGCTCACGAATTACTTCATATAAAATATAGTAAATAAAGTAAGTTAAAATAAAAAAGCAAAATAACATTAATATAATGTTATTTTGCTTTTTATTTTTTTCCTTGATAATCTTCTCTCTATATAACATTTAAAAATAACTATTCATATTTTACAATGAAAGGTGTAATGAAAATAACTAATGTTAAGTATGGTAAGAAAATATAATTTAATTTTAAAATTTCATATCTTAAAAATTAAAAATTAGTACTATATGTTATAATTTGAAAGTAGAAAATATTAGGGGAGTGTATATAAATGAAATATTTAGCTTGTGATTTAGATGGAACTTTAGTACAAAATGATGAAATTATCAATGAAGAAGATATAAATGCTATATTAAAGCTTAAGGAAGAAGGTCATAAGTTTATAATATCCACAGGGAGAAGCTTAGAAGGAATACATAAAATATTTAATAAATATCCTGAAATAGAATATGATTACATAGTTGCATGCAATGGTTCTATAATAATTGATAATAATGATAATATAATTTATGATAATTTTATAACTAGTGAAGTTGCAGAAGAAGTATTTAGAGAGTTTATAGATGAAGATGGCATTTGTGTTCATTTTGAACATGAAGGAAGTAACTATCTTATAGATCCAGAGGACTTTAGTGGAATAGAACATTTAATGGACTACTTCAAAGGTGTAATATCAAAGGAAGATGTATTTTCTAAAAAAAGAAATTACTCAATTATAAGCTTATTTGCAAAAAATATGGATATAGATAAAGCAGAAGAAGCAAAGGATTTATTAATAAAGAAGTATGGACATGCGGTAGAAGCATTTAGAAATCAATATTTCGTTGATATAGCTCCTAAAGATTGCTCAAAAGGAAATGGACTAAAAAAATTATTAGAACTTAACAATTTAGATATAGAAAAGCTTTATGCAATTGGGGATTCATATAATGACTTATCTATGTTTAATTTAACTAACAATAGCTTCACATTTCATCATGTAGAAGAACAATTAAAGGGCTATGCTAATAATCATGTTTCAAGTGTTAGTGAATGTATAGAAAAGATGCTAAGGTAACAGATTATTTAAGAATACTAAGGAAATAAATTAATATAAATAAATTGGAAATTTCACATGTTGACAATAAGAGTAAGTTATAATAAAATTGTTTTAATTAAATAAGCATTGAGTGATTATGTCGCCGGATATAATATTCGTATAGCAAGCATTAGGGATTCATGCCATTAGGCCTTTGGGTATGAACCACCTAATGCTTTTTTTATTTATAGGAGGAGAGAAATATGAGAATAGAATTAAGTAATAGTATTCTAAAAAGCTTCATAAAATATGTATCTTTTAATGTTATTAGTATGATAGGGCTTTCATGCTATATATTAGCTGATACATTTTTTGTAGCAAATGGTGTGGGAAGTATTGGATTAACTGCATTGAATTTGGTTTTACCAGCATATAGTTTAATTAGTGGAATTGGGTTAATGATTGGAATGGGAGCAGCAACAAAATATTCTATATATAGAGGTAGAAATAATAAGGAAAAGGCAAATAAAGTTTTTACCAATTCAATTATTTTAGGGTTGCTAGTTGGATTAATTTTAACTATTGTCGGGATACTTTTTTCATATGATATTGCTAGTCTACTTGGTGCAGATAAAAATGTGAATCCTTTAGCTGGAGTCTATTTAAAAACAATTTTAATGTTTTCTTGTGCATTCATAGTAAATAATATAATAATATGTTTTATAAGAAATGATGATAATCCAAACTTATCTATGATAGCAATGCTTTTAGGAAGCTTTAGTAATATAATTTTAGACTATATTTTTATATTTCCTTTTAAACTAGGCATGTTTGGAGCTGCATTTGCAACTGGACTTGCTCCGGTAATTAGTTTAATAGCACTATCATTACATTTTATTAAAAAGAAAAATAATTTTAAATTTATTAAATGTAAGATTAGTAAGTATTATATAAAGAATATAATTTCTTTGGGAATACCATCATTTATAACGGAATTTTCTTCAGGGATAATAATGTTGTTATTTAATTTTACAATTTTAGATATTGCTAATAACATAGGGGTAGCAGCTTATGGAGTAATAGCAAATCTTGCTTTAATAGTAGTTGCAATATTTACTGGTATAGCGCAGGGAATACAACCAATAATAAGTAAAAATTATGGCGAAGGTAAAAGTAAGAATGTTAAAATTATATATAAGTATGCTTTAATAACAGCAGCAGTTGTTGGATCTCTTTGTTATCTATTAGGAATAGTATTTTCAGAGGAAATAATTAATGTTTTTAATAAAGAGAGAAATCAAGAGTTGTTTTCTATAGCAAATGAAGGTATTAAGATTTACTTTACAGCTTTTTTTATAATGGGATTGAATATAGTAACAACATCATTTTTTGCATCAATTAATGAAGCAAAAGAATCCTTTATAATTTCTATTATAAGAGGCTTAATTGTAGTTATTCCATTGATACTATTATTATCTAGATTATTTGGAATGACAGGGGTTTGGATTACTATCCCTTTAGCTGAAGTTAGTACTTTATTAATTAGTATTATGTTATATTTAAAATATACACAAGGAGTTAAAGAAGAAAAATAAATATAGTATTAAAAGGAGGGATTAGAGATGAATATAGAATTTAGGGAAATTAATAGAAGTAATTATAATGAATGTATAGAATTAAAAGTTAGTGATGAACAGAAAAGATTTGTTGCTTCCAATATGTATTCTTTGGTACAAGCAGCATATGAGCCTAATTTATATCCATTAGGTATTTATAAGGATAATGATATTGTAGGCTTTATTTTATATGATTTTGATGATGAACTTAATGGATGGTCAATGAGCAGATTCATGATAGATATTAAGTATCAAAATAATGGAATAGGAAAAGTAGCAGTACAGAAGTTTTTAGAGTTCTTTGTAGATAAATATGGACATCAGAAGCTTTACACAAGTGCTGAGGTTGATAATATTATTGCGATAGATTTATATGAAAGAAATGGCTTTGAAAAGAGAGAAGTATTTGAATATGAATTTTCAGGAGTAAAATACAGAGAAATTAGAATGATAAATAATCTATAAAAAATAAGGAGCTGTTTTCAACAGCTCCTTATTTTTATATAAATATTTATTTAGTCTTGCCTGAGAACTCTAAGTATTCATCATATGTCATAGCTCTATCTATTATTGATCCATCTTCTTTAATATCTATTATCCTATTTGCAATAGTTTGAATAAATTGATGGTCATGAGAAGCAAACATTATAACACTCTTATAATCTTTAAGTCCGTTATTAACAGCAGTTATTGATTCAAGGTCTAAGTGGTTTGTAGGTTGATCTAGCATTAATACATTAGCATTTGTAAGCATCATTCTAGATAACATACATCTAACCTTTTCTCCTCCTGATAATACACTAGCTTTCTTTAATGCTTCTTCACCAGAGAATAACATTCTACCTAGGAATCCTCTTAAGTAAGATTCAGATTGCTCTTCAACAGTGTTACCTGAGTATTGTCTTAACCAATCTACAAGGCTTAAATCACAGTCATCAAAGAATTCATTATTATCTTTAGGGAAGTAAGATTTTGTTATAGTTATTCCCCATTTGAATTCTCCACTGTCTGGTTCCATTTCACCGTTTATTATTTTAAATAAAGTTGTTATAGCAATGTCATTGTCACCAATAAGTGCTATTTTATCATCTTTATTAATTCTAAAACTAACATTATCTAAAACTTTAACTCCATCAATAGTCTTAGTTAATCCTTCAACTGTTAAAATTTCATTACCAACTTCTCTTTCAGGCTTAAATCCAACGAAAGGATATCTTCTGCTTGAAGGTTGAATATCATCTAAAGTTATTTTATCTAATAACTTCTTACGTGAAGTTGCTTGCTTAGACTTAGAAGCATTAGCACTAAATCTTGCAATAAAGTCTTGTAATTCTTTAATTTTTTCTTCCTTCTTCTTGTTTTGATCCTTAGCCATTTGTAATGCTAATTGGCTTGATTCATACCAGAAGTCATAGTTACCAACATATAATTTAATTTTACCAAAATCAACATCTGCCATTACAGTACATACTGTATTTAAGAAGTGTCTATCGTGGGATACAACGATAACAGTTCCTTCGAATCTTAAAAGGAAGTCTTCTAACCAGTTAATTGATTGTATATCTAAGTGGTTTGTAGGCTCATCCAGAATTAGAATTCCAGGATTACCGAATAAGGCTTGAGCTAAAAGAACTTTAACTTTTTCTCCACCTACTAGCTCTGACATCTTTTTGTAGTGCATGTCAGTTCCGATTCCTAAGCCTTGAAGTAATGAAGAAGCATCTGATTCAGCTTCCCAACCGTTCATATCAGCAAATTCACCTTCTAATTCAGAAGCTCTTATACCATCTTCATCAGAAAAATCAGGTTTTGCATATAAAGCATCTTTTTCTTCCATTATTTCATATAATCTTTTATTTCCCATTATTACTGTTTGTAAAACTTCGAACTCATCATATGCATAATGATCTTGTTTTAAAACAGACATTCTTGTATTTGGAGCGATAGAAACATCACCAGTGTTTGGTTCAATTTCTCCAGAAAGTATTTTTAAGAATGTACTTTTACCAGCACCATTAGCACCGATAACACCATAACAGTTACCAGGAGTAAATTTTATATTTACATCTTCAAAAAGCTTACGTCCACCAAATCTTAAGCTTACGTTTGATACAGTTATCACTAAAAACCGACCTCATTTCTAATATTATTCATTTCGTTATTATATCATAAACTCAACATATTTTCATTTAATGCTCAAATAATATTTAGAAAATTTAATGGAAACATAGTAAATTATTTAAATATTGTACTTTATAGGGGTTGACACTTATATAATAGGGTGCTAATATTTACTAAAATGTAGTTTGGGAGAATAAGAATGAGCAAAAGAATTAACTTTAAAGAAATAAAAGTTAATATGAATTATTATTATAGCTATTATAGATAGGACTTGTATTTATAAAGTAATTATAGATGCAAGCCGTAAGCAAGATTTAAGGTTTGTGTCTATGATGGTTATAAATATTAATTATGCTCAGATTTATAGAGATAATTTAACCACATAGATAAATGCTATGTGGTATTTTTTATTCCTGTTTATTTACCACATAGTAGAGACTATGTGGTTTTTTTATATATAAATAAGGAGGAATGTAGGTTATGGAGAAAAGAGAACATTTTACAAGTAGGGCAGGATTTATAATATCTTGCATTGGAGCAGCTGTAGGGCTAGGTAACATTTGGATGTTTCCATATAGGCTAGGACAAAATGGAGGAGCAGTATTTTTAATACCATACTTTATATTTGTATTATTACTTGGTTCTATAGGTCTTATTACAGAATTTACTTTTGGAAGATCAGCTCATGGAGGATCATTAACAGGAATAAAATATGCATTTGAAAAAAAGGGCAAAAAAGGTGGAATATTAATAGGAGCAATACCAGCAGTAGGATTGGCAGGAGTTTTTATGTTTTATAACGTAGTTGTAGGCTGGATTATTAAATATTTTACTTTAAGTACAACAGGAGAAATAAATAAGATACAGATAGATAGCTTCTTTAATAATTTTGCAGGAAGTAAGGAAACTATATTATGGAATGCAATTGCTATATTTATAGCTCTTATTATAGTAATTATAGGGATCACAAAAGGAATAGAAAAGGCAAATAAGATAATAATGCCATTACTTTTTATAATTTTTATATTATTAGCTTTTAGATCATTAACTTTACCAGGAGCTATGAAAGGAGTTAAATACTTATTAACACCTAAGTGGGAATACTTATTTAAAGTTAATACGTGGGTAATGGCTCTTGGACAAGCATTTTTTACAGTATCACTAAATGGATGTGGTATGGTTGTATATGGTAGTTATATAGAAAAGGATATGGATATACCAAGATCAGCAATTAGTACAGCAATATTAGATACTATATCTGCATTATTAGCTTCATTTGTTATAATGCCAGCAGTATTTGCATTTGGCTTAGATCCTATGTCAGGACCACCATTGTTATTTATAACACTACCAACTATATTTAAATCAATGCCAGCAGGTCAAATACTATCAATGTTATTTTTCTTAAGTGTAATATTTGCAGCTGTAAGCTCATCCATAAATATGTTGGAAGGACCAGTAGAAGCTTTAATGTCCCAAACAAAATTAAGTAGAAAAAAGGCTACAATTTTAATATCAATTATATTATTTATACTATCAATACCATTAAATTTAAATATGAATTTATTTAATAATTTTGCAGATTTTATAACAATAGTTATATCTCCACTTGGAGCTTTGATAGTACTTATAGTCTTCTATTTTATGAGAGATAAAGAAGAAGTTTTAGAAGAAATAAACATGGGGGCAAGTAAGAAGGTTGGAAATAAATTTTTATTATTTGCTAAGTATGGTTTTACGACTATAACAGCATTAGTTATAATACTTGGAATAATGTATGGTGGTATATAGTATATTATTAAATTTTAAATCCAATAAAGAAGATGATGTTTATTAAAATGGACCCTATATAAATAGACACTGATAAAAGAGAGTCTATCTATATAGGGTCTTTTTTTAGTTTCCAAGTATTGACAACAGGTCTCGAAAGATATATAGTTAATTACATGAGTAATGAACCAAATAACATAATTCACATATATTATATTAGAAAGTTAAAAGGAGGTAGCTATGAATTTAGATTTTTCTAGTGAAATACCTATATATATTCAAATAGCACAATCAATAGAAGATGGAATTTTAAATGGAGTTTTTAATGAAGATGAAGTAATACCATCAACAACAGAGATATCTGTAAAATTCAAAATTAATCCAGCAACTGTAGCGAAAGGCTTTAATTTATTAGTAGATGAAGGAATTATTTATAAAAGAAGAGGTGTTGGAATGTTTGTTTCAAGTGGAAGCAAAGAAAAGTTAATACAAAAGAGAAAAGATAAGTTTTATTCTAATTATATAGTTTCATTAATTGAAGAAGCAAAGAAGCTTAATATTTCTACTACAGATATTATAGAAATGATAAAGAGGGGGGAGTAGTTAATGGCACTAATAAAAATATCTAATTTAACCAAGTTATATGGAAAGAATAAAGTTCTAGATAATGTTTCATTAACAATAGATGAAAATAAGATATATGGATTATTAGGAAGAAATGGTGCAGGAAAAACAACTTTACTAAATCTTATAACTAATAGAATATTTCCGACTGAAGGTAAAATTACAATAGATGGTGAGGATGTTATAGAAAATGATAAGTTGAATGATAAGATTTATTTTATGACAGAGCAAGATTTATACCCGCCAAGTTTAAAAATTAAGGATTTATTTAAATGGACAAAAGAGTTTTATAATAATTTTGATATGGACTATGCATTAAATTTAAGCAAAAAGTTTGGACTTAATGTTGATAAAAAATTTAAAGATTTATCTACTGGATATTCTTCAATATGCAAAATAATAATAACTTTATCATCAGGAGCTGAAATATTACTTTTTGATGAGCCAGTCTTAGGATTGGATGCAAATCATAGAGATATGTTTTATAAAGAACTAGTTGCAAATTATATAGATAAGCCAAAGACTATAGTGCTTTCGACTCATATTATAGAAGAGGTTTCAGAGATTTTAGAAAAAGTAATAATAATTAAGAATGGAAAAGTTTTAGGTGATAGAGAAGTAGAAGGGTTATTAGGAGAAGCTTACTTAGTATCAGGAGCAGCTGAAAAAGTAGATAAGTATTTAGAAGGTAAGAATTGTATTAATATAGAAACTATAGCTGGATTTAAGGAAGCTACAATCATTGGGGGATTAACTAAAGAAAATAAAAAGGAAATAGTAGAATTAGGGTTAGAAATTTCAAAAGTTGAACTTCAAAAATTGTTTATTCATTTAACAGGAGAGGAGGAAGCTAAGTAATGAAGATAAAATCAATAGTTAAATATAATATAGGCTCTTTAAAAAAATTAATATTAATATATTATTGCGTATTCATTGCGATATGCGCTCTCTCAACAATATTTGCTTATAAATTTAATGGAACAATATCGTCATCGGGAATAGAACTTTCTTCTGCTATATTTATATTTGTTGTAGGATTAAATGTGTTTAAGGAAAATTTTTATTTTATAAAGGCTAATAACTTATCTAGAAAGAGTTACTTTTATGGAACAGTATTATCAATGGTTCCAATATCTATAGGGATGTCATTTATAGATTTAATTCTAAATAGGATATATAACATTTTTGTTAACTGTCCAACTAATTATGATATGATATATACGGATTACGTTAATATTTGGAATTATGCTAATAATGGGTGGGTTCAAAGTAATAGTTTAGAAACACTTTTTAATACGTTTTTATTTCAAGTATCTGTATATTTAATGGTATTTCTTTTAGGGTTTGTAATAACCATGCTTTATTATAAATGCAATAAATTAATGAAGACTGTAATATCAATTATTCCAATATTATTAATTATAGTTTTTAATATGATATTTAATATGATGGTATTAAGTTTTCCATATTTATTAGGTAAAATTTCTGAGGTTTTATTCTATATTTTAGGAATTTTACCTAGAAATGTATATATGACTATTTCAACTTTTAGCATTACATCTGTAGCATTAGCTGCTGTTGCATATCTATTAATAAGAAAAATGACAATAAAACAAAAATAGTATAAATAAAAAATGAAGCTCTAATTAATAGGGCTTCATTTTTTATTTGTTTATATTTATATGAGATATGTGAAAACACATATGAAGTGACTTAAGCTTCCTAAGATAATAAATATATGGAATATTTCATGAAAACCAAACTTACCTAATTGAAGTTTTTTAGGCTTTATTCCATATATAACACCACCAACAGTGTAAAGAACGCCTCCAAGTACTAATAAAAATAAGCTTATTGGACTAAGTACTTGTGATAATGGTTTAATCATAAATATAGCGGCCCATCCTAGGCCAATATAAAGAGATGTTTGTAACCATCTTGGACAATTAAACCATAACATTCTAAATAATATGCCAGCTAAAGCTATAGACGCTATAGTTGTAAAAAATACAGTTCCTTTTGAACCACCAAGAGCAATTAAGCAAAATGGTGCATAAGAGCCAGCTATTAAAATAAATATCATAGAATGATCTAATTTTCTAAGTCTAAATATTACTTTTTCACTTGTTATTACGCCATGATAAGTTGCTGAAACACTATATAGTAAAATTAAGCTTATACCAAATATAACTACAGAAACAATTGCTACATTAGATGCATTATTAATTAATCCTTTTGTTAACATTGCAATTAATGCAAATAGTGATAAAATTGCGCCAACCCAATGAGTTAAGCTATTTATAGGTTCTCTTAAATGCCTTTCCAAAACAAACACCCCTTTATATGTAGTTTTAAAAACTACGTATTGTTATTATTATATTAATAATATAGATTAAAAAAGTCAAAGTCTATAATACCTTAAATTTTTAGAAAAATTTATATATTTTATTAAATTCCTTGAAATATCTAACTGATACTAGTATATTTAAATATAGATATATTAATAGGTAGTTTATAAAACTACATGGAGGTACATATGGATATTAATGAATTAAAAGAAAAGTTTACTGAACTAAATTTGCAAAATCAATTAACATTAGATGAGATGCCTGAGATAGATTTATATATGGATCAAGTAACGCAGCTTTTTGATAGTAAGTTTAATGAAACTAAAAGAAATGAAGATGATAAGGCGTTAACTAAAACTATGGTTAACAATTATGCTAAGGGTAAACTTTTGATGTCTGTAAAAAATAAAAAATATAGTAAAGAACATTTAGTTTTAATGAGTCTTATTTATAATTTAAAAGGAGCATTATCAATAAGTGATATAAAGAGTTCATTAAATAAGATAGTTACATCATTAGAAAATGAAGAAGATTATCCAATAAGAGATTTATATAAGGTATATTTAAAGCAATATGGTGAGGATTTAAAGGACGTAGAAAATTCCATTGAAATAAAATATAATAGCATTGAAAATATGATAGAAAAAGAAGGAAAGTTAAATTCTGATGAATTTGAAAAAAACTTTTTACTGCTTAGTTCATTTATTAATATGAGCAATATGTATAGAAGAATGGGTGAAAAGTTAATAGATGATTATTTTAATAAGTTATAAGAGGTAGTTTATGAGAGATTATAGTATTTTAAAAGAAGAATTAAGAAAAATAGATGGCAAAGGATATAAAGCATATAAGGATTTACAAGGAGAATATGATTTTAAAAATTATATTTTATGTATTGACCATGTTCAAGGAGATCCATTTGCATCTCCATCAAGAGTTAGGGTTATCATTGATAAAAAAACAGCTAATTTCCCAGAAAATTTATTAGATAAAAAATATAAGAGAATTGCAGTTTCGGATTTTATAACTAGATTATTTTATTCAAACATAAACAAGTATAGTGAAAAGATATTTGGATCAGGAAAAAGTGGGTTAATTACAATAAGCAAGTGTCCTCAAGAGATATTAGAAAGAACTTCAATAATAATAAATAAAGATAATATAGAAGCAAGATTTTATGTTGGATTCCCAGCTAGAGGAAGAAGTGTATTGGCTAAGGAATTAGAAAAGATATTATACAATATTGTTCCTAGTATAGTAGAAAGCACATTAATATACACAAATATTAATAAAAATAAGCTTATGGATAGAGTTAAATTAATAGAAGATCAAGAATACATTAGAGCTAACCTTAAGAAAAATAAATTAATTGCTTTTGTAGCAAATGGCTCTATACTTCCAAGAGAAAGTGGAGTTTCTTCAAAGCCATTAAAAAATGCTAAAAAATTTGAATCCCCTAAAAGCCTAGAGGTAGAATTTAATTTACCAAATAGAGGCTCAATAAAGGGGATGGGAATAAAAGAAGGAATAACACTAATAGTGGGTGGAGGATATCATGGGAAATCTACCATTTTAAATTCATTAGAACTTGGAGTATATAATCATATCGAGGGTGACGGAAGAGAATTTGTTATAACTGATAATACATCTGTTAAAGTTAGAGCAGAAGATGGAAGAAGTATTAAAAATACAGATATATCATTGTTTATAGATAATCTGCCAAATGGAAAAGACACAATAAAGTTTACAACTGAAAATGCTAGTGGAAGCACATCACAGGCAGCAAATATAATAGAAGCAATTGAAAGTGGTTCAAATACATTATTAATTGATGAAGATACATCTGCAACTAATTTTATGATTAGAGATGACTTAATGCAAAGATTAGTTTCAAAAGAAAAGGAGCCTATAACTCCATTTATAGAAATAGTTAAGCCATTATATAAACAAAAAGATATTTCTACGGTTTTAGTAATAGGAAGTTCTGGAGATTATTTTGATGTAGCAGATTGTGTTATTCAAATGGATGATTATGAAGCAAAAGATGTAACTAAAGAAGCAAAGTCATTAATGAGAGGCGAAATAAATAAAAGAATAGAAGAAAAAGATATAAAAATAAATATAAGTTTTGATAGGAAAGTACAAAGAGGAACTATAGAAAGTACTTATAAAGGTGTAAAAATCAAAACTATGGGACTAAGCTCAATTATTATAAATAAGGAAAATATAGATTTAAGATCTGTTGAGCAAATAGTAGATAATGAGCAACTAAATTCAATTGGTGCTATTATGAAGTGGGCAGAAGATAATATGATGAAGAAATCATTACCTTTTGAAGAAATGATTGATTATATATATGAAGAGATAAATAAAAAAGGATTAATTTCTATAGATAAGATATATGGGGGATCTGGTAGCTTATCAATGCCAAGAAAACAAGAAGTTATGGCTGCGTATAATAGATATAGAAAGCTTATATTATAAGAGGAATCATTAGTATATAAATGCTATTTATATACTAATATAAGAATAAGCTGTATCAAAATAGATTTTGATATTAGCCGATGAAAAGTGAAGTTTTAATTAAAACTTCACTTTTGGTGCATATATATAATATATAAAAGTTTATATTTAAGTTTAAAAACGTCTTTAAGTAAGTAAAATCAATGGTTTAGAAGGAATTAATTAAACGGGATACCCTTTATAAAAATAAGAGATTAACTTTTTAAGAGAATAAAGTTCACTTGAAATTGAATAAATTTTAGGAGTATTTCTTATGAATGAAAAAGATATATTTATAAGATTTAACAGGATTAACTATAAAGAAGAAATTAATTGGTATAAAAATTAACGATAAAATAATTAAATATTTTAGGTTAATAACTTATCATATAGATTGTAAAATAATCCATAGGATTTTTATTTATTTAGAATATGAATTAATAAATAAGGTAAAGGGAGAGATTTTATGTTTTTATATAAAGATACCATGGATAAGTTAAATGGTTTTGCAAAAAATTATAGATGGAATGAAGAAAAGGAGAACTTTCCGTATTTAATATTAGTCATTTAGGTGAATATTATGGAGAAGATGTAGAATTTGAATCTGGTGGAGCAGGACTTGTATCAACTATTGATGATTATAGTCATTTTGCTATGATGATGGTTAATAAAGGTGTATATAACGGAAAGCGTATATTAGGACGTAAAACAATAGAGTTTATGACACAAGATAAATTGACTTCAGAGCAAAAGGTTAATTATCAAGGTGATGGAGTAAGGGGATATGGTTATGGTTCCTTAATGCGTATTTTAATAGATAAAGAGGAAGCGGCAACTAATGCAAGTTTAGGTGAATTTGGATGGGATGGATGGACAGGTAACTATGTTATTATGGATCAAAAGGAAAATATAGTGTTTATGTATTTTATTCAAAGATGTGATTCGGGAGTTACTCCAGTTGTTAGAAAGCTTAGAATGGCTACTTATGCATCATTAGAATAATATATTAAAAAATAATATTAGTTAGTAATATAGTAGATGAATTTCTAAAAAATAAATTCATCTACTATACTTTAAAAACATTCTAGAATTTTTTTAGTAGTGCTGTCATTTCTTCAACACCTTTACTTTGTGTAGTTACAATATTTTCAGCTAGTTTTCTAAGTTCAGGATCCTTTGTATATTTTAAAATATCTTTTGCCATGCCAATAGCACCTTCATGGTGATATATCATTTCTTGAAGAAAATTAGCATCAACATTGTTAGTTATTTCAACACCTTGCATTTCTTTAAACATCTTATCTTTTACTTTATTATATTCTTCTAGATATTTTTCAGAGTCTGCTTTACTTGAAGGTTTCTCTTTTTCGAATTTAGCTTTTAATTGCTGCATAATTGGAATTTGTGATTCTTGAGAAGTAATGATATTTTCAGCAATTTTTTTTACTTCTGGATTAGATCCATATTTAACGATTGCTTTTGCCATATTTATGCCACCCTCATGGTGAGGTATCATTTCTAAGACAAAGTCTAAATTAACATTTCCAGTATTAGGTGCAGCGTTCATAGCCTTCATCATATTATTAAATATTGTTGTGTATTCTTCATTATATCCTTGCTTTTCGTTAGAAATAGTAGAATTATTAATATTAGCAGAGACATTTTGAAGTGGTGAAATAAAATTAATATTTGCAATTGATGTTGATATCAATAGCGATAAAAGTAATGTTTTCATAAATATCCTCCTAAGACGTATTCATAGTTAGTATTTAATAAAAAAATAAATATATACTAACGAATAACGTTAATAGTAAGGAGATAAGTATTAAATTACCTACATGAAATTATTTCTTTAAAATTTCAATAATTTCTGTTAATCTAGAAATTTCATAAGTAGGTTTAAATTTAGTTTTATTTTCAATTTTACATGTATTAAGCCAACATGTATCTATACCAAAGTTTATTCCGCCTTGAATATCTGATGTTAAGCTATCACCTACCATTAATACCTTGCTTTTATCATTATAATTTAGATTATTTAAAGCAATTTTAAATATATCAGAATTTGGTTTTGATACACTGACTTCTTCGGATATTATAATATCATCAAAATATTTAGCTATACTAGATTTTCTTATTCTATTACTTTGAACATCTGATAGCCCATTAGTTATTATAGAAAGTTTATAATTTTTACTAAGTTCTTCTACAAGATTAAAGCTTTCCTCATATAAGATTGAAGAATGAGATAAATGTTTTAAATATGACTTAGAAAATGCAAGTTCATCAAACTTTATATTTAATTCATGAGATAATCTTTTAAATCTTTCAACTTTTAATTTTTCTTGAGAAATAAGACCGCATTCAAACTCCTTCCAAATAGCAGTATTTATATCAGAATATATTTTAAGATGATAATCTTCTCTATAATCAATATTAAATTCTAAAATTGCCTTTTCAAAAGCATATTTTTCAGATTCCCTAAAATCAAATAATGTTTCATCTGCATCGAATATTATAACTTCATATTTCATAAAAATCCCCCTAGTGTATTTATTTACATAATTATAAATATAGCATATAAATTCAATAAATATTTAATATTTAATATTTAATTAAAATATAATTAATTAATTAAAATATATAATTTGAAAATTTACATTTCATTATAACTAAATTACAATATTTATATTAATTAATACATGACATATGTCATTATAGGAGAAATTATGAGAAAAATATCAGATATAAGTCTTTTAAAGTACTATATTGATAAACATAATATAGAAGAAATATTAGATGAATAAATTATAGAATATGCTCAGCTTAATTTTTATGAGAAAGAAGAATATATATTACAGGAACAAGAGGATCTTGAATATTGTTATTTACTTGTAGATGGTAAGATAAAGATATCGTATCTTTTTGAAAATGGTAAATCAATGTTTTTAAAGTTTTATAGTGATTTTAATTCAATAGGAGATATAGAATTATTAAAGAATACTAAGATACTTTGTGATATTAATGCTATAGTTGATACATATTTAATAGCAATACCGTCAGATATAATTAGAAAGAAGTTCCTGGGAAATATTAAACTTACAAGGCATTTAAATAGAACGTTTAAAGAGTTAGAATCAATTATAAGATGTGATAATAAGAAAATATACATTTTAGATGAACAAAGACTAAGAGATTTATCAAAAGGTATATTTATAAAATCCTTCTAAGAATTTTTATGAAAATTATTCATTAAGAAAAATATATTAAAGTTTTGATATATAAATAGTAAATTGATATAATATTTTTAATTTGATTTATATAATATGAGAATTTTATATTTTAAATAGAGGGATAAGGCTAAAATAGATTGGGAGTGAAGATATGAAGGAATTAAAGGGGATAGAAGAAAAAATTTTGGATAGAGCATTATATCTTTTTGGGAAAAATGGATCAACTAATGTTTCAATTAGAAAAATAGTAAAAGAAGCTGAAGTAAATGTAAGTGCAATAAATTACTATTTTGGTAGTAAGGATAATATGCTGAAATATGTTAAACAATTTTATATAGACAATATTACTCAAGCATATTCGCCATTAGATGATGAAGAGTTAAGTAATGAAGAGAGACTTATTAGATGCGCTAATGAAATTATAGAATATTCATTAAGATATCCTGGTGTACTTGTTATGAATAAGGAGGCCACTGATTCAAAAGAAAAGGATGAAATGGACGTAAAGATAATTGAAACTACAGAAGAAGAAAATAGAAAATTGGATAGTACATTGATAGAGGTTTTAAATTGTGAAGGCGAGGAAGTTAAATATAAAAGAGCTATATTTATTTCGTCTATTATATATCCATTTATGGGCGAAGATCATGAATTTTTTGGTGAGGAAATATCAAATAATATAGATTCAAGACTTAATTACATAAAATATATACTAAAGATGTTAAAAGAAAATGATATGAAGATGTAGGTTATTATCTCATTTAATAAATGAGATAATTTTTTTCGTTAAAATTAAAACAAAATGTTTGAAACATATTGATTTAATTTTAACAAAGTCATATAATGAATGTGAGGGAAACATTGAAAATCAAATTTTGGAGGTAGCAAAATGGCATTTAATGATCTTTTTAGTCCAATAAAAATTAGAGGAATGGAAATAAGAAATAGAATTGAATTTCCTGCAATGGGAACAAAGATGGTAAAAGATGAGAAGGTAGTTACTGATCAGCTTATAAATTACCATGCTGCAAGATCTTTAGGAGGAAATGGCTTAAACTTCACAGAAGTATGTTCTGTATATGATAAAGCTGCACCAAAAAACTTTTTAGCACTATCGGATGATAAATATATTCCAGGAATGAAAAAGCTTGCTGATGCAATACATGAAGGTGGAGCAAAGGCAGGAGTACAATTATGGCTTGGCGGTTCAGCTGTATTATTTGGAGATCAAACTTCAATGGTAGTAGTTCCAAGTGATTTTAAAGTTGAAGGAACAGACTATGTTATAAAAGCTGCAAGCAAGGAAATAATAAATGAATGTATTAAGGCTTTTGGAGATGCAGCTAGACGTGCTGTAGAAGCAGGATATGATACTGTAGAGTTTCATGCTGGACATAATTACACACCACACTCATTCTTAAGTAAGGCTTTTAATAAAAGAATGGATGAATACGGTGGAAGCTTAGAAAATCGTGCTAGATTTTTATTAGAGTGTATAAAATCTATAAGAGAAAACATACCAGAAGATATGCCTTTATTTATGAGAATAGATGCTCATGATGATTGTGTAGAAGATGGACTTACTATAGAAGAAGTTATTCAATTTTGTAAATGGGCTAAAGAGGCTGGAGTAGATGTACTTGATGTATCACGTGGAAATTTTTCAAGTGCAGCTATAAAATATGAAGTGCCACCAGTTGACGTACCAAGAGGATTTAATGTTGAAAATGCAGCAAGAATTAAAAAAGAAACTGGAATGATTACTGTTGCTGTTGGAAGAATTAATGATCCAGAGCAAGCAGATGAAATAATTAGAAGTGGAAAAGCAGATATGGTTGTTATAGGACGAGCTCAATTAGCTGATCCAGAATTCTGTAATAAAGCTAAGAATGGAAATGTTGATGATATAGTACGTTGCGTTGGATGTAACCAAGGTTGTTATGATGGATTTTCAAATCCAGATGCACCATTTATAACTTGTATGAGAAATCCTGCTTTAGGTAGAGAAGCCGAATTTGTTATTAAGAAAACCGATAATCCTAAAAATGTATTAATAGTTGGTGGGGGAGTAGCTGGATTAGAAGCTGCTATAGAATTAAAGGATAGAGGACATAATCCAATTTTATGTGAAGCATCTGATTCACTAGGTGGACAATTTGTTCTTGCTGGTGCTGCACCAAGAAAAGAAGAAATGAAGGAAGCTGCTATAGCAATGGGAGAAATGGCTAAGAGAAAGGGAGTTGAAATAAAATTATCAACACCTGTTAATGCTGAAGTAATTAAGGATATAAATCCAGATGAAGTTATAATAGCAGCTGGTGCAGAACCAATAAAGTTAAATGTATCAGGAGCAAATTTACCTCATGTAACTAATTCTCATGATATACTTGCAGGAAAAGCGAGGGTAAATGGAGATATAGTTGTAATTGGAGGGGGCCTAGTTGGCTTAGAAGTTGCTGAGTATTTATCAGGAAATGTTAATAAAATTACTGTAGTGGAAATGCTTAATGAAGTAGCAAAGGATTTAGGACAATTAAGAAAGATTTGTGTTATGGAAAGCTTATATCATGAAGGAATTAAGACCATAACTGAAGCAAAATGTGTTGAAATAAAGGAAAAATCAATAGTTATAGATAGAAATGGAGTAGTTGAAGAAGTTCCATGTGATTCAGTTATAGTTGCAATAGGAGCAAGATCTCGTAATTTTGAATCAATATCTGACTATTGCAAAGAAAATAATATACCATATCACGTAATTGGAGATGCAGTTAGAGCTCGTAGAGCACTTAATTGCATAGAAGAGGCATCTGAAGTAGCAAGAAGAATTTAATATATTAAATATGTAGTGGTATCTATAATTTAGGTGCCACTTTTTTTATATAAACATTCAAATGTTATTAAAAAACATTAATAGGTTGAATTGGAAAATTTAAAATGATAATATTTTAATGGGTGAAATGTGTATGAAAGGGGTATAATCTATGGAAGAATTTATAGATATATTGCAAGATTATATTTTACTTGTAAAAGACGGAAAAATAAAATTCTATAATAAGGCACTAAGAGATTTATTAGGAGATAATTTAAAAGAGCTAAATGACCTTAACATATTAGAACTACTTACAGACAAATATAAATTAGATAGACACATAATTATTAATGATAAAAATAATAAAGAAATTATATTTGATCCTATTATTAATGATATTATTATAGATGGAATAGAATTAAGATTAATAACTTTAAAGGAATTAAAAAGTAAATCATATAATATAGGTGATTTAGAGTTGATCTTAGACAATATACCATTAATTGCTTGGATAAAAGATATAAATGGTAAATATGTATATGCTAACAAGAGATATGCAGATGTCCTATGTATAGATAAATCTGAGATAATAGGAAAAAATGATAGTTATATTTGGGACATAAATCAATCAAATATATTTAAAAATGAAGATAGAAAAATAATCGAAGAAAAGGGTTATTTTGTTATGCCTCAACAGGTTAATATAGGAAATAAATATATTTGGCATAATGTAATAAAATTTGTAGTCTTAGATGAATTTGAAAAAGTAAAGTTTATTATGGGATTTGCTGATAATATAAGCGATAAAATTACATTAAATGAAAAGAAAAGTGTATTAGAACATGAAATACAAATGGAAACTTTAAAAAATGAATTTTTTACAAATATATCACATGAGTTTAAAACCCCATTAAACATAATAATTAGTGCAAGCAAATTGATTAATACATACATAGAAAATAGAGCCAAAGAAAACTTAGATGATATAATTCTTAAAAAATATACTAGGTCAATAGAGAAAAATGCTTTTAGGTTAGAACGATTAATAAATAATTTAATAGATATAACAAAAATTGATTCTGGAGATTATAAAATATCTATAAATAATTATAATATTGTATCATTAGTAGAAAATATAGCCTTAGCAGTAGTAGATTATATTAGATCTGAAGATATATCAATAATATTTGATACGAATAAAGAAGAAAAAATTGTAAAGTGCGATAAGGAGAGTATTGAAAGGATAATATTAAATTTATTATCTAATTCAATAAAACATATTCATGGAGAAGGAAATATAGTAGTTAATATTAATGCATATGAAGATTATGTGGATATAACTGTAAAGGATGATGGTGAAGGGATTCCTAAAGAATATATAGAGAATGTTTTCAATAAATTTGGACAAGCAGATAAGAGCTTGTCAAGAAAACATGAAGGTAGTGGATTAGGCTTATTTATAGTGAAGTCGTTAGTAGAAATGCATGGTGGACTTATTAACATAGAGAGTGAAGTAGGCGTTGGGACTGAAGTTACAATAAGACTATATTCAAATGAACTAGAAAATAGTAAAGAAGTTAATGCGGAAGTAGAGGAGCTCATTAATAAATGTGGTAAGGAATTTTCGGATATTTATTGCATTTAATTTAGTTCTATTAATATAGATACATATTTAAATTTATAAAATGACGAAATATATGAACATTATAGTATTGATATCCATCTAATAATTTTTATGTAAATTATATAACTAAGCCTTTAATTGTAATATAATAAAATTAATATGTATGGATGAAAATAATCTATAAAAATGGTTAATGTATATGGAGGGTATATGGTAATGAAAGTTAATATTCAAAAGCCAAAATTTCTAGATGATCTTGAAGAAGTAGAAGATATCATAGAAGAAATAATTGAAGCTGATAAAATTCAAAATAAGATAGTAGAAAATATAGTAATAGAAAATATGATTAGTAAAGGAGTTACAATAGATTCTTGTATATTTAAGAATGTAGTATTTGAAAATTCATCACTTAGAAATATTGACTTATTAGATACAAGATTTGAAAATTGTGATTTATCTAATGTTGACTTAGGGGATGGGAGTATACATAGAGTAGAGTTTATTAACTGTAAATTACTTGGAGCAAAGTTAGATGAGTGTAATATAAAGGATGTCGCGTTTCGCGACTCCCTAGGAAAATATATAAATTTATCTTATTCAAAGCTAAAGAATGTATGTATAGAAGATTGTAATTTCAAAGAAAGCATATTTCAACAGGTTAAATTTGATAAAGTTAGTTTTAATAATACAGATTTAACTGCTTCATATTTTAATAAAACATCATTAAATAAAGTGGATTTGACCACTTGTGATATAACTGAAATAGATGTTGAAATAAGTGATTTATCAGGTGCAATTGTAACTAGCATTCAGGGATTAGATTTAACTAGATTAATGAATATAGTAATTAAGTAATAAGATACAACTATTATTTTTATAAAAAATAAGACAGTATAGAGTTTAAATTGATTAAATTCTATACTGTCTTTTTATATTATTTAATATTTAAAGGAGAGATAAACTATATTAATTTAGTTGATTTTTTCCCAAGCACCCCACTGATTTGATCCAGGAGTTTCACCTTGTGTCCACCATTTAGCTTTATACTTAACACCGTTATACATAACAATGTCACCAGCTACATAAGCTTTAGTAGGACTATAGGTTGGAATCTCTGGCGTTGTATCATTAACAACAGTAAGTGTTGCTTTAGCAGTAGTTATTAGTCCTTTACTATCAGTAACTGAGTAAGTTAAATCGTAAGCACCAGCTTTAGTTGTATCAACAGTACCAGAAACAACTATTTTACTAGTTAAATCACCATCTTCTTTATCAGAAGCAGTAACACCAGTTAGAGGGTTAAAGCTTGTACCGATATTAATTTGTTTATTAGAAACTCCATTAATAACAGGAGCGGTATTAGTTGTAGTTTTTTCAGAAACAGTTATAACAACTGATGAAGTAGCTTTTAAACCCTTGCTATCAGAAACTGAATAAGTTAAATTGTAAGTTCCAGCCTTAGTTGTATCAACAGTGCCAGAAACAACTATTTTACTAGTTAAATCGCCATCTTCCTTATCAGAAGCGGTAACACCTATTAGAGGATTAAATGAATCTCCAACATAAATTTGTTTATTAACTGCACCATTAATAACTGGAGCTGTATTTTCAGTAGGAGTTGATCCATCAGGAAGTACTCTTATTAATTTCCAATATTTTGTGTTAGCTGGAGAGCCATCATCTGTAGGAGGTATATACCAAGAAATACATTCATATAGCGCATCTTTATAAACAACTTGATCTCCATATTTGTAAGTTTTATTTGGATCATAGAATTGTTGTCCAGGTTCTAATATTCTTAGAACAGTTATTATTCTTTCCTTAGTTGTAGCTAATCCTTTGCTGTCTGTAACTGTGTATTTTAGAGTATAGTCACCAGCTTTAGATGTGTTAACTGATCCAGAAACTGAGATCTTACCAGTTAAGTCACCATCTTCTTTGTCAGAAGCAGTAATACCTGCTAAAGGATTAAATGAATCACCTAAATTTATTGAAGTATTTGAAATTCCTTTTAATGTTGGAGCATAGTTTCCATTTGAAGGAACATTTGATGGAAGCATTCCATTAAATGTTAAGTTTTTTACTCCTCCAAAGCATAGTTTAATTGATCCTGCTAATGAAGCTGTTTCTCCAACTCCAAGGTTTTGCCATCCTGATGATGTTATTGTAACTCTATTAAAATCTCCAATATCTTCAATTGTTGCAGTTCCACCTTGAGGTTGAGCAAATATTGCTGATTTAGGTAAATCAAAACTTACCGTCCAGCCTTTATCTATTGCTTTATCTGTTTTATTTGTAACTTTAATATCATAAGTGTAATTTGGATGATCATATTTTCCTCCAAATATAACCTCTACATCAGTTTGAGATAATCCTGGAATAGGATCATCTGTTACTTTACAATTTCCTATTGCATCTAAGCCAGATTTTAATCTACTTGTTAGTGTATCTCCAAAAGTATATTTTCCTTCATTTATATTAGTAGAGCCTGGTTTATAATTAGGATTTGGTCCAAAGTCTCCATTCATTACCCATATTAATGCTCCACCCAAGTTTTTGTTTTTAATATATTCTACTCTTTTATCTATTGATTTTTCATTTTCAAAAGATAGGAATACCTTCTTTTCATTTTGCCAAACGTATGGAACTCCACCAACTTCATCAAAATAAACTTTTAGATTTGGATCATTTTCCATTAAGTTTAATACGTGCCACAATGGATTAGCTCCTGCAGGGTCTAAGACACCGTTATTATCTACGTCGTCGCCCCAAACGTTATATATTCCTGTAGCAGGTGTTTTACTAGAGCCGTGTAGTCCGTTAGTTCCACCTTGTACATTTTCCCATCCTCTTGTATAGTAAGGGATTCCCATAATTATTTTTTCAGGAGGTAATACTCCTCTATAGTATTTATAAGCCCAATCCATATTTAATGTAGGCATGGCCATTTGTATAGTTTCTCTATCAGCTGGATCGGGATAGATATTAGCTAAGTTTTCAACGAACTCATTCCAACCACCGTGGAAGTCATAAGACATTACACTAAGAAAATCTAAATATTGAGCATAAGAATTATCAGTCATTCCACCAAGAACCCAAGAAGATGCAGTTACTGCAGCTGTCTCAAGATATTTTTTACCATCTTGCTTTCCAGCGGCATCAAGTTTTTCTCTTAATGTCTTCATTAATAGATTATATCTTTCATTTAGTTTTCCTCTTCTAGGTTCAGCTAAATCTTGATCATCTGGATTACCAGAAGTTGATGTTGCAGATGGATATTCGAAGTCTATATCTATACCATCAAAGTTGTACTTTCTTACAAATTCAACACATGAATCGGCAAAAGTATTTATACCTTGATCAGTATCTAGCATTGTATAAAAACCTCTACTACCAGCCCATCCTCCAACTGACATCAATAGCTTTACGTTTGGATATTGTTTTTTCATTGTTTGAAGAACATTGAAGTGTCCTTTATAAGGTAGGGTTGGATCAAGAGTAACAGCTTTACCATTGTGAGTTAATGGATGATCTACAAATGTTTCTTCAATAGCGGCATGCTTATCTCCAAGTGTTATTTTATTAGTTGCTGGATCAATCATTCCAAAGGAGTATTGAATATGAGTTAAGGATTCCCATTGCAAATCAGCAGCATCAAAATATCCTTGAGCCTCACTTTTATACGCCCATTCAGGGAAATATCCAATTATTTTTCTGTTTAAATCTGTATCGTTAATGCCTGAAGCAGTTGGTGTTATATTCTCATTATTAGTTGTGACAGCAGCTTGAGGTTGTATTGATATATTAAAAAGTGTAAATAGTGAAAGTGTTATTCCAGTTACTATTCGTTTAATTTTAATCTTTTTCATATTTTACCTCCATAATCTTAATTGAAAAAAGATGATAGAAGAGGCTAACAAAAATGTTAGCCATCTTCAAATTATAAATAGTTAAGTGTACTAATTAATTTTTTCCCAAGCACCCCATTGATTTGCACCTGGAGTTTCACCTTGTGTCCACCATTTAGCTTTATATTTAACTCCGTTATACATAACAATGTCACCAGCTACATAAGCTTTTGTTGGGCTATAAGTTGGGATTTCAGGAGTTGTATCATTAACAACAGTAATTGTTGCTTTAGCAGTAGTTACTAATCCCTTACTATCAGTAACTGAGTAAGTTAAATTGTAAGCACCAGCCTTAGTTGTATCAACAGTGCCAGAAACAACTATTTTATTAGTTAAATCACCATCTTCTTTATCAGAAGCAGTAACACCAGTTAATGGATTGAAGGCTGATCCAATTTTAATTTCCTTATTAGTAACACCATTAATTACTGGAGCAGTATTAGTTGAAGTTTTTTCGGAAACAGTTATAGTAACTATTGTAGTAGCTTTTAAACCTTTACTATCAACAACTGAGTAAGTTAAATTGTAAGATCCAGCTTTAGTTGTATCAACAGTACCAGAAACGGTTATTTTGTTTGTTAAGTCTCCATCTTCTTTATCGGAGGCAGTGACACCTGTTAGAGGATTAAAGGAATCTCCAATATATATTTGTTTATTAGTAGCTCCATTAATTACTGGAGCAGTATTATCATCTGGAGATACAGGGCTACCATAAATAAATTGTCTTCCCATTTCAGGAGATGTTGAATACATTCTTTGTGATAATTCAACACTTACTAAGCCATTTAGGTTATCTATAGATTCAGCAATGTTTAAATCGAAAGATACTGTTTGACCAGGTTTCATAAGCTTTCCATCATATGATCCAGAAAAATCTATTACGTAATATCCGTTTTCTTGCTTAACTGCAGGACTTGGGTATTGAGCACCTGTTATAGTAATACCATTTGTCTTAATATAAAGCTTTACATTTTTTAGAGTTTTAGCTGCAGTTTCAACAGAACTAAGAACTTCACCAGATTCACTTAGCTTTTCATTATTTGTAAAGCTTAAATTTATTGCACTACCACTTCCCCATGCAGGTTTACTTGTAGTTAATTTAGAAGTTATATTAAGATTATTATAAGTTAAGGTATAGTTGTCTAGACTACCTGAGCCAAATAATGCTTCCTTGGTTACTTTTGTTAGTTCATCATGTTTAGCAGATGTTGTTTTAGCATCTTGTGAAGCCATCCAAGCAATCATTCCACCTAAATTATGCTCTTTAACATATTTAGCTTTTTCTTGTATTGATCTTGCATTATCATAGGTAAAGAATGCACCAGTTGTTTCATTATATAAATAAGGTGCTTTAGCACTATCGTCCCAATATTCTTTAAGGCCGGTATATTTTGCTTTGAGTTGGTTAAGAGCATTGTATGACCATACACCACCAGCACGACCACCTTCACCATTCTTTATTGGAGCTTCATTAAGAGCACCTGGGGTTGGAGTAAGGTCTGCATCTTTATTAACTACTGCAGCTGTTCCAAATAATCCAGGGTTAGCAGCATCTGGGCCGTTATTACTTACTTTTTCCCATCCACGTGTGTAGTAAGCTGCTCCAATAACTATTTTTTCAGGCTTAGCTCCATTTGCAATATAGTAGTTAACACTTTCATCAACAGAAAGGCATTCTCCTTTAAATGGAGAGTTAGGATTAGTGTAAAGTGCTGTTTGGTGACCGCTAACTGTGCTCCATGCACCAGCCATATCATAAGTCATAATATTAGCAAAATCAACTACATTAAATAATTTTGCTACATCTATTCCTTCATCAACTTTAGCCTTACCAGCAGGGATAGCAACTGAAAGTTCATAAGTTTTTCCAAGTTCAGCACCTTGCTTATTTAAAGCATTCTTTAAATCCTGCAATAAAGTAATAAAGTTTTCTTTGTCGGCAGGAGTTGCTTTAGTAGTTCCTTCATCGTTAGTATTATCAACTTTGTCTGGATCTCTAAGGCTAGCTGGGTACTCCCAATCTATATCAACAAAATCCATATTAGTATATTTAATAAACGCCATAACATTTTTTACAAAGTTTGCTCTTATTGATGGATTAGCAGCTATAACTGAGAAGTCACCTGATTTAGACCATCCACCTAAAGATACTCCTATTTTTAAGTTAGGATTTTCGCTTTTTAATACTTGGAATGCGTTTAGAATACCACCATTTACGTCACCATAAGTTACGCCAGCATTTCCTAGAGGATGACCAGTAGCGGCATCTTTATCAGTAAATTTTAAAACGCCTTGTGCATCAAAATCTACGAATGCAAAATTAAGGTGGGTTAATTGATCAGCAGGAATATCCTTAGGGTAGAAGTTACCTTGACCTCCCCAGATTGACCAGTCCCCATAATACATTACATTACGATATTTTTGAGCAGATTGTTGAACTGCATTAGGTGCAAAATCGGTAATTGTATTAACAGTAGCTCTAACTGGAGTAACACCTGTTATAAGCATTGCTGCTATTGCTGTTAATGCAACAATAGGCTTCGATTTTTTATAAAGCTTTTTCCTTATCATAATATTAAAACCCCTTTACAAATAAATTTCTAATTTTATTTAATTTATATTTTCCCATGGGCCCCATTGAGTTGCACCAGGGGTTTCTCCTTGAGTCCACCATTTAGCTTTATACATAACTCCGTTGTATAAGACTATATCTCCAGCTACATATACTTTAGTTGGACTGTATGTCTGAACTGAAGTATCGATTACTGTTATTGTAGAACTTACTGTAGTTGATAAGCCTTTATTATCAGAAACTGTATAGATTACATTGTAGATTCCTGCTTTAGATGTATCAACTAAGCCGTTTACAATAATCTTACTAGTTAAATCACCATCTTCTTTGTCAGATGCAGTAACTCCTGCTAGAGGATTAAAAGTATCTCCAATATTAATTTGTTTATCTGTAACACCACTAATCACCGGAGCAGTATTATCGCTAGGAGTTGCTGGTGAACCGAATTTAGAAAATATCTTTGAATGCGCATACTGAGAAGTTATGCCTTGATTATTTTCTATTTGAGAATCTCTATTTAGTGACCAATAAGAAGTCATTCCGATATTTTTATTCTTAGCATGGTCAACTACTAATTGAGACCATGCTGGAGTAAATATAGGATCTGAAGAACTTTCATAACCTACAGATACTGTAGCACCAATTTTTGAATAAGCTTCGGAATCAGATAAAGTAGTATTAGCAAATTTTTGGTAAGAATCTTTTATTTGATTCTTTGTTGAGTCTATTGCTCGTATTGAGGCTGTGCCATAATTTTCTCCAGGTAGCAAAGTACTACTTCCATAGCACATAGCCATTATATTTATATATTTTAGAGTAATATTATTAGATAAATAGGCATCTAATAAATCTATTTGAGTTTGAGTTAAACCAGATGGTAAAACAGGAACGGTTAATGTCACTTCTACTCCTGTAGTATCTTGTAACATCTTTACAGCCTTTGCATTAGCAATATTGCTTTGTTTATTTTGGGCTCCGCCTTCAACATCAAGATCTATTCTTGTTAATGCATATCCATTCACTATGTCTAAATAGGTATTATAAAGAACATTAACATCTTGAGAAGTTTGCCAAAATGCAGTTCCACCAGCACCACCAAAGGATATAGCTGCATCACCACCAATTGCTCTTAGGTCTTTTAGAGACTGTTTTATTCCGTTATATTGATTATCATTTTTACCTTCGCTTAAAACAGAATATCCTCCCCAGCCCCAATTGATTTTTCCATTTGTAACACTACCAGTTGATTGTATAAAAGCTAAGTTAAAGTATTTTATACCAGTTTCATCTGATAGCTTTTTAAGATTAGCAGCTCCTCCGCCATCATTCCCCATATAATATCCATTTTTAGTTACCCAGCCAACCATATCAACATAGGGAGCATTAACTTGGGCAGGCCAGTTTTTTATTCCAATACCAGCATTATAACTACCAACATTTGTAGCTGCCTTAGTAATAAATGAAGTAGATGTAAGTGTAACGAAAGCTGTCAAAAGTGAGCAAATAACTTTTTTAAGAAAGTTTTTCTTCAATTATATTTACCTCCTAACAATATTTTTATTTATTCTCATCTGTATATTGAATGAGGATCTTTTTTTGAGTAGGTAAATATCTAATAATTTGATATTAGATTAAAGTAAGTTGGATATTTTTAGAAAAAATAAGAGACTCACTTTAAACATTTGTACATCTAAAAGGAAAGATCGGTTGTTTATTAAAAACTTAAGAATGTTTTAATTAGCATACAAAATATACATTTTATGTGCTAAGAAATGTTTATAAAAGGTTTGTTAAATATCCCAATAAAGTGTTTGTATACTAAATGGAATATATTAAATGTAATTTATTAGATTCTTCTGAAGTGTTTATTAGTTCCTATATTGAGTGAAGTGACAATGAATTTTTTAGGAACAAAAGGGTTAATAAATAATAAGCGATGATGCTTATTATTTCATCGAAGGTAACTATATCACCTCCTTTACAATAAATGGAATACACCATTTATTTACAATATAAACTATTAGTAAATTAATAGCAATACATTTAAATAAAAAGTCGAACGATTAATAATATTTTACAAAATTTGTATGTTATTTGCGGATTAGAATTAAAAAGAATAGAGTGAATACAATTAAAAAATATAAATTGTTGAATTTAAAGTAATAAATATATAAATTATAAGCGATATGATAAAAAGCACATATGATATATTATTAATTTCTTTGAGAGGATATGTATGGAAAATACTGTTGAATGTAAAAATTATTTAGATGAAAATTCACCAGGGTTTGTAGTTGAATATAGAGGGAACTTTAAAGAGGAAATTGATAAAGTAGATTATGCTTGTGGGGATATTATTAATGAAAACCTTGCAGTTATATCTGTAGAAGAAAAAAACTTAGACAGATTAAGAAAAGATGTGCCTTCAATTATTTTTATTGAAGCAAGATCTATTTATGTATTACAAGATACATCACCTACAAATGTAGATGGAATAAATGCAGTTAAGATTAATAATTATTTGAATTTAACAGGAAAAGGAATAATTGTAGGGATGATAGATACGGGAATAGATTACTTAAATAAAGAGTTTATAAGAGAAGATGGCACGTCTAGAATAATAAAAATATGGGATCAAACAATTAATACAAATAGGAAAGGGAACTTATATATAGGATCAGAGTACATTAATGAGGACATAAATAGAGCAATTGAAAGTAGTAAAATTGGGAATAATCCATACGATATTGTAGCAAGTAAAGACGAAATAGGACATGGAACTAATATGGCAGGAATAATAGGAGCAAGAGGGTATAACCCTAGTGTCGGGGGAATAGCTAATGATTGTGAATTTATGATAGTAAAGCTTTTACCTTCGCCTAATTATATAAAAATATTGAGAGAAAATAATTTACCGATTACACCAGTTTATAATAATTCTGAAGTTTTATCTGCAATTGAATATTTAAGAAGGTCAGCATATGAATTAAGAAAACCTCTTGTATTGTATATTGGGGTAGGAAGCTATAATGGTAGCCATGATGGACATAATATAACAGCTAGATTTATAACAGCAATAGCTAGAAGGAGAGATATTGTTTTTGTTGCTGGAACTGGTAATGCTGGAAATTATGAGGGGCATTCTACAAACTTTATCTCAAATCAAGGAGAAGTTAAAGAATCTGAGCTATTAATGACTAAAGAATTAAAAGTCTTTGTTATGCATATATGGATCCAAAAACCCAATAAAATGTCATTAAATATAATAGCTCCGAGTGGAGAAGAAACGGGGTTTATAGTTCCAAATATTGAATCTAGAGATACAAGAATATTTTATTTAATTAATACTAAAGTTGAAATAAGGGCTTATGATCCTGAAAGTTTCACAGGGCATCAATTATTTATATTAAATTTTTCAGAAATAAAGTCAGGAATCTGGATGATAAGATTAAGAGGCGAATATATAACAAATGGAAGATATGATATATGGTTACAAGATAAGTATACTTTGCCAGAAGGTACAAAGTTTCTTAATCCTAATCCTTATAATACATTGACTATACCATCTACTGCTAAGAATTTAATAACAGTAGCATATTACAATGGAGTAAATAATAGTTTAGTATCAGCGTCAGGAAAGGGATTTAATACAAACGGATTAATTAATCCAGATATAGCAACTGAAGGCATCAATATTTTAACTACATCTTCAGGGAGCGATAACATAAGTAAAGTAAGTGGAAGTTCAGCAGCTACTGCAATAGTCACAGGAGCTTGCGCATTATTATTACAGTGGGGAATTGTTGACAAGAATAATTTGTCTATGTATTCAATTAAGCTTAGAAGTTTATTGATATATTCAGCAGATAGAGATGATATATATGAATATCCAAATGAGGATTTAGGATATGGAAGACTAAATTTATTAGAAGTTTTCAAGGTTCTTGGTGGAAACTATAGAGCTAACAATGATATGTTGGAATATTTGATTGGAAATTTATATGTTAGAATTCCAAATGATATTATAAAAATTTAAATGGGAGGATGGCAAATGGAAGTTAATAGTTTTGCGACTCCGGAATATATATTTAGCAGTATCAATTATGTTAGTTATTTAGCTGAATATGTAGGTGAGCTTAATGGAACAATTACAAATAATCCTGGAATTTATATAATAGTAATTAATAATGAATACGCTTCAGTATATATTAAATCGAGTTTAATAGATTCCTTTGAAAATACTACAGAAATAATTGATTTAATCAATAGGTTTTATGGCTCAGATAACTTTGAAATAGTTTATGTACTACCTCCAGAAATATACACTTTGCATAGTATATCAGCCTTTGATGCAACGCAAGTTAATACATTGCAAGCTGAATTACCATTAAATTTAAGAGGTAGAGGGGTAGTAGTTGGAATAATAGATACTGGAATAGATTATTTAAGTGATGAGTTTAAGGATATTAATGGAAAGACTAGAATAAATGAAATATGGGATCAAAGCATTGGTTCCAATAGTGATAACAATAATATAGCACTAGGAACTGTATATAAGAAGGAGCAAATTAATGAAGCAATAGAGACATATAATAAAGGTGGAAACCCATATGATATAGTACCTAGTAGGGATGAAATTGGACATGGAACTAATATGGCTGGAATAGTAGGAGCCTTAGGAAAAAATCCAATGTTAAAGGGGATTGCTCCAGAATGTGAATTTGTTGCTGTAAAATTAATTCAATCAAATTTTTTAAAGTATAATTATGGAGTAAATGTCCCTGCATATAATATTACATCAATTTTATTTGCTATAGAATACTTAAAGAATTACCTTTTAGCAAACGGAAAACCTGTTGTTATACTATTACCATTAGGAACTAATAATGGAAATCATAAGGGTGAGCATATTTTAGATAATTATATAGCAGCAGTATCAAACAATGTGGGTCTTGTTGTTGTTACAGGAACAGGAAATGAAGGGATACAGGATTGCCACGCTTCAGGAATTATCAAGGATAAAAATGAATATGAGGCTATAGAAATGATAGTAGAGAAGGAACAAAAAATATTATCTATAGAAGTATGGGTCAGCTTACCTAATATAATTGAAATAAATTTAATAGGTCCATCAGGGGCAGACACTGGATTTATACCAGCCATATTAAATATAAGTAAAGAATATTCATTTATATTTGAACAAACAAGAGTGTCAATATATTATAATTTACCAGAGGAATATACAGGAGATCAATTAATTAGAATATATTTTCACGATATACGTCCTGGAATATGGAAAATACGTATTCGATTGAGGCTTGGGAAAATGGCAGAGTATAATGCATGGTTACCACAAAGAGGATTGACTTTACCTGGAACTAGATTTATATCAAGTGATCAATATGGTACTTTAACTATCCCTGGAGATTCAGAATTTATTATTACTGTAGCTGCATATAATCAAAATAACAATAATTTATTGGCATACTCAGGAGTTGCTCTTAGAAATGAATATAAAGATGTGATTGATTTTGCAGCAGGTGGAGTTAATACTATGACTGTAGGTATAAATAATAAAATTGATATTATAAATGGAACTAGTTTAGCAGCAGCTATAGGAGCTGGAGCATGTGTTTTATTATTTGAATGGGGGATAGTAGATAAAAATTATCCTTATATGTACTCACAAAGTATTAAGACATTTTTAAATAGGGGAACGTTAAAAAGGCCTGGCGATATGTATCCTAATCCTCAATTAGGGTATGGAATTATAAACTTCTATAAGATATTTGAAAATATGATATGAGATTTATATAAATCATTTAAACTTAATATAATATTTGAAAAAAGCTGTATCTGAAAAGATACAGCTTTTTATTAAAATATTATATTGGCAGCAATAACAATTACAGGTAAAGTAATTATAGTTCTTTCTATAAAAATTATTAATAGTTGCTTTAGTGATACAGGAATTTTTGATCCAAGTAGAACTCCACCTACTTCGGACATATATATTAATTGAGAAACGGAAGTACAAGCAACTATAAATTTAGTCATATCACTAGCAATGGTATTTGCAGCTAAAACAGATGGTAATAACATATCAGCAAATCCTACAACTAAAGTTTGAGAAGCAGCAACTGCTTCTGGAACCTGCAATAGCTTAAGATATGGTATAAAAGGCAATCCTAAAATTTGAAATACAGAAGTATATTCAGCTATTATTAAAGCTATAGTTGCAAGCGCCATAACAACAGGAAGTACTCCAAGCCACATATCTATTACATTTTTAAATCCATCTATAAAAAAGTGTTTTATGTCAGAGGATTCAGATGCCTTATCTATAGCTTTTTTATATCCCCAAGAGAAGGAGGAGTATCCTTCCGGTATTGATTCATCGTCTTTCTTTTCCTGGTTATTATAATATGTATCAGGAATTTTACATAGCGGGTAAATTCTTGGGATTATAATGGCAGCAATAACTCCTGAAATACTAACTGTTAAATAAAATGGTATAAATAAATGAGATAATCCAACTGTATCTATTACGATTAAACTAAATGTTATTGAAACAGCAGAAAAAGTTGTACTGATTATAGCTGCTTCTCTTTTAGAGTAAAATCCTTCTTCATATTGTTTATTTGTTAATATTATGCCTAAAGTTCCATCTCCAAGCCAAGATGTTATACAGTCTATAGATGAACGGCCTGGTAGCGTAAATATTGGTCTCATAACTTTAGTAAGTACTGCACCAAAGAATTCTAATAAGCCGAAATTTAAAAGCAGTGGTAATAGAAGTCCGGCAAAAAAGAAAATAGTAAATAATATTGTAAGTAAATCATTTAATACAAATGATCCTGTTGATTCATTAATTATAAATCCTGGTCCAAACTTTAATAAAGCTAAAACACAAAATACAGCTCCAATTATCCTACAAATAAACCAAATGGTACTAGGATTAAATAATGTATTTAAAAATTCATTTTCTATTATAAATTTTGGCTTAAAAATTTTAGTTATTACACTCACAATAGCAGAGATGCAAATAGCTATAGTTATTATAAAAGTTAATGAATCTCCAAGGGCTTTAGCTAAGAACTTAGATAATATCGCTACTGGTATTGTTATTTCTCCATTAAAGCTAATAGGAATCATAAATAAAACTATTCCTATTAAAGATGGAATAATAAATAGTAATGATGATTTTAATGAAAATCTATCTTTAGTTAAGTCTTTCATTCCTGTCTCCTTTATATCTAAAAAATTAATATTTATACACAGAGTTTTATTTTAATACATTTCCATACGTGAAAGCAATAGATTTTTATACATATCTAACTAAAATTTATGCAAAAAAAATTATATTTAGCTATAATTTCTAAATTTTATAAATAATATATGTTTTAATTAATTCAACTAATATTGGTGCTATATTAAATAGTTAATAGACTTTTTATAAAAGTATTAAAGTTAAAGGTCTATATAATAATATTTTCTTCTAAGGATAAACTAAACTTAATTAATTTTAGCAAAGGAGAAGTAGTTTATGCATAAGAAGAATGTTATTACATATTTAATTATTTTTAATTTATTAGCTATATTAGTGATATTGCTAGGAAAAATTTCAGTGTTGAGAAATTTTATAAATGTAATTTTTGCAGTAGTTATTATACCAATAATATTTGGAGTATTTTTGTTTTATATACTAAAACCTCTTAATAATATATTTCTAAAAAAAAAGATGAAGGGAGGAAGTGCAGCTTCTTTAACTTTATTAATTTTCTTTTTTATTGCAGCTGGAATCATGAAATATTTTGGAGATTATTTTATTGAGCAATTTATAAATTTGAAAATGATATTTTTTAGAATAGTAGAGGAAAAAGAAAATTTATATGGAGTAGGTGAATTTTTTAAAGGTGATATATTTGAATTAAATTATTATGAGAAGTTTTTAGGAGATATACAAAAATATGCTGTTTTATTAGCAAGTGGTCTAAGGGGATTATTTGATAAAGGAATGCAATTATTTTCGGATATTTTACTTGTTATATTAATAGTATTTTATCTTCTTAAAGATGAAGAGAAGATTAAAAAAAATATAGTTAATATATTTCCTAGGAAATATAAGTATAAGCTTTATGATATTGTAGAAGAAAGCGATGAAGTCTTATCATCATATATTTTAGGTCAAGCTAAGGTAGCTCTTTCTTTAGCGTTAATGGTATTTGTTGGATATAAAATTATAGGTATGGCAAGTCCTTTACTTTTATCATCAGTTACTTTTGTTTTAGCTTTTATACCATTTGTAGGATTTTTTATATCTATGATTATTCCATATATAATTGCAATAGCTTTAGGATGGAATATGATTATAAAGTTATCTATATTAGTAATAATTGCTCAAACTCTTAAGGGAAGAATTATTGTACCATTAATAATGGGTAAAACAATGAACATACATCCAATAACAGATATTTTTTTAGTGGTTGGGGCAGCAAGTTTGGTTGGGCCAATAGGAGCATTTGTAGTAGTACCAATTTATTCATTAGGTAAGGTTATTTTTAAATATTTTAATAAAGAAGTAGAAGAAAAGTTGAAGGAGTTTAAGGAATAAAGCAAATTATGTAGAAAAAAGATGTAAAAAAAATTATAATTAAACAAAGAATAATATCAGGGGGATAGTGGGATGAATGCTAGAAGTAAAGTTAAAAACTCTAATAGAATTGTAGTTAAAGTAGGAACTTCAACATTAACATATGAAAATGGTAAAATTAATTTAACAAGAATAGAAAAGTTAACTAGGGTATTATCAGATGTAATGAATTCAGGAAAAGAAGTTATATTAGTTACTTCAGGGGCAATAGGAGTTGGAGTATCTAAGCTTAAGTTAAAGGAAAAGCCTAAGACTATAAGAGAAAAGCAAGCTGTTGCTGCAGTTGGACAATGTGAGTTAATGCATATTTATAGTAAATTTTTTGGAGAGTATAGCCATACTGTAGGGCAGGTTCTTTTAACAAGAGATGTAGTTGAAGATAGCCATATTAGAGAAAATGTATGTAATACATTTGAAACTCTAATAGAAAGCGGAATAATACCTATAGTTAACGAAAATGATACTGTTGCTATAGATGAAATAGAAAATATAGTTAGATTTGGAGATAATGATAACCTATCAGCTATAGTAGCTAAATTAGTTAATGCTGATCTTTTAATTATATTATCAGATATAGATGGGTTTTATGATTCAGATCCTAGGAAAAATCCAAATTCAAAACTAATAAAGGAAATAGAAAAAATTACTCCAGAACTTGAGGAGTGCTGTGGAGGAGCTGGAAGTAATCTTGGAACAGGTGGAATGATAACAAAATTAACAGCTGCTAAGACAGCTACTGAATCTCAAGTAGATATGGTACTAGCTAATGGAGAAGACCCTAAAATAATTTTAAACATATTAAATGGTGAGGAAATAGGAACATTATTTAAAGGTTTATAAGAAGCTTTTGAAATGTAAAATGTAGAATTAAAATAAAGGATGTTTTGCTACGCAAAGCTTAAAAATAAATTAGTAATAGATTGAAAAATAAAAGTGAAGGAGAATTATTAATGCTAAGTATTTATGAGTTAGGTAAAAGGGCTAAAGAAGCATCATATGATTTAGGAATAGCATCGACTACTGAAAAAAATAAAGCATTAGAATCAATGGCAAATGCTTTAATTAACAATACAAATGAAATTATAAAAGCAAATAAAGAAGACTTGGATAGAGCAGTTCAAAAAGGAACATCCAAGGCTATGTTAGATAGATTATCACTAAATGAATCAAGAATAGAGGATATGGCTAAGGGATTAAGAGAGCTAATAGCTTTAGAAGATCCTATTGGAGAAGTAATAGAAATGTGGAAAAGGCCTAATGGTCTTCAAATAGGAAAGCAAAGAGTTGCAATGGGAGTAATAGGGATAATATATGAAGCTAGACCAAATGTAACATGTGATGCAGCAGGGCTATGTTTAAAAACAGGAAATGCTGTAATACTTAGAGGTGGTAGTGAAGCTATAAATTCTAATAAAGCAATAGTAAAAATATTAGCTAATGCTATAAAAGAAGCTGGATTACCAGAATTTTCGGTTCAATTAGTTGAAGATACTAGTAGAGAAACAGCATTAGAAATGATGAAATTAAATGAGTATATAGATGTTTTAATTCCAAGAGGTGGGGCTGGGCTTATCCAGACTGTTGTGAAAAATGCAACTGTACCTGTAATTGAAACAGGGGTTGGAAATTGTCATATATATGTAGATGAAGATTGTGACTTTGATATGGCAAGAGATATAATAATAAATGCAAAAACATCAAGACCAGCAGTCTGTAATGCAGCAGAAAAGATGATTATAAATGAAAATATAGCAAATGAGTTTCTTCCAATCATAGTAAAAGCATTAAGAGAAAAGAATGTTGAAATTATAGGTGATGAAAAGGTAAAATCTTTAATAAATGATGTTAAAGAAGCTAGTGATGCTGATTGGAGCAAAGAGTATTTAGATTATATAATAGGTGCTAAAATAGTAAAAAATGTTGATGAGGCAATTAATCATATAAATAAATATGGTTCAGGACATTCAGAAGCAATAGTAACTAATAGCTATAAAAATTCACAAAAGTTCTTAAATAAAGTTAATGCAGCAGCAGTTTATGTAAATGCTTCTACTAGATTTACAGATGGAAGTGAATTTGGATTTGGAGCAGAAATAGGAATAAGCACTCAAAAGCTTCATGCAAGAGGACCAATGGGACTAAAAGAGCTTACAACTATTAAATATATAATCTATGGAAATGGACAAGTAAGATAAGTTTTAAGTTGTTTTCTAATATAAAAAATGTAGTTACTTTACATTTGTTTAAAGTAACTACATTTTATTATAAGAGAAGTTAAAATTATTTTAATTTTATAGTGAACTCATCACCAACTTGTTTGTAATTATTACTCATTCTACCGCTTTCTTTTGGAAAGGTTGCTGCATATGGTTTTAATGTTAATGATTTTGCATCTTGTGAAATTTTAGTTTGATTTTTTAATAAGCCGTTAGTCATTTCTTCATAAGAACTATAAAACTTAACTTCATTTCCTAAATCATCATATCCTATTAATTCTAATGAATATACGTTATTTCTATCTTTATTTTCAACAGAGTAGTAAATCTTTTCGCCTATAGCATTACTTCTATATTCATTAAGTGTTATCTTTTGACCATTATCTAATGTAAATGAATTATCTAAATTTATATTATTTGTGTTTGTAGATAATGAATCACCATTAGAAGTAAACTCAAATTTCCATGGTCCTTCTACTTTAATTTTCTCTTCGCCCATGTGTAAAAGAGCTTCATCATATTTTATTTCTATATGCAAATCTCCTCTTTCTAACTCTTTATCTAATGTATATGAAAGTACACTTTCTTCAGTATAATCATCAATTTGCTTTCCTGAACCTCCAGCTGAGTTAGATACTTTTTTACCATTAATATATACATTCCCAAATACCATTATATTTCCATTATCACCTAGTTTTTTATCTGATTTTATTGTTGTTGAGACAATAATTTCATCTTTGTCTAAAATAACTTCATTTAATTGAACTGTTATTCCGTTTTTGCTTATAGCTTCATTAACTACAGTGCTATACTCATCTAAGTTATAATTAACTCCTAGATAATTTTTTATATCAAACATGGTTAATTTAACTGCTGCAATTACCTCATTACTAAATATTGATCCGAATACTGTTACGCCTAAAGCTACCGCTATAATTGCTGCAACTATATTCTTATTAAACCTTTTATGTTTCTTATTTGATAGACTTTTATTAAATGTTGTATCATATCCTTCATCTACAGAATTTTTAATGATATCATCCAATTTTGAAGAAACTTGTATATCATCTATGTTTATATCTTTCATTTTTATGCCTCCCCCATATATTTTCTTAATTTTATTAAAGTTCTATTTAGCCTACTTTTAACTGTTCCTAGCGGTAAATTGGTGTTAGCGACTATATCTTTTAATGATTTATCTTCTAAATATCTCATTACTATTAAGTCTCTTTCTTTTTCAGATAGCTTATTTAGAGCACTTTTTATATCCTCATTAATATCACTTTTATTATCTTCAGATATTAAGTTATTTTCATAATCATTTATATCAACTAAAACAACCTTGCTGTTTTTCTTAATATAATCCTTACAGACGTTCACAATTATTCTTGCTATCCAAGTATTAAAATGCTGAGGTTCTTTTAATGTCTCTAATGATTTTATTGCCTTTACTATTCCATCATGAACACAGTCTAAAGCATCATGTTCATTTTTTAAATATACAAAGGCTACTCTATATAGCTTTTCTTTAATTGGCTCTATTAATTTTATAAAGCTATCCTTATCGCCTTTTACAGCTTTTTTGAATAATAGTTCATTAACCATTATTAATGCCCCCTTCTGAATCGATTCACATTATAGACGATTAAATATATAAAAAGGTTCCATAAATATTAAAATATATTTTTTAGATATTATAAAACTATGGGAATTATATTGCTATTCTTAAAGTAGATATCTATGGAAAAGATAAAATGATAATATTATAATTATAATATACTAAGATTTACGATTTAAAAGGAGCATTATATGGATAAGAAAATTGAGTTTAGAAGCAAGCATTTTAATGAACTTAACATAAGTGAACTTTATGAAATAGCAAAAGCTAGATATGAAGTTTTTGCTTGTGAACAAGAAATAACTTGTGAAAATGATTTTGATGATAAAGATAAGAAGTGTGTGCATTTATTTGCAATAGATAATAAAGATGGGGAAGAAATAGTAGTAGGATATTGCAGATTATTGCCACCTGGATTATCTTATGAAGAGGCATCTATAGGAAGAGTATTAGTTTTAAAGGAGTATAGAGGTAAAAAATTAGCTAAAGAAATGATGATTAAAGCAATACAAGAGATACATAAGCATTTTAAACAAGAAAAAATAACAATATCAGCACAAAGCTATATAAAAGAATTATATAAGTCTGTTGGGTTTAAGGAAGTATCAAATGAGTATGATGAAGCAGGAATTCCACACATTAAAATGAAGTATGGAATATAATATATCAGGATAATTTCATGAGAAATTTGAAATTTAAGAAGTGGGGAAGAAGAATTATGAGTATATTTATAATATTACTAATGATATTTATAATATCCATAAGTATAACCATTTCAACAGTCAATAGCTATAAAAAATATATTTATAATATTGAAGATATTCCTAGTGAAAATGATGCGATTATAGTGCTGGGGGCTGGAGTTAGAGGAGATGGAACACCATCAGATATATTAGCTGATAGATTAGAAACTTCTTTAGAAGCCTTTGAAGCTGGATTAGGAAATACATTTTTATTAAGTGGAGATCATGGTAGAGAAGAATATAATGAAGTTGGATCTATGAAAAAGTATATATTACAAAATGATATAGATGAAAAGATAATATTTATGGATCATGCAGGCTTCAGTACTTATGATACAATGTATAGGGCAAAAGAGATTTTTAAAGTTGATAAGGCAATAATAGTAACTAATGAGTATCATTTGCCAAGAGCTTTATATATAGCTAGAAAATTAGGAATAGATGCTTATGGAATAAAGTCAGATAAAAGACAATATCAATTGATGGATAGTTATAAAAAGCGTGAATTATTGGCACAATTAAAAGACTTTGTCTACGTAAATATATTAAAACCAGAACCTAAATTTTTAGGGGAAGTAATTCCTGTAAGTGGCTCAGATGGAAGAGTGACTGAAGATGAAAAGAAATAATTTGGAGTGAAATAAAAGTGAGGCACTAAGTCCTCACTTTTATTTTTAATTAATTATATCTTCATGTTTTATACGAGTTGCTGAAAAAATTAATTCCCCATTTTCTTCAATTATATCAATGACTATAGGTCTAATATCTGTAAGAAATATATTACCGTGTATAACTGAACTGTGATTTTCACCATTTAATACGTAATTTAAGATTAAATCGGATTTTTCCATAATTGGCGAAGGATACATTTCTTCATTAACATCACTACTCATTGCTTTTATAGTTCCTAATTCAATAGGATGTCCACCCATGCCGGTTCTTTCAATAGTAGTATTCCCTAAGTTATAAGTTGTGTGATTCTTTATATATATAATTGTATTGTGTCTATTAAAATCACTACTAAAAAGCAACCAAGAAACAGGAAATTTTTGAACTTCTCTTTTCATTATAAGCCTCCTAATTTAAATATTTATTAAATATCTTTACCGGCAACTCTTTCAGTATTAAATACTAAATTATTATCTTCTTCAGTTATAGTAATTACTATTGGTCTTATATCTGTATTAATAATATCATCATAGACAACTAAGTTATATCTGTTTTCACCTAGCACATAGCTAAATAATAATTCAGATTTACTTACTATTGTTGTTGAACAGATTTCCTCTTGAGTATCATTACTATTAGGTTTAATAGTTCCTAAATTAATAGGGTGTCCTCCTGGACCAGTGTGTTGAATAGTTACATCCTCTAATATCTTTGAAGTGTTATTGTTTACATAAACAACTATATTTCTAAGATTAAATTGGTTACCTGTAAATAGAAATGGCATAACTTTTTTCATAACTTATATCTCCTTAAAATTAATTATTTGAGCTATGTTCAGTATTAAATATTAATGTGTTATTGTTCTCAGATATAGTTATAGTTAGTGGTCTAATATCAGAAAAAATTATGTTTTTGTATACGATTGAACTATATTTTTCTCCATTTAGAGTATAACTAAAAATAAGGTCTGATTTTTCTCTTGAAGTTAAGATACACATTTCTTCATTAGTTTTTTCCATTGATTTGATATTGCCTAATTTAATAGGGTGTCCACCCTTTCCAGTATGTTCAATAGTACATTTTTCTAAATCCATAGATGTATTGTTCTTTACATGAATTACTATATTATTCATGTTTGGCATAGTAGGAATCATAATAAAGTCTCCTCTCAGCAATATATTCATTTTAAATACATATATAAATGTTATGCATATTATACCACTTTGAAATTTTATTGTAAATATATGGTGATTAGTTTGAAATGCTGTATCAATAAATAAAAGATTATAATTAAAGTATATATAGTAAAACAAATATAGAGGTGTGCTTATTCAACATAATGTTCGGATTTAATGAAATTATTGCTGGATTAATAGGGGCAGATTTAGCTTAGATATTAAAAATTTATATATATACTGGTAATAATTAATAAAAAGTGCAAAAAACATATTGATTAAATACGAATGAAATGATAATATATTTATGTAATATTCGAAAGTTAAAAGGGGGCTATTATGGATAAATTTTTTAAACTTAAGGAAAATGGAACAGATGTTAAAACTGAATTAATGGCAGGATTAACTACATTTCTTACAATGGCATATATTTTATTTGTAAATCCATCTATTTTAGCAGCAGCAGGAATGGATAAAAATGCTGTTTTTGTTGCTACAATTATTGCAGCAGCGATAGGAACTCTAGTTATGGGGTTAGTAGCAAATGTTCCATTTGCACAAGCACCAGGGATGGGATTAAATGCATTTTTTACATTTACAGTAGTATTGGGACTTGGATTCACATGGCAACAAGCTTTAGCTATGGTATTCATTTGTGGAATTATCAATATTATTATTACTACTACTAAAATAAGAAAAATGATAATACAAGCTATTCCTCATTCACTTCAATATGCAATTTCAGGAGGTATAGGCCTTTTCATTGCATTCTTAGGTATTAAACAAGCTCATTTTCTTACTTTTACAGGTGAGGCTGCTAATAAAATTGCTTCATCAGGAGACTCATCAATATTTAACAGTGTAAATATAGCAATGACTGATTTTAAGGATCCAATAGCATTATTAGCACTAATAGGACTAGTGATTACATTAATATTAATGCTTCTTAAGTTTAAGGGGGCAATTTTATTAGGAATTCTTTTAACTACAGTTGTTGGTATTTTTATGGGGGTAACACAAGTGCCTGACTTTTCACAAATTAGTTTTGGAATACCAAGTATAGAACCAACATTTTTTAAGTTAGATTTTGTAGGATTATTTAGTGATCCATCTAAGATATCCTTAGTATTAATTACTATATTTGCATTTTCTTTATCAGATACTTTTGATACAATTGGTACATTCTTAGGAACTGGAAGAAAAGCAGGAATATTTGATGATAATGATGAAAAGCTATTTGAGAATGGAAATAATTTTTCATCAAAATTAGAAAGAGCATTATTTGCAGATGCAACAGCAACGTCAATTGGAGCACTTTTAGGTACTAGTAATACAACAACATATGTTGAAAGTGCAGCAGGAATTGGTCAAGGGGGAAGAACAGGGCTTACTTCAGTTACAGTAGCAGGATTATTCTTAATATCATTATTTATATCACCTATAATGGGTATGGTGCCATCAGCAGCTACCGCTCCAGCATTAATAGTAGTAGGTATATTAATGATGGAATCCTTCAAAAATATTGATTGGAGCGATTTTGAAGTAGCTATGCCAGCATTCTTCGTAGTGACATTTATGCCTTTTACAGGAAGCATTTCAAATGGTGTGGCAGCTGGATTTGTAACATATTGCTTAGCTAAGATAGTAAAAAAAGAAGCTAAGGATGTACATCCAATAATGTATGTTGTAAGTGCTTTGTTTCTAATTAATTTTGTTATAAATGGTATAAAGTAAAATTTGAATTACTGTAAATATATTAGATAGTTTTTTAAATTATTATATTGTATTAGAAAAGATTTCAAATATATATAAGATAAACGTAGCAAAATAGAGAAAGGACAACCTTTCTCTATTTTTTATACGAAAATAGCCATTTATATTACATATTCGCATCTTATTTAATATTTATATATATAGAACTATATGATATATTTAAATATAAATTTTGATAAATAAATTTATGGAGGATTTTTTATGGGTAAACCGTATGGTAGGAGCTATGTACTTATAACTGGAGCTACTACTGGGATTGGATATGAATTAGCAAAACTATATGCTAATGATGGAAATAACTTAATTTTAGTTGCAAGAGATGAGGAGAAGCTAGAGAAGGTAAAAGAAGAGTTAATGTTACTATATAATATTAACGTGTATAGCATATCTTTAGATTTATCTGAGGATAACTCTTGTGAAAAACTATTAAATTATGTTAATAAAAAAAATATATCTGTGGATATTTTAATTAATAATGCAGGATTAGGATCCTTTGGTTACCTAAGCGAAATAGAAATAGAAAAAGAATTGAATTTAATAGATGTAAATGTGAGAGCATTAACAGAATTAACTAAGGTGTTTTTGCCAATAATGATAAGTCATGGTGATGGAGAAATAATGAATGTTGCTTCAACAGCGGCATTTTGCGCAGGTCCCAAAATGGCTACTTATTACGCATCAAAATCATATGTATTAAGTTTTACAGAAGCTATATATGAAGAATTAAAGGGAACTGGAATAAAAGTAAGCTGTTTATGTCCAGGCCCTGTAAGCACAGGGTTTCAAGATAAAGCTGGAATAAGAAAAAAAGAATCTGCTAAAAAAGCATTGATGACACCAAAAAAAGTGGCAGAAATAGCTTATAGAGATTTTAAAAAGGGAAAACTAATAATAATTCCTGGATTTAAAAATAAGGTTATAATTGCATTAAATAAGATTATGCCTAGAAGCTTATCTAGAAAGATTATATTAATGATGAATAAGGGATAGGTGAATTATTGTAATGACAGAAAACATTAAAGATGAAATTTTAGAGGTTTATGAGACTCTTATAGAAAATGGAGTCACATTTTATTATGGAAGTGAAGTTATACCTACAGGAGAAGTAACAAGTTTTAATATAATTGAAGGTGAGTATATTGAAATAGAAGTAGAAATAGAAGGTTTTGAAACATATCAAATCAGTGTAGAAGATTTTGAGGAATACCATTCAAAAGAAGGTGCGAATTATCATACTTGGCCTGAGATAAGAAAGTTTGATAAGAAACTTTCTATAATGAATAATTAAGGAATGAAAGAATTAAAGAATGAAAAAATTAAGGAAGGAATTCAGCTTTGAGCTGAATTCCTTTGTTTTTAATAATTCACAAAGGTGGATTATATTTATAATTATGCATTGTCCATTGCTCAGTATGCATTGTTCATTATCAATTGTTAATTTCTAAAAATAACTTCTTCTTTTGAGAACATGAATTTAGCAAATATTATAGAAGCAATTATATAAACTATATGCCATCCAACAACTATGGCTATATGTTTAATATCAAAGATTCCAACTGTAAATTCCTTCATTAAACAAATTGCGTTTGTTATAGGAATATTGAAGAATGCTGGATTTATTCCTTTTGCATCCATCATATAAGGCAAGAAGGCTAAAATCATAGTAGGCATAGTAATAGCAGCTAAATATGAATTTGCTTCTTTAGTTGATCTTGCATAAATACTTACTGATATTTGTAATGCAGATAAAGTAATTAATACTAAAGCACCAATTATAAGCATTCCAAGTATTGTTGCAGGTGTTAGCTTAAAGTTAACTTCTTCACCAACAATCATAAACTTTTGCATTGAAATTACCATTGCAGTAAGGTTGGCCATCAAGGCTATGAATGAAACGGTACATAAAGCGCCTATTTTACCCCAAAGTAATGAAGCTCTTTTAGCAGAAGTTGATAAAAGTGGTTCAAATGTAAATCTTTCTTTTTCGCCAGCGCCAAGATCAGCAGCCATACCAACAGTAGAAGATACCATAAGAATAACAATTAATGTTGGAATCATAGTAAGAAGCATTGCGGCTCCCCCATTGATATCTTCATTATCAGCATTTATTCCTGATTTAACGCTAACTTCAAATGGAGTAAGTATAGATGAGTCTATTCCTTTATCAGCTAGGCGTTGTTCAACTATAGATTTTTTATAGCTTTCATATATTTCGTTAACCATGCTACTTGCAATCATAGACTTATTAGATTCTTCATCTATTAAAAGTTCAATAGTATCATTTTTCCCTTGAGATATATTTTCATCAAAGTTTTCAGGGATTTTTACTATAAGTTGAATATCCCCGTTTTTTAGTGATTCTGTTGGAGATTCTATTTCAGGCAATTTAATATTATCTAGAGATGTTATAGCTTTTGCCATAGAAGAATTTTTATCACCATCAATATATATATTAATTTCTTTTTGTACGTCTGATTGAGTTTTTTCCATTGCAGAAGACATAAATTTAAACATTATAGGATAAATAAGTATAGGCAATATTAATGTAAATACAAGAGTCTTCTTATCTCTTACAATATCTAATAGTTCTTTCTTTAAAACTGTTAAAAAGTTATTCATTAGATTTACCTCCTATAAGTTTTAGGAATGTTTCTTCTAAATCCTCATTATTATATTTTTCTTTTAATTTACTTAATGTACAATCTTCTATTAATTTCCCTTTATTTATAATTACAACTCTATCACATAGCTTTTCTACTTCTTTCATAGAATGACTAGAAAATAGTATTACTTTATTTTCACTTTTACATTGTAGTATGAAGTCTTGTACTATTCTAGCAGCACTAACATCTAAACCAGTAGTTGGCTCATCAAATAGCATGACAGATGGATTATGAACTATTGATCGAGCAATAGATATTTTTTGCTTCATACCTCTAGAATATTTTCCAACAGGTTTGTTTATATAATCCTCCATACCAAAGCTTTTTGCTAAGTTATCTATTCTTTCATCAGCTTCTTTTTTAGTCATTCCATAAAGATTGGCAAAGTATCTTATATTTTCTCTTCCACTTAGTCTGTCATATAAGCCTACATCTCCTCCAAATAAAATTCCTATTTCTTTTCTTACGCTTTCAGAATTTGATTTTACATCAATATCGTTAACTTTAATTTCGCCTTCAGTTATTTCTAACATAGTAGAAATCATTCTTAAAGTTGTTGTTTTCCCTGCTCCATTTTCACCAAGTAAACCAACAATTTCACCTTTATTAACAGAAAAGGATAAGTTATCGACAACTTTGGTAGTTTTAAATTTTTTACTAACATTGTCTAGTTTAAGCAAATTATTAACCTCCTTGCATATTTAATGGTATTATATATAATATTAAGAGTTATAATATACAGTATTATAACAGAGTAAAAATGTATTTTCAATATAATTATAGAATATTTTTACAAATAAATCATTTAAAACATATAGGTGCATAAAAATTAACAATATTGAATTTTTATTCATAAATAGATATATTTATAATCCTATGTGGTGTAAAATATATAGTATATAAGCAATAAATAATAAAGCCACTATCTAAATACTTATGTCGGTAATAATGCTATAAAATTATCTAGTGAATAAATGATAATTTAATATTTGTAATGTAAATTTGGTTTGTTTAAATAAATAAATATTCAGTAAAACTTGGGGAGTTACGTATAATTATTAATTTAAATTTCCTTGACAGATATTTATAGAAAATATAGAATATTATCAAAAGGATAATTAATTATCAAAAAGATAATTAAAGGGTTAAAAAGTACACTTTAAATTGGTCCTGTGAGGCCAGAAAGGGAGTATATAATTATGTTATATTTATATTCACAAAATAATTGCATAGCTATGTCAGTAAGGGCATTTTCTAATACTGATATTAAATATATAAGGATAGTAGGAAGAGAACTTTAATTTGTTGTCTTCTTATTATCCTTTTATTTTTTAGATAAGTAGAGCTTTTATAAAGTGTATTTTTAGCTAAACATATTTTTAAATTTAAGGAGGGCTAAATATGAAAGCAAAGCTAATATTAGAGAATGGTATGGTTTTTGAAGGTAAGGCTTTTGGATATTTAAAAGACAGTATAGGAGAAGTAGTATTTACTACAGGAATGACAGGTTATCAAGAGGTTTTAACAGATCCATCATATTATGGACAAATAGTTACAATGACATATCCTCTTATAGGTAACTATGGAATCAACCTAGAGGATATGGAATCAAAATCGCCTAAGGTTAAGGGATTTATAGTTAGAGAAAAGTGTAATTTCCCAAATAACTTTAGATGTGAAATGGATCTTGAGAATTATTTAAAGCAAAATAAGATAATTGGATTAGAAGGCATAGATACTAGAGCTTTAACAAAGGTCTTAAGAAATTATGGAACTATGAAAGGAATGATTTCTTTAGAAGAAGTTACATTAGAGGATGTTAAGGAAAGGATAAGCTCTTTTTCAAATAAAGAAGCTGTTAGTATAGTTAGTACTAAAGAAAAGTATTCAATAGAAGGTGAAGGAAAGCACGTAGCAATAATTGACTTTGGAATAAAGGAAAATATAATAAGAAATTTTAAAAATAGAGGATGCAAGTTAACTGTATTTCCAATGAATGTAACTGCAAAAGAAGTTTTAGAAGTAAATCCAGACTTAGTGTTTTTATCAAATGGACCTGGAGATCCAGAGGATCTAGGAGATGTAATAGAAAATATAAAGGAATTAGTAGGAAAGAAGCCGATAGTAGGAATATGTTTAGGGCACCAGCTTTTAGCATTAACTTTAGGAGGAAAGACTACTAAATTAAAATTTGGACACAGAGGATGCAATCATCCAGTTAAGGACTTAGAAGAAAATAAGGTTCATATTACATCACAAAATCATGGATATGTAGTTGAAACTTTACCCAATGATGTTGTAGCAACACATATCAATATAAATGATGGAACTATTGAAGGAATGAAGCACACAAGCCTTCCAATATTCTCAGTTCAATTCCATCCAGAAGCAGCAGCAGGACCAAAAGATAGCGAATATATATTTGATAAGTTTATAAAGTATGCACTATAGGAGGATTTAGGATATGCCATTAAATAAAGATATTAAAAAAGTTTTAGTAATAGGATCAGGCCCAATAGTAATAGGACAAGCAGCTGAATTTGATTATTCAGGAACTCAAGCATGTCAAGCTCTTAAAGAAGAAGGAATAGAAGTAGTTTTAGTTAATTCAAATCCAGCAACTATTATGACTGATTCAGAAGTTGCTGATAAGATATATATAGAGCCACTAACAGTAGAGTTTTTAGAAAAAGTTATAGATAAGGAAAGACCAGATAGCTTACTTACAGGAATGGGTGGACAAACAGGACTTAACCTTGCTGTAGATTTATATGAAGCAGGAATTTTAGATAAATATAATGTAAAAGTAATTGGTACATCTATTCAATCTATTAAAGAAGGTGAAGATAGAGAACTTTTCAGAAATATGATGAATAGAATTAATGAGCCAGTTATACAAAGTGAAATTATAACTGACATGGAAGCAGGGGTTACTTATGCTACTAATATTGGATATCCAGTAATAGTTAGACCTGCTTACACATTAGGGGGAACTGGTGGCGGAATTGCTGAAAATGAAGCAGAGCTTAGAGAAATATTAGCTTCAGGATTACAACTAAGTACAATTGGTCAAGTTCTTTTAGAAAAGTCAGTTAAAGGTTGGAAGGAAATAGAGTATGAAGTAATGAGAGACTCTTATGGAAACTGTATAACTGTATGTAACATGGAAAACATAGATCCAGTTGGGATTCATACAGGAGATAGTATAGTTGTTGCACCATCACAAACTTTATCTGATAAAGAATATCAAATGCTTAGAACTTCAGCAATAAATATTATAAATGCTGTAGGAATAGAAGGAGGATGTAATGTACAATTTGCATTAAATCCAAATTCCTTTGAATATGCAGTAATAGAAATCAACCCAAGGGTTTCAAGATCATCTGCATTAGCATCTAAGGCAACAGGATACCCAATAGCAAAGCTTGCAGCAAAGATAGCATTAGGATATGGATTAGATGAAATTAAAAATGCAGTAACTCAAAAAACTTATGCTTGCTTCGAGCCAACTTTAGATTACGTTGTAGTTAAGATTCCAAAATGGCCATTTGATAAGTTTTATGCAGCAGATAGAGCTTTAGGAACAAAGATGATGGCAACTGGAGAAATAATGGCAATAGGTGCTAACTTAGAGGCAGCACTTTTAAAAGGAATAAGAAGCTTAGAAATAGGAAAATACTCTTTAGATCATCCTAAATTTAAAGAATTAAGCATTCAAGAGTTGAAATCAATCGTAGTTAAGCCAGATGATGAAAGATTATTTGCTTTAGCTGAAATGATAAGAAGAGATTATAGAATAGAAAGTATCGCTAAGATTACTGGGATAGATATATTCTTCTTAGAAAAATTCAAATGGATAGTTGAAGAAGAAACTAGATTAAAATTAAGCAAGATAGAAGATTTAGATAAAGAATGGTTATTAAACTTAAAGAAAAAGGGATTCTCAGACAAGGCTATAGCAGATATGCTTAAAGTTAGCCCAGAGGATGTTTATAAGTTAAGAACGATATGGAATATCAAGCCAGCATATAAGATGGTTGATACTTGTGGAGGAGAATTTGAAGCCTTATCACCATATTACTACTCAACTTATGAGCAATATGATGAAGTAGAAGTATCAGATAGAAAGAAAGTAATAGTTATAGGTTCGGGTCCGATAAGAATAGGTCAAGGAATAGAATTTGATTATGCTTCAGTACACTGCGTAAAATCATTAAAGAAAATGGGGATTGAAACTATAATAGTAAATAATAATCCAGAAACAGTGAGTACAGATTTTAATATATCAGATAAGTTATATTTTGAGCCATTAACAGAAGAAGATGTATTAAATATAATTGATAAAGAAAATCCAGATGGAGTTATACTACAATTTGGTGGACAAACAGCTATTAAACTAGCTAACTTCTTAAAGGAAAAAGGAATTAAGACTTTAGGAACTACAGCTGATCAAATAGATATGGCTGAAGATAGAGAAAAGTTTGATGATCTATTAGAAAAATTAGGAATAGATAGACCAAAAGGCAAAGGTGTTTGGAATGTAGAAGAAGGCTTAGAAGAAGCTAGAAGATTGGGTTTCCCAGTATTGGTAAGGCCTTCATATGTTCTAGGTGGTCAAGGAATGGAAATCACCCATGATGAAGAGGAATTAAAGTATTATTTAAAGAATGCATTTGATAAGGATAAGAAAAATCCTATACTAGTAGATAAGTATTTAATGGGTAGAGAAATAGAAGTAGATGCAATATCAGATGGAGAAGAAATATTAATTCCGGGAGTAATGGAGCATTTAGAAAGAGCTGGAGTTCACTCTGGAGATTCAGTAACTATGTATCCAAGCCAAAATATAAGCTCTGATATAAAAGATAAAGTTTTAGATTATACTAAGAAATTAGCATTAGCAATTGGAATTAATGGAATGATAAATATTCAGTTCATAGAATTTGAAGGAGAGCTGTATATTATAGAGGTTAATCCTAGAGCATCAAGAACTGTACCATATATAAGTAAGGTAAGTAAGGTTCCAATAGTAGACTTAGCTACTAAAGTAATGCTTGGACATAAGTTAAGAGATTTAGGCTATGGAGTTGATATATATAAAGAGCCAGAATTAGTATCTGTAAAGGTACCTGTATTCTCAACACAAAAATTACCTAAGGTTGAAGTATCATTAGGACCAGAAATGAAATCAACTGGAGAAGTTTTAGGTGTAGGAAGAAATATAAAGGAAGCTTTATATAAAGGTTTTGTTGCAGGAAGTATGTATCCTTCAAATAAAAAAGGAAAGATATTAGCAACTATAAATAAGCATGATAAAAAGGAATTCCTACCTATAGCAAAAATGTTAGCTGAAGTTGGATATAAGTTTGTTGCAACAGAAGGTACAGCTAATCTTTTAAGAGAAGCTAATATTGAAGTGGAAGTAGTAAGAAAATTACATGAAGATGCACCAAATATATTAGATGTAGTAAAAAATAAAGAAGTAGACTTAGTAGTTAATACTCCAACTAAGGGGAATGATTCTAAGCGAGATGGATTTATTATAAGAAGAGCAGCAGTAGAAAGAAATATAGGTGTTATAACAGCTTTAGATACATTAAGAGCTATAGCTGAGGTTAAAGCCTTTGGAGTAGATAGTAGAAATCTAGAGGTTTTTGATATAGCAGAATAATAATGAATAATTAAATTAAGCCTTTCTGGATAAATATGTCCAGGGAGGCTTAATTTATTTATATTAAAAAATAATTATATATGGTTATATTCTAATAGGGGGCAACATAGTATATAAAGAATGTATGGTTACATAATAAAAATATCTTATATTATATATAAAATTTATATAAATTTTGACAATAAGTAATAGATTTCTACAATAAAAAAGTATTTTTATAATTATTATGTAAAAATTATATACAAGTATTGACATAAAACGTATGTTCGTATAATATAAATATAGAACTTATGTTTGGTTGGAGGGTAATATGAATAATGATATTTTTGTAAAGTTAAATTATAAAACAATAGGTGAATTTAAAAGTTTAATAATAGATAGACAGCATATAGATAATGAAAAAGAAAAGTATTTAATGTGTACAGGTAAATACGATAAAAATGGATGGACGTTTATATTTAAAGCTAACAGTATGAAGGAAGCTGAAGAGTTTATAAATAATAATTCATTAAATAGAAAAAAGAGCGTTATAAAAAATGTTTTAGATAATAATATATCTTTTATGGAGAATGAAAAAATTCATATTCCTGCATGGATATAAAAATATTAGCTAAGATAAAAAGTAAGGCAGAGGGATACTCATAGAGAAAAAACTTTTCACTACCTTTTATTAAATTTAAAATTGTACAGTTATCTGTTGATAAAATAAAAAAGCTAAGCTTATAGCTTAACTTTTTTAACAATGTTCATATATAAATTTATATATCTAATAAATTTTTTGTATAGTTAGTGTAAAGATTTCTTAATTCACTCATTTTATCTTCTAATTCAAGTGATAGATCAGATGCTAGAGCATAATCTTCATTAGATAAAGCTAACTTTATACGAGTGAATAAGCTTTTTGTTGTATAAGTATCTTTCATTATATAATGTCTTAAGTTATCTATAGTCATCCAATTTGATATATCTAAATCTAATGCGTTCTCAGAGTGAAGCTTTTTAAAGGATCTAACTTCAGCAGCATGATTTAATATAACTCTATGAACAATATCTGTAGTCCATCTTTGAATTGTAGCAAGTTTAAAGCTATTTATTAACTTATCACTAAATACATCATTTCTTTTTAATATATTTAGTTTATCTGAATACGTGTCTAATTGAATTAAGTTTTCATATACAGTGGCAGGTGCTTTACCAAAGTATTCGCTTCTTTCATTATCTGTATAGAATTCAAATACGTCTTCTTCACTTCTATAAGCTCTAGATTTTTCTAAATAAGATGCATCCTCACCAGGCTTCTTTGATAACTCTGCCAAAAGTTCTTCTTCAGTTTTATCATTTTCAAGAGCATATATTATTCCATCAAGCATTGCCATATATGAAACAGAAAGAGCTAGATATATATTTGTATGAGGGTTAGGTGATCTAAGCTCAAATCTTGTTGCTAATGGATTTGTTAAGTCTCTTATTAAGCCTATTAATATAGTTCTATTTCTTGATGGATTATCAGGAGATACTCCAAGTGATGTAACTATACATATAGGTGCCTCAAAGCCAGGTTTTAATCTTTTAAATGCACCACTAGTTGAAGATATAAATGGATTCATAATTTCATAATTTTTTAATACGCCCATTATTGCTCCGTATCCTATGCAGCTTATGAAATCTTCTTTAGTCGCGTGGAATAAGTTTATTCTTTTTCCGTCTTTTAATTTTAAACTAACACCTAAGTGTATATGCATTCCAGAACCAGCAACGTCATCTATTGGCTTTGCCTTAAACGTAACATCTAGGCCATGTCTTCTGAATGTTTCTTGAGTTAATATTTTTACGAAGATTTCATTATCAGCGGCTTGAATAGCATCAGCGTATTTCCAGTCTATTTCGAGTTGTTCCATTATATGATTGAATTGTCCATTAGAGTCAAGCTTTGACTTTACTCCACCAACTTCTTTATGTCCCATTTCAGGTTCAAACCCATATGATTCCATAAGAAGTAAAGTTTCTTCTAATGCAGTTCTAACAGCACCTTTAGTTCTTGTCCAATATTGCTCTTGTAATACTTGAGACGTAGACAATTCTTCTATATGAGCTTGTTCATTTGGAGTTTTAACCCAAAATTCTAGTTCGGAAGCTGAAGTTATTACAATTTCATCTATATCATCATATTCAATTTCAAATGGTTTTAAAGTTTTAGGTTTATTTTTAAAGATATCTAAAAGAGTTGATTTAAATGTATTTATTGCTGAAGTAAGAATGTTTCTTGAACATACTGATTTATTATTATGAATTAGGAATGAAGGAATTCTAAGAGTACCAATAGGTTTGTTAGTAAATGGATCAATATGATCGTAATTATAGTCAACAAACCAATTAGCATTAAGATCTGCAATCATATCAACTTTTGCGTCATTTAATGTTGCAATCCCAGGAAGTACAACTGAAGAACCGTCTGTTTGAATAGCAACTCCATTTAAAAATGAGTCAATATCATCTAAAAATAATCTTGATGGAATTTTTTCGTCAGTATCATTACCTGATAAATCTATTCCAACAATAGATACAAATTTTATTTCAGGATGCTCTTTAAAGATTCTAAATAAGTCTTCTTTATTATGCTTTGATTTTGGTATTGTGAAAATTAAATCTTTCATAAAATCTTCCTTGCCGAAATATAACAAGGAAAAGTCACTTCCTTTCTGCTTTAAATCGAATATTTAACTGGTCTAGACGTCATAATATTCGTAAAATTCTTTAATTATAAAGCAATTCTATTATATACATGGTATGATGTCAATAATTAATTTAACAAAATAATGTGAAAATAATATTAGATGTATATAGAATTTTTAAATTATTAAATAAAAATATGCAGGTCTGTTTAACTTCAAGTGAAGCTATAAAAAACAAACCTACATACTTATATTTTTATTTAGAAGAAATATCTTTAATTGAATCATTTATTATCTCATTAGGATAGCCTAAATAGGATAATAGTTTTATGGCATTTCCTGTATTACAAATGCCTTCTTTTAATTTAAAATCAAAAATTAAACCTTCATTTTCATCAACATCTTCACAAAAATAATATTTTAAATATTTATCATTACAAGTTTCGGCTAATTCTAAATCGTGTGTTGCAACAATTGAAAGTGCATTCCTATTCATAATATATTTTAAAATCTGCTTAGAGGTAGCTATTCTTTCAATTGGGTTTGTTCCTTTAAATATTTCATCAATTATGCAAAATGCTGGTACCTCTTTGTCTAATGAATTTAAAATCCTAAGAACAGCATTACATTCCTCCAAATAATAGCTAGTACCAGATAAAACATCGTCTGAAATACTAAGAGAAGACATAACCCTAAAGAAGGAAGCGTTATAATCATCACATAAACATGTATAAATAGATTGAGCTAATAGCATATTTAAAGCTAGAGTTCTCATAAATGTAGATTTACCAGACATGTTTGAACCTGTTAAAATAACTCCCTTATTATTTAAATTTATACTGTTAGGAATACCATCCTCTAATAATGGATGACAAGCATTTTCTATTTTAAATAAATTATTTTTATTATCAGTAAAGTTAGGTAAACTATAATTTTTTAATTTAGTTCTATAAGAAGATACAGAGATATAAGCTTCTATTTTACCAACTAATGCATAGAGTTCTATTAACTCTTGTCTATTTTTCTTGATAATATTGATTATAGAGTAGTAAGATCGTATTCTAGTTAAAAATAAAGCATTTATTGTTTCTATAAATATATCTAAAGCTCCTTGAGAATAGATAAATAATGTTTTTTTATCTATTTTAGAAAATAGATCTACTCTTTCTTTTATTTTGTCTATTTCGTCTTTTAAAGTAGGATCGTCAATTTTAGATAGTTCCTTAGAAGCTCTAATAAAGTCACCTAAATATTGAAGTGAAGTAAGTTCATATTCTATTTCAGATGCTGTTCGCAGTGAAATGAACATGTATAGGACAAAAATTCCTATAAAAGTTGGAATTTTATCAGCGCCATCAATAATAAACCAAACTAATGCTACAACTGAGCTTAAAGCTATTAGATTGTATAATAATACCTTTGATTTATTTACAACTGTTTCTGTATTAAATAAATTAAATATCTCACCTTTTCTTTGTTTTCCTAAGTTAGAAAATATCTGTTGTATTGTACTTCTTAGATTTTCATCATTCTTAAGTTTTTCTATTATTTTATTTCTTTCTATTAATTCAGCACTATTAGTTTTTGGTGTTCTTAAAATATAATACAGCATTTGCTCGCCTGGAGTTGATGAACAATTGCTTATCTTTTTAAAAACCTCATCAACATTTAGATCATGAGCAGTTTGATCATCTATATCATGAAAGGTATTTTCATTTAAAGATTTAGGACCATATTCATAATAAAATTTATGTATCTTATTAAAGTCAAATTTAGAATCATATGCATTTGGCCAAGATGAGATTAAGTAAAGTATTTCATTAAATTTTCTCGACTTATCAAAAAGGTTAGAAGAAATAACAATAAATATAATAAAGAGAAAAATTCCTATTTGATATATTCTACCTCCTAATTGTGGGCCTAATTTAAATGTAAAATAAATAGTAGCTATAGATAAAGCTGCAAAAATGTATGTAAGATACTTATAAATTAATAACTTTCTTTTCAAAAAACCACCTCTATTAATTAATCATATAATTTATTATAATATAACATTAGTGGGAAAAATAGTATTTATGGATTGTCTTAAAAGTTTATTGAAGTTAAATAACATTATAAATCTGTAGATTTATATTAAATAAAGGTATAAAATAAAATATAGAATTAAAGAAAATGGAGTGAGATTAGGTGGACAATAAGAATAGGCCAATAGGTTTTTTTGATTCAGGAGTAGGCGGATTAAGTGTAATGAAGGAAGCAATACAAGTAATGCCGAATGAGAACTATATATATTTTGGAGATTCTAAAAATGCACCTTATGGAGTAAAGAGCGTTGAAGAGGTTAGAGATTTGACATTTAAGGCTGTAGAATTCCTATTAAATAAAGGGGTTAAGGGTATAGCTATTGCTTGCAATACAGCAACTAGTGCAGCTGTTGCAGATCTTAGAAAAGTATATCCGGATTTGCCTTTAGTAGGTATAGAACCTGCATTAAAGCCAGCAGTTGAGCTTAACAAAGACGGAAATATATTAATTATGGCAACATCAATGACATTGAAGGAAGAAAAGTTTAATAGGTTGATGAGTAGATATAAGGATAGAGCATCAATAATTCCTGTACCATGCCCTGGGCTTGTAGAGTTTATTGAGTCTGGTAAGCTTGATGGGAAAGAAGTTGAGGAATACTTGTTTGAAAAAATGAATACATACAATGGTGGTAAAATCGCTTCTATAGTTTTAGGATGTACACATTATCCATTTATAAAGGATACTTTAGTTAAAATTATAGGAAAGGATATTACTATAATAGATGGAGGGCTAGGAACAGCAAAAGAGTTAAGAAGAAGGTTGAGAGAGAAGAATTTATTAACTGAATCAAAGGAAAATGGAACTATTGAAATAATTAACTCTTCAAATAAAAATGAAGTTATAGATTTGAGCTATAGATTGTTGAATAAATAGATGAAGGCTTTGAAGCAATCGAATTATGATTATAATTAAAATATAAATTATTAAAGATAAAAAGTTAGGCTTATAGTCTTATTCTATAAGTCTAATATTTTAAAAATATTTGTTAAAACGTTGACAAAATTTCTAAAAATTGATATATTATAGTAAAGAGAATTTTCAGAAAATTTAATCAATTACGAAATTATGGAGGTAGTTTATGGAAACTGAAATAAAAATAAAAGACGTATTAGGTGAAGATATAACTATAGAAGATGCAATTTTACTAAGAGAAATTATTAGAAATAGTATAAATATTGGAGTATCCCTTGACTTTGAAGGCTTTGAGAGAATTCCAACTACTTTCTTAAATGTTTTACTTGGAGATTTAATAAATAAATTTGGAAGAGAATTTATTTTTAAGCAAGTTTGTGTTAAAAATTTATCAAATTATACTGATTATTCTAGAGTGGTACTAGGAACTACTTTTCAATAAAGCATAGAGAAATCTATGCTTTTTTTATTAAATAATATATAATTACCATAAGAAGAAAAAATATATAATTCCAGACTTAAATTATAATGGATATATATTATAAATTTGAATTTATAGATTCAAATATGACAATAATAATAAAAGATTTAATTTGAAAGGAGATTTATTATGCAAAATCCAATAGTAACTATAAATATGGAAGATGGAGGTGTTATAAAAGCTGAGTTATACCCAGAAATAGCACCAAATACAGTAAGAAATTTTATAGATTTAATAAATAGAGGTTTCTATGATGGTATTATATTTCATAGAGTAATACCAGGTTTTATGATTCAAGGGGGATGCCCAGAAGGAACAGGTACAGGTGGACCTGGATATAGCATTAAAGGAGAATTTTCTAGAAACGGCTTTAAAAATGATTTAAAACATTCAAGAGGAGTTCTTTCAATGGCAAGAACTATGATACCTGATTCTGCAGGAAGCCAATTCTTTATAATGGTTGCAGATTCTCCTCATTTAGATGGACAATATGCATCATTTGGAAAAGTTGTCGAAGGAATGGAAGTTGCAGACAAGATAGTAAACTCAAAGAGAGATTATAGTGATAAGCCTTATGAAGATCAAAAGATATTAAAAATGACAGTAGATACCTTTGGTGTAACTTATGATGCGCCAGAAATAATAGAAGATTAATAGAGGGGTTAGGAGGGGTTATATGCTTGATAACAATAAGTGTATTTTAGTTTATAATGTTCCAGAAAGAGAGTTAAATATTTTAAAAGAAGAAGGAATTAAGCTTTTAGAAATATCATCAGAAATGGTTGAAATGACTGTTAAGGATATACTAAATGGGTTAAAGTTCGAGACATTTAATTCAAATCCGCGAAGAGAATCTGTTATTCTTTTTAATAATTTTTCTGATGAAGAGCTAAAAGAAACTATAAGAAGTATTAGACAAAAGTTCAAAGGTGGAATATTAGCAACAGTAACTCCAATTTCTATGGAGTGGAAATTCAATTATTTAGTGGAGCATTTAATTGAAGAAAGAGAATGGTACTTAAAACAACAGAAGGGAAGATCTCAAGGTGAGTAGAGTTGGGGAAAAAATAAAAGAGGCTAGACTTAAGAGTGGAATGAGTCAAAAGGTATTAGCTAAAAAGTTAGGTGTAGCAGAGAAGTTTATAAATGAAGTTGAGATGGGAAGAAGAGTAGCTCAAGAATCTTTAATTGACAAGGCATCAAAAATACTAAGTGCTGATTTTAATGATGTTAGTATGGTTGTTACTGATGAAGCTTTAATTGAAGAAAGAAAGACTATGAGTGAAATTAGAAATAAGGCATCTAAAGGAAATAAAGAAAAGGATGAAGTTTGGACTAATGCTTTTTCATCTGTATTAAAGAATGTTCCTATTCTCGATTATTCATTAAAAAATAATAAGGGATTTAAAGAATTACCTATACATTCAAATAAGGTTGAGGGATACTCTCAGGATAAGGTTCTATACTTAGAAATTCAAGATGATGAGATGTCTGGATTTAGAATGTTAAAAGGAGATTTAGCATTTGCTACTTTAGTAAAGGAAGTAAGCAATAATGGAATATTTTTGGTTGAATATAAAGGAAGAAGAGCAATAAGACAAATAAAGAATTTAGGAAACTCTAAAGTCTTATTAGTTAGTAATGCAGGAAGCCTATTAACTGAAACTATGAATCTTAACGAGATTTCTGTATTAGCTAAATTAGATAGAATAGAAATAAAATTATAAACGGAAAGTTGTTTTGGATTTAATAAATTCAAAACAACTTTTTTTTATAAAGAAAACTTATGAATATATAAAACAAATTATAATTTAGGTTCCCACTTTACAAAAAAAGTACATATATTGATATAAACAACACTGAGAGGTGAGAACTATAGAAAACATAAATCCAAACAAGGTAGATGCGGGATTAGGACTACTCCAAAATGTACCAAAGAATATATTGAGTAAATTAGGAATAAGCCATGGGATTAATTTTTCTGATGAAGGTACAATAGAAGTTACTATAATATCTGGAGATAGCCCTGAAAATATAAATAAAATTGTAGAGGACTTAGGTGGAAGATATGAGAATTTAGGTTTTGGATTTGGAATAGTTAATATACCTGTTGATAATTTATGGAGATTAGCAAATGTCAGTTCAATACAATATATAGAATTACCTAAGAGCTTATATACTACAGACTCTCAAAGTAATAGAGCGGCCTGTGTAAATACAGCTAGAGAAAGTTTCGGTATTCAAGGTGAAGGTATTTTAGTTGGATTCATAGATACAGGTATAGATTATACTCATCCAGCATTTAGAAATGAAGATGGAACAACAAGAATCGATTATATATATGATCTAAGTGATAATGGAAAGATATATAACAGAGAGCTTATAAATACTGCTCTTCAAAATGCAGATCCATTTTCTGTAGTTCCTTCTTATGATAATGCAGAACATGGAACTCATGTAGCTGGGATTGCTTGTGCTGGAGGAAATATAAATCCAGCCTTTTATGGGGTAGCTCCTAAAAGTTCGATTGCAATGGTTAAATCTACTAGAGGGCAATTTGCACTTAGTACTAATATAATGAGAGGGTTAAAGTTTCTTGTCGATAGGGGAAAGGAATTGAATAAGCCATTAGTAGTTAATATAAGTTTAAGTACTAATGATGGAGCTCATAATGGAACAAGTCTTTTAGAACAATATATATCAACTATATCGACACTAGAAAGGATTACAATTGCTATTGCTGCTGGAAATGAGGGGGATGCAGCTCATCATGTTGGTGGAGATTTAACAGGGGAAAAAAGAATATCTATAAATGTAGCTGAGGATGAACCAGCTGTAATATTAAATTTATATAAGTCTGTTTTATCTAACATATCTATAAGAATAACAAGCCCTACTGCAGCAACAAGCGGAGAGATAATAATAAGAGAGGGATACACTGAAGGAATAATAGGAAGGGATAGATATCAAGTTTATTATACTGGACCTAAACCATTTGATTTAATAGGAGAAATATCAATTGCATTACTAACAAATAGTCAATATATATCAGCAGGGCAGTGGGAAATTAGGTTATCATTACAAAATGAATATACAGGTATATTTGACATGTGGTTGCCAATATCTGAAGGACTAAATGTTAATACAAAGTTTTTACAACCAACTGTATTAAATACACTTGGAATTCCTGCAACAGTAAGCAATATAATTGCAGTTGGAAGTTATAACTATGTTACAAATAATATATCCTCCTTCAGTGGAAGAGGAAGGCCAGCAATATTTGAGGCAATAAGGCCAGATTTAGTAGCCCCAGGAGAAGGTATTTCAGCACCAACTCCCAATAGGTCATTTGATACTAAGAGCGGTACGTCTATGGCGACTCCGCATGTAACTGGAATTGCAGCATTGATGATGGAATGGGGAATATTAAAAAGAAACGATCCATATTTATTTGGTGAGAGGCTGAAGTATTATTTAGTAGTTTCAGCTAAAAGGCCTAGAACAGATGTAGTATATCCAGATCCGAGCTGGGGATATGGTCAGGTATGCTTAAGTGCTGCTATAGAAACTATAATAAATAATATTGGTTTTATAGGAGCTAGAAGTAGTAAAGCATATAGAGATGATGGAGAAAATAATATTAACGAAAATTTAGATAGTGATAATTATACTGATGAAAATTTAAATAATATAGAAACTATAGATAATGAAATAAAAATTAATGATGAATATGTTAAAAGTACAAGTTCAATTAATGAAATTTTGGGGGAGAAGGAAGTGGATATAAAAAGTAATAATTATAGGCAGCCAAGTATATACAAGGACTTTGAAAGAGAAACATTTCAAAATTATAAAGATTATAGCGAAGTGGTAGGTTTTATAGTTGAATATACATCAAGAGATGAGTTGTTAAAGATAAATAATATACCTGATGCATCGGTTGTTGCATTAGATGCTAATTTTGCTATTGTTTATATACCTTTTAATAGGATTTTAGAGGTAGAACCATATGTTAAGGATATAGTTTCTATAGAGGTACCGGTAATCTACACATTACAGCAATCTTCACCTGTAGAAGCTAGCGGGGCCCCTTTATTTCATAACAATCCATTTCTACAATTAAATGGGAGAGGAGTTATAGTAGGTATAGTAGATACGGGCATAGATTATTTAAATAATGAATTTATGAGAGAAGATGAAACAACAAGAATAGTAAGGATATGGGATCAGAGCTTAGATGGTGAGAATGAGATTTATGGAGCCAGACTAGGGATTGAATATAATAGCGATCAAATTAATGAAGCAATACAAGCAAATAAACGTGGTGAAGACCCATATGCTATAGTTAAAACGAAAGATGATATAGGGCATGGAACTATGGTAGCCAGTTTAGTTGGAGCTAGAGGAATAAATCCTGAAGTTATGGGAGCAGCTCCAGATTGTGATTTTGCAATAGTTAAGTTAAAGCAGGCACCGAGTGTCATATTAGATTATGCCGGAGTAAGTACTCCAGGAGCAGGAAGATATGCAACTGTTGAGGTGTTACTCGCTATAAGATATTTATCTAGATTAGCAAGCGATTTAAAGAGACCTATGGTGATATGCGTTGCTCTTGGAAGTAATACAGGGGCTCATGATGGAACTAATGCTGTTGAAACAATAATCACAAATACAACTAGTCAACTTGCGCTTGCATGTGTGACAGGTACTGGAAATGAGGGCGACACAGATACTCATACAGAAGGTAAATTCGATAAGCCTGGTCAAATAAAAAATATAGAGGTTAGAATGGGAAAAGGCCAAAAAGATTTAAACTTTCAAATATATATTCAGCAGCCAGATAAAGTTTCAATAGGAGTAGTGTCTCCATCTGGTGAAGTAGTTGAAAAAATACCAGTTAGATTAAGCAAGGTAGAGAATGTACAATTTATTTATGAAGGTACAAGAATGAGAATTTCATATATTTATCCTGATCCTGTTACGGGAGATGAAGTAATAAGTATTGAAGCAAGAGGGCTTAGAGAAGGCATATGGCAATTTAGATTATATGGAGATTATATAGTTGATGGAAGGTACTGGAGTTGGTTACCTCAAAGAAGTCTACTAGATCCGGATACAAAGTTTTTAAGCCCAAGTCAATATACAACATTAACAATTCCGGGGACATCGAGAGGCGCGATAGTAGCTGCTTTTTATAACCAAAATAATAATGCAACTGTAGGTCAATCAGGAAGAGGATTCACCAGAGATGGAAGAGTAAAACCTGATATTGCTGCAGGGGGTATAAACGCAGTGGTTACAATGCCTGGAGGGGGAACTAGAGTAGTAAGTGGTTCATCTGTTGCAACTGCTATTACAGCAGGTTGTTGTGCATTAATAATGCAATGGGGAGCTGTAGATGGAAATGATCCTAATTTATATGCAACAGAAATTAGAACTTACTTGATAAGAGGAACAAATATGAGGGTAGGAGATATATATCCAAATGAGCAATGGGGGTATGGAGCAATAGATATGAAGGGAGTATTTGATTCTATAAGGGAAAACTTAACTGGTGGTGTTAGCCAAACAAGAGATAATGAAGAATATAGTGTAGGTAATCTATTTGTAAGCAAGCCAACAGATATATAAAAGAACAAAATACTCATTAAAGGCATATATTGATTAAAGGAAAAATATTAGAGGAGAATTATATGGCTCAAAAAGGTAGATTAAAGGTACAAAGCTTTGTTAACGAAAGTTATATACCTGTTGAAAATACGAGGATAGTTATAAGGCCATCAGTTGGTGGCCCAGAAACAAAAGAAATAGTCCTATCTACAAATTCTATGGGAGAATCTGAAATAATAGAATTAGATGCACCTCCGTTAGAATACTCTCAACAGCCAACAGGACAAGTTCCTTATAGTATGTATGATTTAAGGGTGGAAAGAGAAGGATTTCAAAGCATAGTAATAAATAGATGTCAAATTTTCCCTGACGAGTTAGCTATACAACCATGCTATCTTATTGAATCCTTAAATAGATCATACAGAAACGAAGTTATAAATGTTCCGCCGAATACATCCAATGTATCACCTACTGCTCCAGGAGGAAGTGTAGTAGAAACCATAAATATTGGCCCAAATGTTTTAAATGGAAATTATCCAGAAAAAATTCCTGAAGAAGAGGAAAAACCATTGCCACCTCCAACAAGTGGGGTTGTTTTGCAAAAACCAGTAGTACCTGAATTTATAGTTGTTCATGCTGGAGGTCCCAATAATACATCAGCACCCAATTACAGGGTTCCTTATAAAGACTATATAAAGAATGTTGCATCATGTGAGATATATTCAACTTGGTCAGAAAATACAATACGTTCAAATATTTATGCTATAGTTTCATTTACTTTAAATAGAATATATACAGAGTGGTATAGAGGTAAGGGAAAGAATTTTGATATAACAAATTCAACAGCATACGATCATGCATTTACTTATGGAAGAAATATATTTGAAAGTATTAGCGAAGTAGTAGATGATATATTTGCAACTTATGTAAGAAGAGTAGGAAGAAAGCAACCCCTATTAACCCAATATTGTGATGGTAAAAATGTATCTTGTCCAGGTTGGATGACACAGTGGGGAAGTAAGTATTTAGGAGATCAAGGTAAGACTCCGTTTGAAATACTAACAAATTTTTATGGAAGTGATATTGAATTAGTTACTGCAGATCAAGTAAAGGGTGTACCAAAGTCGTATCCAGGATATGATTTAGTAATAGGATCATCAGGACAGGAAGTTAGAACTATACAAGAATTTTTGAATAGGATATCTCAAAATTATCCTCTAATTCCTAAGGTTGCTCAGGATGGTATATATGGAGCTAACACAGCAGAAGCAGTTAGGGTTTTCCAAGGAGTTTTCAATTTACCTAAAACAGGTGTAGTTGATTATGCAACTTGGTATAAAATATCAGATGTCTATGTAGGAGTAACAAGAATAGCAGAGTTAAGGGGAAGTGCAAGGTCTGTTCAAAGAATATTTGTTCCTCCAAGGTCTTTTGATAACTATTATGATCCTACAATTCCTAAATTTGATTATATGGATGATATGGTGTAATAAGGTGATGAATTGGAATATTTCCAATTCATCTATTTTTTTTATAAAAATAGTTATATAATGAATTTAAATATATAAAGTTTTCAAAATTGCATATTAAGTATGCATATTTAATTTAAGGGGGACAGTTATGAAAGGTACAGTTGTTTCTACGTGGCTAAGAACATGTAGAGATTTATATGGCAATGAAGTTATAAATAAAAGTTTAAAATCGGTAAATTGGTCAGAGAACATAGTATTTACACCTTTAGAAGATGTAAATGACACACAAATATTCAGTTTAATACAGACAATAGCAGATAATGTAGGTACTTCAGTAAATGGGTTATGGCAAGTTATTGGAGAAAATAATCTACAGAAATTCTCAGAAGATTATCCTGTATTCTTTAAAAGAGTAAATTTATATAAATTTTTAGATTCACTTAACTTTATACATTCAATAATAATGAAAAAGATAAGAGGGGCTAGACCACCTAAGATGCATTTAGAACCAATATCAAGTAATAGCATATATTTTACATACAGATCAGATAGAGAGCTATTTGATTATTTTTTAGGCCTGTTAAATGGAAGTGCTAAATATTTTGGTGAGAATATAGAAATTAAAGAAGTAGAAAGGAAAAAAGGTGAATTAAAAGTACATATTAAATTTGAAAATACTATCCAACGTAGTAAGAGATATAAATTTAGTAATAGCTTATCAAGTATAGGGTTAAAGAGTTTAGAGTTAAAGATGGCAGTTCCTATATTTGTAGTTATTACTTTTATTAGTATCCTAATTGCAGGATTACCAAAGGGATTAATTATTGGAGTTATCTCTGGAATTATATCGGTATTTGTATCTTATATGACAATAAAGCCTTTAAATGACATAATAGAAAATATAGAAAATAATAATTTTGATGCTATAGAAAAAAGTATAACTACAAATGATAAGCTTGAAAAAATATATAAGGGAATATCAAAATTAAAAGATAATATTGGGAAAGATTCAACATCAGCTAATCTTGTAGTTAATGAGCTGGCTACATTTACTCAAGCAATGTATAACACAACAGAAAAAATGAGAAAAACTACAGAGGAAATAGCTAGCTATTCAGAACAAGTTTCAGAATTAGCAACACAACAAGAGTTAAGTACAGAAACCCTTGTAAAGCAAACAAATGAAAATATTTTAGCTTTAAAGGATTTAGTAAATTCTGAAGATAGAAATAAAAATGAATTAGATAAATCTGTTGAAAAGATCAATCAAAGTCATATAAATGTGGATAGGTCTAGTGAAGCTATAAAAGAATCATTAAAATCATTTATGGATGTAAAGGAAAAGGGTAAAAATCTTCAAAGAAAGGCAGAGGATATTACTCACATAGTATCTTTAGTATCAGGAATTTCATCTCAAACCAATCTTTTAGCTCTAAATGCTTCAATAGAAGCTGCAAGGGCAGGAGAACAGGGAAGGGGATTTGCTGTTGTAGCTGAAGAAGTAAGAAAACTTGCAGAACAATCACAACAAGCTGTTAAGGATATAAATAGCAATTTGTCATTCTTTGCAGAAGAAATCAATTTATTAGTTACAAGTATAGAAAATCAATATAATATATTAGAGCTAGAAACAGATAATTTAGAAGATGTAAGAAGGACAAGCTTAGAGGCTAATGAATTAATTAAGGTTGTTTCAAGCGAAACAAATAAATCAATAATTCAATTAAATAATGAAGTTAAGTCGGTAGAAGAAATGTTTAAAACAATTGATTCATTAGCTTCAATTGCAGCTGAAAATGCAGCATCATCTCAACAGGTTAATCAAGATATAGAAGAGTTTACTAGAAATATTCAAGATATGATAGATACTCTTCAAAAAGTTAAAGATGTTGGAGATAACTTTTCAAATGATATAGATATATAATTGAAGAAGTTACACCCCAGTATTCCAGTTTTGGGAATATGGGGTGTTTTCCTTTATGAATTAATTTAGTTCTTTTTTATGTTTAAAATAAAAATAAATTGTTTGTGCTATAAATACTAAGCTAAGCATTCCAAAAAGAGGATATAATGATCCAATTAATTTTGAAAATCCTATTCTTGATATAGGAAGAGCAATAATAAGAACTATGAAGATTGCCTTTTTAAATTCTATATTAAAGCTATTATCTAATGTTTTACTTATAGAGTAAACATCAGAAACTTCAGTAGAAAACATTTCTAACCAAATTACTACTAATAATAATGCTTGAACTACATTTCCAAAACGTTGAGCTACAAATAATAAAGGTATTTCATATTGATGTATATATGGTTGATTTATCATTAATAAAAAGTTTATAGCAAAGCTTAAACCTGCTAAGCCTATTGCACCAAGTGCAATTCCATAAAACATAGTCTTAGGCTTTTTTATTTGATTACTAAGAGGTACTAATACACCAAGGCAACAAAGAGTATTATATCCAGCATATAATATTGTAGATAATGTTACACCAGTTTTTCTTGGTTCAAATTCAGTTAAAAACTCTAATGAAATCATATCTTTACAAAACATAAAATATAGCACAGTTATTGTTGTTATTGTAATTACGAGAGTTGGAACTATAAATGAATTAACTTCAATTAAACCATCTGTATCCCTTAGAAGAAAGAAAATTGCTAAAGCTACCATTATTAAAGAACCAATTATTTTAGGAATATTAAAAAATTGATTTATTAATGCTCCACTACCAGCTAGTATTATTGATGCACTAGAAATTAAGTACAGTGTAGTAATTACACCAGTAATTTTGCCAAGTAGATTTGGGCTTACAACTTTAATTACATCACCATAAGAGTTTAATTTATATTTGATACTAATTTTAGAAACTATAGATCCCATGATTATATAGAATATACCACATGCTATGATTCCTATAAAACTAGATACTCCATATGATGTAAAAAATTCTTTGATTTCTTGTCCAGAGGCCAATCCAGCTCCAACAATTGTACCTATAAAAACAACTGCTATTTGAAAAATTTTAGAAAATTCCCGTTTCATTTTTATATCCCCCTATTTTACTATCTATTAACAAATATATATTTATTAAAGTACTTTTATTCTTCAAAAATGAATAAGGTATATTTTCTTAGGGAAAATAACTTTGAGGAACATATATAAGGAGGTAGTAAAAGTGAAAAAGAGGAATTTGTTTAAATGTTGTTTATTAGTAATTATGAGTTTTTATTTATTATCAGCATGTACAAAAAAAGAAAATAATGAAAAAGCTAATATAGATTTATTTAATCCAAAGGAAGCAGTAAAAGTTGCTGAAAATTATTTAAACTATGTTAAGGATAATAATATAGAAGAAGCAAATAAGCTATGCACAGAACAATTGATAAGTAAAAATAAGGAGATATCAACAGGAACATCAAGAATAATAGCGTATGCTCCTGACAACATGATAGAATCTTCAGGATCAGCTTATGTGATATATAATGTAATCAGAAATTCAGCATCAGAGCCAAAATGTGATTTAGATAATTATGCAATAAAGGTATTGAAAATTGATGATCAATATAAAATTGATGAAGTTAAATCAATGAATAAAAAACAAGTTTTTGTTAGAAATAAATCATTAAGAATGATTGGAGAAGATGGAGGAAAAAGCGATTTAATATTAACATTAAATAATTTGCCTAAGGATGTTTATTTAAGTGAAAATAAAATAATGTTATATAAGGAGAAAGCTCCATCTGAAGCTTTTGGACCGGTGTCATTAGGATATAAGGGGCAAAAAGTAGCAATTTCAACAATAGGAAATAATAAGACTTTTTTATCAATTGCATATATAGAAGAAAGTAAGGCCGCTCAAGGGCAAGGTGGGGGAGAAAGTGCAACAGCCGGTGCAAACCAAAACTCTAATATTAGTGGTGATTTAGAGGAGTTAGTAGATAAGCCAATTGCTAAGAAGGTTATACCTTTAGATATATTGGATAATGCTAAAATTGAAAACTTAGTTTTTTCAAGGGAGGAAGGGTATTTAATCGTAGAATATTTAAATTCTAATGGGTTAAATAGAATAAATGTATATAAGACTGCTGATGGAGAACTTGTTAAACTAAAATTTAATGAAATGTTTCCAGAGAATAAATATAATATAACTTTAAAAAGTTTTGATAAAAGCGAAATAACAGTTGAGGTTAGCGCTAAAGAGGGGAGAAATGACATTAATATAGATGTTATTGGAGAATATAAAGCAAATATGGAAGAAGAGGAAGTTAAAAAAAATATTTAAAATACTTAACATATAAAAATATTGTAGTAGAATAAAAGTACAACTTAAATATAGTGGTACTTTTATTTTTTTATTAGGAGGAAATAATGAAAGAATGGAATGGTAAGAGATATCATAGTTTAAACTATTATCTTAGAAATAAATTTAATGAAAAAGTATATAAGATATCCTTAGATGGAGGATTTACTTGTCCAAATAGAGATGGAAAAGTTGCCAAAGGAGGTTGCACATTTTGTAGTGCTAGAGGATCAGGTGATTTTGCTGGAAGCAGGACATTATCTATAACAAAGCAATTTGAAGATAGAAAAGATATGATGGAGAAAAAATGGAAGGATGGAAAGCTAATTGCATATTTCCAAGCCTATACAAACACTTATGCGCCAGTAGAAGAACTTAGAAGAAAATATAAAGAAGCATTAACTCAAAAAAATGTAGTAGCGATATCAATAGCAACAAGACCAGACTGTATTGATGATGATGTTTTAGAATTTTTAACTGAATTAAACGAAAAAACATATTTAATTGTTGAACTTGGGCTACAAACAATAAATGATGAAACAGCTAGAAATTTTAATAGAGGATATGATTTTAAAGTATTTGATGATACATTAAAAAGACTATTAGAAAGAAATATTGAGGTAGTTGCACATACTATTTTTGGATTACCTGGTGAAACAGAAGAGGATATGTTAAGGACTGTTGATTACATAGCACACTCAGGGGCTAAGGGCATAAAGTTTCACTTACTTCATCTGATGGAAGGAACAAAGATGGTCGAACAGTATGAGAGTGGAGAATTAAAGTTATTAACACAAGAACAATATATAGATTTAGTTTGTAAGGGAGTTTCTATGATACCAGAAGAAATGGTTGTACATAGATTAACAGGAGACGCACCAAGAGAATTACTAATAGGACCAATGTGGAGTTTGAAAAAGTGGGAAGTATTAAATGCCATAGATAAGGCTTTGGAAGATAATGATATATGGCAAGGAAAGAATTTTAAGTAATACAAATATCATAATAAAAATCGATGATTAATCAAACTTCAATTAAAAATATGGGGAGGTATTTTTATGAATATAGATGTAATTATATCGGCAGATCATATTAAAGAGGAATATCTAGATGATAAAATAGTAGTAGTAATAGATATGCTAAGAGCTACATCAGTTATTACAACGGCATTAGCAAATGGAGCAAAGGAAGTAATTCCAATGCTAACTGTAGAGGAAGCCTTCAATAAGAAAAAAGAACTTTCAGAAAAGGGACTGGATGCATTACTAGGGGGAGAACGAAGAGCTATAAAAATAGAGGGGTTTGACTTTACTAACTCACCATTAGAGTATACAAGAGATCAAATAGAAGGAAAAAGTATAATATTAAGTACCACTAATGGAACAAGAGCAATAAATTTAAGTTTGAAAGCAAGTAAAATACTAATAGGTGCAATGATAAATGCTAAGTCCGTTATAGATATGATTAATGAAAATTCTAGTGATATAGTATTTATAAATTCAGGTACAAATGGTCAGTTTTCTATGGATGACTTTATTTGTTCAGGGTATATGATTAATTTACTATGTGAAAATAATATTCATAATTTATCTGATATAGCTAAAACAGCTAAATATATATATGAAAATAATAAAAGTATAGTAAATTTTATAAAAGAAGCAAGACATTATAATATATTGAAAGATTTAAATTTACAAGATGATCTGGAATATTGCTGTAAAAAAGATATACTGGATATAGTTCCGGTGGTAAATAAGAATACAGGAGTGATATCATTAATAAACAAATGATAATAAATTTCAATTAATTATAACATTTCTATTGACAATGGTAAAAAAAGAATATATTATAATATTAGATTGATAATCAATATCAATTAATGAGGGAAGAGATATTATTAAAAGCTCCACACTTTTAATAATATGAAGCATATACAAACAAATTAAACTCCTATAATTATAGAATTTATTTCAATAAAAGATGACTAATAGCAACGCTTAGTCATCTTTTATTTTGTTCGAAAATAAATTTAATATTTTGGGATAAATCTAGATATATAAGGTTAAAAGAAAAATTAGTTTAAAATTAGATATGTATTGTTTCATATAATATAAAATAGTATTGCAAAAAATAATTAAAATATACTAAATATTTTTTTGGAAATTTTATCATGGGAAATATATCAATTTATCAATGAAAAAATACATAAATATTTATTTTTTATATACAAAATATATGTACTTAAACTCAGAAATGACGCAAACTAAGACAGAATGAGCACTTAATAAATATATATGTAAATGTTATAGATTTTATATGAGATTTTTTTATGGCAAAAAAATCAATATAAATAATATAATTACTATTCATAGAATAATATTCAATAATTAGAAACTAACTCATATTTAGACCCCCTAAACATTATGTTAGTATAATGGCACAGATGAATAAACAAATCTGAAGGGGGAATTACAAATGATTAAATCAAAATTAATGATGTTATTAGTATCAACAGGATTAACAATAGCCTTAGGAGTAGGAAGCTTTTTTATGCCTTCAAAAACTGAAGCACCTAATAATGATGCTACAAAGATTCAATCTAACAGTGAAACTTCATCTGAAAATAAGGAAACAAAAACTGATGAATCTAACAAAGTAGTAGAAACAAGTAAAAATACAGTAGCTTCAGTGGACAAGGTTTCAACTGATTCTAATACTAATGTAAATAATGAATCTTCAAATAATAAACAACCTGCAAATGGTAAGAATGAAACAAACGTAAAAGCTAATCAACAAACAGAAAATAATGCTTCAAATGAAGACTGTTATACTGATGGACAATACACACCACAACAAAATCCGGTGGTTACTCCATCACAAGGTTCTAACTCTAATTCAGGGCAAGAATCAAATCAAAAACCAAGTGATTCAGATAGTAGTAGCTATATAGCAGAAATTGAACAAGCTATATTCCAAAGAGTAAATCAAGAAAGAGCAGCAGCAGGACTCCCTGCATTAAGCTATAATGGAACTATGGAGCACTATGCTAGAATTAAATCTAAAGATATGGGCGATAGAGGATATTTTGATCATAAAGATCCACAAGGAAAGTTAATTACTGAACAAATGAAGGCTGATGGCGTATCATATAGTGCTTGGGGAGAAAACATTGCATATATACAAGGTGTAAATGGTAATGCAACTTTAGCAACACAATTTATGGACAACTGGATGAACTCATCAGGACATAGAGCAAATATACTATCATCAAACTTTAGTAGCATAGGTATTGGGGTTTATAAGATAGGAAACACATATTATGCAACACAAGAGTTCTATAGATAATAAAGTATTAAAGCTATAAACAGTTTAGCAAAATAAAGTTATTAAGTTTATATTATATATAATTTATAAAAAGCTATTATGTTGCAGTAGGACATGCAATATAATAGCTTTTTATTTAATATACTAAAATTCGTTATAAATATTTCTAATTATAACGAATTAGAAGCTATGTATCACATTTTACTATATCTATATAAATATAAAATAAATTATCTTTTGATAATTGATTAAATAATAGTAGTAGATTTGATGTTCTTACTTTTATATTTATTCTATTTTTTTTAGATATAGTTAAAGATTCGCAAAAGGGATATTTCTCTATGATTTTAAGTGCATCATCTTTATTCTTAAAATCTAAAAATACATTATTAAATTCATATATAGAATGAGTAGAAATTATATTATTTTTTAATGGTTCGGATCCTTCCAAGTTTTTATTTGTATTTTTATTATCTAACATATAATAAAGACCTTCTTTCAAAATTTAAAGTTCATATATAACACACAATAAAAGTTCTATATTAGTACTCATTCAGAGTTAATACAGAAGAAAAATATTTTAGTATTAATAAAATAATACTTATATAGAAAAAATTACCTAAATAAATTATATATTATTTTTTATAAAAGTCAAAATGATCTTGTAGGTTATATGTTAATATACTAATAATATCAATTATTTCAAATATTAATTAGAACATAAATATTAAAATATATTTTATTAATAAAATAATATATAAAAAGGAACTTGGATTTGATATGTTCCATTTATAGTAGACAGTTAAAATAATAAAACTGTAATTATAGAGGGAGCAATTCATTATCAAGTTCCTTTTTGCTATATTATCGTTATATATTCCTTAGTAGTTGTTGTAATATTAAACCACTTGGAAAATGAAGAATTTTAAATAATAGGATTCATCTGAATTCCATAGAATTGGATGATCAGCACTCTGTGTTCTTATTTCTACTTGTCTTAAGGTTCTTCTAGCATCATGAGCAGCTTCTTGAACTGTCCTTTTTAATTGTTCTTCACTCATATAGTGTGAGCAGGAGCAAGTAGCAAAGTATCCGCCTGATTTAACCATTTTTAATCCTCTAAGATTGATTTCTTTATAGCCTCTAATAGCTGACTTAATAGTATTTCTTGATTTTGTAAAGGCTGGTGGGTCAAGGATAACAACATCAAACTGTTTACCTTCTCTTGACCAATCTCCAAGAACATCAAAAGCATTATGACATTCGAATTTCACTACATCTTGTAAGTTATTAAGCTCAGCATTTCTTGTTGCACAATCAATAGCATGCTGTGATACATCTATTCCAAGAACTGATTTAGCACCAGCAATACCAGCATTTAAGGCAAATGAACCAGTATGAGTAAAACAGTCTAATACATCTTTGTCTTTACATATTCTATGCATAGCAGCTCTGTTTTCCTTTTGATCTAAGAAGAATCCAGTTTTTTGACCGTTTTCTAAGTCAACTATGTATTTAACTTCATTTTCTATTATTTCAATATTTGTATCAAATGGTTCTGTTAAGAAGCCTTTAGTTTGTTCAAGTCCTTCAATTTCTCTTGTCTTAATATCACTTCTTTCATAGACACCCTTAGCACCGTATTCTTCAACTAGAATTTTTACTATTAAGTCCCTATATTGGTCCATTCCTAAAGTAGAAATTTGAATTACATAGTAATCTTCGAATTTATCAACTGTAAGTCCTGGTAAGAAGTCAGCTTCTCCAAATATAAATCTACAAGAAGATGTATCTATAACTGTTTTTCTATATTCAAATGCATTAGCAAATCTCTTTTTAAAGAAATCATAATCTATTTCTTCATTAATATCTGTTGTCATTATTCTAATAGTTATTTTACTTCTATCATTTATATAACCTTTTCCGATAAAAAATCCTTTATGATTATATACTTCAACTATATCTCCATTTTCATAATCGCCATCATACTCATTTATTTCATCGACATATATCCAAGGTCTTCCTTGTTCAGCTCTTTTATTTTTCCCTTTATGTAAATAAAACTTACTTGCCATATTGTAGCTCCTTCCTAGATTAATCTTATAAGATTATATCATAACTATAAGAAAATAAATATTAAAGTTAAATAATATAAGTTAATGATGAATTATATATATTCAAATAATAAATATGTAAAATTGAAAAATATATCAAGGAAATATGGATAAATTGTCAAAAAATAATGTGTAAATAAATTGACTTTAATAAAATAAATGCTATAATATTATCAATAAGTTAATTGTAATAAAATGTAATTAATAATATATTTAAGTGTTTATTCAATTTAATCGTATTAGGGTTCAATATATTTTAAATGAGTAGATACTAAATATATTAATGTGCATTTTAATTACACCAATAATAAAAGGGGGCAAATTATGAAAAAAAGATTTATTTCTTTACTAGCAATAGGCTTAAGTTGCATGATGATACTTGGAGGTTGTGGAAAAAAGGGACCTGAGCAATCAGAAAATGGTGGATCTGGTAGTGTACAAATGGATAGTGAGCAAGTGTTAAACACTATTTATTTTGAAGTTGCTACTTTAGATGCAAATGATACTACAGATAATCAAAGTTCATCTATCCTTAATGCAGTACAAGAAGGATTAGTAAGAATTGAGAATAATGGAAAGGGAGACGAGATAGTGCCGGCTGGGGCAGAAAAATGGGAAGCTTCAGAAGATGGTTTAACATGGACTTTCCATTTAAGAAAAATGAATTGGTCAGATGGAGAGCCTGTAGTAGCAAAACACTACGTTGATTCTTTCCAAAGGATATTAAATCCAGACAATGGATTTGCTTATGGATTTTTAGCTTATGATATTGAAGGTGCAGAAGAATATAATACAGGAAAAGGAACAATTGATGCTGTAGGAGTGAAAGCAGTTGATGATTACACTCTAGAATTCAAATTAAAGCATCCAGTACCTTATTTTGCATCAAAGGTATCTTATACGACATTCCATCCAATTAGATTAGATGTTATTGAAAAGTTGGGGGACAAGTATGCTAGTGAAATTAAAGACACTGTATATAATGGACCATTTAAGATAGAAAGTTGGGATAATGGAAACTCAATGGTATTAGTAAAAAATGATACTTATTGGGATGCTGATAATGTATATCTTCAAAAGATTAACATGACAAAGATTCAAGAATTTGCAACTCAAGCTCAATTATTTGAGGCACAAGAATTAGATATAACTGGTGCTCAAACAGATTATATAGAAAAATGGACTGAAAGAGCAGATGCAGGAGAGTTCCAAAAGCTTACAGGAGAGGATCCAGGATCATTCTATTTATATTTTAATCAAAAGAGTGAGTCTGCAAATGGAATATTAAAGAATGCTAAAATAAGAAAAGCTATTGGCTTATCAATAGATAGAGATGTCTATACAAAAGACTTAGTTGGAAGATTCCAATCAGCTTATGGAATAGTTCCAACAGCTATAAATGTTAGTGATGAAAAGTATAGAGATAAAGTAGAAGGACCTTTAGAAAGTGATGCGAAGACTTATGTAAATAATAAGGAAAAGCTTCAAGAACTATTTAAAGAAGGATTAAAGGAATTAGGACTTCAAACAGATGACTTAAGCAAATATGAATTAACTTATTTATCTCAAGGAAGTTCAGAATTACAAAAACAAAGATCTGAATGGTTAGCACAACAAGTAAATGGAAATTTAGGTATAAAAATAAATGTTGAGACTCAAGGAGATTGGGGAGTTTATTTAAGTATAATGGATAAACTCGAGTATGACTTTACAATGTCTGGATGGTCAGCAGATTATAATGATCCAATGAGTTTCTTAGATATATGGGTATCAAATGGTGGAAATAACCACACTGGTTATGCTGATACAGAGTATGATGAATTGTTAAAATCAGTATACAAAGAAACAGAGCAAGATAAGGTTACAGAAATCTATAAAAAGCTAGAAAATAAACTAGTTAATGAAGATGCTGTTATTTCACCAGTTTACTATACTGATAAGTATGCATTCTATCAAAACTATGTTAAGGATATCCAATTTACTTCATTTGGATCAGTTTATGAATTCAAGCATGCATATATACAAGGGAAAAATTAATTAAACCTATTATATAGAATTAGTATAATGCACATCAACTATTGTTGATGTGCATTAATTCAATCTGAAGGGGAGAGGAATATGGCAAAGTATGTTATAAGAAGATTTATTGAGATGGTTATTACACTTTATTTAATTGGAACAGCGACTTTTTTTCTTTTAGCTGCAATTCCAGGAACAGCTATAGATAAGAAGATTCAAAAGCTGCCAGAGCAAACAAAGCAAATTGTTATAGCTAAATATGGTTATGATAAACCTGTAGTAGAGAGGTACTTTATTACATTAAAAAATTATATTGTGAAAGGTGAGTTTGGGGAGTCTTTAGTACGTGCAGGAGACACACTTTCAAGTATAGTTAAAAATAAGATGCCAGTATCAGCAAGGCTTGGAATACAACAAATAGTAGTTGGAGTAACGCTAGGTATTCTCTTAGGGATACTTGCTGCAATGAATAGGGGGAAGATTATTGATTATGTAATTTTGGTAGGAGTGATGATACTTGCTTCGGTACCATCACTAGTATTATCACTATTATTACAAAAGTATTTAGCAAAGGGACCATTATTAAATTTACCTATAATCGGATGGCCAAAAGGTGCTGATATTTGGCTCGGTGGATGGAAGTATACTATTTTACCAACGTTAGCTGGAGCTGGAACATACTTAGCTTATTATGCAAGATTAATGAAAACTAGTATGTTAGATAGCATTAATCAAGATTATACACTTACAGCTAGATCAAAAGGATTATCAGAAGTATCTATAGTTAGAAAACATGTTCTTAGAAATTCATTTATACCAATAATCACAGTATTACCAGTGGCAATATCAGGAGTAATTTCTGGGTCTTTCTTTATAGAAAGGGTTTTTGCTATTCCTGGAGCTGGACAATATTTTATTCAAGCAGCAAATGATAGAGACATTCCAATACTTATGGGATTAACATTATTGTATGCATTAATTTATCTTGTAGCAATATTTATAACAGATATACTTTATACGGTTGTAGATCCGCGTATAAGATTAGTTAAGTAGATAGGGGTGTGACTTTATGAATAAATTAAAAGTAAAAGATAAAAGATTTGAACTTGTAGATTCATCTACTTTAGACAGTGATTTAGTTGTAAGACCCAATATTAGTTATTGGCAAGATGCTTGGAGAAGGCTTAAAAAGAATCCAGTTGCTATGGGAGCTTTATGTATATTATTTGTAATAATTTCAATGGCAATTTTTATGCCTATTATAAGAAATTTAGATTATCAAACAGTTGTAACAGAAAAGAAAAATTTATCTCCTAGTAGTGAGTTCTGGTGGGGAACAGATGCTATGGGAAGAGATTTGTTTACAAGAGTGTGGATAGGAACAAGAATATCAATAAGCGTAGCATTGATTGCTACTGTAATAGATATAGTAGTTGGATGCTTATATGGAGGCATAGCTGCATATTTAGGTGGAATAGTAGATGAAATAATGATGAGAATAGTTGAAGTATTAAATAGTATTCCATACTTAATAATTACATTACTGATTTTAGTTGTTTTAGGAAATGGATATTTTCAGTTAATGTTAGCTTTATGCTTAACAGCTTGGACTAGCACAGCAAGAATGATAAGAGGACAAATTCTTCAATTAAGAGAAAGCGAATATGTTTTAGCAGCAGAGGCTTTAGGAGCATCTCCAATGAGAATAATTTTAAAGCACTTATTACCAAATACAATTGGATTAATAATATTAGATGTTGCATCAACAATTCCAAGTGTAATAGTTTCTGAAACAATATTGTCATTCTTAGGATTAGGATTGAATATCCCAGCATTTAGTTTAGGATCATTATTATCAGCTGGACAACAAGCTATGGCATTTTATCCTTATCAATTGCTGTTCCCTACTATAATTTTATGTCTATTGATATTATCATTTAATGTTTTAGGTGATGGTTTAAGAGATGCTCTAGATCCAAAGTTAAGACAATAGGAGGTATATAAGGTATGGAGAAATTAGTAAATAAAAATGAATCAATTCTAGATGTTAAAAATCTAAGAGTATCTTATCATACTTACGCTGGAGAAGTACAATCTGTTAGAGGAGTGTCCTTTGAGGTTGAGAGAGGTGAGGTATTAGCTATAGTAGGAGAATCAGGATGCGGAAAAAGCGTTACAGCTAGATCAATTATGGCTTTAATTCAAGCTCCGCAAGGTGAAATTAAAGAGAATAGTAAGATACTTTATAATGGAGAAGATATATTAACTTATGATAAAAAGAAAATTAGAGAATTTAGGGGGGGAGAATGTTCAATGATATTCCAAGATGCATTAACATCTCTTAATCCGACTATGAAGGTAGGTAAGCAAATAATAGAGAACTTAGTAGCTCATAGAAATATGGACAAAAAATCTGCACGAAAAGAGGCTATACGGATACTTGACTCTGTAGGAATACCAAATGCCGAAAAGAGAGTTGATCAGTATCCACACGAGTTTTCAGGCGGAATGAGACAGAGAGTTATGATTGCAATAGCAGTTGCTTGTAATCCTAAAATTTTAATAGCAGACGAGCCTACAACAGCTCTTGATGTTACAATTCAAGCACAAATACTTGAACTTATTAATGAATTAAAAGACAAGCTTAATACAGCGGTAATATTAATCACTCATGACTTTGGAGTGGTTGCAGGAATGGCAGATAAAATTGCAGTAATGTATGCAGGACAAATTATAGAGCAGGGAAAAAAAAGAGAGATATTTTACGAGCCTAAACATCCATATACTTGGGCACTTTTAAATTCAGTTCCTAAGCTTGGATGGAAGGGAAAGCAGTTATTAGATACAATAAAGGGAACCCCTCCAGATTTAATTGCACCACCAGCAGGATGTGCATTTGCAGCTCGTTGTAAATATTGTATGAATATATGTTTAGAAGAAGAGCCAAAGGAATATTCATTCGGAGATACACATAAGGCTAAATGTTGGCTATATAGTGAAGGGGTTCCTGAGGAAATTTTAGATAAAATTGAGGAGGAAAGAAAAAATGGCTAATGAATCAAATATAATTTTAGAAGTAAAAAAATTAAAAAAATATTTTAAACTTGGTAATAAAGAAATTTTAAAAGCAGTAGATGATGTTTCATTTGCCATAAAAGAAGGAGAAACTTTGGGATTAGTCGGAGAATCAGGATGTGGAAAAACAACTTGTGGAAGAACTGCTATTGGACTGTATGATAAAACAGATGGGGAAATTTTTTATAGAGGTAAATCAATAGACGGATTAAAGGGTAAAGAAAAAAAGCAGTTTAATAAAGAAGTTCAAATTATATTCCAAGATCCCTATGCATCGCTAAATCCAAGAATGACTGTTGCTGATATAATCTCAGAGGGAATAGATATTCATGGTATAGCTAAATCAAAAGAGGATAAGGATAAAAGGATTTATGAATTATTAGAGCATGTAGGATTAAACAAAGAACATGCAAATAGATTTGTACATGAATTCTCGGGTGGACAAAGGCAGAGGATAGGTATAGCTAGGGCTTTAGCTGTTGAGCCTAAATTCATTTTGTGTGACGAACCTATTTCGGCACTAGATGTATCAATTCAAGCGCAGATTGCTAATTTATTAATTAATTTACAAAAGGAATTAGGATTAACATATTTATTTATTGCTCATGATTTATCTATGGTTAAGCATATTTCAGATAGAATAGCAGTCATGTATTTAGGTAGTATGGTTGAATTGGCTGAATCAGAAGAATTATTTAATAATGCTAAACATCCATATACAGAAGCACTAATGTCAGCAATTCCTATAGCGGATCCGGATATAGAAGAAAACAGGGAGAGAATTATGCTAGAGGGGGATGTCCCTAGTCCGATTAATACCCCTAAAGGATGTAAGTTCCAAGGTAGATGTAGCAAATGTATGGAGATATGTAAGAATGAATACCCAGAATTTAAAGAAGTAGAAAAAGGACATTTTGTAGCGTGTCATTTATATTAATTAGATTTTAGGAGAGAAGCATATGCAAAAATTAAATGGAATAATAAAGGATTTTATAAAATGCATCATTATTGGAAGCTTTATATCTTTAGCAATTATTTTGGGTGTAGGAATAAGTTCATTAATAATATCGAAGTTTAATTGGCAGCAATCATTAAATATTGTAAGAAGTGGATTGCTTATAATTGGACCACTAGGAATGATTTTAGGAGCTATTTTAATACTAAGGAAAAGAGAGGAGAAGGAGTTTTTATTTATTGATCAATGGAAGGAAAAGTATAGTGTATTTTCGTATAAAATTGTTTTAATAATAATTGGTTTAATAATTATTTTATATGGAGGAGCTATAGACTGGATTATAATGAATTTTAATATAATAAACTGAGATATTTTATATTAAAATTTGCTTATAAATCTCATTCTCTAAGGAGTTTGGGATTTTATTTGTTTTGATGAATATTAAGTATAAATGTAAATATAATTATAGTATAAAGCAATTATTTGGGGAGATATATATGATATTTAAAGCAATTGTTATACCAACTCCAAGAAGAATTAGAAAATATTTGGAGAATAAAATGGACGAATTGACTTGTGAAAGTATAACAAAAGATAAGGTTGAAAATAAAGATTTAGAACATATTGATATGACAAAAGATACATTTAGAAATTTTGGATTATCTATTAGAATTTTTTAAATAAGAAAGGACATATATAAATTTGGTTACTTAGTTATTTTGCTCTAAGTCAATGCAAATTTACATATGTCCAATTTAGTATTGGGAGAAGGAAAATATAAAAAAACCACCTGCTTCCATAACAGGTGGTTTTAGGGGAGATATAATCTATATGCTAATATAGTTTGGGGGAACTATATTAGTTATTTTCCAGATGTTTATCAATCAAATTTTGGATTGTAGGGGTACATCTGTAGCCTCTGCATCCACCTGTGCAAGCTCCTGTTGCCTTAGAAACTTCTGCAACAGTGTGGGCTCCGGCTTTGATTGCATCTTTTATTTTGGATCTTGGTATTGCCTTGCAAGTACAAACTTTAGTAATCTTATCAAGGACTTGTTCGTTTAAGTTATTTTCCATTTAGTTTTCCTCCTGTATTAAGAAATCGACTAAGGAAAATAAAGGGGATAAAAAATAAATTTAATGTTTATTCTTTATGTTTTTATTATATATTTATCAATAAGGAAAGTCAATACTAATTGATAAAAATTATTAGTTAATTTTTAGTGTAAAGAACAAACATTACATTTTTATTTTGTGAAAAATTTATTTAAATATTCTTAAATATAATCTTTTATATTATTTTACTTTGTAGTAGAATATAATTATTATTAACATAATGATTATATTTATATTATTTCATTATAATAGTTAAAGACTGTGATTAGGAAAAGTACTTAGTTGGATACTTTAAGAGAGTGACTGGTTGGTGAAAAGTCATAGAGAAGATTAAGGAAAATCACCTAGGAGTTTGAGACTGAAAGGTTTAAAATTACTGATTAAGTTTTTCACGTTATCCTGCGTTAAGGGATAGAGTATGTTTGTACTTGAATTGAAAGGGTTTTTCATATTTATTTATGGGGAACTTCTAACCTTAGGTGGTATAGCGAATAATCTTCGTCCTATTGGGCGGAGTTTTTTTATTTAAATCTATACATTTATTATCTTATAGCTATTATTAGCTAATGAATAATTACTAGACTATAGTTAATAATGTAAAATATAGATTTAAGATTAGTAATAAGTGTAGACTTAAAACAGTTAGCTTTTATATGAAGTAATTAACAGAAGGGAGTTAAGATATGTACAAAAAGGTTGAATTACCAAAAGGTTTTGTTGGTATGGAAAAAGAAGTGGCAGACCTTTGGAAAGAAAATAATGTCATTAAGAAGAATTTTGATATGAATCAAGATGGTGAATATTTTACATTTTATGATGGACCTCCAACAGCAAATGGAAGACCACATGTAGGACACGTTTTAACAAGGGTTATGAAGGATATTATCCCAAGATATAAGGTTATGAAGGGATATAAGGTTATAAGAAAAGCTGGTTGGGATACTCATGGATTACCTGTTGAACTTGAAATTGAAAAGAAGTTAGGTATTTCTGGTAAGGAGCAAATTGAAGGTTATGGAGTAGAAAAATTTGTAACTGAATGTAAAGAATCAGTATTTACTTATGTTAACATGTGGGAAAAGATGACTGACCAAATAGGATATTGGGTAGATATGGAGAAGCCTTATGTTACATATCATAACTCATATATAGAATCTGTTTGGTGGGCATTAAGTCAAATGTGGGAAAAAGGTCTTTTATATAAGGGACATAAGGTAATGCCATATTGTCCAAGATGTGGAACTGGTCTTTCTTCTCATGAAGTTTCACAAGGATATAAGGATGTAAAAGATTTAACAGCTATAGTTAAGTTCAAAGTTGAAGGCGAAGAAAATAAATATATTCTAGCTTGGACAACAACTCCTTGGACTTTACCATCAAACTTAGCATTATGTGTTAATAAAGCTTATGATTATATTGAAGCCAAAGTCGGAGATGAGATATTAATAGTTGCTAAAGAACTAGCTCCAAAAGTTTTAGGAGAAGACTACGAAGTAGTTAAAGAGTTCAAGGGAACTGAGTTATTAGGAACTAAGTATGAAAGATTACTTCCTTTTGGTGAAGTTGAAGGAAAAGCTTTTGAAGTTATACATGGAGACTATGTAACTTTATCAGATGGTACTGGTATAGTTCATATAGCACCAGCTTATGGTGAAGATGATAGCATAGTTGCAAAGAAGAATGGCATTGGATTTATAAACTTAGTAGATGCAAGTGGTAATTTCGTAGATGAAGTAACTCCTTGGGCAGGAAAGTTTGTTAAGAAGTGTGATGAAAGTATTGTTAAGTACCTAGAAGAGGATAACAAATTATTAAAGGCTGAAAAGCATCTTCACTCATATCCACATTGCTGGAGATGTGATACACCACTTCTTTATTATCCAAGAGAAAGCTGGTTTGTTGCAATGACTAAGCTTAGAGATAAGCTTTTAGAAAATAATAATAAAATTAACTGGTATCCAGATAACATTAGAACAGGTAGATTTGGTAAGTTCTTAGAAAATGTTATTGATTGGGGTATATCAAGAGATAGATATTGGGGGACTCCACTTCCTATTTGGGAATGTGAATGTGGCCATAGAGAATGTATAGGAAGTATCGCAGAATTAAAGGAAAAAGGAATTAATGTTCCTGATGATATAGAGCTTCATAAGCCATATATAGATAACATTCACTTAAATTGTCCTAAGTGTAACAAAGAAATGACAAGAACTGCTGAAGTTATAGATTGTTGGTTTGATTCAGGATCAATGCCTTTTGCACAGTTACACTATCCATTTGAAAATAAAGAGCTATTTGAAAAGAATTTCCCAGCTCAATTTATTTCAGAAGCCGTTGACCAAACAAGAGGTTGGTTCTATACATTATTAGCTATTTCAACAGCTATATTTGATACTAATCCTTTTGAAAACTGTATAGTTTTAGGACACGTATTAGATAAAAAGGGATTAAAGATGTCAAAGTCAAAGGGAAATGTTGTAGATCCATTTGAAGTTTTAGATGCACAAGGCGCAGATGCAACAAGATGGCACTTCTACACTGCAAGTGCTCCATGGCTTCCAACAAGGTTCTCTATTGATGATGTAGCAGAAGCTCAAAGAAAGTTTTTAAGCACTTTCTGGAATGTATATTCATTCTATGTTTTATATGCAGAATTAGATAAATTTAATCCATTAGATTATAAAGATTTCAAATCAGAAAATGTAATGGATAAATGGATAATGTCAAAGCTTAATACATTAATTAAGGATGTAGATAGCAATTTAAATTCATATCAAATAACTCAAGCTGCATTAATTATAGAAGAATTTACAGATGAGTTATCAAACTGGTATGTAAGAAGAAATAGAGCTAGATATTGGTCAGAAGATTTAACAGAAGATAAGATTGGTGCTTATGTTACTTTATATAGAGTTTTAACTACTTTAGTCAAAGTTTCAGCTCCATTTGTACCGTTTATAACAGAGGAAATTTATCAAAATCTAGTTATTGGATTAGATAAATCTGCTGTAGAAAGTGTACACTTATGTTCATGGCCGGCTGTAGATGAAAGTGCTATTGATGAAAAGTTAGAAAAGGAAATGGATTTAGCTTACACAATTGTTAAACTTGGAAGAAGTGCTAGAAATGGTGCTAATATCAAGAATAGACAGCCACTTTCAAAGATGCTATTATCAACAGATGCAATACCAGGATACTATGGTGATATTATAAAAGATGAGCTTAATATAAAATTGGTAGAGTTTGGTGCTGACTTATCACAATATGTTAATTTTGAAATTAAGCCTAACTTACCTGTATTAGGTAGAGCATATGGTAAGTTAATTCCAGGAATAAGAAAAGAAATAGCTTCAAGAAATCAAATGGAATTAGCACAAAAGCTTCAAAATGGTGGTACTGAAACTATAGTAGTAGATGGAACAGAAATAGTTTTAAATAGTGAAAGTGTTTTAGTGACAATGCAAGGATTAGAAGGATATGCTTTTGCTGGTGAGGGTCAAATAGGTGTTGTTTTAGATACAACTATCACAGAAGAATTAAGAGAGGAAGGACACCTAAGAGAAGTAATATCAAAGATACAAAACATGAGAAAAGAAAAAGGTTTTGAAGTAGCAGATAAGATTAAATTATTTGTTGCAGATAATGATATGCTAATAGGTGTTATTAACAAGTATTCTGATGTAATAAAGAGAGAAACACTAACTCAAGAAATTGCTATTAATGAAAAAGTAGATTATACTGAAACTGTTATAAATGGTGAAAAGTTAAATATGACAGTTGAAGTGATGAATTAAATTTAAGAAATAAGTTAATAAAGTTAGAGGTTTTTCGTTAAGCTTCTAACTTTTTAACTCTCATTTATAATTTCATATATTATATAATGAATTATTATAAAGAGAAATCTTGAATATTGTATTAACTATTTGCAAATAGTATAATATATAGTTAGAATAGGATAAAAGATTAAAAAAAATGGAGTGATGTTGGTATGGCTACTTCTATAAAAGATGTTGCTAGAGAAGCGGGCGTTTCAATTGCTACTGTTTCCAGAGTTTTAAATGATATAGATGTTGTAAATGAAGATACAAAGAAGAAAGTTTTAGACGCTATAAAAAAACTTGGATATAGACCTAATATAGTAGCAAGAAGCTTAAAGACGCAAAAGACAAAAACAGTCGGTATTTTAGTTCCGGATATTTCAAGTGGTTTTTATCCTGAAATAGTTAGAGGCGCGGAGGATGTTGCTAATATATATGATTATAACGTTATATTATGTAACTCTGATTTCGACGATGAAAAGGAAAAGGAATATTTAAGAGTACTTAAAGAGAAAATGGTTGATGGAGTTATATATATGAGTTCATCATTGCAAGAAGAAACTTTAAATATCATAAATGAATTAGACTTGACTACAGTATTAGTTGAATCTAAAGATAAAGAGGAAAGTTTACCAAGTGTAATAATAGATAATGTAAAGGCTTTAGAGGAAGCTACAAATTATTTATTAAACAAAGGATTAAATAACATAGCATATGTAGGTGCCAAGAAAGAGAGTATGAATGCTTGGGGAGATAGATACATAGGATATGAAAAGGCTCTAAATGAAAAAGGTCTTAATGTAGATGAGGATTTGGTTTATACTAAAGGATTAAAAGTTAAGACTGGATATGAAGCAATTGAGTATTTCGAAAATAGCAAGAAGAATTATGAAGCAGTAGTTTGCGCTTCTGATGAAATTGCTATGGGAGTAATAAATGCATTAAGAGAGCGTGGTAAAAAAGTTCCAGAAGATGTAAGCGTTATAGGATTTAATGACAATGCAGTTTCTTCAGTTTTCTATCCTAAGATAACAACAATAAAGCAACCAAGTTATGATATGGGATCAGTAGCGATGAGAATGCTTATAAAGATGTTAAATAAAAAGGAATTAGAAGAATCACAATATGTTCTTGATTATCAACTTATAGAAAGAGAAAGTTGTAAGTAAAGTTTTAAGTAGGAATATTGAATATGTTTCAATATTCCTACTTTTTTATACCTTTATATATTGCCACAAAATAGAAATCGTGATATAATTATGTTAATATATTATTAAACGTTTTCAATTTCGACTATGTGTATGAGAAAGCATGATAGTGTATGGTCTGATTAGAAGTGGGTTATCTAATCAATAAGAGAATGTGAGTTATGGGTTACAAAAAAACAACTTCAGAAATGAAGTTGTTTTTTTTGTTTTATTATAAATTTAAAGAATTCCTTCAGTTTTTAATATATTTTCTAATTCCTGAACTTTTTCTGTTAATGTAACAAATTTTTCTTTTAATACATTTTTAGGAAGATCAGTGTTATCTAGCACACTTACTATATCTTCTACTGTTTTTAAGGCGTCATCAATGTCTTTTTGAGCTATTTTTAAGTTAGATTCCTTCATAATTCGTCTCCTTTATGTATATAAACATAATTAATATTACATATATTTATCCTATCACTAATAAATATTAGATGCAAGGCATATATTGTATAAGTAATTCATAAGAGGTGAGATTTTGATAAATTATATTTGGTTCGGAATGATATTTTTAGGAGTGCTAATTGGGTTACTCACAGGAAATGGAGAGGTGATATCTAAGGCTATAATATCTTCAGCTGACTCAACAGTTTCTCTTATTATAGGATTAGTTGGCCTTATGTGTTTTTGGTGTGGGGTAATGAAAGTGGCTGAAAAAAGTGGGTTTACTAACAAATTGGCAAAAATTTTAAGACCTATTTTAAAGTTAATATTTAAAGAAGCAGCAAAAGATGAAAGGGCTTTAGGAGCAATAGTAATGAATATAACTGCTAATATGATGGGACTTGGAAATGCAGCAACTCCATTTGGAATTAAAGCTATGCAAGAAATGGATAGGTTAAATAAAGAAAAAGGAACTGCTTCAAATGATATGTCTCTTTTTTTAGTTTTGAATGCAGCTTGCATACAGCTAGTTCCATCTACTGTAATTTCAATAAGAGCAGCTTGTGGGTCAAGTAATCCAGGAGCAATAATAATGCCAGCTGTTTTAGCAAGCACTATTGCTGCAGTAATGGGAGTTATTTGTTGCAAAATACTACAACGGTATTTTTAAAAGGGGGGGATTCTACAGATGTTTCAATATTTAACGAAAAGCATAATTCCGATAATAGTTATAATAATTATTACTTATGGAATGTTTAAGGGACGAAAAGTTTATGAATGGTTTATAGAAGGTGCAAAAGATGGACTAAAAGTTTGTTTAAACATATTTCCATACTTATTAGCTATGATTATAGCTGTAAACATATTTAGAGAGGCAAAGTTATTAGATATATTAAATAATATGATAGCTCCAATAGGTGGATTAATTGGTCTACCAAAAGAAGTTATTCCATTAGTATTAGTTAAACCATTATCGGGTAGTGGTGCTGTTGGGATTTTAACAGATATCTTAAAGACATATGGACCAGATACTACTATAGGATTAATATCTTCAGTAATTATGGGGACAACAGAAACTATATTTTATACAATAACAGTTTATTTTGGGGCTGTACAAATTAAGAAAATTAGGCACACATTATGGGCAGCAATATTAGCTGATATAACTGCAATAATAGCTGCAGTTTTTTTAGTAAGTAGGCTTTTATTATAATTTGGGAAAATATACAGAATAATTAATAATTTTTAAACAATACGTAATAATTTTGTAACTAGTTAATGTAAAAAATATTCTATAATAAATTTATAGAAATAAAGGAGGGAAGTGGATAAGAGATGGAGTGGAATGACGGATTATTTTTGTCAGATGAAGAAATAAAAGTCTTAGCTATATTTTTAGCATATGGAGTAGGAATTGGAGTATTAGTTGGTTTATTTGTTGGAAACATACAGCTTTGCTTTGCATTAGGAGGAGTTATATCTATTTTGGTTTCGCTAATAAAAACTTTTATAGAAAGAGTTAAGAAGTCAAATAAGATTCATATATAAATATAATAAAAAATAAACATTACGAATAATATGTATTTTCTTTTAAATAAGCTATATAATTATTAATTATATAGCTTATTTAATTTTCATATAGGGGCAGGTGATGTTATGGCTTCAGAAAAGTTTTATATTATTAGTAGTAAAGTTCTACCGGAAGTTTTTAAAAAGGTTTTAGAAGTTAAAGAAAGTCTTTTTACGGGAAGAGCAAAAGACATAAGTGAAGCTGTAAAGCAAACAGGAATAAGTAGAAGTACATTTTATAAATATAAGGATTATGTTTTTCCTATGTCAGAGGGGATAAATAGTAAAAAGATAACCTTAGTTGTACTATTATCTCATGAAACTGGAACTTTATCTAAAGTTTTAGATTGTATTGCTTTTAATAAGGGAAATATATTAACAATAAATCAAGATATACCTATAAATATGGCTGCAAATGTAACCATAACGTTGGATATATCTAATATGAAAAAGGATTTAAAACACTTAGTTAATACTTTAAGGGCATTACCTAATGTTGTTAGTGTTAAAGTGTTAGCTATGGAATAAAAAAGAGGAAGTGAATTTATGAATAAGGAATTCTATAAGAATAATAGAAGTAAGGTATTAGAGAGTATTGATGATAATTCTTTACTGATTTTATTTGCAGGAAAGGCTCCAAAGAAAACTGCAGATGAAAAATATCCTTTTACACCAAATAGAAATTTTTATTATTTAACTGGTATTGATGAAGAAAATCATATTTTAGTCTTATCTAAGATTAATGGTAAAACAAATGAATATTTGTTTATAAAAGAAGTTGATCCCATTGCAGAAAAATGGGAAGGTAAGACTATTAGAAAAGAAGAAGTCTCTCAAATTTGTATGATTGAAGATGTTAAATACCTTGGAGAATTTAATAATTTTATAGAAAAAGTAGTTCTTAACAAAGAAGAGATAAATATATATCTTGATTTAGAAGAAGAAAATACATCATATAAGTATGTAAATGAAATTAAACATAAATATTATAATATAAATATTAAAAATGCTTTTAAGCTTATAGGAAATCTAAGGCTTATTAAAACTAATGAAGAAGTCAGCAGAATAAGAAAAGCAATAGATATCACAATAGAAGGCGTAAAAGAATTAATGAGAAATTCTAAGTCTGGGATTAAGGAATATGAACTAGAAGCATATTTTGATTTCATCTGCAAGAAAAATGGAGTAAAGGATTTTGCTTTTAAAACTATTGCAGCAGCTGGAAAAAATGCTACAGTGCTACATTATGTAACTAATGACTCAGAATTAAAGGATGGAGATTTAATATTATTTGATTTGGGTGCTCAATATAAATATTATAATGGAGATATATCAAGAACATTTCCTATCAACGGTAAGTTTACTGAAAGACAAAAAGAAGTGTATAATGCTGTTCTTAGAGTCAATGAAAAAGTTATTAAAGAAATGAAGCCAGGAGTTAAGTTTGTTGATTTAAATAAAAAGGCAAAGGATTGGATTTCAGAAGAATGTATTTCACTTGGATTAATGACAGAAAAAGATGATGTATCAAAATTCTATTATCATAGTATAGGCCATAGTTTAGGAATGGATACCCATGACATAGAGTTAGAAAATAGAGATGTTACATTTGAGCCTGGAATGATATATACTGTTGAGCCTGGAATATATATCGAAAATGAAAGTATCGGTATAAGAATAGAAGATGATGTTTTAATTACTGAAGATGGAAATGAAGTATTAACAAAAGAAATGATTAAAACAGTAGAGGAAATAGAAGCTTTTATGGCAGATAAATAGGATTATTAAAAATTAGAACTAATAATTATGGTTGATTTAGTAAGTTGATAATTATATAATGTTAGTATAAATTAAATGTGAATAACGACAAGGGTAGAGGCGCGATACTTAAGAGTACTATTAATGAGGTAAGCACAGTGATTTAATAGGAAAGGAAATATCGCCGAAGCGTATGATTAATGCTTTAAAATCATATTGCTGGGGTTGCATAAAATATATGTAACACTGTCACAAACTTGCTTTGTGGTGAGCTATCGCTTGAGGAATTTTACTTTTTTCTATTATGATTTAGAGTATAGTTAGAGCCTTGAGTGAAAACTCAAGGCTCTTTTTAATTTCTGCCCTTTAATTATTTACAAAACTATATTAAGGGGGATTAAATATGAATAACAAAAAGAGTCTTAAAGTATTATTAATGACTATTATGATGACTTTATTATCAACATCAATAGTTTTTGCTGCAGAGGTCGATACAGCTACATCTAATGCAAATCATTATGGGCTACTAACTTTAATACCACCTGTTGTGGCAATAGTATTAGCTTTTTTAACAAAGAACGTAATTATATCTTTATTTATTGGAACATTATCAGGAACTTTCTTAGTACAACTAGTAGATAATTCATTTTTAAGTGCTATTGTGCAGTCATTTTTGGATTTTGTATCCAGAGCCCTAAACTCATTAGCTGATCCTTGGAATGCTGGTATAATTCTTCAAGTATTAGTGATAGGTGGGGTTATACATTTAGTTGCTAAAATGGGAGGGGCTAAGGCTGTTGCGGAAGCCCTAGCGAGAAAGGCTAAGACTGCAAAAAGTACTCAAGTTGTTACTCTTTTATTAGGATTAGCAGTGTTTTTTGATGATTATGCTAACTCATTAATAGTAGGTCCTATTATGAAGCCCGTAGCAGATAAAATGAAGATATCAAGGGAAAGATTAGCATTTATTATAGATGCGACAGCTGCTCCAATTGCAGGACTAGCTATTGTATCCACATGGATAGGATTAGAAGTTGGCTTAATAAATGATGCTTTTATTAATGGAATAGGTCAAGAAGTTGATGCTTTTGGGGTGTTTTTACAAACAATACCTTATAGATTTTATAATATATTAATATTAGTTTTCGTATTTATCACTTCAATATTATTAAAGGAATTTGGTCCTATGTATAAGGCAGAAGTAGAAGCAAGAGGAAGAGGTTTAAGTTTTGAAGAAGAGGAAGTTGCATCAGATTCTAATATGGATCATGATGATCTTGAACCAAAGGAAGGAATAAAGCTAAGTATATGGAATGCGATAATTCCAATAGGTGTGCTAGTTATAACTGCATTACTTTGTTTCTATTTTAGTGGTTATTCCGCAATAATGGGGGGGGAGGACGTTGCCCTTCAAGGAATAATGACTAATTCACCATTATCATTTAAAGCAATACAAGAAGCTTTTAGTGCATCAGATGCATCAGTTGCTTTGTTCCAATCAGCATTAGTAGCAAGTATAGTGGCAATAATAATGGGAGTAGCTAAAAAAATATTTACAGTTTCAGAAGCAATAGATACATGGATAGATGGTATGAAACCTTTATTAATAACAGGTGTAATATTATTACTAGCTTGGTCACTAAGTTCTGTAATAAAAGATCTAGGAACAGCAAAATATTTAGTTTCATTACTTTCAGGATCATTACCTAACTTCTTACTTCCAAGCCTTATATTTATACTAGGTGCTATTATTTCATTTGCAACAGGAACTGCATATGGAACTATGGGAATATTGATGCCGCTTGCAATACCATTAGCATATTCGATGAACCCAGACATGAGTTATGTAATTGTTAGTACAAGTGCAGTATTAACTGGAGCTATCTTTGGTGATCATTGCTCACCGATATCAGACACTACAATTCTTTCATCAATGGGGGCAGGATGTAACCATATAGCTCACGTAAATACTCAAATGTGGTATGCTTTATTTATAGCAGCTATAACAATTTTATTTGGATATATACCAGCAGGTTTTGGATTGCAATGGTATATAGTGCTTCCAATATCTATAATAGCAGTATTCTTAGGAGTACAAATATTAGGTAAAAAGGTTGAAGAAGCAAAATAGAAAATTATAAATTGATTTAGAAGATTAATGAACTAGGACGCAGCTAAGATATAGGAAAAGTTGATATTATTAAATATACAATAAATGAAGCTCTACAAGATATATACTTGTAGAGCTTCATTTTAATTTAAAAATATTTATTTAAGACTTCCACCATGAAAATAAAGCTTAAATATTTCATTTCCATTATAAGATATTGATTCAACTCCATTAAATGAAGATAAATCTCCATCCCAAGTACATTCATAAATAAAGTCTTCATCTTTAAAATATTTTGGACCTCTGAATGGAGAATCTTCTGATACGTTTTTTAAAGCGCTTCTTAAAAATTTATTAAACCCAGAAGGTGCTTCATTAACAAGAACTTGTCCCTTGTAATTCATACCCCAGCAGACCTTTTCGTTGTGCCAAACTAATTCCTCGCCTATGAACTCCTTATCTCCAACATGACTATCAAGGTAATAATAATTATATTTTTTATAAGCGTAGTCTTTTGAGTTTGGTCTAGAAGATTCTTCTTTCTTAGCTTTTGAAGCATAAGTATTTCTCTTAGCTTCTACTAAAAAGTCTTTAAATTTAGATACATTTCCCATATAAGTCTCCCCCTTTTTATGCAATACATAGATTATATAAAAAAAATTTAATTAAATCAATAAGTTTTCAGAAAATACAATATATTTAGAATTGAATGAATATATAGATTATCATGAAATATATGGCTATAATATTATTTATAAAAATATATAACTTAACAGATCTTAAGTTTATTAAGGGGGCAAATATGAATAATTTAGAAAAACTCAGAGAAGCTATGGAAAAAGAAAACATAGATTATTATATCATTCCAAGTAGCGATTCACATCAAAGTGAATATGTTGCGGAGCATTTTAAGGGAAGAGAATTTATATCAGGTTTTACAGGATCAGCAGGAGTACTTTTGGTTGGTTTAAAAGAGGCATTTTTATGGACTGATGGTAGATATTTCATTCAGGCTGAAAGAGAGCTTAATGGAAGTGGAATTTCACTTATGAAAATGAGAACGCCAGGATATCCAACTATTGAAGAGTGGATAAAGAAAAATATTAAAACTGAAAAAACTTTAGGGTTTGATGGAAGATTATTTTCAGTTAATCAATACAAGGGATTTTTAGATATATCTAAAGAAAATAATTTTAGCATTAATATGGATAATGATTTATTAAAGAATATTTGGGAAGCAAGGCCTGAATTACCTAAAAGTAAAATCTTTTTACATGAGGAAGTTTATTCTGGCAAATATGCTTCTGAGAAATTACAAGAAGTTAGAAAACATATCAAAGAAAAAGATGCTAAAAATTATATAATATCTTCTTTAGATGATATAGCATGGCTTTGTAATATAAGAGGAAATGATGTTAAATTTAATCCAGTTGCACTTTCTTATGTTCTTATCAATGAAAATTATGCAAATTTATATATAAATAATGATAAGATAGATGATAATACAAAAGAAAAATTAAAAAATGAAGGCTTTGAAATATATGAATATGATGAAATAGAAGAACATGTAAAATTAATAGAGGATACAACTATAATAGATCCAAATAAATTAAATGCTAAGATATACTCATGTTTGAGTAGTGATGTAAAAATAATAAATGAGATGAATATTACTACAAAATTAAAAGCTATAAAAAATGAAGTTGAAATAGCAAATACAGAAAAATCTCAGGTTAGAGATGGCGTTGCTATGGTTAAATTTATAAAGTGGTTAAAAGATACTCTAGGAAAAGAAAAAATAACTGAAATATCAGCAAGTAAAAAGTTAACTGAATTTAGATCTAAGGGTGAAAATTATAAGGGAGATAGTTTTGGAACTATAGCAGGATATAAAGAACATGCAGCCATGATGCATTATTCAGCAACAGAAGCAACTGACTATGAGCTAAAACAAGAAGGCATGTTTCTTGTAGATTCTGGTGGACAATATCTTGATGGAACAACGGATATAACAAGGACTTTTATTTTGGGTAATATTACTGAAGAGGAAAAGCGAGATTTTACTCTTGTATTAAAGGGGCACATAGCTTTATCAACAGCAAAATTCTTAAAGGGTACTACAGGAGTTAATTTAGATATATTAGCTAGAAGGCCTTTATGGAATTATGGAATAGATTATAAATGTGGAACTGGTCATGGTGTTGGATATTTCCTAAATGTTCATGAAGGACCACAAGGAATAAGACCAGAGGGAAATTCAACAGTATTAAAGCCAGGGATGATAATAACTAATGAGCCGGGTGTATATAAGGAAGGAAAGCATGGTATAAGAATAGAAAATACTCTTTTAGTTGTAAAAGACATAAATTCGGAAGAGTTTGGGGAGTTTTATAAATTCAAGACAATATCATATTGTCCAATAGACTTAAATGGAGTAGTTATAGAAATGCTTACAAATGAAGAAAGAGATTGGTTAAATAACTATCATAAGATTGTATTTGAAAAGTTAAGTCCTTATTTAAATGATGAAGAAATAGAATTTTTAAAGGTTCAAACAAGAGAAATATAGTTGCTAAATGGACATAGTTAAGTTTATCTAAGCATATCTTCAAAGAAAGGATAGGTAAACTTAATATGTCCATTTACATTATTAATAAGTTACTCTTTAGGTGGTAAAATAAATTTATTAACAAGTAAAGCTATTAAAATTCCCAAAAGAGTTTCTATTATTCTATTAGTTGCATAATAGAATGGGTCTGTAAAAGCATGAATAGTAGTTACGCCAAGAAATGCAATACAAGATACATTAATTGCACCAGGCTTTTTTAGTAAGTTACAAGAATAGATAACTACTATTATACCTATAGATATAGCTATATAAATTAATATTTTACTTAGAACTATAGATTGGATATTAAATTTAAAATATCTGCAAATAATTAAAAATAATAGTCCTATAATTGCTCCGACTATTGTCCCAAGCCCCCTATTTATAGCCATTTTAACTGAGCTTGCAACTGTATCTTGAACACAGATAACAGCAGTTAAACATGCAAAGAATGGCTCGTTAGGAAATAGTAATAAGCATAGAAATACTGAAACGGCGGTTTTTATAGTCCTAAGTCCAACCTTAGGAATTGTAAGATTCATATTATTTTCTCCCTTAATCTTTTGTAAGTAAATTTATCTTTATTTATTATTTGTATTTTCTAATTTTTCATTTGTTTTTTGCTTTTTATTTTTGGGTGGATGAACATATTTGTTAATAATTATAGCAACTATTATTCCAAATGCTGTTTCTACAGTTCTTCTAATAGAATATATTAATGGGTTATCATAACTTTGAGAAATAAGTATACCAATTAATACTATAGAAGCAATAGAACATGCAGCAGGTTTTTTAATTAAATTACAAATATAAATTATTAAAGAGACTCCAATAGCAGTTATTATTGTTGAAAATGATGTTAAGTTTAATTTATTTATTGTAAAAAGTAATATAACGCCTAATATACCACCAAGTAAAGTTCCTATCAATCTATTAAGGCCAATTTTAACTGAGTTTTCTACTGTGTCTTGAACACAGATCACAGCTGCTATTGCAGCAAAAAGAGAATTTGGCCAAAATATAAGGCAAATTAAAACAGAAAGGGCTGTTTTAATATTTCTAGAGCCTATATGAGGTAATTCAAAGTTTTCCACAGCATCAACTCCAATCTTTTTTATAATATTATAGCATATAAGTTATATAAGATTAGCATATAAAAGTAACTTAAGGTTATAAATCTATATAAAAATTTAAGTACTACTAGATTAGCAATTATATTTATAATACGTAGTTACTAAGTGAAAATAAATAGTAACTACATATTATAAATATATATTGCAGATATAGTTATTGTTATTATAAAATATAAATATTACAAATATGTTTAATAAGGATTGATTATATGAGTTTTTGGGTTTACTTATTGATAGTAGAAATAATTCCGATAGGTATGTTTATCTTCGGAGGACTATATGAAACTAGTTCAACTAAATATCCAGATACAAAAATAGGATATAAACATAAGTATTCATTAAATGATAAATATTCATGGGAGTATTCAAATAAATTAGCAGGTAAAATTTATGGATCTGTAGGAACGGGATTATTTATAATTAATGCTATAGTATTATTTATAATTGGTGAAAATACTTTTACATTTATATTGCTGTTTAGTTTATTTATGGTTTTATTATCAAGATTAATGATTGATAAGTTAATAAAGAAAAAGTTTGATAAATAATCATATACTAAAAATAATTGACAGTATTTTTAATATAGAATATCATAATAATAAATGAAAAGTGCGATGAAAAGAAGAGTAGTAAAGAAAGAATGTCCTAAAGAGAGCTAGGTAAGGTGAAAGCTAGCGGCAAGAATCTTTATGAAGATGGCCTTGGAGCATATTTCTTGAGCTATTCAGTTAGAGGAATACGGGAGCAACCGTTATATTGTAGGGTGATTAAATTCACCTAGTGAGATATTTATTGTGAAATAAGTATGAATTAGAGTGGTAACACGTATAATACGTCTCTATATAGGTCTTAATATACCTATATAGAGATTTTTTTATTATAAAGAAGATAACAATGTTAGGGAGGAGAAATGGTATGTGTAAAAAGACATATTATATAACTACACCAATTTATTATCCATCAACTAAACTTCATATTGGAAACACTTATACAACTGTAGCAGCAGATGCTCTTGCAAGATATAAGAGATTAACTGGATATGATGTAATGTTTTTGACTGGAACAGATGAACATGGTCAAAAGATACAAAGGATAGCAGAAGAAAAGGGAATAACACCAAAAGAGCACGTAGATGAAATAGTATCAGGAATAAAAGATTTATGGAAGATGATGAATATTAGCTATGATAAGTTTATCAGAACAACTGATGATTATCATATAAAAGCTGTTCAAGATATATTTAAAAAATTATATGACAAGGGAGATATTTATAAATCATCATATGAAGGTTTATATTGTACTCCATGTGAATCTTTCTGGACAGAAACTCAATTAGTTAATGGAAATTGTCCTGATTGTGGTAGACCAGTAGAAAAATCAAAGGAAGAAGCTTACTTCTTTAAGATGAGTAATTATGCTGATAAGTTAATGGAGTATATTGAAACTCATCCAGATTTTATACAACCAGAATCAAGAAAAAATGAAATGGTTAATAATTTCTTAAAGCCAGGATTACAAGATCTTTGTGTTTCAAGAACTAGCTTTAACTGGGGAGTTCCTGTAACATTTGATGAAAACCATGTTGTATATGTTTGGATAGATGCACTTTCAAACTATATAACTGCCTTAGGATATGGTAGTGATAACAAAGATTTATACGATAAATATTGGCCTGCTGATGTACATTTAATTGGTAAGGATATTTTAAGATTCCATACTATTTATTGGCCAATTATGTTAATGGCATTAGATTTACCATTGCCAAAGCAAGTATTCGGTCATGGATGGTTACTTGTTGATGGGGGAAAGATGTCTAAATCTAAAGGTAATGTAGTTGATCCAGTAACATTAGTTGAAAACTTTGGTGTTGATGCAGTTAGATATTATCTATTAAGAGAAATACCGTTTGGATCAGATGGATTATTTAATAATGAGATATTTATAAAGAAGATAAATTCAGACCTATGTAATGACTTAGGAAACTTATTATCAAGAACTGTAGCTATGATTGAAAAATATTTTGATGGAGTAATCCCAAACAATAATGTAAAAGAAGCTATAGATGATGAATTAATAAGCTTAGCATTAGAAACTCCAAAGAAAGTTAATAAGGCTATAGATGACTTAAGAATTCCAGAAGCATTAGAAAATATATTTGAATTAATAGGTAGAGCAAACAAGTATATAGATGAAACAACTCCTTGGATATTAGCTAAGGACGAAGATAAGAAAGAAAGACTTGGAACAGTTTTATATAACTTAATAGAAAGCTTAAGATTCTCATCAGTTTTATTATCTGCATTCTTACCAGATACAAGTAAGAAAATTAATGAGCAAATAAATGCAAGCAATATTACATTTGAATCATTAAATGATTTTAATGGAACAATAGTTGGAACTAAGGTTCAAAAAGGTGAAGCTTTATTCCCAAGAATAGACGTAGATAAAAAAATAGCAGAGTTAGAAGCATTAAGAGAAGCACAATTAGCAGCTAATAAAAAGGAAGAAAAGAGAGAAATAACTCCAATTAAAGAAGAAATAACTATAGAAGACTTCGAAAAAATAGACTTAAGAGTAGTAAAAGTATTAGAATGTGAGCCTATAAAGAAAGCTAAAAAGTTATTAAAACTAAAAGTAGATTTAAATGGAGAAGAAAGACAGGTAGTTTCAGGAATAGCACAATACTACAAACCAGAAGACTTAGTTGGAAAATATGTGGTATTAGTAGCTAATTTAAAACCTGTAACATTAAGAGGCGAATTATCACAAGGTATGATATTAGCAGCATCAACAGATGATGATAGCTTATTAAAAGTAGTAAATCCAGGAGAACTACCAACAGGAAGCGTAGTTAGATAGTTAAGAAGTGAAATAATGAAAAGTTAAAAAGTTAAGGATATAATTCAATTACAATTGAATTATTAAAAGTTTATATAAAAACTCAGCTTTTAGCTGAGTTTTCTCCTTAATCTTTCACTTTTTCACTCATTCACTTTTCTAATTTTTATAAGGGGGTTTTTTATGAATATAATAGTAGGAAACGCATGGCCATATGCAAATGGACCATTACATTTAGGAAGAATAGCAGTATTGCTCCCAGGAGATATAATTGCTAGGTATCATAGACTTATGGGAGATGAAGTTGTATTTTTATCAGGAACAGATTGTCATGGTACGCCAGTAACTATGAAAGCAAAAGAAGAGGGAATAACTCCATTAGAGGCAACTATTAAATATCATGATGAGTTTAAGAGGTGTTTTGATAGTCTAGGATTTTCCTTTGATGTTTTTGAGAAGACTCACTCTGATTATCATGAAGAAAAGGTTAAGAAATTTATCCTTGAATTATATAATAATGGATATATATATGAAAAGGAAATAGAACAAACATATTGTGAAAATTGCCATGAATTTTTATCTGATAGGTATATAGAAGGAAAATGTCCACATTGCGGGGAGATAGTCTCAGGGGACCAATGTGAAAGCTGCTTGGAGATAATAGATTCAGAGGAACTTTTAGATAAAAGATGTAAGCTTTGTGGTAATGAAACAATATTAAAAGAAACAAAACATTTATTTTTTTCACTTTCAAGTTTTGAAAATGATGTTAGAAGACTTTTAATTAGACAAAAGGGTTGGAGAGAAAATGCTCAAAAAATAGTAAAGAGATATTTAGATGAAGGATTAAGAGACAGGGCTGTGACAAGAGATTTTAATTGGGGAGTAGATGTTCCTTTAGAAGGATATGATGATAAAAAAATATTCGTTTGGATTGAAGCGGTAATGGGATATTTAACAGCTAGTATGAAGTGTTTAGAAGAAAGAAACGAAGATTGGAAAGAATATTGGCAGGGGGAAGATTCAAGAGTTTATTTTGTTCATGGTAAAGATAATATACCATTCCATACTGTAATATTTCCAGCTATATTAGCAGGGATTGGAATAAAGAATCCTAATTTGAGAGTTATATCAAGCGAATATATGAAGTTAGAAGGAAAGAATTTCTCGTCAGTTAAAAATTGGGCTATATGGGGTGACTATATAGTTGATAATTATGATGTTGATGAGTTTAGATATTATTTAGCGTTGAATTCCCCAGAAGTAAAGGACACTGATTTTACTTGGAGAGATTTTATAAATGTAGTAAATAGAGATTTAGTTAATTCATTAAGTAATTTTATTAGTAAAACAATTGATTTTATAAATAAAAATTATGATTCTAAGATACCTAATGGAATTATATCAAATGATTTTAAAAATGAAATATTAAATCTATATTTTGATGTAGGAGATAATATAGAAGAAGGTAAGTTTAAAAATGCAATTTTAGATATTATGTCTTATGTCAAAAAAATGAATAAATATCTTGAAGATGAATTATTAAAGATAAAATTACAAAAGAGTAATAAGGAAATTAAAAATAAGATTTATGAGTGCGTTCAAGTAATTGCAAATTTATCTAACTTATTAGAACCCTTTATGCCAGATACTTGCAAGAAGATAAGAAACTCTTTAGATTTAGAAGAGCCTATATGGAGCTATATAGAAAAGAAGAGTGGAGAAGTTTTATCATTAGGAATATTATTTAAAAAGCTTGATAAGAAAAGAGCCTTTGAAGAAGTTAAGAGGTTAAAGGAAGAAAGAAATTAATGATTTAAATGAAAAAACCCTAGATTAAATCACTTTGGGGAATAATTTAATCTAGGGACCATTAGATGGTTTTAGGGGTAAATAATAATGCTTTAACTACTTTACAGTTATTATAATACATTAGTAATATGACAATAGTGTGACAAAAAAATAAATAAATTATGAATGTATTATAAAGACTTTTTTAAAATAAATGGATAAATTTAAAAATAAGGATAACTTTACATACTATTTAATATTTACAATTTTCGCTATTAGTTGTATAGTAATTTTGTTAACGAAATATTAACTTTATATTAACAATTGAAATTATTTAATTTATAAGGAGAATAATTGATGGACAAGTTTGCTATTTTAACAGGTTTAATAGGCGGACTAGGCTTATTCCTATATGGTATGAAGCTTATGGGAGATGGTCTAGAAAATGCTGCAGGTGAAGGATTAAAATCAATACTAGAAAAGTTAACGAGCAATAAGTACATAGGAGTTTTAGTGGGTGCATTGGTTACTGCAATAATACAGAGCTCAAGTGCAACAACGGTTATGGTTGTAAGCTTTGTAAATGCAGGATTAATGAACTTATTTCAAGCAACAGGAGTAATAATGGGAGCTAATATAGGTACAACTATTACAGCTCAAATGGTATCTTTTGATTTAGATGCAATTGCACCATTATTTATAGGCGCAGGTGCTATAATAATGCTTATAGCAAAAAAGAAAAGAGTTAGAGATATAGCAAGTATAGCTTTAGGATTTGGTATTTTATTTATGGGGATGGGCGTAATGTCAGATGCCATGAAACCAATAGCAGAGGCGAGTTGGTTTAAAGAATTTGTAATGGTAGTTGCAGATAAGAGCATTTTAGGTTTAATAGCAGGTCTTGGTATGACAGCTGTTGTACAAAGCTCATCAGCGACAACTGGTATTTTGGTTGCTCTTGCAACAACTGGTGCAATAGATATGCATTTAGCATTTCCTGTAATATTAGGTTGTAATATAGGAACTTGCGTAACAGCAATATTAGCGTCATTAGGAGCAAATAGAACTGCAAAGAAAGCTGCATTGATACACTTACTATTTAATTCAATAGGAGCATTAATTTTCTTACCACTTATAGATCCATTTATAAGATTAGTAGAATCAACTGATCCAACAAGTGTAGCAAGACAAGTTGCTAATGCTCATACTATATTTAATATTACAGTTACTGTATTATTATTACCGTTATCAGCATATTTAGTTAAAATAGTTAACAAGATTCTTCCAGGTGATACTGAAATAGAAAAAGAAGGAGCTATATATTTAGATAAAAATTTATTAGAAACTCCTATAGTAGCAAATGGACAAGTACTTAAAGAAACAATAAGAATGGCTACTAAAGCAAAAGAAAACTTAGAGTTAGCTATGAAGGCATTTACTGAAAATAGTACTGAATCAGCTGAAAAGGTATATAAAAATGAAAAAATAATAAATGCATTAGAAAAGGATATAACTGATTACTTAGTTGAACTTTCACAACTTGATTTACCAGAAGAAGACATAAAATTATTTAGTTCAACATATCATGTAATTAATGATATAGAGAGAATTGGGGATCATGCGGAGAATATAGCAGATCTAGCTGTAGAAAAAATGAATAAGAATATTCATCTTGGAGATAAAGCTAAAGAAGAATTATCACTAATATTTGATAAAACTGTTAAGGCTATTGAAGTTGCTATTAGTAGTTATAATAGTAAAAATCCAACAGCTCCAATGGAAATAGAGCAAATAGAAAATGAAATAGATAAGCTAGAAAAGAAATTTAGGGAAAATAATATAAAGAGATTAAATGAAAAATCATGTTCTGCAGCATCAAGTGTTATATTCTTAGATTTAATAAGTAATCTAGAGAGAATAGGTGACCATGCCAATAACATCGGAAATGCAGGGAAAAAACATAGTGTATAACAGTATATAAATAACATAAAGGAGTCTGCTTAGTTTTTTAGCAGACTCCTTTTTTGCCTACGGATAATATATATAAATAAAGATAAAATGTGTATTCTATCGTTTTTTGTAATATAATAATATTTATAATAATTTCAGAATGAATTGGAGGAATGGATATGGAAAATAAATATGTAATATTTGATACACATGCTCATTATGATGATGAAGCTTTTGACGAAGATAGAGAAAGTGTATTTAAACAAATTAAGGAAAATGGAGTTATAGGTATACTAAATTGTGCTTCTAGTTATGAAAGTATATCAAAAGCTAATAAATTGACTCTTGAAAATGATTTTATTTATGGAGCTTTAGGTATACATCCAGAAAATGCAAATGAATTTAATGACGATGTAGAAAAAGAAATTTTAGATTTAGTTGAGAAGAATAAAAAGATAATCGCTATTGGAGAAATTGGATTAGATTATTATTGGGACGAAAATCCATCAAAGGATATACAAAAGAAAGTTTTCAGACAACAAATGAAACTTGCAGAGAAACTAAATCTTCCTGTAGTAATACATGATAGAGAGGCACATGGAGACACTTTAGAAATTATTAAAGAATTTCCTAATGTAAAGGGAATAGTTCACTGCTTTTCAGGTAGTACTGAATTTGCTATGGAATGTATAAAACATGGATACTATATTGGAATAACAGGGGTAGTTACATTTAAAAATGCAAAAAAAATAGTAGAGGTGGTTAAGCATGTCCCACTAGAAAAATTACTAGTTGAGACAGATTGTCCATATATGGCCCCTGTACCAAATAGAGGAAAGAGGAACAAATCGGACTATATAGCTTATATAATAGAACAAATTGCTATAATAAAGGAATTGAACCCAAAAGAAGTTAATTTGGCTGTAAATGATAATTTCAAGAGGTTGATTGGAAATAATTTATAAAGTACAATAAAAAAGTAATAACTTCAAAAAAATTACAAATTCATTATTTTGTTAACATACACGGAAAAGTCATATAAAGAACGTATCTACTTTTTGTAAAAGGCTGCAAAATTGCTATTATTTATAATTTATATTTTAAGTATGCATATGATGCATTTATACGCAGTTTCATTAATGCAGGAGGTCTTAATTTGACAAAAGCGTTTAATTCAATTATAATGCAAAAGACGCTCTTGCCAAAGGAGGTAAAGTAGATGGTAGAAAAATGGAAAGAATACATGAAAAATAATTTTTCTAACGGTCCAAAGGCAAAAATACTGATGGGTGTAGCAGTATTTGCTATTATATTATCAGTGACGTTCATAAATATGAGAAAGACAGTAACAATGGAAATAGACGGTAAAGAAGAAACGTTTGTCACATATAAAGGGACTGTTAAAGATGTGTTGGATACAAACGGGGTAGAAGTTAACCCTAAAGACAAAGTTCAACCAGCTTTAAATAGTAAGGTATCTGAAGGAGATACAATTTCTATTAAGAGAGCTGTTTCAGTAGAACTTACTGTAGGAGATAAACAAGTAAAAATTGACACTGCAGAAGATACTATTGAGGAAATGCTAGAAGTAGAAGAAGAACTTAAGAATCAAGGCATTGAATTTAATGAAGGTTTAGACGAGATAACTCCTGCATTAAATACGAAAATTACATCGAATTTAAAAATTAACCTTGTTAAGGTTGAGGTGAAAAAAGAGTTAGCCAAGGAGGCTATTGATTTTGATGTAGTAGTTGAAACAGATGCAAACCTTGATAGTGGACTAGAAGAAGTTAGACAAGATGGAGCTTCAGGAGAAAAGGAAGTCACTTATGAAATAGTTTACAAAAATGGTGAAGAATTTTCTAGAGCTGTTAAAAGCTCCAAGGTAGTAGCAGAACCAGTTAATAAAGTAGTTGCACAAGGAACAAGAAAAACCTTTGCAAGTAGAGATGGTCAGCTATTAAATTATAAGAGCGTAATATATTGTGAGTCTACTGCATATAGTGGTGGTGGAGTTACAGCAACAGGGACTGTACCTGTTAGAGATCCAAATGGTATAAGTACTATAGCTGTTGATCCAAGAGTTATTCCTTTAGGAAGTCTAGTTTATGTAGAGGGATATGGAAGAGCTGTAGCTGCAGATACTGGTGGTGCTATAAAAGGAAATATCATAGATGTATATGTAAATTCTGAAGCAGAAGCATATAATAACTGGGGGAGAAAATATAACGTTCCTGTTTATATTTTAGCTTATCCAGGGGAATGGTAAAATAAGAGGGTGCTCTAAAGTTAGGGCATCCTTTTATTTTCTAATTAATTTGACATAATAAGAATATAAGGATAAATTATTACTTAGATGTAATAAATAAAGGATTTTTTTATTAACGGAAAGGAAGTTAATATTTTGATTAAAGAGGTTATTGTTGTTGAAGGTAGAGATGATATAACTGCTGTTAAGCAAGCTGTTGATGCTGAAGTTATAGCAGTTGGTGGATTTGGAATAAATGCTAGGGTTATAGAAAGAATAAAAGAGGCTCAAAAAAGAAAAGGTGTAATAGTTTTAACTGATCCTGATTTTGCAGGAGAAAAGATCAGAAGTATAATAGCTAAAAGAGTGAAGGGAATAAAGCATGCTTATATAGCCCAAGAGGATGGAATAAAAGGTGATGATATAGGCGTAGAAAATGCAATTCCAGAGGTGATTATAGAAGCTTTAAATAGGGCAAAAATATCAGAAGAGGTAGTTGATGAAGTATATACTTCTGAAGATATGTTCCATTTTAAACTTACAGGTGATATTGATTCGAAAAGAAGAAGAATAATCCTAGGAAAAGAACTAGGAATAGGATATGGAAATGCAAATCAGATGTTAAGTAGATTAAATAAATATTCTATAACAAAAGAGGAATTCATTAAGGCAATACAAAAAATAGAAGAAAGTTTAGAGGTGAAAAAGTAATGGAAATACAAGATATAAAAACGGCTGAGCTAGTTAAAAAATATAATTTTAAGTTTTCCAAAAGCTTAGGACAAAACTTTTTAATAGATGATTCAGTTCCAAGAGATATAGTAGCTGGTGCTGAAGTAGATGAAAATGACTTAGTAATAGAAATAGGACCGGGAGTTGGTACATTAACAGCTCAATTGTTAAATAAGGCTAAAAAAGTAGTAGCTATAGAATTAGATAATGATCTTATACCTATCTTGAATCAAGAAATAGGAGATAATCCTAAATTTACATTAATACATAAGGATGCTTTAAAGGTTAATTTTAATGAGATAATTGGAGAAGAAAAAAGTGTAAAGCTTGTTGCTAATTTACCTTATTATGTTACTACGCCTATAATAGTTAAATTATTAAAGGAAGGCTATAACTTTAAATCATTAACTATAATGATACAAAAGGAAGTTGCAGAAAGAATGAATGCAGATCCTGGGAACAAAGATTATGGTTCTCTTTCATTATTAGTTCAATATTACTGTAATACTAAAATAGTTAGAAGAGTACCACCTCAATGCTTCATACCAAGACCAAAAGTTGATTCTATAGTGATAAGATTAGATAAATTAAATGAGCCAAAAGTTAAAGTTGAAAATGAAAAATTATTTTTTGATATAATTAGAAATTCATTTAATATGAGAAGAAAAACTCTTTGGAATGGCGTGAAAAATATCGGATTAAGTAAAGAAAACTTAGAATTAGCATTTAATGAGGCTAATATTGATCCAAAAAGAAGAGGCGAAACTTTAACTATTGAAGAGTTTGCGACTTTGTCAGATAAGATAAATCAATATTTAAGATAGCTTTCGATTTAATATAGTAATTATTTTACTCGTGAGAAATTTGGTGTAATATCAAATAATCTCACGAGTTTTATTTTTAACATATTTAGATATGATATGCATATAATGTATTGAATTAATGTAAAGTGGAGGTTCTAGAGGTTTGTCACAATTAAATAAGTTGTATAGAAATTTTATTATTTTACAAGAAGACGAAAGAGGCTACTCTAATTCTAATGACAAAACCTTATCAGGATATTCAAAGATAGAAGCAAGAGGAGATACATGCAAAATTTCTTTCTATGCTCAAAATCTAAGGAATGATGATGATGATGATTATTGCATTTTAGCTATATGCAATAAGAAAGATACTAAGAAAATAGTAGATTTAGGTAAAATTACTATTTCCGATGGTGGAAAGGCAGAAATAACAAAGGAGTATTCTGTTGATGATATAGCAGGATTAGGAATATCTTATGATAAAGTATCAGGAGCTGCAATAGCTAAGATGAAAAATGAAATTCCAATTATAATAATGTGCGGTTTCATAAATGGAGAACAACCAAGTGAAAATTGGAAAAATTACAAGATAGTAAAATCTGCTCATGAAAAAATAAAGGATAAGATTGAATATATTAAGAAAGATGAAAAGAAGAAAAAGGATGAAGATAAATACCATGAAAAGAAGAAGTGTGATGAAGAGAAACATCATGAAGATAAGAAGAAAGAAAAGAAATGTGATGAACATAGAGATGAAGATATTAGAGGTGAAAGACCTATTATAGAGGGAATTGATAGTATTGATCCTATAAATATAGAAGACGAAAAGCATTTAGAAGAATCAGAAGAAGTTGTAGAAGAGCCTACTAATTTAGTAGAGATTGTTAGCGCAGATAATCCGTTTATTAATCAAAAGGTTGAAGAAAACCCATTTGCAAATAAAACTGAGGATATTGATTATTACGGAATGAATTCATTAAACAGAGATGGTAATCATGATAGTATTGATGAAGAGGAGATTATTAACGAAGATAATCAATTTACTGAGCAAGAGACTGGAGAAAATCAAGTTGAAAGTAAAGAAGAAGACCTTAATCAATATGAAATGGATTCATTAAACAGGGGCAATAAGAAGAATAAATTTGATGAATACGAAGAGAAGATAGATGAAAAAATAGAATATAATGTAGAAGAGGAGCCGAAGGTATTTACAATAAGAGGAAGTGTTGGAGAATACTTTGAGGGAATTGCCAATGGATTTGAACACTGCAGAGGGGAATATCAAGAAATAAAATATTGTAAGTGGTATAAAGTCCCTGTTCATGATTTGCATGAAATGTGTAATATGTCAAATTATAATAGATATACAGTAGCATATTATCCAATGCTTAATTACTATCCATATATAAGAAAGTATGGACACTTTATGCTTGGATATAAATGTGATAAAGATGGAAATCTAAGATATATAGTTTATGGTATTCCAGGAAAGAAAAATAGAGATGAGCAACCTTATGAAGGAAAGACTGGATTTGTAACTTGGATTAATGATGAAACTAGGGATGGAATGGGATGCTGGTTAATGTTCTATGATTTCAGAAATTCAACTGTTGTAGTACCTATGCAATAGAGTGCTATAGCAGGGTGTACTTATAAATCCTGATGAGTATATTAAATGAATAAGAAAAAAATCTATATAATAACCCTAATGGTATTCCTAATGTTTCTTATAGTCTGTATGAAGAATCTATTTATAAATGATATAAGAAAAGTTGCAATTTCAAATAATAATATAGAAGAATTTGATGTTTATTTGTTGAGAGAGGGGAAATATAAAATTTCACTACCAATAGGGTGGGAAATAGACGATAATTCCAATAGTTATATAAATATTAATTTTACTGATGGGAAAGATATTCATGGAAATATATCTATTACAAATGATGAAATAGAATCTATTTGTAATGATATAACAATAAATAAAGATGATATAAAAATAGTAGAGGATGATAGTACTTGGTATATTATAAATAAAAAAGAGGACGATACTATAAATAAATATTATCTTAGAAATTACTCAGAGGGAAAAGTTCTTATGATTAAATATTCCTATATAAAAGGAAAAGAAAAAAATAGCATAAATGTTGTCTTTGATAATATATCAAAGAGTTTTCAATAATCATTTAATAAGATTTGCTATTAAAGAATTAAAGTATTATAATTTATTTATAGTTAGGAGAAGCTAATGCTTCTCCTAATTAACTATAAGTTATTGTAGGGATACTATTGACTTTTTAATAGAGGGGAAGGATATAATTGAAAAAGCCAATAAAGAGTATAATTACTATATTAGTGATAATTCTGTCATTTAGCTTAACATCTTGTGGGATGATAGATAATATAAAAAGTAAATTTAAAAGCGATAACGGTTATTTTGATTACTTGGGAAGTGGAAAAGTAGAGGTTATAAGTATTCAAAGTGTCAGAGATAAGTCATTTAAGTTTCTTGTAACTGATGATAAAGCTATATTAAACATGTATAACCTTTTATCAAAGGCAAAGGTTAGTGAAAAAAAATCAGATTTACAGCCAGACTACATATTTGAAATAAAAGTTGGTGATGAAGTTAAGACTTTTAATTATGTAGTTGGGGCATATGATGGAAACTTTTATAACGATGATATTAGTTTTACGGTTTCTAAAAGATTGGATGAAGGGATTCTTCAAAATTTATCAATAATTAGAAAGCCTAGAGATTTTGAATACATATATTATAATTCTATATTAGATGTTATGAATCTTCAAAAAGAGGTTCTTAATGATGGAAATAATAAGATTGGAATCGACGTGCAAGAAGATGTAGATTGTCTAAAATATATATTTTCTTCTGATATAGAGGATTTTCTCACAAGAGCGAGAAATATTACACCTAATGTAGAGATGGTAAATAACAATCAAAATGATTTTGATATTGTTATAAATATCAAAAATAGGGGACATAATTCAACTATATATAAGAGTAATATAACAGTGCAAGATAAGAAAAATAACATAGAGTATTATTACTATGTAGTCGGGGAAAATGAATTTAAGGAATGGAATATTTCTATTTATACTAAAGATAATATTCCAAAAGAAGTAGAGAAAAACTGGTAGGAGGTAAGTATTATGTCAGGTTGTTCAACTTGTCCAAGTAAAAATAAATGTAGCTCAAAGGATACTGTTGGAGCACAAGGTTGTGGTAAGTTATTACCTAAGTATGGTGAAATAAAGAATGTAATTGGAATAATAAGCGGTAAAGGTGGAGTAGGTAAATCTACAGTTACTGGAATATTAGCAAGCACATTAAGAAAAAAAGGATATAAAGTCGGCGTTTTAGATGCTGATATAACAGGTCCTTCAATGCCAAGATTTTTTGGTATAAGTAATAAAAGAGCAGTTATTGAACCTATTGATGAAAATAATTTTAAATATAATCCAGTAGAATCAAAGGGTGGAGTAAAAGTACTATCAATGAATCTACTAATACCAAAGGAAGATGATCCAGTTGTTTGGAGAGGTCCTATAGTAACAAGTGTTTTAACTCAACTATTTACTGATACAGTATGGGGAGAGTTAGATTATTTATTAATAGATATGCCACCAGGTACATCAGATATAACTTTAACAGTAATGCAGAGCTTCCCTATTACAGAGCTTATTATTGTTTCAACACCACAAGATATGGTATCTATGATAGTTAAAAAGGTAATAACAATGGCAAATAAGATGCCTTTACCAATAAGAGGTGTTGTAGAAAATATGTCTTATATAAATTGTCCAGGTTGTGATACCAAGATGAGAGTGTTTAGTAAAAAATCAGCAGAAGAGCATGCTGAATATTTAGGTGTACCTTTAATTGGAGAACTTCCAATAAATGTGGATTTAACTGAAGCTTTAGAAGAAGGAATAGCAGAGGAATATGTAATAAATAATGATTTATATTCATTAATTTTTGAAGGTTTGTATTAGCAAGAAATACATAAAATATATATTCATGGGTAAAATAGTAGTGATATTAATAAAGAAAGGAAGATTACAATATGGAAGCTCATGTAGATAAAGATACTTGTATTGGATGTGGATTATGTACATCAATTTGTGAATCAATTTTCGAAATGGATGATGATGGAAAGGCAGTGGCAAAAAATCCTGATGTTCCTAGTGAATTAGAAGATGAAGCTAAGGATGCAGAAGCTAGTTGTCCAGTAAATGCAATAAGCGTATCATAATAAAAAGATGCTTGAATATCAAGCATCTTTTTATTATTAAAAAAAATCTACTATTTTATCTTGAGTCAATTTAGGTTTATTACTAGTGCTGCAGCTTAAATTATTAGAGTCAAGATTAACTACAGCACCAACACTTAAATAATCACTTACTTGAGTAAGTGGAACTTTAACAACAGTATCATCTTCTAAAGCTACAAAAGCTTCAAAGTAATTATAATCAATAATTTTACCTTTCAAAATAACACCACCTAAAAATTAATAATGTTATTTTGTGCAAAAACAAAGAATATAATACAAGAAGTAAACTATTTATAAAGATCCTTATAAATTATTTTAAATACCTTTAATGCCTCTTCTATCTTAGGCTTTAAAAGATGTTTTCTAGATTCATATTCCTCTATTCCTTTTTGAGTTAAAGAATAGACTTTTTGAAATTTCTTTTTAGGATCATCCCATTCACCAATTACATATTCATCTTTTTCTAATTTTTTTAGTAAAGGATAAATACCACCAGTACTAGGAATCCAAAGTCCATTTGTACGCTCACCTATCTTATTTGCAATATCATTTCCATTTGAAGGACCAATACTAAGTATATGAAGTACATATATAGGTAATAGTCCTTTAGTAAATACTTGACCAACAGATTCCTTTTCTTTTTGAATCTTTTTTAATTCTGAAAGTTTTCTTTTGTATTCTTCATGGAGTCTTTTTTCTTCCTCTTTTATATCTTCGAGGCTGATTAGGTGAAGGTTGTAATTATCCATATTAATAAACCTTTTGAATTGCTAAGCCAAGTAGCCCAGGTCCTCCATGCACTCCTAAAGCAGGGCTTATTTGGGATATATCAAGACTAACTATGTTTTTTAAGTCTTTTATAGATTCCATGAAACTTTTTCCTTCCTCTAGAGCTCCACCTTGAAGTACCCAAACTTTACAAGGTCCTAAAGCAAGTTCATCCTTTAATATATTTGTAAGCTTTAATATTGATTGTTTTCTTCCTCTAGCTTTACATACAGTATAGTAGACACCTTCTTCATCAACAGTTACAATAGGCTTTAGATTCAACATTTCTCCTATTGTACCAGATATCTTACCTATTCTTCCGCCTCTTTTTAAGTATTCTAATGTGTTTATAGTAAAGTATCCAGTAATATTTCTTCTTATTTTTGGAATTTCAGATACTATTTCCTCAAATGTTTTTCCATCATTAATTAAATTAGCAACCTCTAATGCAACAAGACCCTCAGGCATAGCTAAAATTTTAGTATCAAATACATAAGATGTTAGCTGAGGATGATCCTCTAGTGCTAATCTTATTGAGTTAAATGTTCCTGATAGGCCGCTAGAAATAGTTATAGCAATAACATGAGTATAGCCTTCATTTTCTAATGAAACTAAAATTTCTTCCATATTTTCTGCACTAGGTAAAGATGTTTTAGGAACTTCTTTTTCTAGGTTATCGTAAATTTCGTCAGCAGATATATCTATCTTATCTCTATATTCTTTATGAGAGTAAGTAATTCTAAGTGGAAGTAAATGAATATTTTTTTCCTTAAGTGTCTCAAGAGATAAATCACACGCACTATCAACTATTAATGCTATTTTTTGCATAAAAATCCTCCTAATATAAAATAATTTAATATAATTCTATAATCTCAAAATCTTCAAAATCTATACATTTTTATTATATCATAGCAAATTTATATATCAATACTGATACTTAAAAACTATATCACTATTGATATAGTTTTGTTGAGAGAAATTTTTATTTGTCAACTTTATATAATCATAAAAAGAAGTAAATATAGAAGAAAACACCATATATTAAAAGTAAATCTATTGAAATCTAATTATATTACAATTTGAAATGAATATTTTTAGAGCGTATAATGAATACTATAATTAATACAATATATTGTGTAACGGGGGTAGTATAAGTGCTATATGTAGTAAAAAGAGATGGGAGAGAAGTTTCCTTCAATTCAGTTAAAATAGCTACGGCAATAAGAAAAGCAGGGGATGAAATAGGGGAAAGGCTTAAAGAAGTTGAATTATTAGATATTGTAAAAAAGGTAATAAATTATATAGAAGAAACAGGTAATGAAAAAATAACTGTTGAAGAAATTCAAAATTTAGTTGAAAAATCTTTGATTGATAGTAATTATAAAAATATTAAAACTGCATATTCAAGTTATAGAAAAGAAAGAACTAAGGTTAGAGAAATAAAATCAGACTTAATGAGAGCAATCGAAAAAATAGGTATAGAAACTGATAGAGATAATGCTAATGTTGGAAATAACTTTAGCTCTAAATTGTTAAGAATAGCATCAGAGTCTAATAAGTGGCATAACTTATCTATGATGCCAAAGCATCTAGCGAAAGCACATGAAAATGGAGATTTATATTATCATGATTTAGATAGTTATAACTTGACTATTAACTGTTTACACATACCAACGAAAGAAATATTAGAACAAGGATTTAATACAGGTTATGGAACTATTAAAATTCCTAAAAGGATAGAGACAGCAGCAGAACTTTCGTGTATATTACTTCAGTCAAGTCAAAATGATATGTTTGGAGGACAATCACATCCGGATTTTGATAATGATATGGCTATATTTGTTGATCCTACAAGAAAAGAAATAAGATTGGAATTGGAAGAACTCGGATTAGATAAAGATAGAATAGAAAAGTTAACAGAAGAAAGATTAAAAAAGAAGATACATCAAGCAATGCAAGGTGTTGTTTATAATTTGAATACAATGCATTCTAGGGCAGGCTCACAAGTTCCTTTTAGTTCTATAAATTTAGGTATACCAAACTCTGAAGATGCAGCACTAATATGTGAAATATTTTTATTAGAATATGAAAAGGGATTAGGTAAGGGAGAACAACCTATATTTCCTAATATAATATTTAGAGTTAAAGAAGGAGTAAATAGAGAACCAGAAGATAAATATCATTATTTATATCAATTAGCATGTAGAGTTGCAGCTAAGAGAATGAACCCTACATTTATGAATATAGATGCTGATTTTAATAAAGAGTATTATGATATGGGATATATGCCTGCGACTATGGGATGTAGAACTTATTTAATGAAGAATATTAATGGAGAGCCAGGATGTAAAGGTAGAGGTAATATTGCTCCTGTAACAATTAATTTACCTAGAATAGGAATTCAAGCAAATGGAAGTGTTGATGATTTCTTCGGTATTTTAGATAAAAGATTAAATTTAGCAAAGGAGTCATTACTTCATAGATATAATGTATTGAAGAAACTTAAGGTTAAGGATTTACCTTTTGTTGCTGGTCAAGGGTTACTTAAGGGATCAGAAGGCCTATCTCAAGAGGATTCAATAGAGCCGATATTGAAGCAAGGGACTTGGGGAATAGGATTTATTGGTTTAGCTGAAACTTTAATTGCTTTAACTGGTCATCATCATGGAGAAAATGATGATGCAAGAAAGTTAGGATTTAAGATTATTAGTCATATAAGAAGTTTTATTGATAGAGTAACAGAAGAAACAAAGCTAAATTGGAGTTGTTATGCTACACCTGCAGAAGGACTTTCTGGCAAATTTATAAAGAAAGATAAAAAATCCTTTGGAATTATTAAAGATGTAACAGATAAGGATTATTATACTAATAGCTTCCATATACCTGTCAAATATCCTATATCCATAAAAGATAAAATTGATATAGAAGCCCCTTATCATAAATTATGTAATGCTGGACATATAAGTTATATAGAGGTAGATGATTGTCCATCAGGAGAATCAATAATGGATATATTAAATTATGCATATAAAAGCACAAATATAAGTTACTTAGGAATAAACTTTCATATAAGATATTGCAAGAGTTGCGGAAAGTATTTAAATAGTAGTGAGAGAAAGTGTCCGGATTGTGGAAGTGAGGATATTCAAGGGGTTTCAAGAGTAACTGGATATTTAAGCCTTGACGAAAGATTTGGACCAGGTAAGTTTGAAGAGAGAGCAGATAGAATATCTCATTCTGGAAGTCAACAAAATAACTATAAAGTTTTATAGAAATTTATAAATATAAAAATAAAAGTAGGGTTATTTAAAACCCTACTTTTTTGCGCAAGTAAATAAATGCAAGATTTTTTGAGTTTATTGCAATTTTTTATGTTAGTTTAGCTTATTAAAATACAATTAATGCATAAAATGAAATAAATTTATTTAAACTTGCAATTTTTATAATAATTAATCTTATTTTACTTGTTTGAAGCTAGTGGATATGATAAAATAATTATTAATAATTTTTGAAATATTATGAATTATTATCTAAAATTGGGGTTAGTTAATTAGCAATAAGTAATAAATAAATTTAAAGGGGGAAGCTTATGTCTATTAAAAATTTAAATAATGGCAAAGAAGTCTTTATTGTAGATACTACTTTAAGAGATGGAGAGCAAACAGCAGGGGTGGTTTTTGCAAATGAAGAAAAAATTGCAATAGCATCGATGCTAAGTGAACTTGGGGTTGATCAGCTAGAAGTAGGGATTCCAACTATGGGTGGAGATGAAAAGGAAGCTATAAAACAAATTGTAAAAAGAAATCAAAAATCGAGTATTATGGCTTGGAATAGAGCAGTTATAAAAGATATAGAAGAGTCAATAGATTGTGGAGTAGATGCAGTGGCTATATCAATATCAGTTTCGGACATTCATATACAACATAAACTTAAAACTTCTAGAGAATGGGTTTTAGAAAATATGGTTAAATCCGTAGAGTTTGCAAAGAAAAATGGGTTATATATATCTGTTAATGGAGAAGATGCTTCAAGGGCTGATAGGGAATTTTTAATTCAATTTATAGAAGCAGCAAAACAAGCAGGTGCAGATAGATTTAGATATTGTGATACAGTAGGAATAATGGAGCCATTTAAAATTAATGAAGATATAAAATATTTATGTTCTCAAACAAATTTTGATATAGAAATGCATACACATAATGATTTTGGGATGGCAACTGCAAATGCTATTGCGGGAATAATGGGAGGAGCATCTCATGTTGGGGTAACTGTTAATGGTTTAGGAGAAAGAGCTGGAAATGCTGCATTAGAAGAAGTTTTAATGGTATTGATGTTTGTTTACAATTATGAAAGTAATATAAATACCACTATGTTTAGAGAAGTTTCAGAATACGTGTCTAGAGCATCAGGTAGAATATTACCAGCATGGAAAGCTATTGTAGGAGACAATATGTTTGCTCATGAGTCAGGAATACATGCAGATGGAGCAATAAAAAATCCTAAGAATTATGAAGCGTTTGATCCTGGAATAGTTGGATTAGAAAGGCAAATAGTTATAGGAAAACATTCTGGTAAAGCTGGAATTATAAATAAATTTAGAGAATATGGAATAGAATTAGACAGCAGTTCAGCTCAAGATATATTAGAAATGGTACGCTCTACTTCAGTAAGATTAAAGAGAAGTTTATTTGATAAAGAGCTTGTTAGAATATATAAGGAATACTTGAGACTAAATGAAGAAAAAGTTAATTAGATAAAAGGGGGCAATAAATTAATGGGGGACAACTTAGTTTACAAAGTACTAAAAAATCATTTGCTTGAAGGTAATATAGAAGTTGGAAAAGAAATAGGTATTAAAATAGATAGAACATTAACACAAGATTCTACTGGAACAATGGCATATTTGCAATTAGAAGCAATGGGAATAGATAGAGTTAAAACAAAAAAATCTGTAGCTTTCATAGACCATAATATGCTTCAACAAGGATTTGAAAATGCTGATGATCATAAGTTTATACAAACGGTAGCATCAAAATACGGTGTTTATTTTTCAAGACCAGGTAATGGTATATGCCATCAAGTATTTTTAGAAAGATTTTCAGTTCCTGGAGATACTCTTATAGGATCAGATAGCCATACTCCTACTGCAGGTGGAGTTGGAATGCTTGCTATGGGAGCAGGGGGATTAGATGTAGCATTAGCTATGGGGGGAGGAGCTTATTATATAACTACTCCTAAAGTATGTAAAATAAACTTGGTTGGAGCTTTAAAACCAATGGTTACAGCTAAAGATATAATTCTTGAGATTCTTAGAAGGCTAACTGTTAAAGGGGGTGTTTCTAGGGTGTTTGAGTATTGTGGAGAAGGTGTAAAAACACTTTCAGTACCACAAAGAGCTACAATAACCAATATGGGAGCTGAACTTGGAGCAACTACATCTATATTTCCTAGCGATGAAAAAACACTAGAATATTTTAAGGCTCAAGGAAGAGAAGATGATTGGATAGAGTTTAAACCAGATGAAGATGCTGTGTATGATGAAGAAATAACAATAAATTTAAATGATTTACAGCCTTTAGCAGCTAAACCGCATAGTCCAGATAATGTTGAGAAAGTAGAATCTATTGGGAAAATAAAGGTAGATCAAGTTGCTATTGGAAGTTGTACAAATTCTTCTTATGAAGATTTAATGAAGGTAGCTAGAATATTAAGAGGGAAAAAGGTTCATAAAGATGTAAGCTTAGTTATAGCGCCTGGTTCTAGGCAAGTTATGGAGATGATAGCTAGAAATGGAGCTCTAGGAGATATAATTAGCGCTGGAGCAAGGATATTGGAAAACTCTTGTGGTCCATGTATAGGAATGGGGCAAGCTCCTGGAACTGAAGGAGTATCATTAAGAACTTTTAATAGAAACTTTTATGGAAGAAGTGGAACATTATCTGCTAAGGTATATTTAGTAAGCCCAGAAACAGCAGCAGTTTCAGCAATAAATGGAGTCCTTACTGATCCGAGAGAATGTCATGTAAATATTAATATAGAAATGCCAAAAGAGTTTTTAATAGATGATTCAATGATCATAGCTCCTGAAGAAGATGGAGAAAATGTAGAGGTTGTAAGAGGACCTAATATAAAGCCTTTTCCTGTAAATAAAGAATTAGGCGATAAAGTAGAAGGAAAAGTGCTAATTAGGGTTGAAGATAATATTACAACTGATCATATAATGCCATCTAATTCAAAGCTATTACCTTTTAGATCCAATATACCTTACTTATCAGATTATTGTTTTAATACAGTTGATGAAGGGTTTCCAAAAAGAGCTAAAGAAAATAATGGTGGAATAATAGTTGCTGGGAATAATTATGGGCAAGGGTCTAGCAGAGAACATGCTGCATTAGCACCGCTGTATTTAGGAGTAAAAGCTGTAATTGCTAAATCATTTGCAAGAATTCATAAGGCAAATCTCATAAATAATGGAATTATACCAATGGAATTTGAAGCAGAAGTAGATTATGATAAGGTAGAACTTTTAGATGAACTTTTAATAAGTGACATTAAAAGAGCTTTAATTGATGGCAAAGCTAGAATAAAGAATGTAACTAATGGGACTAGTTTTAATGTATATATTAACTTAACTGGAAAAGAAGTTGATGTAATAAAAGCTGGTGGAAGGCTAAATTATGTTAAGGTAAATAGATAAAGATTATAAATAGCATGCAAAATTTAATTGTTTTGCATGCTATTTTTTATATTTATGGGATATAATAAATATAAAAGTGCATAACATAGGGGGAATTATGAAAGGTAATGGGAAAAGAATAATTTTATTAATAGCTATGTTTATTATAGTAGCAGTAGGTGTATTTTTTATTCCTAGAGTTGAGATAATATTAAATAACTTTAATAACAAAGCTATGGAGAATACTGATAATATAAGCTCTGATGAATACCAAGATGAAGATATAGAAGTAGAGGGAAATGATATAAAGACCATAGAGATAGTTGCTACAGGAGATTTTTTAATACATAAAGAAATATTAGAAACTCAATATAATGAACAAAGTGATACATATGATTTTAAAAATACTATCCAATATGTAAAAGATTATTTAAATAATGCAGATTTAACTATTGTAAATATGGAAGGAACACTTTCTGGATTAGATAATTATGGATACTCAGGATATCCAAGTTTTAATGCACCTGATGAATTAGCAGATGCCATGAAGTGGGTTGGAGTAGATGTTGTTAATAATATGAACAATCATTCTTTAGATAGAGACGTGCGAGGTTTTAATAGAACTAGAAGTGTTCTTAAGGAAAGAAGTTTTGATATAATAGGAACAAGAGAAAGTACTAATGACAATAGATATTTAATAAAGGATGTTAATAGTATTAAGGTCGGTATAATATCATATAGTTATTCAATGACTGCTGAAGGTGGAGCTAGGGGGTTAAATGGTACAAGTATACCAGAAGAACTTTATCCATTAATGAATACATTTAGAGAAGATACATTAGATTTAGATTTTCAAGAAATGAAGGAACAAATACTTGATATGAGAAATAATGGAGCGGAAGTTATTATATTTTATATGCATTGGGGAGATGAATATGAATTAGAACCTAATAGCACACAAATAAAGATAGCTAAGTTTCTAGCAAATCAAAATGTAGATATAATATTTGGAACACATCCACATTCATTACAACCTATAGATATTATTAAATCAGAAGATGGGACTAATGAAACGGCTGTAATTTATTCTATGGGTAACTTTTTATCAAGTCAAAGAACTGAAAGAATACAAAATCCCTATACGGAAGATGGAGTTATAGTATCTGTAAGACTAAGTAAAAATACTAAAACAAATGAAATTAAAATTGAATATCCAACATATATACCAACTTGGGTAAATTGGTACGAAAAAGATGGAAGATTATTTTATGAAGTTGTTCCATCTACAATTAATGATGCAGATTATCTAACAGAAGAAGGAAAGGGTAGAGTGATTGAGTCATTAAACAGAACTAGAGGAATAATAGAGAAATATAACGATAAAATTAAAATAAGAGAATAATTTAAGTAAAAGAGTAATTAAAAATAAAAGGGGATGTAGTCATATATGAAAGAAACTATAAGGCTTTCTGGAATAGCTTATGAAAGTTTGGTTAATGGTCCAGGAATCAGAAGGGTATTCTTTTCTCAAGGATGTAAACATAACTGTGAAGGCTGTTTTAATCCAGATACCCATGACTTTAATGGTGGGGAAGAACGTAATATGGATGAACTAATTAATGAGGTACTCAAAAATCCTATGATTAAAGGTGTTACTTTTAGTGGAGGAGATCCTTTTGAAAGAGCAGAGGAATTTGCATATATGGCAAAGAGTTTTAAAGAAAATAAATTAAATGTATGGAGCTATACAGGATATACTTTTGAAGAAATAATTAATAATCTAGATAAAAGAAATGGTTGGAGAGATTTACTTAATAATATAGATGTCTTGGTAGATGGTAAATTTGATAAAAATAAGATGGAAGATGGATTGAGATTCAGAGGCTCAAGTAATCAAAGAATAATAGACGTTAGAAAAAGCTTAGAAGAACATAAAATATGCAAATTAGAATATTAGTTATAAATTGCGAAGCAATTTATTAATGAAAGAATTAAGATTGTTTTGCTACGCAAAACTTAAACTATAGGTGCCAAGCACTTTCCATTCTAAAATCCTGTAGGATTTTCACCTTAATTTTTTCATTCCTTCATTTTTTAATTTTTTGCTTCGCAATATATAACAATAGTGTTATAATAGATAAAAAATAAACATATAGTATTCGTATATGCTTGAAGATATGGTTCAAGTGTTTCTACTAGGAAACCGTAAATATCCTAACTACGAAGATTCGATTATTGCCATGTAGTTTATTTTGGCTTTATTACGTGAATTATCAAATAGGACAAGCTTTTTAAGAATACTATAGGAAAAGTAATAAAGGGGATAATTATATGGAAAAGTTAAAAGAAAAGATACTTAATGAAGGAAAAGTAAGAGAAGGAAATATATTAAAGGTTGATTGTTTTTTAAATCACCAAATGGATATAAAATTTTTAAATGAAGTAGGAGAAGCTTTTAGAGAAAGATTTAATGGCGAAAAAATAGATAAAATTCTTACAATCGAAGCATCAGGAATAGGAATAGCTGCTATAGCATCCCAATACTTTAATTATGCGCCAGTAGTTTTTGCAAAGAAAACAGAAAGCTTAAATCTTGATAAAGATGTATATGAATCAGAGGTACATTCATTTACTAAGAAAAAGACATATAAAGTTAGAGTTGGAAAACAGTTCTTAAATGAAGGCGAAAACATATTGATAATAGATGACTTTTTAGCAATGGGTTGTGCAGCTAAAGGAATGATTGATATAGTTAAGCAATCGGGAGCTAATTTAGTTGGAGTAGGAATAGTTATAGAAAAAGGCTTTCAAGAAGGAAGAAGTGTATTAGAAGGCATGGGGGCTAGAGTTGAGTCTTTAGCCATAATCGATAAGTTTGAAGATAATAAAGTAGTATTTAAGTAGAGAAGGAACTCAGCGGAAGCTGAGTTTTATTTTTGTATTTAGAACACCACATGTTGAACCTGTGGTATTCTAAATACAATAAAGAATCTCAAACAAATGTTTGAGATTCCACTAAAATTATTTCATTCCTTAATTTTTTCACTTCTTCATTATTTATTAAGGTAGTATTCCATAACATTTCTAACCTTAGGTACAGTTACATGACTATGGCCTCTATCTTTAACATCTTCAATAATCATTGATATAGAAATTTTAGATGTATCTGGATCAACAGATACAAACCAACCATTTTCAGTTCCAGATGTATCGTCTTGAGATTTTTTTATTTCAGCAGTACCTGTTTTACCTGCAACTCTAAATCCAGGTACAGCGCCATCGGGAATTGTTGCACCAGCATCATTGATTAACGCTGTAAATGAATCTATTAATATTGGTAAATTTTCTTTGGCTATTGCACCTTGCTTCCAAACCTTAGCTTCAGAATTTTCACTTACTACTAATCTTGGTTGCATTATATCTCCATTATTAGCTAATGCACTATAAGATAAAGCTACATGCAAAGGAGTAACCATGATTTCACCTTGTCCATATCCGGTATCTGCTAGTAAAATTTCTCTACTTAAATCTCCATCATTGGAAATTTGGGATTCTTGCATAGGATATTCAAAGCTTAATTCTTCGCCAATTCCGAAATCTTTGATTCCATTTATAAACTTCTCATTACCTAATTCTAGAGCTACTTGTCCAAAGTAAATATTATCTGAATGATTAACTGCATCTTTTAGATTTACAGGGCTACCGGGATCAGTTACTCTAGTTATTTTAAAGTCTCCCCAAGACCCATCTTTTTGCCAGCCTAATCCCTTAATATCTCTTGTAGCATTAGTATCTATAACACCGTTTTTTAATCCTATTGAAGCGGTTAAAAGTTTCATAGTTGATCCAGGAGAATATGTTTTATTAAATCTATTTATTTCATCAGCATTATTTGTTTCTTCCCATTTTGTTTTTTGAGTTTTAGTTACATAAGTTGTAAATACATTTGAATCAAATGAAGGGGCACTTACCATAGCTAATATCTCACCAGTTTTAGGATTAACTGCAGTAGCAGCTCCCCTTTCACCAGTCATTTCACTATATATTTTATTTTGTAGATCAGAATCTATAGAAGTTTTTATATCTTTTCCATCTTCACCATCTTTTTTTGCAATAGTTATTTTTTCTTCTCCATGCTCTATATATATTTCAGCTGAATCTTTGCTTCTTAATGTATCTTCATAAACTTGCTCTAAGCCAGCTTTACCTATAAGGCTTGTATCATGATAATCTTTATCTTTATTAGCTTCAAGTTCTTCAGCTGTTATACTTCCGATGTACCCTATTAATCGTCCAAAGGCTTCACCGCCTGCATAAACTCTACCAGATTTAGGTTGAATTAATATTCCTTCATCGTCTCTATTAATTAATTTGAGAATTTTAGGGTCATTTTGTAATATATCAACCAATGGAATAAGTTGTTCAGGATTAGTATTTGCTTCAAGCTTATTCTTTATATTTTCTTCACTAATATCTAGAATATTAGCTATTTCGGTTATTTTAGTATGTATGTCTGACGAATTGAACTTAGCTGGATAAATTCCTATTGTATTAATTGTTCCATCTTTAGCTAATGGATTACCATCTTTATCAAGTATACTTCCTCTTTTTGATGGAATAGTACTTATTCTTACCTTATCATCTTTAGTCATTTGAGGGAAAATTAAACTTTCATCCCATTTTACTTTATATTCTTTCTCTTCTTTAACTAATATTAATTTATAATCTTCAAGAGTAACATCACCTGCTAAGGTGTTCATAGTCAGATTAAATGGAATAATAATTTGATTATCAGATTTTTCTTTATCCCCAGAAAGCTCTAATGATAAATTATTAGCATTTATTGCAGAAAATATATTAGTATATCGTGTAGTAAAATCTTCTTCTGATATAGTTGATTTCGAATCATTTGTTAGCATTTGATACATACCTGAATAGTCACTTTGAACCCATTTTTCAGTGTAGTTATCATAAGCTTTTTGAGCTTTATCCATTTTTGAACATCCACTGAGTAATAGTATAAATGACAATAGTAGTATAGGTATTATTATCTTTCTATTTTTCATGTTTTCCTCAACCCTTCATAAATTATTAGAATTTACTATAAATTATATCATTTAAATTAATAGGTTTACATAATTTTATATATTTTAGATAAATAAATTAAAGATATATTTAAACAATAAGTTTAATAGATTTAAATTTGACCTATTTAGAAAAGAAATTATAAAAGAATATTTTAGGAAAGCTTTATATACTATAAAATATTTGAATTCTTAAGATAATTTATAAAATAAAAAAGCGCCGAAGCGCTTTATAAATAAATGGGGGATGGGACCTGTATTAAACAGGTTTTGTATCTACATTAGTATTATTTACAGAAATAAAGTTTTTATACAACAAAATAAAAAAATTCTTAGAATTAAATATTTTTTCAAACAAATAATAATTATTATCCATTGAATAGATTTTATAATAGTGGTATTATGATTAAAAGATAGTTTTAGACGAGGTGATTAAATGAAGATATCATATAGAGGCTTTACATGCTCTCAAGGAGATGTAAAAGTATTTTATTTATTTGAAAACAATATTAACTTACCAAAAGAAGAAATAAATAGACATGTTGTTTTAGCACAAAGCAGAAATTTATTTAATGGTAAGGATGGAGAATTATATACATTTACAATAGATTCTAATGAATCAATTCAAACAATTATTTTAGTAGGATTAGGAAAAGAGGAACAATTCACTATTGATGTAGTAAGAAAAGCAACTGCAAAAGCCATCAAAAAAGCTAAGGAATTAAAAGTGAACTCAGTGTTCTTAAGACTTCCAAAGACTGAAACAATAGAAGTTGAAGAGTTAATTAAAAATGCAGAAATTGCAGCATTTTTATCAGAATATACATTTAACAAATATAAGACTGATAAAAAAGAAGAAAAAGAATTAGAAGTATCAATTGGAAGATGCGGAATTAAGGAAGCAACTCCAGAGATATTAACTGCAGTTGAAGAAGGTAAAGAAATAGCAAATGGAATTATAGTTGCTAGAGATTTAGTTAATGAACCATCAAATGTAATTTATCCAGAAACTTTAGCTAATAAAGCGGTTGAAGTTGGGGCTGAAAGTGGATTTGAAGTAGAAGTTCATGGAGTAGAAAAAATTAAAGAACTAAACATGGAAGCTTTCTATAATGTAGCTAAAGGATCTACAAAAGAACCAAAGCTTATAGTTATGAGATACTTTGGAGATAAGGATAATAAAGATAAGGTTCTTGGATTAGTAGGAAAAGGCTTAACTTATGATTCAGGTGGATACTCAATAAAGCCAACTGATAGTATGCTAGATATGAAGTCAGATATGGGTGGAGCAGCTTCTGTTATAGGCGCTATGTCAATTATTGCAAAAAGAGGTTTAAAGCTTAATGTAGTAGCAGTTGTAGCAGCTTGTGAAAACTTAATATCTGGGGATGCATATAAGCCTGGTGAAGTAATTGGAACTATGGCTGGTAAGACTATAGAAGTTGTTAATACAGATGCTGAAGGAAGATTAACTTTAGTAGATGCTGTGCATTATATAATAACAGAGGAAAAAGTTGATGAAGTTATAGATTTGGCTACATTAACAGGTGCAGCTTTAGTTGCATTAGGAGAAACTACAACAGCGGTAGTTACAAATAATGATAAATTCTTTAATGAATTAAAATCAGCTTCAGAATATACTGGAGAAAAGATGTGGCAATTACCTGCATTTGATGATTATAAAAAATTAATTAAATCTGACATAGCAGATTTAAAAAATAGTGGTGGAAGATTTGCAGGTACAATAACTGCTGGACTATTTATAGAAGCATTTGTACAAGATAAGCCATGGTTGCATTTAGATATAGCAGGAACAGCTTGGGCTTCAAGTAATAGTGATTTATGTGTAAAAGGTGGAACAGGTGCTCCAGTTCATACATTATATGAATTAGCAAAGAGAAGAAGTAAATAATTATAATATAGAATAAAGATTTTTATATTATTGAACTAATCCTATAAAGTAGACTTTTTAGAAGTACTTTATAGGATTTTTTTATAATAAATTTAATAATAAAGCAAAATATAAATAAGGTTATGAAGAAAAAGGGTGCTAGAGTATGTATGGTGAAAATAAAAATGTTACTAGTAATAAAACTTTAAATAATATTGTGTATTATTTTGAATCACTAGTTTTAAATTCTATAAACAAGAAATTAGAGGAAGAAAATAAAGTAGCTTTAAATAAAAACATTAAAGTAGGAAAGTTTTTGGTTATTAATGCAATTATACCGGATGGGATAGCTGGACTAAATGGCCAGACAATTATAGAAGTAAGGCTGCATAAAAATAAAGATGATTACTTTAGATTGGATAAAGAGCTTATTGAAAATATAAATAACTCAATAGAAGATTCAAAATTACCTATAAAAAGTGTGTTGTTAGTATTTGGAAATGAATTTACTCATGAAGAGTTATCCATATTGGAGATGATATATAAGGAAGAAATAAATTATCAGGTGAAAGTATGGGGATTGGATGAGTTATGTAAAATTGATAATAAATTTAATCATTTTAGAAATGGTGATTTTTCGAAAGTAGTGGAATTTTTAGTAAGTGACTTAGTAACTGAAGCGTTAAATCAGGATAATGATAGATGGAAGAAACTAAGAGAAGAAAGAATAAATGAACTTAAAAAAATATATAGTAGAGATGATTTAGTTTTATTTTTAGGGGCAGGGGTATCTAAGGAAGCTGGGATAGGTGATTGGAACGATTTAATGTCTGATTTATTAATACTTATGATAATGAAGGAATTAGAAGAAAAGAATATAAACATAACTTCTGAAGAAAAAGAATTTATTATAAAGAAAATGAAAGAAACGAATAATAAATCCCCTTTACTGCAATCTGCACTTATAAAATCAGCATTAGGAGAGACATTTGAAGAAAGTTTAGCACAATTATTATATAAAAATATTAATAGTGGTAATGGAAATTCAAATTTATTAAATAGTATTTCAAAATTATGTTTAGCAAAAGATAATGGAACTGGAATTAAAGCTATTGTTACATATAACTTTGATGATTTACTAGAAGATAATTTTAATAAACATGGTATAGAATATCATTCTTTATATAGTGAATTAGATTATTCAATTTCAGACAAGCTAGGAATTTATCATGTGCATGGATTTTTACCACGAAATCCTGATAAATATGAACAATTATCAGAAGGATTATTAGTATTCTCTGAAGATAGATACCATAGCCTATATAATGATCCATATTCTTGGACCAATATAACCCAATTAAACTTTCTAAGAGAAAATACAACATTAATGATTGGATTATCCTTAACAGATCCTAATTTAAGAAGACTTTTATCTATAAGTAATAGAAAGAATAAGCTTAGAAAATACTACGCAATCATGAGAAAAAAAGATTTTAGAATATCAATGGAAGATGCTAATATAAATGAAAATATTCTTAAATCTTTTAATAATATAAATAACGAACTTCATGAAACGGCTTTAGAACAATTAGGAATAAATATTATATGGGTAGAAAATTATGATGAAATTTCAGATATAATAGATAGAATTAGAGATATATAAATTTAAAATAGAGTATTATTAAATAATATAATTATCATTATATAAATTAAGTAATAATTCAATTTATTGTATAAGCATAAAATAAGTAGGGTATTATATCCTACTTATTTTTATGCTTTCTATTTCAGCTTCTTTTATAATTTCACAGATAAAATACAACTCATTTTCGGAAATTGATATATTAAAAGTATCGATAATAGAAATAAATGCTTTTTGAATTAAAGAAATATATTTTTTATTTTTAATAATATAAGATGATATTTCTTCATGAGATGTTAAAACAAAATCTTTTAGTAAAATTCTTTCTATTAAACATGATATATGAATGAATATTTTACTTAGACTAGAGTTAGACATAGTTATATTTAAATCAGTTTCTATAGTATTAATAAAGTCAAGTATAGGATATTTAATTTTATCTCCAGAAAGAATAGCTAAGTATTTATTAACTGCATCACAAGTAATATTAATGGTTATATCTTTTGTTATGCTTTTTACAACTTTATTCGTTGATTGTTTTTCTTTTATTCCTAAGATGGTTAGAAGTTTAGTAATCCCAGAATGAAGAAGGATATCTTCAAGAGATATAAATGGAATATCACTATTATCTGGATTAACGCTGCCTATTATTGCAAGGGCTCTTTTGTCTACTGAAGTTTGTTTTATTATGTCTCTTAGTTTTTTCTTGTTTTCTATGCTTAATGGTATTATTTCAACATTAAAAATATTATTAGTTTTTAATAAATCTTCGATGCTTTTCTTTAGGTAATTTGCAATTCCTTCACCAGAGTTACAAACAGTATAAATAACATTCTTTTTATTGATACAAAGATAATTCTCTATTTTTTTATTAAAGGAATAATTAAGCTTATTATTTGCCCATAGCAAATCATGTAAGATGTCTTCTAAATCATTTTTTAAAAATATAGATTTTCTTATGGCCTCTATAACTAGAAGTATGTTTATAGATTGTAATGTTATAACATTTATACCAGTCTCTTTTTTTATAGAGTCATCTAAATTAGTTAGTGAACCCATATCTGCAAAAAGAATTAATCCCCTTTTAAAACTTTTACCTTTTAATTTTTCAATTATTAATGAAAGTATATTACTTGGGCTTTCAGTAAGAGGCATATCTACAGATAAAGCAAAGTTAATACTAAGTAAATCATTAGCTACATTTGCAATATCAGTTGCTACTGAGTCACCATGTGCAGCAATCATAACACCTACAGGTTCAAAAATTTCTTTTGTTTTTAATGAATCGATTATTATCATAAGATTATTTAACTCCGAAGGGGGGCAATAAATATTAAACCTTCCTTCTAATATTTTAATAAGCTTTTTTGATATATTCTGAATTTCGTATGATATCTCACTTAATTCCATTGCAGTAGGAGTAGAATTAATATTAATATTGTCATAATCCTTTAAGTTCTTAAGATATAATGCTAAAGCTAAGTAGGAACTTTTATCTATAATTAGGTTTAAATCTTCATAAAGAATATCAGATAATGTAGACACTATTTCAGATATCTCATCATCTATAAAATCAGGAAATATATTTTCAGATACAAAGCTTTTAGCTATTAGTTGAGTATAATCTGAAAAGGCTTTTTTAAGATCTTTATTTTCTTCAAATTGAGCATTGAAGAATTTTATAAAATCATAGGATGGAGTATTAATATTTTTCTTAAAATCTAATTTAGGCAAGAATCTATATTCATCTTTATCTAAAAGGAGCTCTACTTTTTGTCGAGTTGATATGTCTATATTAGTAAGTGTATTGCTAGTATATAGAGGTAATGAATCTTTAGTGATATATACCTTATCTAAATTATTTATCTTACTATCTAGATAAGCTCTTGCAACTGAAAGTTGAATATCACTAGATAGTTGTCCTATATTTCCTTTAGGATTATAAAGCATTAAATCTGACAAACATTCTTTTGAAGCAATAATAGGCATATTTACTTTTCTAGCTTCATTGTCATAAATGGAAGTTACTAACATAAGTTTTTCGCTTAAACTTCTAGAATTTAAGCTTGGAATTTTAACTATAGCAGGAATTCTTCTTATGAATGTTGTTAGTAGCATAGAGTTTGGATTTTCAGTAGTTGCTGCAATTATTAATACATTTGAAGTTCTTTCAGATGATACCTCACCAAGTCTTCTAAATTTCTTTTTATCTATATATAAGAAAAGCATTTCTTGACCTTCAGGAGGAAGCCTATGAATTTCATCTAAAAATAAAACTCCATTATTAGCTTCTTCTATTAATCCTTTCTTATCATATTCTGCACCAGTATATGCACCTTTTACAGAACCAAAAAGTTGAGAAACTAATAAATTAGGATTATTTGCATAATCTGCGCAATTAAAAATAACAAATGAGGAATCCTTTGAAAATACATTATTAATTAATCCATATTCATACATAAGTTCTGCAAAAAAACTTTTACCTACACCAGATTCCCCAAGAAGTAATGTGTGAAGTCCGCCAGGATATAAAATTGATGACTTAGCTAGTTTTATAATAGGCATAAGGCTATTGTTTGCACCAATTAATTTATTAAATGGATCTTTATCTTTATTTTTTTGTAAAATAGAATCAAACTTAATATCATTTTCTTTAATGTCAATTAATTCATTTAATGATAAGCATTCAATTGATGAATCGAATAAGTTCAAATTAAAAAGTTGCTCTAAATGATCTTTATAGAAGTATTTTGTTGGTTTTCCTTTTATTTTTATTAGAATACCATCTTTATGCAACTTATTTAAATCAGAAGATGCATTGTTTCTTAGAATATCTAAAGTTTTAGATATATCTAAAGAGGAAATTCCAATATAAGGATTATTTATTATATCTTCAGCAGTTAAATTTGAGCAAAATTTATAAATATAATTTCGTATCATTTCAATCCGTAACAATTATATCTACCTCCTAAAGTTATCTCTTTGGATTTTAAGAGCTACAGTTTCAAACTTTTCTAAGGAATGTGAATAAAATTTATAATATGATTCGCAGAAGTAATTAAGATTACCTTTTTGATTTTCTCTATGTCTTCTACAACCACCTCTACAAAAATTAAGGTAAGCACAGTTTTTACATTTGTCATTTATATCTTTAGATGAATTAATAAAACTTAAGGTTCTACTATTTTTATGAATATCTTCAAAGGAGTTTTCTAATATATTTCCTATGCTGTAAGATTCATAAGTATAAAAGTCACATGGATAAACTTCAGCATTACTTTCTATAATATGCTGACATGAACAGATTCCTTTCATTTCACAAGCCTCATAATCTTTGTTAAGGAATAATCCTAAAATATTATCGAAGAATCTTATACTTACGTATTTATCAGATAATGCATCCTTGTACCAGAGATCAAAAAGTTTAATTAAAAAATCACCGTATTGAGATGGTGTTATAGAGAAACTACTTAAATCCATCTGAGAGTTCTCTAATGGCTCTAAACAAGGAATAAATTGAAGGTAATTAAAATTTTTCTTTTTATAAAAGTTATAGGTGGAATCAATTTTTTTGCATAAAGCAGAAGTAATAACTGTGAGGATATTATAATCTACATTATAGTTTTCTAATATATGTATTCCATTCATTACTCTGTTAAATGAATCATTATTTAAATGGTCAACTCTATTTAGATTATGTAAGTCTTTATTACCATCAAGAGAAATACCTATTAAAAAATTATTCTCACTAAAAAAATTTGCCCACTCATTATTAATTAGTGTTCCATTAGTTTGTAATGCGAAAGAGAAGGTTGTACTATTAAAGTTATTTATTCTTATATAATCTATAAGTTGTTTGTAGAAGCCTATTCCTATAAGTAATGGCTCTCCGCCTTGAAAGGCTATTGAACAATTGCCACCATTACAATATTCAAAAACTCTATCTAATACTTTTTTTATAGTATCTTCTTTCATAAGTCCATAATCTTTTATTTCTCTTGAGTCAGATATAGAGTTGTAAAAACAATACTTACATTTCAAATTGCATTTGCTTGAAGAGGGTTTAATCATCAAGCTTAAATTCTTTCTCATAAAAATCCTCCTTTTATAATGTTCAGAGATTGTGTAAAGGTTTTGATATATACATATTAAAATGAATTAGTAAAAAAAACAAGGAAATACATAATAATACTAATTAAATAAATTTATGTGAGAGTATTAGAATGATGATATGAATAGTATTTAAGAGATAAAATGAGTATCAATGAGTATCATAATATAGAAAAAATCTGCGGTTTAAGAGTTGGCACAATAGTTGCTTTTAATAAGGTCAAGAGGAGGGGAAGAAATGAATGAAATAGGAATTATATTAATTAGTCATGGTTACTTTGCAAAATATGCAATGGATAGTGCTGAAATGATTGTAGGAAAGCAAGAAAATTATAAAGTTATTTCAGTAACAGATGATAAGGATTTAGAAGATGTGATGAAAGAACTTGAGGCTTCTTACGAGATGTTAAGTAAAGATAGAGAAGTTATTGTATTAGCTGATATATTTGGAGGAACACCTTGTAATGCTACTTCAAGGCTGATATTAAATGGTGAAAATGTAGTTGCTTACACAGGCTTTAATTTACCAGTTTTATTAGAATTACTATTAAATAGAGATAGGACTATAGATGAGATTAAGTCAAATCTAGAAAAAATGTATAATGAAACTTTTGTAAATATAAATGAAATGGTTTTAAGTAAATTAAAAGAAGAGGAAATAGTTTTATAGAAAATAAGGAGTGGATTTTAAGTGAGTATTAAATTAGTTAGAATTGATGACAGACTTATACATGGACAAGTTTGTTCAACTTGGATTGGGGATTACAATATAGAGCAAGTACTTATTATCAATGACAAGGTTGCAAACGATCCAGTTCAAAAATCAGTAGTAGGGTTAGCTGCTCCTTCTGGAGTAAGAGTTTTAGTTTTTGGAGTAGAACAATTTATAGAAGTCATTAAGAAAAATCCTGTTAAAAAGGCTACGTTACTATTATTTACTACTTCTACAGATCTTTTAAGGGTTATGAATGGGGGGGTAGAAATATCAAAGTTAAATGCCGGAGGAATGAGATATAACGAAACAAGAAGGAGGTTAACAAAATCAATTTCAGTAACTCCAGAAGAAGAAAATGCATTTAAGGAAATTATAAATAAGGGGGTAGAAGTATTTATACAAATGGTTCCTAAAGATGATGTTATTTATATGAAAGATATTATATAAAAGGGAGAGGATCATATGTTAATTAAAGCTATATTAGTTGCTATATGGGCTGGTATATGTGCTTGGGACCAATATGGACCACACTTAGGATTTAGAAAGCCTTTATTAGCAGGAGCTGTTACTGGACTTATTTTAGGGGACTTAAGACAAGGACTTATTATTGGAGCTACTTTAGAATTAATGTGGTTAGGAGTAAATAATGTAGGAAGTTATGTACCACCTGATGTTATTTCAGGATCAGTAGTTGGAGTTGCTATAGGTATTTTATCCGGTGGAGGGGAAGCTGCTGGAATAGCAATAGCAATACCAGTATCACTTTTAGTTCAACAACTTGATATGTTATGTAAAACTATAAGTATATCTTTAGTGCACAAGGCAGATAAAATTGCTGAAACAGGAGACTTTGATAAGATAGACAAACTACAGTATATGGGAGCATGTCTTATATTTTTAAGTAGAGCATTTCCAACATTTATAGCAGTATTTTTAGGTGCAAGTGCAATCGATTCAATTATGGCATTTATACCAGCAAGTGTAATGACTGGACTAACAGTGGCATCAAAAGTAATACCAGCAGTTGGTATTGCGATGTTATTAACTATGATGCTTAAAAAGAATATGTGGATGTTCTTAATATTAGGATTTACTTTAACAACTTATTTAGGAATTCCAACATTAGCATTAGCATTAATAGGTGCATGTTTTGCAGGAATATACGATTTAATAATGGCTAAAAAAGAAAAAGAAGCTGCTGTAAATGCAATAACAGTAGAGGTTGACAATTCTGTAGAAGGAGGTTGGGATTTATAATGGCGAATTTAATTACTAAAAAAGAGTTAAAAAAAGTATTTTGGAGATCACAATTATGTCAAATGTCTCATAACTATGAAAGAATGCAAAGCTTAAGTACCGTATATATATTAAAACCAGTTTTAAAGAAATTATATAAAGATAAACCAAAAGAAGAAAAAGTTAATGCAATGAAGAGACATTTAGAATATTTTAATACCCATCCAATAGCTATGCCATTTATCTTAGGAATAGTATCTGCTATGGAAGAGACAACTAATGAGGATCAAAAAGAATCAGTTATCTCAATGAAAACAAGTTTAATGGGGCCTTTTGCTGGTATTGGAGATAGTTTGCTTAACTTTACTTGGATGCCAATAGCAGGTTCCATAGGAGCAGCCTTTGCTATAGATGGAAACATATTTGGAGCAATAATGATGTTGCTAATGATTAATTGTCTATACTTCCCAATAAAGTATTATGGACTAACTAAAGGTTATTCAAAGGGAGTTGAAGTGTTAGGCAAAGAAGACAATGGTAAGGGAATATTTGATAGATTAGCAAATATGGCTAACGTATTAGGAGTAATAGTGGTTGGAGGCTTAATTGCAACAACTGTAAAGGCAACATTAGGAGTTCAAATATCAGCTGGAGAAAATCCACTTATGTTGCAAGAAATGTTAGATAAAGTTATGCCTAACTTAATTCCATTATTAGTTACTGCTGCATGCTACCACTTATTAAAGAAATCAAATGGAAAAAATGCAGTATGGATTATATTTGGAGTTTTAATTATAGCTGTAATTCTATCTATGCTAGGAATAATTGTTTAATTTAAATTTATATATAAATCTCGGTTTATCCGAGATTTATCTCTATTGAATAAATTTTAAATAGGAGGATATGTGAATGAGAACAGTTGTAGTATTAATGGATACTTTAAAAAGAGATATGATGGAAGTTTACAATAAAGACACGTGGGTAAGAACACCTAATATAACTAACTTTGCTAAGGAAGCTACTACTTTTGATAATCATTGGGTTGGCTCTGCTCCATGTATGCCAGCAAGAAGAGATATACTTACAGGCAGGCTTAATTTTTTAGAAAGATCTTGGGGACCAATAGAGCCATTTGATATTACTTTACCCAAAGTTTTAGCAGAGAAAGATGTATTTAGTCATATAATAACAGATCATCCTCACTATTTCAGGTTAGGTGGAGAGGGATATGTACAACAATTTAAAACATGGGACTTTTATAGAGGTCAAGAGGGGGATCCATGGATATCTAGAATAGATGATCCAAAATGTATGCCTAAAGATTATTATGGAAAACTTAGAAGACAGTATCAATGGAATAGAACTAAGTGGGATAAGCAAGAGGAAGAATACCCTACTCCAAAGACTTTTAGTGCAGCTTGTGAGTGGTTAGAAGATAATAAGGAACATGATGACTTCTTCTTAATGGTAGAAACTTTTGATCCACATGAGCCTTTTGATGTTCCAGATGAGTACATGGAGCTTTATGATTGTAAGTATGATGGACCTTATTTTGAAATACCAAATTATAAAGAAGTAGATGTTCCAGAGGATGCTTTAGATTATATAAACAAAAGATATGCTGCATTACTTACAATGACAGATAAGCATTTTGGAAGGTTAATTAAGAAATTAAAAGATTTAAATTTATATGATGATACGTTGATTATAGTAACTACAGATCATGGGTACTTCCTAGGAGAAAGAAATTATTTTGGTAAAAACTATATGCATATGTACAATGAGCTATCTCATATACCACTATTGGTAAGATTCCCAGAAGGAAAAATGGCTGGAGAAAGAGTGAACTTATTAACTCAAAATATAGATATTATGCCAACAGTTTTAAACTATTCTGATATAGACATCCCAAAAGATGTACAAGGATTTTCCTGGAAAGACATAGTTGATGGAAAAGAATATAAAAGATATTATGCATTATATGGATATCATGGAGTAGCTGTAAATATAACAGATGGAGAATATACATACTTTAGATCTCCTAATAAAGAAAATCAACCATGTTATGAATATACTTGTATTCCTACAACCATAAGAAAGTATCTAGGAGAAGATAATCAAGAAGAAATAGATATGGGAAGATTCATTAGTAGAACAAATTATCCTGTATATAAGATAAATATCAATAATCCTTCAATCCTTGATAATGTAGAGAATGCATTAGAGCATACAAGTGAAGATAAGCTATTTAACATAGCTGAAGATTATTATCAAACAAATCCTATTAGGGATGAAGAATTAGAAGGTAAATATAAGAAACTTATAATTAGAGCATTATATGAAATGGATGCGCCAGAAGAGCAATTAGAAAGATTGAATTTAAAGTAGGAGGTAGTTTATGAAGATAGTTATTTCGGCAGATTATAAAAGTAAGGATTTCAAAAATTCTATAAAATTATACCTTATAGAAAATGGATACGAGGTAATAGATAAATCTCAAGGAAAAGATTTAGATTTCTATGAGTCTTCAAAGTTATTAGCAGAATCTATTCTTAATCATGAAGTAGATAAGGGAATAGTAATAGATGAATATGGAACAGGCTCCTTTAATGTTTGTACTAAACATAAGGGAATAGTTTGTGCTCAAGTTGCAGACGAGCATTCTGCAAAAATGACTAGGGACCATAATAATACTTCAATAATAGCAATTGGTTCTAAGGTAACATCTCTAGAAATTGCAAGAAAAATAGTAGATGGTTTTATTTTGTCTAATTATTCTGGTGGAAGGCATCAAATAAGAATAGATATGTTAAACAAGATGGCATAGGAGGATAAGAAATGATTATTTCAGTTGGTTGCGATCATATAGTAACAGAAGTTAAAGATAGTGTTGTAGAATATTTAAAATTAAAGGGACATGAAGTTATAGATAATGGAACATACGACAAAGAAAGAACTCATTACCCTATCTATGGAAAAAAGACTGCAGAAAAAGTAGTTAATGGTGAAGCAGATTTAGGAATAGTAATTTGTGGAACAGGTGTTGGAATTACTAATTCAGCAGCCAAGATAAAGGGAGCTAGAGTAGCATTAGTTAGAGATATAGAAACCGCAAGGTATTCAAAAGAAAATTTAGATATAAATATATTGGGATTTGGTGGAAGAATAACTGGTATTGGGCTTATGGAAAATATTATAGATGTTTTCTTTGAAACGAAGTTTAATCCTACAGAAGAAAATAAAGGAACTGTAGAAAAACTTAATAATATGATAGAAAAAGATTATGCAAATGGTGATGAACATTATTTCGATGAGTTTAATGAAAAATGGGATAGGGGAGAATACCATGACTAGTATATTATCAACAAGGGAAATGTTAAAAAAGGCTCAAAGAGAAGGATATGCTATACCAGCTTTTAATATTCATAATTTAGAAACATTAGAAGTAGTTGTAGAAACAGCAGCAGAATTGAAATCACCAGTAATACTAGCAGGAACTCCATCAACAATTGAATATGCAGGAGGAGAATTCATAGTAGCAATGGCAGA
>OKWQ01000050.1_pt1 | contig 161650 bp, 128 predicted proteins | sample 1607071 | NCBI WGS metagenome assembly OKWQ01 (sample SAMN07501039, study PRJEB24779) | human gut metagenome
AGCCCATGCCAGTTTCCCACACCCATCTTTCCGTACACTACCTATCATCTACAAAGCGTCCTTAATCAGCTAAACCCCAATTTAAGAAACTGTTCGCTGTAGTACTATTGTAAGAATCCCGTTATATAGGAAAAAGTTGAGATCAACAGGGGTCTTAAATCTGTATTTTATTGCAGACTTAAGGCTTCTGTTGATTTTTTGCCCAAAATTCGAAAGGTTCAATAAAAAATCCTGATCCTGCATTAAAGTTATTCGATAATGATCAAATATAGTTGACAAAAATAAAATAGTAATATATTCTGTAAATGACGAATGTATTTGATGAATATAGAATATATAAAACAATGCATTCCAATAAACGAAAAAGAGAGGTATCTGATTTGAAAGCATGTTTAAAAGAAAATAAGTGGATTCTTGCATTGGTAATCGGCATTGGAGCACTAAGTTCAGTAGCATCCGCATTTATATCAATTATTTTGCAAAAGATAGTGGATGCTGCGATTGGCCAGGATGTAAATACTTTCTGGCGTCTGTTTACATTTACTATGATTTATCTTCTTATATTGGGCGGATTTGGTTTTCTGGAAGCTTACTGTGGAAAGGTTCTGATCCGGAATGTAACGAAGAGTCTTAGAAAAAAGACGTTTCAGGGATTGCTGAGCAGGAACCCGGAGGGTTTCTATAAGGTTAATACCGCGGATTATCTGTCAGCAATAGTAAACGATGTGAAGCTTGTGGAAGAAAATTATTTAGTACCAATTCAGCTCCTGGCTAAAATGGTCGTTTTGTTTGTAGCAACTCTTGGAATTCTGTTCTATTTAAGCTGGCTGGTAACGGTGATTCTAATCTTCTTTATGCTGTTAATGTTTTTAATACCTGCATTTTTTGGGAAAGCGCTTCAGGTAAGGCAGAACAATTTTTCAGAAAAAATAGCAGAGTTTACGGCAAAATGTAAAGATTATTTGTCCGGTTATGAGGTAATACGGGGATTTGCCATTGAGGGTTATATTCGAAAAGAATTCCAAAAGGAAAACCGGGATACTGCAGAGAGCAAGTTTATGGCTGACCGGCTGCTGGCGGTTAATGAGTGTTTTGCCAGTATTTTATCAGCGCTTTCCACTGTAATTATCGTTTTTGTAGCAGCCTATTTTGTCTTGACAGGCAGGTCTACGGTAGGAACCCTTTTGGCACTTGTCCAGTTAAGCGGAACATTTATAACGCCGGTAATGATGATTATGCAGAATTTACCTAAAATTACGGGAATGAAACCTGTGTTAGAGCGTCTCTCACGGCTTAGCCAGGAACAGGACACACAATACACACAAGACACACAGGATAGCAGGATTTTGGGAACAGTGAGCAAAGGGGTATCCGGATCTTCTTTTAAAAGTCTGTTGAACATAGAAAAAGTTAGTTTTTCATACCAGGAGGAAAGAAATATTTTGAACGAAGTGGATCTGCAAATAGAACCTGCCAAAAAATATGCCATTATTGGGGAAAGCGGGAGCGGAAAGTCCACGCTGGTAAAATTGCTGACCGGATATTCAGACAGATATAGTGGCAGTATCCAGTTTGACGGACGTGAAATCAGGGATATGAATGGGAAGGATTTAAGTAATATTGTATCGATGATTCATCAGAATGTATATTTATTTGATACGGATATTTACCAGAATATCTGCCTGGAGCGGGAGTATTCCGGCACAGAACTGCAGGATGTAATAGACAGAAGCGGCATCAGTTTATTTTTGGACCAGATGGAAAATGGGCTAAAGACTCCGGCTGGAGAAAATGGAATACACCTGTCCGGGGGGCAGCGCCAAAGAGTAGCAGTAGCAAGAGCACTGATCCGAAGAACCCCCCTGTTAATATTGGATGAAGGCACCTCAGCGGTAGATATGCAGACGGCATATGATATGGAAAATCGGCTTCTGGCCCAGGAAAAACTGGCGCTGATTACCATTACCCACAATCTGAAGGAAGAATTGCTGAAACAGTATGACCAGGTAATTTTTATGAAAAATGGAGAGATTGTAGAAAAAGGATCTTACAATCAGTTAAAAGAAAAACAGGGAGCATTTTTTGATTTTATGAATTTACAGGAAAAAATAGAGAACTAATTTTATAAAAGTACTTTCTTTTCATAATGTAATGGTTTAAACTACAAACAGGAGAAAAAAGATTTTATCTACTTTTATGCAGAAGCGTTTGACAAGCGGCGCTAAAAGAATTAGGATTGTAAATAATTAATATAACAGTCGTTCATTCCATATTATTGAATTTCATGATCGACTGGCATATAATCAGGATACATAAGAAATGTATTGCCGAAAGAGGAGTAGAAGGGTTGAAAGAAAATAACGCAGAAAGGATGCCACGATGTGATTCTTTCAATCTGTTTGATTGTGGCAGTATTGCAGCCTTACCTGCAATATGCAATGGGAATAAATATGAGAAAAAAGGTACTTTTACTAGTTTTGCTATGCAGTATATTGGGATTTAATGCAGGATGCCAGAAAGATGGCAAAGCAGATGCAGCAAAAGGAACGGCAGAAAGCAGTACTTCTGAAATTATGAAAGTAACGGAAAGCGGCGGCGGAGCACAGACAAATGCTGTCGGTGATTCACAGAATTCAGAAGGAGTGAAATTATACATATCTACGGGAGATGGTAAGTTTCAGAGTTACGACTATTCTGAGACAGAGGAAGCCACGCCCGACAGCCTGGTAAAAGCAATGGAAACACTGACCGGATGGAATATATCTCTGGCTGATCAGATAACCACGGGAAAAGGCGGAATGACGGTGTGCATTACCGGAGAAAGCGCTGTTTTTATGGGACCACCATCTAACCAGAAGGAAAACTTCCATGTTTACGATGCGCAAAGTATGGTGTATGCCGTACTGGACAGTATCCAGAAAACACTTCAGACTTATGCGAGTCCAAAAAATCCGGAAAGTGTAGATATTTATTATTGTATGGAAGGGAATGTGCCCATACGCATTGATAATCTGGATGTTACAATTCCCATGGATCAGCCTTATACCCATGAAGTGCTGGCAAAGCTGTTTCAGCATGCTGATGCACCTACCGGTACGGGTTCAACGAATGCAGGAGAGAATGTTCGGGGATCTAAAGCTTATGGACAGACGGATGCAGGTAACACTACAGATGGACAAGGAAATTATGAACAGCCGGAGGTACAAGGAGACGGCAGCTATCAGCAGCCTGGAGTACAGGATGGGCAGGAAGGTTACCAACAGCCGGGGACAGCAGAGAGCGGAGCTTATGAACAGCCCGGAGTGCAGGATGGAGCAGGAGATTACCAGCAGCCCGGAGTGCAGGGGGGCGAAGAAAATGAACAGCCAGAAGTAACAGATGGGCAGGAAAATTACCAGCAGCCGGATGTCAGCGGGCCTGGTGATATAGAGAATTAGTCTTTGCCGCAGGAGAATGACAGCTGGCAGTAGATACTGGGATAAGGCCAATATTTTATATAAAGTTAACTGGTATTTTTGAAACGAATATAGTATAATCCCCTATGAAGGCAAAAAGATTAGGAGATTGTACATGTTTGGCTATGTTACCATTTATAAACCGGAGTTAAAAGTTAAAGATTATTATAAATATAAAGCATATTATTGCGGTTTATGCAGAACCCTAAAAGAGAACTTCGGATTCCGCGGCCAAATGACGCTGACCTATGATATGACTTTTGTAGTCATTCTGCTTACTTCGCTGTACGAACATAAAATGAAGAACAGCAAATATCATTGTGTAGTACATCCGGTTAAAAAAATGGACATGCTGCAAAATGACTTTACAGAATATGCAGCAGAGATGAATGTAATATTATCTTATTATCATTTTATAGATGACTGGGAAGATGAAAAGAGTATGGCTGGGCTTGCAGGCAGTAAGCTGCTTGGCAAAAGCGTAAAAAGCATCATTTCGAAATATCCGGATAAGTGTAAAACCATACAGCGCTGTTTAAAAAAACTTCAGGAATATGAAAAAAAGCAGATAACGGATATGGATGCCGTTGCCGGAAGCTTTGGCGAATTAATGGGTGAACTTCTGGTTTACAGGAAAGACCAGTGGGAAGACAGACTTCGTAAAATGGGATTTTTCCTTGGTAAATTTATATATATCATGGATGCCTATGAAGATGTGAAAAAAGATATTGAAAAAGGTAATTATAATCCTCTCATCCCATTACAGGGAAAAGAGAATTATGAAGCGGTTTGTGAGCAGATGCTTAATATGATGATGGGAGAGTGCAGCAGAGAATTTGAGCTGCTGCCCTGTCTTTGGGATGTGGATATCCTGAAAAATATACTCTACGTCGGAGTATGGACAAAATATGATAAAATACAAAAAGAAATGAAAGAAGGAAAGGAACAGAAAAATGGTAAGTGATCCATATAGCGTATTGGGGATTTCATCCAATGCGACCAATGATGAAGTAAAGAGAGCATACAGAGATTTGAGCAGGAAATACCATCCTGATTCTTATTCGAATAATCCACTGGCGGGTCTGGCTGAAGAAAAGTTTAAAGAAGTGCAGGAAGCCTATGATCAGATTATGAAGGAACGGGAAAGCGGCTATAGTTCAGGCGGTTATACTGCCGGAGGATATCAGAGCAGCCAGGATGATTCCAATGAGATGAAGTCTGTAACGAATTATATAAATTCGGGATATTATCAGGATGCATTGAATATGTTATCAAGAATGCAGAATCGTACCGCAAAGTGGTATTACTACAGTGCGGTGGCTAATTCCGGTATCGGCAATAATGTGCAGGCGATGAACCAGGCACAGCAGGCATGCAGTATGGAACCAAACAACCAGGAGTACCGAAATCTGGTTAATCAATTGCAGTGGAGCGGTCAGCGTTACCAGTCTAACAGTTATGGGAACGGGCGTTCTGCCGGCGGATGTACGACCGGTAATTGTTGTTGTGATCTGTGGTGTGCAGATTCACTTTGCGAATGTATGGGAGGAGATCTTTGTTCATGCATGTAAGTGGCAAAAAAATGGCATTTTCAGGCCTGTTACTGGCGCTTACGATTGTACTTATGGTGCTGAGCGGTGTCTTTCAGTTTAACACGTTGTTTTTACTGGGAGCAGCTTCGTTTTTCGTGGGAATTATGATCCGGGAATTCGGATTAAAGCTGGGCGCCGGCTTTTACATAGGAGCGGTCATTCTGGGCCTGCTGATAGCGCCGGATAAACTGCACTGCCTTACTTTTGCGATTATGGGACTCTATGTTCTGGCGATTGAATTTGTATGGCTGAAACTTGGAAAAGTATGTCCAAATGCCAAAGGCCGCAGGATATTCTGGATTTTCAAATATCTCATTTTTAATGTATTATTCTTACCGATGCTGTTTCTTTTTCCAAAGCTTCTGTTTGCTGGGGAGATATCAGGATGGATTCTTCTGGTAGCAGTAGTATTGGGACAGATTGTTCTTTTTATTTATGATAAAGCATACGAGTATTTTCAGGCAAGTATATGGGGAAAATACCGGAAACAATTAGGATTTTAAAAAAAGCTCATATGGCTGTACGTAATTGTGCGTCAGCGATATGGGCTTTTTTACATTTTTTACTTCAATCGTTTCTTCTTTTTACGATCCGGGGTTATTACTGTATCCTGGAAATGAAAACATTCTTTTGCAACTGTCTTATTCAATACTAACAGGCAGATCAGATTGGGAATTGCCATAAGTCCGTTCATTGTATCTGAAAAATCCCATACTACCTGCAAAGTAGTAGTAGCGCCGACAAAAATGATCAGGCAGAAGATAATACGGTAAAGATAAGTGATCTTTGGGGACTTCACCAGATATTCCAAAGATTTTTCACCATAGTATTCCCAGCCTAAAATAGTGGAGAAAGCAAATAATGTAATGCCGATGGTGACAAGCCAACCCCCGGCACCACCAAGAGCGGTAGAAAAAGCCTGTATGGTCAGGTTTACCCCGGTGATTACTTTTCCGTCCACACCCAGTGTACCAAGAACACCGGAGGAAGCGATTGCAAGTCCGGTAATGGAGCAGACAACCAAAGTGTCAAAGAAGGTACCTGTCATGTTGATATAACCCTGTCTGGACGGATGATCTGTTTTGGCGGCAGCAGCGGCGATTGGAGCAGATCCAAGCCCTGCTTCATTAGAAAATACCCCTCTTGCGACGCCCCAGCGCATTGCAGAAAGCATGCTGGCAATAATGGTACCGCCCACCCCTCCGGCAATGGCGTCCGGTGAAAAAGCCATATGTATGATCTGTGCAATACCGGCTGGAAGATTTTTAAAATTCAGAATTATGACAATAAGACCGCATATAAAGTAGAGGACGGCCATGAAAGGAACAATCAGGGAGCATACTTTACCGATACTTTTAATCCCTCCCACAAGCACGATCAGAGCCAGAATCATAATCACTGCACCCGTTACAGAGAGCGGAATGCCAAAGGTATCATGCAGGGCAAGGGATATGGAATTTGCCTGGGTCATGTTGCCGATTCCAAAAGATGCCACAACCGCAAAGACGGAAAAGAGTGCAGCAAGAACAGAGCCGATCCATTTGATGCGAAAACCGTTTTTCATGGCATACATAGGGCCGCCTGCCATTTCACCAAATACATTGGTTTCACGGTATTTTACAGCGAGAACGCTTTCTGCATACTTGGTAGAAAGTCCAAACAGAGCACTGATCCACATCCAGACAAGAGCTCCGGGACCACCTATAACCATAGCCGTAGCAACACCAACGATATTTCCTGTACCAATTGTAGCAGCAAGAGCTGTCATCAGAGATTGAAAAGGTGAGATGTCACCACTGTTAGAATCCATATCCGGATCGGCTTTTTGAAAAACGGACCGCAGAGCGTAACCCAGGTTGCGCCAGGGAAGAAATTTGAGGCGAATAGTCATGAAAATGCCGGTTCCGACCAGCAGTATCAGCATGACAGGCCCCCAGACAAAACTGTTAACATCGGATAAGATCGTTGAGAAATTCATGTTGGTTTCCTCCTGATAATTATTCCCGTGAGCAACAAGCCAGACGGACGCGCTTGCGTGTTCATTTGGCGACTGCCACGAGGTTCAAATCCCCCGTCGCCTGAGGCGGGATATTTGACTTAACAAGTTAACACGGTAGTGTATAATTAAATAATTATAGCATGGATAAGAGGTGGGGGCAAGGAGTGTTTCTTTGTGATTTTATGTAGAGATATGCTGTAAATATGCCTTGCAACATTGAAGATTACATATTATAATTTATTGGTACAGGCAGGAAAAAGTAACTGTTTGTAACACAGCCCTCCTTTATGGCGGGAATTACATTTAATGAAAGGAATAAAACTATGGCACAGAATCCAATTGTAACCATTACTATGGAAAATGGCGATGTTATGAAAGCAGAATTATATCCGGAGATTGCACCAAACAGTGTAAACAATTTTATCAGCCTTATAAAAAAAGGTTTCTATGATGGAATTATTTTTCACCGTGTAATCAATGGATTTATGATCCAGGGCGGATGTCCTAACGGAAATGGTATGGGAGGTCCGGGATATAGTATTAAAGGAGAGTTCTCACAGAATGGTTTTGCAAACCAGTTTAAACATACACCGGGTGTTCTTTCCATGGCAAGAGCTATGGATCCCAACTCTGCAGGTTCCCAGTTCTTCATTATGCATAAGAATTCACCTCATCTGGATGGATCTTATGCGGCTTTCGGTAAAATTACGGAGGGTATGGATGTTGTAAATAAGATAGCAGAAACAGATACAGATTACAGCGACCGTCCATTAGATGAGCAAAAGATTAAATCTATGACAGTAGATACTTTTGGTGTTGATTATCCGGAACCGGAGAAATGCTAATTTTTTAACAAACTAAAACAAATTTCATATAAATATTCCTCAGAGTTTGGCATTTTATTAACGAAATAAACCGCCGGACCTGGGGAATATTTTTTTGTTATTTGGAAATACTAGGTCAATTTACAAAAATTTTATAATTAGGGGTCCTGTCCTTTTGAAATGTGATTTTTTGTGAGAAAATCTGTATTTATAGCGAATTTGAGCAGGTTACAATGTGGAATTTTACGAGTATTCAGATGGTAAAAAAATCTTTGTAGTTTTTTTGAAAAAAGGATTGACAAAATTTTAACGGTATAGTATGATGACCTTGTTAAAAAATTGTCAATAAATGAACCAAAACAAATTATAAATTCACCTATTCAAGGAGGAACAAACATGGCTAAGAAAGAAACCACGGTTAATGTAGTACCTGAAGTGATTGACAGTGTTGAAGCATTGAATGCGAAACTGGCTGCTATGCGCGAAGCGCAGAAGGTATTTGCTACTTTCACACAGGAACAGGTAGATAAGATCTTTTTTGAAGCTGCTATGGCAGCAAATATGCAGCGTATTCCGCTGGCAAAACAGGCAGTTGCTGAAACAGGTATGGGTATTGTAGAAGATAAGGTTATCAAAAACCACTATGCTGCAGAGTATATCTACAATGCTTACAGAAGTACAAAGACCTGTGGCGTGATTGAAGAGGATTCTGCATTTGGTATTAAAAAAATTGCAGAGCCGTTAGGATTAATTGCAGCAGTAATCCCAACCACAAACCCGACTTCAACAGCAATCTTCAAGACTTTAATTTCTCTGAAGACCAGAAATGCCATCATCATCAGCCCGCATCCGCGTGCAAAAGACTGTACCATTGCAGCAGCTAAGATTGTTTTAGATGCAGCAGTAAAAGCAGGAGCACCGGAAGGCATCATCGGATGGATCGACGTTCCTTCCCTTGAATTAACAAATGAAGTAATGAAAGCAGCAGACTGCATCCTTGCAACCGGTGGTCCTGGTATGGTTAAAGCCGCATACTCTTCAGGAAAACCTGCTTTAGGTGTAGGCGCTGGTAATACCCCTGTTGTAATTGATGATACAGCAGATGTAAAACTTGCAGTTAACTCCATCATCCATTCCAAAACATTTGATAATGGTATGATCTGTGCTTCTGAGCAGTCTGTAACAGCAGTAGGAAGCATCTATGACGCAGTAAAGAAAGAATTCGCAGACCGCGGATGCTATTTCTTAAAAGGCGAAGAACTGGATAAGGTTCGTAAAACAATCATCATCAACGGCGCATTAAACGCTAAGATCGTTGGACAGTCCGCTTATACAATTGCAAAGCTTGCAGGTGTAGAAGTTCCGGAAGCAACCAAGATCCTGATCGGTGAAGTAGAATCTGTAGACATCAGTGAAGAATTCGCACATGAGAAATTATCTCCGGTACTGGCATTATATAAAGCAAAAGACTTCGATGAAGCTCTTGTAAAAGCAGCTCAGTTAGTAGCTGACGGCGGATACGGACATACAGCATCCCTGTACATCCATCCGGCACAGAAAGAAAAAATGGAAAAACACGCAGCAGCTATGAAGACCTGCCGTGTATTAATCAATACTCCTGCAGCTCAGGGTGGTATCGGTGACTTATACAACTTCAAACTGGCTCCATCTTTAACACTTGGATGCGGATCCTGGGGCGGTAACTCCATTTCCGAGAATGTTGGTGTAAAACACTTAATCAACATCAAGACAGTTGCTGAGAGGAGAGAAAATATGCTGTGGTTTAGAACACCTGAAAAAGTTTACTTCAAAAAAGGCTGTATGCCGGTTGCTCTTGATGAACTGGGAACAATCATGAATAAGAAAAAATGCTTTATCGTAACCGATAGTTTCTTATATAAGAATGGTTATGTAAAACCAATTGAAGAGAAATTAGACGCTATGGGAATCCAGCATACCTGCTTCTTTGACGTAGCTCCGGATCCAACACTTGCATGTGCACAGGCTGGTGCAAAAGCAATGACAGAATTCGAACCGGATACGATCATTGCACTTGGCGGTGGTTCTGCAATGGATGCTGCTAAGATTATGTGGGTAATGTACGAACATCCGGAAGCTGACTTCATGAGGATGGCAATGGACTTCATGGATATCCGTAAGAGAGTATACACCTTCCCTAAGATGGGCGAAAAAGCTTACTTCGTAGCTATCCCTACATCTTCAGGTACAGGTTCTGAGGTTACACCATTTGCAATTATCACAGATGAAAAATCCGGAGTAAAATATCCGTTAGCAGACTATGAACTGCTTCCTAACATGGCTATCATTGATGCTGATAACATGATGAACCAGCCAAAAGGCTTAACAAGTGCTTCCGGTATCGACGTAATGACACATGCATTAGAAGCATACGTTTCCATCATGGCTACAGACTATACAGACGGTCTTGCATTAAAAGCAATTAAAAATGTATTCCAGTATCTGCCTTCAGCATATGAAAACGGAGCAAATGATCCGATCGCAAGAGAAAAAATGGCTGATGCTGCTTGTATGGCAGGTATGGCATTCGCTAACGCATTCCTTGGAATCAACCACTCTCTTGCCCATAAATTAGGTGCATTCCATCACCTGCCACATGGTGTTGCAAATGCTTTAATCCTTACAAGAGTTATGCGTTTCAACGCAGTTGACGTTCCTACAAAGATGGGTACATTCTCTCAGTATCAGTATCCGCATGCAAAAGAAAGATATGCGGAAGCAGCTCGTTTTGCAGGCATCGTAGGCAAGGATGACAATGATACATTCGAAAAATTAATTGCAGCATTAGAAGACTTAAAAGAAAAAATTGGTATCAAAAAATGCATCGCTGATTACGGCGTAGATGAAAAATACTTCCTGGATACATTAGATGACATGGTAGAGCAGGCATTTGATGATCAGTGTACAGGAGCTAACCCAAGATATCCTCTTATGAAGGAAATCAAAGAAATTTATTTAGCTGCATACTATGGCAAATAGGATTCCTATATGGTATAGTTTATAGATAAGCTGTTCAGTCGGATACCTTGCTATAGTATGAAGAATTACGGCAGATTGAGTCTACAGTCTGCCGTAATTTCCACGATCAGTTTTATTCCAAGAACGGTTGAATGGCAGTTTGTAAACATCAATTGCCAGGCAGTCCTCCTTAGTACATTACAAGTGTCTGCCTGGCAGAACCAACAACATGGAAAAGGGGGATTTTCTAATGTCAGAATTACAGATTATTGCAAAAAGGGACCAGAAAATGGTTTACAGAGACGGCGGCAAGGCGGTCAAGGTATTTGAATCAAGTTTCACGAAAGCAAATATTTTAAATGAAGCATTAAATCAGGCAAGAGCAGAAGAAACGGGACTTAATATCCCGCAGGTTCTGGAAGTAACGAAAGTCGATGGAAAATGGGCGATCGTATCTGAATTTGTCCAAGGTAAGACATTAGAGCAGTTGATGCAGGAGCATCCGGAAAGGCTTGAGGAATATATGAATTTATTTGTTGACCTTCAGCTAGAGATGCACAGCAAAAAAGCACCTTTATTAAACAAGTTGAAAGATAAGATGATTCGTAAGATTACTGCAACAGGTCTGGATGCAACTGTTCGTTATGAACTCAACACCCGCCTGCAGGGGATGCCTACCCATACCAAAGTATGTCATGGCGATTTCAACCCGAGCAATATTATTATCGATGAAAGCGGAACAGCTGCGATTGTTGACTGGGCACATGCCACCCAGGGTAACGCAAGTGCCGATACCGCCAATACTTATCTCTGCTTCGCATTGCAAAATCATGAAGCAGCAAAGCTTTACATGGATCTATTCTGCAGGAAGAGTGACACGGCAAAACAATACGTAGAGCAGTGGCTTCCGATTGTAGCTGCATCCCGCCTCACAAAAGGTGTGGAAGCAGAAAAAGAATTTTTAATGAAGTGGATTGATGTTTGCGAATATCAATAGAATGACTGGAATAAAATTGAAGATTGAGTAGTGGGGAACGAAGGAATGCCGGGTGATTGGGCATTCCTTTGTTCTTGTGGTTTACTAAGATGATATAGATTGCGGATATTGCAGCATTTTTTGGACTAAATATGATATAATAAAAATATTGCAAATAATTATTTAATAGTTTAACATAATAAAAAATTAAATCTTTTCAGGCTGCATCAATAAGAATTTATATTACAGCCTAATCGGAGCCCTATGATTATCATAAATGACATTATATTCAATCAAAACATAGAGAACAACAATATAATAGAAGAAATAAACCAGTTTTTCAATCGCCTGCAAAAGGAAGGATGGAAAGTGATAACTGCAGCATCTGACATGTCTTATGATCTGGAATCCGTAATTCTGATCACAAATTCAGCTGCCAATGGAAAAAAAGCGAAAAACGCAGGAATTCCCTGCGTTTTTTATGATGCAATGGGAAGTGCAGCCGGTATTTACGGGGTTGATATGGTGGTAGAAGGTCTGGAAGAAGTGGACAGCGAATTCTTGATGAGTGTCTATAACAGACACTATAAGATCGCTTCTGTTATCACGGAGACAGCCCGTTTACTTATTCGGGAAACTGTACCGGAAGATGTGTATGAATTATATGAGATATACAAAGATCCGGTGATATCCAGGTATTTACCGGCACTGCCAAAGGATCTTAATGAGGAAAGAGAGATTTTGGAATCCTATTTTGATCATATGTATGCATTATATGGATATGGAATGTGGACTGTAGTTGAAAAAAGTTCCAGTCAGATGATTGGCAGAGTGGGATTTGAAAATGGGGAATTGGAAGGAGCAGGAATGATTGAACTGGGATATCTGATTGGCAGCGTCTGGCAGAAACAGGGATATGCATTTGAAGCAGTCAGAGCTGTTCTGGATTATGGGAAGACATTTTTGGGATTTGAGGAAGTCTATATCAGAACGAAATCAGAGAATCTGGGTTCCCGTGCTTTGGCTGAAAAAGCAGGCTTTCAGCTGATCAAAGATGGTGATATACAGTATTACAGAAGGGGATTATAATGGCTGAGGAAGAAAAGCAGGAATATCGTGTGCGGATTAAAGATATAGCAGATGAGCTGGGGGTGAGCACAGCCACGGTATCTAATGTCATCCACGGGAAGACGAAAAAGATTTCCGAGACTACCGTAGCAAAAGTGCAGGAAGTATTGGAGAAAAATCAGTATCTTCCCAATATGGCATCTATTTTGATGGCGCAAAATGATGCGCGCATCATCGGGGTGATACTTTCTGATGACTGTAAATACGAAGGCAGAATGATTGAAGATCCATTTGTCGGTACGGTGGTTTCCAACCTTTTGAAGGAAATTCAGGCAAAGGGATATTTTATGCTGCTTCGGGAAGAAGATGATTTGGAGGAAATTGTCCGATATTCTTCGATCTGGAATATGGCTGGGATTCTATTACTGGGATTTTGTGAACAGGAGTATGAGAAGCTGAGAAGCAGAATGAGAATTCCGTTTGTTGTAATTGACGGTTTTCTGAAAAAAATAGATCGCTATGGGAATATCGGCATTGATAACTTTAGCGGTGGATACCAGATGGGGGAGTATCTGTGGAATATGGGGCATCGTAATATATTATTTCTGGCAGATAATGATGAGTGCGCAGATCACCAGAGATACTGTGGATTTGTGAAGGCTATCACGGAATGGGGCGGAGGTATGTGTGATTTTAAAATGCTGCCAATGGAAGCCGGAAAACGCCCGGAGGTCTATGAACAATTATTATCCCAACTGGGAGAATATACGGCGGCGTTTTGTGCTTCTGATGTATATGCCATAGAATTTATGAGTTATTTGACGGATCATGGGTACCGTATACCGGAGGATTTTTCCGTATCCGGGTTTGATGATGTGTCGGCGGCACAGATAGTGAGACCAAAGCTTACTACAATCCGGCAGGATTTAAAAGAGAAAGCGGCTTCGGCAATGGATTTACTGGAGTCAATGATGAAAGGAAATATTATACAGGAAGAAAGGATCTTACCGGTTATGCTGGTGGAACGGCAGAGTGTAAAAAAAATATAATGTGGCTTTCGTTAAATTGTACAAAAATATCTTGAAAGAATTGGCTTTGGTTACGCGGTTAACCTTTTGTTTTTCAGAAAATGCGTGATAGGATAAAGGTATTGGAAAGAAAGGAATCCTTTCCAGAATGCCGACTTATAATGCGAGGAGAAACAAAATGACGAATAATGATGAAAACAGAGCATTTTTAACAAAAGCAGATTTCATGGAAGGATTTCATGAAATAGGAATAAAAAAAGGAGCAGCCGTTTTTGTGCACACTTCGCTGAGCAGTCTTGGATTTGTATGTGGAGGGGCACAAGTTGTGATTGAAGCACTGTTAGAGTCTGTTGGTGAGGAAGGAACCATTATGATGCCAACCCAGAGCTGGAAGAACATGGATCCGGATACAGGAGTTCATGGGGATCTTCCAAGAAAGTGGTATCCTGTCATACGCAAATGCTGGCCTGCATATGACCCTGAAATCACCCCTTCCAATAACATGGGGGCAGCAGCAGAAATGTTCCGTAAATGGCCGGGTGCAAAGCGCAGCAGTCATCCGGTGCGTTCTGTGACAGCGGTGGGAAGATATGCAGAGTTTTTAACAGAAAAGCACGATTTATCCAATATCTTTGGTGCAGGATCCCCGATCGATCGCTTGTACCAGCTGGGCGGGGAAGTTTTACTCATTGGAGTGGGATATGATAAGAACACATCGCTTCATCTGGCAGATGCAATAGCTGATTATCCGGGAAAGCATAGTGAGGTTCAGAGCAGTGCAGTCAATAAGGGCGGAATCAGACAATGGGTTACTTACGAGACACTGGCGGTGGATGGTGAGGATTTTCAAAAAATTGGGGAAGCTTTTGAAGAGGAAAACGAAGTAAGGGTGGTACAACTGGGAAATGCGGATATTCGCATCATGAAGCAAAGAGAACTGGTGGACTTTGCTGTTAAGTGGATTGAAAAATATAGAAAATAAGAGAATATAAGCGGCGGATTCTGAAAAGCATTGAAAGCTTTTTCTAAACCTGATATAATGCAGAAAACAAAACGAAAGGTGGAGGAATAAATGATTCAGGATATAGCACCATATGTTTTAGATAATCAGTATACCCCTGATTTGCCAAATAAGGATAGTTTTCTGCTTTGTTTTCATGGAAATGAAGTTTTGATAAATATCAGTGATGACCAAATCGTCTTTCCGAGGTTAAAAGACCTGGAATCGATGGAAGAGAATCTGCAGGAGGGATGTACTTATTTATTTTCAATCAACAGCCAGAGTTTTTATCTGGCAAATAACATAGCAAATTCCCCTGGAACAGGATTTACCATGGCGAATGTGGAAATATTCCGGACTGCACAGCCCCAATATCTGGCATTTGCAGGAATAACCGCATTTCAAATATTCAGCTGGTATCAAACCAGACGTTTTTGTGGCAGATGCGGTAAACCAATGAAACATCATGATAAAGAACGAATGATGTTTTGCAGCGAATGCGGATTACAGGAATATCCTAAACTTTCACCTGCAGTAATTGTAGGAATTGTAGATGGAAATAAGCTTCTGATGTCCAGATATTCCGGGCGGAATTATAAGAAATATGCTTTGATAGCGGGATTTGCAGAGGTTGGTGAGACGATTGAAGAAACAGTAAAACGGGAAGTTATGGAAGAAGTGGGGCTTAAAGTAAAGAATATAAGATATTATAAAAGCCAGCCCTGGGCTTTTTCCAGTACATTGCTGTTCGGATTTTATGCAGACCTTGATGGCGCAAAAGACATAACGCTGGATCGGAATGAGCTGGAATTTGCAGAGTGGTTTAACAGAGAAGATATACCGGTTTGCGACACCGCGATTAGTCTGACGAATGAAATGATAATGAGATTTAGAGAGAATAAAGAGTAAAAATTATACAGATCAGAAGGTAACGTTATCGAAGACCAGAATAATGATTGACAATGCGTAAAAGTTCCTGTATACTACATACATACCAATAGTATGTATACAGGAGATGAACGTATGGCTAGAAATAAGTATCCGGAAGTTACAGTAAATCGTATCTTAGATGTGGCTACCAGATTGTTTGTGGAAAAAGGATACGATAGTACAACAATTCAGGCAATAATAGATGAATTGGGGGATTTAAGCAAGGGTGCCATCTACCATCATTTTAAATCCAAAGAAGATATTATTGAAGCCGTTATGGAGCGTATGTTTGCAGAGATGTATAGTAGTGTATATGCGATAATGGAAGACTCATCATTAAATGGTTTACAGAAGATACAGAAAACGATTCGGGTTTCTTTGGGAAATCCAAATCAGGAAAAGGTACTGAAGTCGGCGCCGGATCTAATGCATAACTCACGCTTTTTGGCAGCACAACTGTATGGTAGTATTAATAATTTTTGCAGAGAAGTGATAGAGCCTCTGGTGCATGAGGGAATTAAAGACGGTTCCATTTGTACGAAGTATCCCAAACAATTGGCGGAGATGCTGATAATCCTGTCTAATATCTGGTTGAACCCGGCAGTATTTCCGGTTCCGGATAATGAACTGTATGATAAATTTTTATTTCTAAAAGATGTAGGAGAGCGTATAGGCATTCCCGTTTTAGATGATAGTATGCTTGAAAGACTGCAATACTTTCGACGCATCATGGATGAGAACTCAGCAAAAGAATTATCATAAAAAAGATAGCAACTCAATTACTGTCACGTAATATAGTGGCAGTATATTTTTAAAAATATACATACCAAACGTCGGTATCAATTAAGGAGGATTTAGAATGAATCAAAAAACAACTTTATTCCACCGGGATTTCACACTGGTGGTAATCGGACAGATTATTTCCCTTTTTGGAAATGCAATTATTCGATTCGCACTGCCACTTTACCTGCTGAATATAACAGGATCTGCTGCTTATTTTGGGCTTGCCAGCGCACTGTCATTTATTCCAATGATTGTGTTAACTCCTATTGGAGGGATGATTGCAGACAGGGTGAATAAAAGAAATATTATGGTGGTACTGGATTTTGCCACAGCAGCGCTCATAACTATATTTTCAATTACTATGGGGAGACTGAATCTGATTGTACTATTGATCATTACATTAATGATTCTTTATGGAATACAGGGGGTTTATCAGCCGGCTGTTCAGGCTAGTATGCCCCTGCTGGCAGATGAAGAACATTTGCTGCAGGCGAATGCCGTGATCAATCAGGTCAGCGCACTTTCTAATTTACTGGGTCCTATTATAGGAGGAATATTATTTGGATTATGGGGGCTGACCCCGATTTTGGCAATCGGCGGTATTTGCTTTTTCTGCTCTGCGGTAATGGAGATTTTTATACGTATTCCAAATGTGAAGACCAGAAAAGCGACAAGTATGCTGGTATTAGTGAAAAGTGATTTTAAGGAATGCATGACTTTTATTGTTAAAGAAAACCCCATTATCATGAAAGGAATCATGATTGTGGCAGCGTTTAATTTATTCCTGAGTTCTATGGTGATGGTATCCATGCCGGTTATGATTACACAGACTCTGGGTATGCCGGACCAGATGTATGGATATGCCCAGGGGGCTTTGGCAGCAGGTGGGTTACTTGGCGGCATACTGACGGGTGTTCTGGCTAAAAAATTAAAGGTGGAGCAGACCTCATGGATGCTTTTAGGTTCTGCGATACTGTTAATTCCTATGGGGGCTGTGTTTTTAATTGATTGTACCCCAATGGCTGCGTATATCATTATTACCATAAGCAGTTTTGGATTGATGGGTATGTCTACCATGTTCAGCGTGCAGATGTTATCTTTTGTTCAGGGGCAGACTCCGGCACATTTATTAGGAAAGGTAATTTCCTGGGTACTGGCATTGGCTATGTGTTCGCAGCCGGTTGGGCAGGCAATGTATGGAGCTCTATTTGAAAAATTTAAAATGACACCGCATATCGTTATTTTTGGTGCAGCTTTTATCTCCATTGTAATTGCATTAGCAGCAGGAAAAGTCTTCCGATCCATGGGACAGTCATTTGGAAAGGAAGAAGTGGGAAGTTATTAGAGAAATATCTTGTACCAGGTTTTGAATTTACTCAAAACCTGGTTCTTTTGTTATCTGAAAAAGAAATCTTATTCCGGGAACAGTAAGAAATTAAAAGTTGAAATAAGTCAAAAAACCTCGTATAATCAATTTTATATAAGAAATATCTATGAAATAAAGCGAGGTGCCTGATGAAAGAAACAAAAGTCATTTGTTTTACGAATAATAAAGGAGGAAGTGGTAAATCTACTACCTGCTCTAATGTAGGATGTGCTATGGCTATGGCCGGGAAAAAAGTGCTTTTGATCGATGCGGATATGCAGCTGAATTTATCACTGTCATTTTTTACAGAGGATGAGGTATTAGAATTTGCTACAGGCGATAAGAATCTTTATCAGGCGATAAAGGCCCAAAAGGACTTGAGTGATTACATAGTTTCTACCGCTTATGAGAATCTGGATCTGATTCCTTCTTCTACTTTAATGAGTTCTATTGAATATGAATTGTTTACAAAATGGCAGAGAGAATTAATTCTGAAAAAGTGTCTTGAGAAGGTTCGTACATCCGGTATCTACGATTATATACTGATTGATGCACCTCCTACGCTTGGAGGATGGGTAATGAACATACTCTGTGCATCCGATCAGGTAATCATACCGGTAGAAGCCAGTCCCTGGGGCTTATTTGGCCTGGCAAATATGTTTGATTTTTTAAATGAGGTTAAGCAGATTTCAACAGAACTGAAACTGTTGGGAATTGTAGTAACAAAAGTAGATACCAGAAAGAATTATTTTAAACAGACAATGGAAACATTAAAGGAGATGGAAGATATCCATTTATTCGAATCTTATATTCGGGTGGACAGTTCTATCGAATGGTCACAGGATAACAGCGCACCGGTAGTTGCCTATAAAAAGAGCAGCAGAAGTGCAAAAGAATATACAGCATTGGCAGAGGAGGTACTGGAAATTGGCAGTAGGTAGAGGAAGCATCATGAGAGCAGCGAAATCCGGAAGTAAAAAGGAAAATAATATAGAGTTTATGACACAGGCAACAGAAAATCAAGTGGAGGAAAAAAGTATGGCAGAAGAGAAGCAGGAAGTAAAAGAAGCAGCTGAAATGCCGGCAGAAGAACAAAAGGAATCTGTTAAATCAGAAACAAAAGCGGAAGTGTCTGCAGCTGAAAAACCCGTGAAAAAAACGACCAGAAAAAAAACTGCGCCTAAGGCAGAGCCGGTAACGAAGGAAGAGCCAGTGAAAAAGGCAGAGCCAGTGAGAAAGGAAGAGCCGGTGAAAAAGGCAGAGCCAGTGAAAAAGGCAGAGCCGGTGAAAAAGGCAGAACCAGTGAAAAAGGCAGAGCCGGTAACGAAGGAAGAGCCAGATAAAAAGGCTGAACCGTCAAAGAAGGCAGAACCAGCTAAAAAAGCGGCTTCGGCAAAGAAAACGGCTGCAGTAAAAACAACATCAAAAGCAGCACCTGTGAAAAAAGCAGCTGCAAAAACAAAGGCTCCGGCACGAGTAAAAAAGGAAACGAAAGAAACCGTTGTGGTTGAACAGGAAACAGGGGTACAGAAGAATTATATCGGTATTAAGGATAAAATGCCCACTTATTTATTATAAAAAGTTTTTTCAGAATACCTTTCTTTTCCAGCATTTATTATACGGCAGCAGCGGGTTTTGGATTAGGTAGATTTCAATGTGGATTTTTGTTGTTTTCTAGGATTTAAACTTGCGAATCCCAAATAAATGTGGTATATTAATGTTAATATGTTAACAATGACAAAAAAGTGATAAAGAAGGGACGGGAATCATGAATAGTTTTGATATTAAGACGAAGATATATTTCGGTGACAATGCATTAGACCGTTTGACAGATATTCCATATCAGAAAATAATGATTATAACAGATCCGTTTGTAGTCCAGAGCGGTATGATCGAACTGGTAACAAGACGATTGGACAAGAGTGGGAAAGAATATTCCATATACAAGGATGTAGTGCCGGATCCACCGATTGAAAAAGTAGTTTTAGGCGTAAAAGCACTGTTGGAATATCAGCCGGAAGCAATTGTTGCAGTAGGCGGCGGTTCCGCGATTGATTCCGCAAAAGGTATGCGCGAGTTTGCTACAAAGCTTGGTGCAAAAGAAGAAATGGCTTTAATTGCAATACCTACTACAAGTGGTACAGGCTCTGAAGTAACGTCATTTTCTGTCATTTCCGACCCGGTAGAACAGATTAAATATCCACTGGTTTCTGAAAGCCTGCTTCCAACCGAAGCGATTTTAGATGCAGAGCTGACCAGAAGTGTTCCGCCTGCAATCACAGCAGATACCGGAATGGATGTATTTACCCATGCGTTAGAAGCATATGTAAGTACCGAAAATCAGGAATTTGCAGCAGCATTATCCGAAAAAGCAATTGAAATCTGCGGCAGCTTCTTATTACGTGCTTACCTGGATGGAAGCGACACACATGCCAGAAAGAAAATGCATATTGCATCTTGTCTTGCAGGACTTGCATTTAACTCCGCTTCGCTGGGGATTAATCACAGTATGGCACATCAGCTGGGTGCAAGATTCCATATTCCTCATGGACGTGCGAATGCAATGCTGCTGCCATTTATTATTCAATATAACAGTTACATAAGCAAACACAGCAGAAGTCAGAAGGAATACCCGAAACAGGTTAAAAAATACGTAACGATCGCAAGAATCTTAGGACTTCAGAACTTTAATACAATCACTACCATTAGAGCATTGGTAGCCTGGGTACAGTTCATGTTAAGAGAAATGGATATTCCGCTTTGTATTGCACAGACTGGAAAATGCACAAAAGAAGAATATTTTGCAGCAATTCCGGCTATGGCGGATGCAGCTTTAGCGGATGCCTGTACACCAACCAATCCTAGAGTTCCAACCAAAGATGATATTATGGATATCTACGAACGTCTCTGGGATGTAAATTAATAAATAGATACGAAATAGGGCCGCACAAGAGCATTTTTCAGAGATGATCTTGTGTCTGGCTCTGTTTTTTGGAGAGAATATGAAAAAAGATGCGGGTCATTATTTGACAAATCCCTGGATAGTAGGAATACTTGCCGTGATCAGCACTGCTTTGTGGGGAAGTGCGTATCCCTGTGTGAAATCGGGATATGAGATCTTTCAGATAGCTGCAGAGGATATTGGATCAAAAATTTTATTTGCGGGCTATCGATTTTTCCTTGCAGGGATCATGACGTTTGTTTTTGTATGGATACTAAAGAAAAGATTCCCGGTTCCGGTTCGGAAAATGATACCCGGAATATTGGGACTGGGTGTGGTACAGACCACGATACAGTACATTTTTTTCTATATCGGAGTTGCGAATACCACCGGTGTAAAAGGATCAATCATTAGTGCGTCGAATTCCTTTTTTACCATATTACTGGCTCATTTTTTTATGAAAAGTGAGAAGCTGAATATTCAAAAATGTGTGGGGTGTCTTCTTGGGTTTGGAGGAGTCATTCTTACTAATTTTTCCCTGAGTGGATGGGATACATCTTTTTCAATTCAGGGGGAAGGATTTTTGATGATTTCTGCATTGGCATATTCTGTGGCTTCTTTGTGGTCAAAGCGGCTTGCGCAAAAAGAAGATCCCATTTTGATTACTGCATTGCAGCTCTTATCTGGAGGTGCTCTGTTAATTGGTATAGGATTTTTAAGCGGTGGAAAGATTGTCAGCGGATTCTCTGCATCCGGGTTACTTCTGCTTTTATATATGGCATTTATATCCTCTGCAGCATTTTCCATATGGACGATTCTGCTGAAATATAATCCCGTGGGAAAGGTAGCGATCTATGGATTTATGATTCCGGTGTTTGGAGTGTTTTTATCTGCAATTTTCCTTCAGGAGAATGCCTTTACCCTGAGAAATCTTGGGGCATTGATTCTCGTCAGTGCCGGAATTATAGTCGTTAACAGGCGTAAGATAAAGTAGTTAAAGTAAATGTGCACAGAATACAGGGCTGTAACTTATGCGTTTTTCTGAAATGCAAAAAATCAGGAGAATTGGAGTTGCCAGCCGTGTATATCTGTGCTATGATAATTATAGAATTGGAAACGGTACCGATAACGTTACCGGAAACAGATAAAGAAGAACAGAGGAGGCACTTATATGAGAGCCAGTGGAATGTTATTACCGATAGCCAGCCTTCCATCTAAGTATGGAATTGGCACATTTTCAAAAAGCGCATATGATTTTGTAGATATATTAAAGGCGGCAGGCCAGAAGTTCTGGCAGATTCTTCCTCTAGGTCCTACGGGGTATGGGGATTCACCATACCAGTCATTTTCTACCTATGCTGGAAATCCATATTTCATTGATCTGGACCAGCTGGTGGAAGAAGGATTGTTAAGTGAAAAAGAATGTAAGTCTTTTGATTTTGGTACAAATAGAAGACATATTGATTATGGAAAGATCTATGACTCCCGATTTCTCCTTTTACGGAAAGCTTACGAGCACTGTGAATTAGAAGGAAATCAGGATTACCAGAAATTCTTAGCAGAGAATGAGGAATGGCTGGATGATTATTGCCTGTATATGGCGGTAAAAAATCATTTTGACGGAGTCAGCTGGGACCATTGGGATGAGGATATCCGGCTTCGTAAACCGGAGGCAATGGAAAAGTACAGGAATCTGTATGAAGATGAAATTAATTTTTTCCGCTTTCAGCAGTTTAAGTTCCAGGAACAATGGTATGCATTAAAGAAATACGCAAATCAAAGCGGTGTGGAGATTATTGGAGACATTCCCATTTATGTAGCATTTGACAGCGCAGATACCTGGGCGCGTCCGGATTTATTTCAGTTTGATGCTGAGAATCTGCCCATCGATGTAGCTGGGTGCCCTCCGGATGGATTTTCAGCTACAGGCCAGTTGTGGGGGAATCCTCTGTATAAATGGGAATATCACAAAGAGACCGGATATGTATGGTGGGCAAAACGTATGGAACGGTGTTTCCGCCTTTACGACATTGTGAGGGTAGATCATTTCCGGGGATTTGATGAATATTACGCGATTCCTTATGGAAATAAGACTGCAGAAAATGGATGTTGGAAAAAGGGTCCGGGACTGGATCTGTTCAGGCAGTTAAGGAAGCAGTTAGGGGAAATGCGGGTGATTGCGGAAGATCTCGGATATTTAACTCCAAGTGTTATACAGATGGTGGAAGAGAGCGGATTCCCGGGGATGAAAGTGCTGGAATTTGCATTTGATTCCAGGGAACCAAGTAATTACCTGCCTCATAACTATGACAAGAACTGTGTGGTTTATACCGGTACCCACGATAACCAGACACTGAGAACCTGGTATTATGAAATGGCAGAGGAAGACCGGGAGCTTGCTAAAGAATATATGAATCTGTATGGCAGAAGCGATGAAGAAATTCACTGGGAGTTCATTCGTTTGGCACTTTCCAGTGTGGCAATGCTGGCGGTAATACCGGTACAGGATTATCTTTATCTGGATTCCGATGCCAGAATTAATACGCCGTCTACTTTAGGTGATAATTGGACCTGGCGTTTAACCGATGAAGATTTTGATGAAGAATTGATTAGCAAAATCAGAAAACTTTGTGTTTTATTTGGCAGAAGTGAGTAAGACAATGGGATAGATAAAACCGGAGCAGAGGATAGTACTGCATTACATCTTATTTTTCTTGTATTTTTATTCATCAGTTGATATACTTTTACTATCAGATAGTGGGAAGAGGAAGATCAATGGAAACTATTACGATTAAGGATATAGCAAAGTTATGCGGTGTTGGTGTGAGTACGGTGTCCAGGGCGATGAATAATCATCCGGATATTAATGAAGAAACGAAGCAGAAAATCATGGAAGTGATTAAGGATTATCATTATGTCCCCAACAACAGCGCAAGGAATTTAAAGCGTGCAGATGCCAAGGCAATTGCAGTATTAATTAAGGGGATTACGAACCCGTTTTTCAGCAAAATGATCAAAATATTTGAGCAGGAAATTCAGGAGAAAAAATATACATTTGTCCTGCAGCATGTGGATGACCACCAGGATGAGGTGGATGTTGCAATCCGCCTGGAAAAGGAAAAAAGATTGAATGGAATTGTATTTTTAGGCGGTCATTTTTCCCATTCCAGAGAGAAGCTGGAGCAGATTCCAGTTCCCTTTGTACTCAGTACAATCGGTCTGCGGGACCAATCCGGCAGTGAAAAGTATTCCAGTGTCTACGTGGATGATGTAAAGGAAAGTGCCAAGATGGTAAGTTACCTGATTGAGCAGGGACACCGTAAAATTGCTATAATCGCATCCGGTGAGGATGATGAGAGTATTGGAAGGCTCCGGCTGGAGGGGTACAGAAGGGCGCTGGAGGAACATGGTATTGAATACGATGAATCCTATGTAGCCCGGATGAAGGACGATGTGGATAGTTATTCAATGGAAAACGGTTATGCAGTTACGAAGGAACTGCTGGAATCAGGAAAAGATTTTACGGCTATCTTTGCAATTTCTGACAGTATTGCAATTGGATGCTGCAAGGCTATTTTTGATGCTGGAAAGAGTGTGCCGGAGAACTATTCGGTAGCGGGATTTGACGGTCTGGAAATGGCGGCTTATTATCATCCGTCTGTCACAACAATAAAACAGCCGGTAGAGGAAATGGCAGAAGCTACGATAAAAATGCTCTTTGATGTGATCTTAAACGGTGCACGGGAACAGCAGAGAGTATTTGATGGAGAACTAATAGAGGGAAAATCCGTAAAAAGGATAGTGTGAGAATGAGATAAAGTATCTGCAGGATATGGGAGTGTAAAATATTGTGATTAAAAGAGAGTGAAAAAAGTTTCTTCGAACTTATGCACTCTCTTTTAATTTTCATTTTAGAGAATTGTTCGAAAGGGGCGCTATTCATCCATTGCTTTTTTATTTTAGAAAATATATAGAATCATTTTAGAAATTCTGGGCGCGAAAGTCCTTGTAAAAAATCATTAAATCATATACAATATACAAAGATTATAATTGTTAACGATTAAACTAAAACAGGTGACAATATGGGAATTATAAAAGCAAGTAAGCTTGTATATGAATATTTTAAATATGGGGAAGACGGAAATGTAGAATCTACCCAAAGAGCGATTGATCATGTGGATCTGGATGTGAAAAAAGGGGATTTTATTGCAATATTGGGTCATAATGGCTCTGGAAAGTCTACCCTGGCAAAGCATTTGAACGCGATTCTGATACCTACGGAAGGAACGCTGTATGTGGATGGGATGGATACCCGGGATGATAACAAGGTGTGGGAGATACGGCAGACTGCAGGCATGGTATTCCAGAATCCGGATAATCAGATTATAGGAACGGTAGTGGAAGAAGATGTTGGGTTCGGACCGGAAAATATGGGAGTGGAGTCCAAGGAAATCTGGGAACGGGTTGAGGAGAGTCTGAAAGCAGTCGGCATGTGGGAATATCGGGAAGCATCTCCGAATAAACTTTCCGGCGGACAAAAGCAGCGCGTTGCCATTGCAGGTGTCGTGGCGATGCATCCAAAGTGTATTGTTCTGGATGAGCCAACTGCTATGCTAGACCCAACCGGCAGAAAAGAAGTAATCCGTACCGTAAGAGCTTTAAATCAGGTAGAAGAGGTGACGGTAATTCTGATCACCCACTATATGGAAGAAGTGGTACATGCCGATAAAGTTATTGTGATGGATGAGGGCAGAGTTGTAATGCAGGGAACGCCCAAAGAAATTTTCTCACAGGTGGAAACCCTGAAAAAATATCGTCTGGATGTTCCTCAGGTAACGCTGTTGGCTCATGAGTTAAAAAAGGCAGGTGCAGATCTGCCGGAAGGTATTTTAAGTGTAGATGAGTTGGTGAATGAACTATGTCGATGAAAATAGAAAATTTAAGTTATGTGTACAGTGAAGGTACAGCATTTGAAAAGAAGGCTCTGGATAATATTAATCTGGAGATTCCAGATGAACAGTTTATCGGGATTATCGGTCATACCGGATCAGGTAAATCCACATTGATCCAGCATTTGAATGGCCTTGTTAAAGGGACATCCGGTAAGATCTATTATGACGGGGAAGACATCTATCAGGACGGGTATGATATGCGCAGTCTCAGAAATCAGGTAGGACTGGTTTTCCAGTACCCGGAGCATCAGCTGTTTGAAATTGATGTATTTACCGATGTCTGTTTTGGTCCTAAAAATCAGGGATTGTCAAAGGAAGAGACAGAAGCGAGGGCATTAGAGGCGCTTCAGCAGGTAGGACTTAAGGAAAAGTACTATAAGAAATCTCCATTTGAATTGTCCGGTGGACAAAAGAGAAGAGTGGCTATTGCCGGAATTCTGGCGATGCAGCCGAAAATGTTGATTTTAGACGAGCCTACTGCTGGTCTGGATCCCAAAGGACGGGATGATATTCTGGATCAGATAGCAAAACTCCATAGGGAGAGAAAAATAACGGTTGTTCTGGTATCACATAGTATGGAAGATGTTGCGCGCTATGTGGAGCGTATTATCGTTATGAACAAAGGAAAAGTCATGTTTGATGGCAAGCCAAAGCATGTCTTCCAGCATTATAAAGAGTTAGAAGCAATTGGATTGGCGGCGCCGCAGGTAACTTATGCTGTAAAGGCCCTTGAGAACAAAGGATGGAATATTGATACCAGCGCTACCACGGTAGAAGAGGCAAGGGATGCCATCTTAAAAGCCATGAAAGGCAGAAAAATGCAATAATGCATGGTGAAGATGTTGAAAGGCTGAAAGAAAAATGAGAAATGGAAAGGAAGCCACACTGTGATTCTTTCAACCTGTTTTATTTGTGGCAGTATTGCAGGCGGTCCTGCAATATGCAATGGTTATAAATATGATAAGAGATATTACATTAGGACAATATTATCCGGTGAAATCTCCCATTCACCGTCTAGATCCCAGGACTAAATTAGTCGGTACGATTGTATTTATTGTATCTTTATTTATCGTCCGGTCTTTTATTGCTTATGCATTTGCTGCTGTCTGCCTGGGTGTCGTGATAAAAATGTCTAAAGTACCTTTTAAATTTATGGTAAAAGGTCTGAAGACGATTATGATTCTTCTGATGATCACGGTTGTTTTTAACCTTTTCTTAACAGGCGGAACCCCGGTTTTGACAATATGGAAGTTTACCATTACCCGGGAAGGAATAGAAACGGCAATCTTTATGGCGCTGAGGCTGGCATTTTTAATTATAGGATCATCGGTCATGACTTTGACTACAACACCGAACCAGCTGACAGACGGTATGGAAAAGGGGCTCCGTCCCCTGAATAAATTGCATGTACCGGTACATGAAGTAGCGATGATGATGTCTATCGCACTTCGTTTTATCCCGATTTTGTTAGAAGAAACGGATAAAATAATGAAAGCCCAGATGGCCCGGGGCGCTGACTTTGAAAATGGGAATTTGATTCAAAAGGCAAAGAACCTGGTTCCATTGCTTGTCCCGTTATTCATCTCTGCATTTCGAAGAGCGAATGATCTCGCCATGGCTATGGAAGCACGGGGCTATCATGGCGGTGAAGGAAGAACCAAGATGAAGCCGCTGGTTTATAAAAAGCAGGATTATGCAGCGTATATCTGCCTTTTAGTGTATTTAGCAGGAATGATACTGATAAAATTATATGTAAAAATGTAAACAGCAGGAATGGATTTCAGGGATTAAAATATAATCAGTTGATTTCAAAGAAAAATAATTTGATACTATATTGAGAGTTTGGATATGAAATAAAAGTAGGTGCATGGAACATGAAGCGAGTAAAATTAGTGGTTGCGTATGACGGCACAAATTATTGCGGCTGGCAGGTACAACCCAATGGGAATACGATAGAGGATGAATTAAATCATCATCTTTCCGAACTTCTCCAGGAGGAAATTAAGGTAATCGGTGCCAGCAGAACAGATGCCGGAGTACATGCCCTGGGGAATGTAGCTGTTTTTAATACAATGGCAAGAATGCCGGCAGATAAGATTTCTTATGCGATGAATACCAGGCTTCCGTCTGACATCCGTATTCAGGATTCCTGTGAAGTGCCAGAAGATTTTCATCCGCGATTCTGCAACACGGTGAAAACATATGAGTATAAAATTTTGAATAAACGGTTTCAGGACCCTATACGCCGCCTGTATTCCCTGTTCTATTATATCCCACTGGATGTGGAGCGTATGCGTAAAGCGGCTGCTTATATGGTAGGGGAGCATGATTTCGCCGGGCTTTGTACCCATAAACCGGAGATAACCAATACGGTAAGAACAATTTATTCACTGGATATTGAAAAGAATGATGATCTGATTACAATCCGGGTTCGAGGGAATGGATTTTTGTACAATATGATAAGAATAATCGCAGGTACCTTAATCCGGGTAGGAAATGGCAGCTTTGAACCGGAGTATGTATTGGATATTCTGGAAGGTAAGGACCGGAAAAAAGCAGGTGAGACAGCAAGGCCGGAAGGATTGACTCTGGTAAAAATAGAATATACAGACAAAGAGTGATGTTTTAATAATATTAAAAACATCACTCTTTTTTATTGACAAAATAAATATATTATGTTAAAGTGTGGATATACATCTAAATGATATAAATTCTGGCATATCGCCAAAGGTTTTCCCTATTTTGTAACAAGAAGGATTTTTAACGCAAATAACAGCAGTAATCATTATAGAAACAAGCGATAACACTTGTTGTTTTAATAGTGTGATAAATCGCACAATTATAAACGAAGCTAGAATAGTCTCTGATTTTTATAGGGATTTTCTATATAAAAATATGGAAAGGAGGAATATGCCTATGAAAGCATTTCTGGAGGAATATGGTATTATCATTATCGTTGCAATTATTGCGCTGATTATGGTATTACTGGCAACGCCACTGGGACATTACATCGGTGAAGCAGTCGCTGCCACCGTCACAAATTTCATTACCAAATCTGGTATCTCAAGCCCCCCTCAAATAACAATGCCCTGGTAGTACAATTAATTGCAGGGACCGTCTCAGATCCCTGCATAACAAGGAAAGAAAGGAGGAAGCAGTATTAATAATACAGTTGATTTTTGGACCTTTAAAGAAGAAAATTATGGACCTTTCTTAAAGTATGTTAAAGATGACCTGGTGACAGACATCAATTATAATGGCAGGGATACCTGGATAGATCACCTGGAAAAGGGGCGTTTTCTTGCAGAGGACATCGAAGTTACATCAGATTTTATCAATCAGTTCAGTATGCGTCTGTCCAATGCGGTCAGCGCAAATTTCAATAAAAATGAAAATCTGCTGGAGGCAGAGACGAAAACTCTGCGGATATCAATAATACACGAAAGTGTAGCCAGTACTGGCCGCTCTGTATCAATCCGTAAAACAGATCCCTGCAGACGGCTGACAGAGTCGTTGATGCAAAAAACAGGATATTGTTCGGGAGAGATGATGGCATTTTTAGAAAATGCCGTAAAAGCTCATATGAATATTATTATGTGTGGACTTCCGGGATCGGGAAAGACGGAATTGCTGAAATATCTGACTGGATTTGTACCTGCGAATGAAAGAGTAATCACGATTGAGGATAATCTGGAAATTCATTATGCAGATATTAATCCAGGCAAGGATGCGGTGGAACTAAAAGTAAATGAAAAATTGTTTGATTATACCAAGGCAATAAAAGCATGTCTGCGCCAAAATCCAAAGTGGATTATGTTGTCAGAGGCCAGATCGGCGGAAGTGAAATATTTGTTGGAAGCAATGAGTACGGGTACCCATTGTCTGACCACGCTGCATACAAATGATGTTCGCAAAGTGCCGGATAGAATTCAGAATATGATGAAAGATTCCCTGGCTGCGAACCGCATGGAAAACGACATATACTCATTTGTGAATGTGGGTGTTTTATTAAAAAAGCGAATGAATCAAGTAGGAGTGATACAGAGATATATCGAACAAATCTGTATCTATAACAGGAATGAAGTTAGAGGGGTGAATGAAATTATGATGCTTGCTGAAAATGGCGAAATGACAAGTCGTAAACTTCCTCATAATATTGAGAGAAAATTTACACAGGATAATATCGAAGATCCCTTCCGGGTACGAGGGAGGTATGAACATTGGAAGTGAGTGCGAAAAGAAAACCGGGTATTTGTAACTGGCTCAGCCCCCAAAATTTAGTGTATGAAGTAAACAGGTATGGGTATCATTTTTCCCTGTTGGGTTTTTGGAAATTTTATCTGCTGGCGCTCGTCAGTATTTTTATCATAAGTATGATTTATCAATTACAATTGCCTTATATTCTGGCTGTATCAATTTTTTCTCTTTTTCTCTCCCCTTTTATTATTTTAAATACGTATAAGAATATGTATCAGCAGAAGCGATTTCAGGATGTGACAAATTATCTGGAGCAGTTACTGTATTCCTTTCGTAAAGGACCAAAGATTCTCTCGTCTCTCCAGGATACTCTGGCCGTATTTCCTGAAGGCCAGATGCATGACCATATTCTGATGGTTATGGACGCCATTCAGAATAAACCGCTTGAAGAGAGCGGGGATCTATACCGTGATGCATTTTCTGCAATGGAAGAGGCTTACGGATGCCGCAGACTGCGTCAGGCGCATGAATTCTTAATAAAGGTAGAGAGCTTTGGCGGAGAATTCAGCGGAGCAATCGATATTTTACTGGAAGACCGAAGGCTGTGGATAGAAAGAGTATATGAGTTGGAGAAGGACAGAAGTAATCTAAAAGTGAAAATAACCATTTCACTGGCACTTTCATTTCTGATTTGTGGACTGACCATGTTTATGCTCCCAAAGGATTTTCAGACTTTACACAATGGTTTATCACAAGCAGCAACGATGTCGTTGATTATCAGCAATATTATCATCTGGTATATCGGGCAGAAGAAACTAAGTGTGGACTGGCTAAACGATCTGGAAGAGAACCGGGAGGAGATCAAGAGATGTTACGATCGTGTAATGAAACATAATCCAAAAAAAGAAAGAAAAAAGTCCTTTATAATGGCGGGATTCTGCATGATGATAGGTGCATCAGGAATCATACTGCAAAATATCCCGGTAACGATCATTGGAGCATCAGCTGTTATTTATGCACTGATGCAGCCGGGAATGGGACTTAAGATGGCTAAAAAAAGAATGGTAAGGGAAGTTGACAAGGCATTTCCGGTATGGATTATGGAGATATCCCTGCTGTTACAAACGGACAATCCGCAGGTGGCGTTAACAAAGTCTGTTGACCGGGCACCTTATGTACTACAGGAAGGCTTACAAAAACTGGTGAGTGAAATGGAAAAAAATCCGGCAGCCATTGATCCGTATCTGGGATTTATGACTGAGTTTGATTTGCCGGATGTTCAGTCTTTCCTTCGTATGTTATATTCCATGTCTGAATCAGGAAGTGAAGACTTTAAAAAGCAGATTATATTTATGGTGGAGCGTAATAACCGGCTTTTGGATAAGTCGGAAAGAATTATAAATGAAGATAAGACAGCGGGGACAGGCATGTTGGTATTGATTCCAATGGTAACGGGATCCCTGAAAATGATGACGGACCTGGGAGTCTTTCTTATGTCTTTACTTAGTTTAACACAGGGAATGTAGAGGAGGTGTCAGATGAAAGCAGTTTTAGAGGAATATGCATATGTCATAATAGCAATTGTTTTGGCGGGACTGATATTAATGTTTTTATATAGTGGCTTGAAAGAAGGTGGATTTTTAGAAGTGCTGGCAAGAAGGTTTTCCAGCATGATAGCTGGGACAGCCATATAATTTCAACTAACGCGGGAGGCATTGGGATGAAAGTTTTTATACAGGAGTATGGGAAAGTGCTGATAATTGCCCTAATTGGTATTATCAGCATGATGATTTTATTGTTTCATGGAGCATTTATGGATATGGTGGATAGTCTTAAGCCTGCGAATCCGGATGTACGGAATGAGTTTACAAGATTGAAACTGGGCAGCCTGTCAAAAAGAGAAAAGCCAAAGTTTGTCTTCTCTTCTCCAGAATTAAGACTTGGGGATAAGATCCTGATCAGAGATCTGGTGGTAAGTGCAACCGATGCTGACGGAAATGATCTGAAAGAGCATATCCGGTATTACCTGGAGGATGGGACACCGGTAACATCTGATTATGAAATCAGGGCAGTTCAGTTTGGGACGATGTCTTTTCGGTTTCGTGCAGAGGATTCCCAGGGGCTTGCTGCAGATAAGAAATTTGCCATAGCAATCGTAAATAATCCGGATAGTCTGGAGGCAGCAAAATTATTGGAAGAATGGGATATTGGACAGGCAGCGGAAACGGTGTCGGCAAGGATTTTTGAGTACGATTATCAGGCTGGCGGCACTTTTACAAAAAGATATGTACTTACCATTAATGGAGAAGGAGCAGCAAAGGCTTATGGAAGTCCAGAACAGATACCATGGTTGAAAAATTATGCAGATAAGATAACGGAATGTGAGATTGCACGTTCTGTCCGAACAGAGGATGTCAGTTATTGGTTTAGTGAATGCTCCAGACTGGAAGTGATTCCGCAGTTCTATGGAGTCCGCAAAATGCAGGGGACTTTTCAAAATTGCAAAGCCATAAAATATGGTTACATCGAAAATACAGTGGAAAATATCAGCCAGGCTTTTAAAGGATGCACCGAAATGACTTCAATGGGACCCATCTTTTCTTCCGTAAGTATTATGGATGAAGCTTTCTCAGGATGTGTAAAGCTGAGGGGAGAATTGTTAATTGAGGCAGATCCGTTAAGCTACCAGGACTGCCTGGAGTTGACGGCAAGCCAGACGGGCGGAGTTTCTTTGAAAATATATGCTGCAAATGAAATCAATAGTTCCACCTTAAAAGAGATGGTAATACAGGAGATTATAAAGTTGAATGGATCTAATGTAAGATATTTGGGTATAAAGGAATAGATCACGTTAAAACACATGCTGGGGATGATATAAAAGAAGGTTTTGGAGATGGAGGCACTTATGAAGGATATCTTAGAAGAATATGGTCAGACAGCCGCAATTGTTATAATTGGATTGTCAATGGTGAAGATTTTGTGGGCTGTGATGGGGGCATTGTCGTACTAAATTAGAGATAAGGGAGAGAATATGAAAGGAATTGTTGAATTTTTTATGATTACCATTACTTTTGCGTTACTTGCAATTTCAGGAACCGCATATATTACGGCATCTATCAATACCGCTAATGCAAGAGACTATCATGCATCTATCATAAATGAGTTGGAAGCCAGTAATTTTAATCAGGAGATAATAGAAAATCTATATACCGATGCGGCAGATAAAGGTTATGTTCTTGAACCAATACTTCCTTATGAAATAGAAGATTATGAAAAAACAGCTGAGGTTGTTCTTAATTATAACTACGATATTGGAATTTTAAATATAACAAATGAACAACATTCAATACGTGGTTATGCAAGATAAGGGAGGATTATATGAAAGCGGGAATCATTACATTTATCAGCATCCTGATTTTACTTTTGACAGGAAGCATTATTTATACTGTTTCAGGAAGAAATATCAGAAAATCGGAACTGGAAAAAAGTCTTTCCAATGCAATTGAACAGACAATGAAAGTTAAATATCTGGATCATACGTATCCAATCAGGGATCAGGACGAACTGATTGCAGATTTAACCGGGAATTTATTTGCACAAATAACCAGTGATGCAGATATTGATATTCATATTAAAAATATAGACTTTGAAAATGGTTGTATGGATGTAGAGGCCGTAGAACACTTTAAATATTTTAACGGGAATGAGGGGAAGATCGCAGTAAGGAAAACAGTGATATTTGAGCAGTTTCAGGATCCAAATGACAAGTTCTATCAGGTCAGATTTTTGAATAAGGATGGGTCACTGTTTCGGCAGATACAGGTCTACCATGAGGGGCGCCTGACAGCACCACAACCGGAACCTGCCAATTTGATTCGGTGGGAATTAACAGATGATACTGCATGGGATGGGGATTTCAGCAAAATCGTAGTAACAGGAGACATGACATTTCGTGCGGTATGCAGTTAGGGGATTATATTATGAAAAGAAAACCAGGAAAAATTATTATAGCAGCTACATTAATATTTGCGATGTGTATGCCGGAAACCGCCTACGCAGTCAACAAAAGAGTACCGGAGATATCAGTTGAATCTGTGACAGAGAAGGAAAAGATAATAGAAAAGGAAAATGAAACGCAAACAACAGAGAAAAAGAATAAGGAGGGGGAACAGGATAAGAGGGAACAGGATAAGAAGGAACAGGATAAGAAGGAACAGACAGGGGATGATGCTCTGAAAATTATTTTTACAGATGAAATAAAGGGAGAATTTGACAAGGGAAAGCTTATCATTACAGGTACTGGAAAGATACCTGATTACGAAAAAGGAAGTTCGCCTCTGAAAGAAGTTATGAAAAATATAACCTCCATACAGGTAGGCGAGGGTATTACAGAAATAGGGAATTATGTGTTTGCTGATTGTGTTAATGCAGAGAAGGTTGAACTTCCGAAAACACTTGTTGCCATAGGTAATTATTCTTTCGCTTATAACGTAGCCCTAAAAGAAATAAATTTTCCTGAAAATGTGGCAGAGATTGGAGCAGGGGCATTTTTTAATGGGATTAACCTCAGCAATACGGAATACCCCATAAGTCTAAAAACAGTAGGCGAAGCAGCTTTTTACAATTGCTATCATAACAAGACATTCACAGATCAGGAAATTAAAATTGGTGCTGAAGCATTCTATTTATGCCGGAATCAAGTTGTTTTTACTCCGGATAAAGCATACTTTTTGGAAAATGGAAGCCGGGTACTATTTGGAAATATATACAAGGCAGCTGCAGATTTGGCAATAAAGCTGGATAGTGAAGAGACTGGGAAAGTTTTATCACAATTGGAGGTGGAATATAATCAGACGTTTGAAACTGTTAATGACTATTTTGACTATCTTATAGAACTTGAGCAATATGGAATAAAAATAAGTTACAGACTGGAAGTACTGCAGAGTGTGAATGAGTCTCATAAGGAAACCGAGTCTGAGTCAGAGAGCGAAACAACAACAGTTACAGAACGCCAGGAAATAGAATCTAATACCGAAACGAATTCAGAAGTAAAATTAGAAGCTGATTCAAAAGCTGATTCAGAATCTCTCTCAGAAGCTGATCCAGAAAACAAAACGCAAACGAACACACAAGCCAATTCGAAACAAACAAAGAGTGAAAAGCAACTTATTCAATTTTCAGAGAACATAAGGGGTGAATTCCTGGATGGAGTACTTACGGTAACCGGGAAAGGAAATCTCCCTGATTTATCAATGTATACCCAAAACCCCATCGATGATATAAAGGCTGAAATTGAAACTATTATTATAGAAGAAGGAATAACTGCTATAGGTGATTTTACATTTCGTAATTGTTTAAATGCAGAGATACTGCGATTGCCGGATTCTTTAAAAGTTATTGGTAAATATGCTTTTGCTGACAATTACTGTCTTTCAAAAGTACGGTTTCCCGGCAATCTTGAAGTTATCAAAGAGGGAGCGTTTAGTAAGAATATTAACCTTCAGGCAGAGAGTTTTCCAGGTTCTATGCAGAAAATAGAAGGATATGCATTTTACAACTGTTTTAAGGTCAGAGAAAAGGATGCAGAAGGTAAAGGAATTAAGATAAATCAAGATGCATTTTTCCAGTATCCAAGCTATGTAAAGCTTGAAATTCAATCATATGGAAAAACAGATTCCAGAGGTAATCGCAACTATGTTGGAAGCCTGTATTACAATGCCCTGCAGATGTCTAAGGAATTACAGGATTCTGAAATTCAGGATATCCTGAAAAAGCGCAGTGATGAATCCGGAAAGAAATACAAAGATCTCAAAAGTTATTATGACGATTACATTAATAAGAATTATCCGGAAGCAAATATCAAATTTAATGTTTCTATTGTAGATAAAAACAATGGTTTAAAAAATGCTATTTCTCCTTTTGCAGCTACAACCAGAAGTGCATCAACACAGGCAGAACTGGAAACTGCAATTAGACAGTCCGGCAGTGGTGATATTATCAATCTTTCCAAAAATATGACATTAAAAAATGTTGTTATCACAAATAAAAATATTACGATTAGGGCAGCCGGCGGCAACCGGACAATCACGCCTGCCAATGGAAACAATGTTACTGCATTTATTATAAATGGTAACAGCAAAGTAACATTTGCAGCAACGGGAACCCATCTGGCATCCAACGGATCCGTGGCAGATAATAAACTATATATCGGTGCAAGTGCGTCAAAAGGGACTGGAAACTGTATCAATTCCAGTAATATCATAGTTCAGGGAACGGCTAGAACTACAATCAACAGTAACGTTCTTGTGCGCAACAGCCGCTATCATACCGTATATGGAGATCCAAATACAACTATAGTATTGAATGGTGGAAGCATTATGAATACGAAAGAGATCACAGCTGTAAACGGCGGTGGAAATACCTTTGGAATTGGATCTTACGGAACCGTTCTGATTAAAAATGGCAAAATTTATTGTGAAAGTTCAAATCGGAAAATGCAGTATGGACAGGGCGTCCACTCAAATGGTGGTACGATAGAAGTCACTGGAGGAAGTATTTATAACTGTATCGTTGGTATTGGGGTTAATCATGGAAATGGTGCAAACGGTGGTAATAAAGAGGATGCATATGCTAATTTTAGCGGCGGATATATCTATAATAATGATATTGGTATTCAAATAAATAACTCTATGGCAGACATTAGTTCAGTATATGTTGGATTAACATCATATGCAAATGCGGACACTTATAAAGTTTCCTCTAATGCGTCCTATGGAATATCCATATCCAACAAATCAGAAGTATGGATAGAATCCGCAGGTAGGATTTACCATACAGGGAATGAAGCCATACACAATGAAGGGACATTGGATATTACAAGCAATACAAATGGTAATAGAACTAAAATATGGGGGAATGCATCATATGGTATCCGCAATACACTTACAGGTTATGTATACCTTTATGGTGTCAATATTGATGGCGCTAAGACAGGTATTTTAAATGAGAATACCAAAAAAGATAGCTGTATGATGGAAAATTCACCTTTTTCAACGAAAGGCACGGTGATACAAAATTGTACGTTACGAGGTGTTATGAATAACGGTAATATGGCAATTGTTACAACGGACTATGGTCTGGGCAACCGGGTAGAGATTATTAATAATGGAGGGGGAGATAAAGGTGGTGGAATTTATAATAATACTGGCAGAACCTGCTTGTTAGATGCACAGAGTGGAGATACAGACTCTATCCGAATTAATTCTAATAAAGGAAATTATGGTGGCGGTATTTATAATGATGGTACAATAACGATGAAGGGGACTGCTTCTGTTTCGGGAAATACAGCGTCAGCAAGTGGCGGCGCTATATATAACAATAATAGATTAATTATGAATGGCGGAAGGATATTGAATAATATTGCTGCGACTTACGGCGGCGGTATAATGAATAAAAATACCCTGAATGTTACCGGGGGCGAGATCGGGGGAAACCGGGCAGCTGCTAACAGTGGCGGTGGAATATGTAATGATGGCGGTACCCAGGGAGTTGCTACAGTCTTAACCATATCAAATGGTAAAATATATGGTAATACTTCCAATAAAGGATCCGGAATTGAACAGCATGGTGCATATAATCCCAAAATGACTGTAAAAGGCGGGTGGATATATGGAAATGCTGGCGGCTATGGGATACATAATGACGCCGGAACAGTAGAAGTGAAAGATGGAGCAGGTATGGGATTCTCATCATGGACAAGCAGTACCTCCTTTACACCAAGTAATAATGGAGAGGGAAATATCTATAATAAGGGAAATCTCACCGTTCAGGGAAGTGCAAATGCATGGATTTGTCTAGCTAGTACAACTAATTTTAATATAAATAATGTAGGAATTTGTACGATTAATTCATCAGGAAATTTGCCGGTTATAACAGGGAAGTCCACTCATGCAATAGATAATTCAGGACAAATGTCAATAGAGAAAGTTCTGGTTTTAAATGCACAAGCCGGAATTTACAATAGTAAGAATATAAATATAAATGGTGGAGTAATTTACGGATGCACTGCTTATGGGGTATACAATACAGTTTCCGGAATCGTAAATATGGGGAACGCAGATATCCATGATAATAAAAACTACGGGACGGGGGCAGGGGTTTATAATCTAGGTACCTATACTATGACATCAGGATTTATTCGTAATAATACTTCATCAGGCGGCGGCGGTGTGCAAAACAATGGGATATTCAAATTGAATGGGGGAGAGATTAAAGATAATAGCTCAGGCAGATTAGGCGGAGGTGTCAGGAATGATGGGACATTTACCATGACTGGTGGAGGCATTAATGGAAATACCGCAGCCAACGGAGGCGGCGGTATCTTTAGCGGAAGAAATAATGAACTGACCATATCTGGAGGTACCATTAAAAATAATAAAGTTTCCGCTGGGAATGGCGGCGGAATCTATACCGATACCCATGATACGAAGACATTAAGTCTCACAAATACAACGATAACGGGTAATGCAGCTACAGGAGGTAATGGAGGTGGAATATATTACAATGCCAATGTTACATTAGAAAGTAATAATATTAACAGCAATACAGCAGTGACTGGTGGCGGCATTGTCTTCGGAGGACCTGTGAATACGATGAAATCAGGTTCTATATCTAATAATACAGCCCTTTCCTGGGGTGGAGGTATCCAGGTGTTGTCAGGTAATACACTGGTATTAAATGATGCATCTATTTATGGAAATACTGCTCCTGGTGATGGAGGGATAAACAATGATGGATCAATCCGAATGACTGGGGGAACGATCCATAGTAATAAATGTAAAGCCGGCAATACCGGTGGCGGTATCAGGCTTGGAAATGCTGCTGCATCCTTTACAATGACCGGAGGCAGAATCTATGGAAATAGCGGATATGGAATTGTTAATATGTTAGGTACTGTAAATTTGGAGAATGCTTCATCTTCCAGTAATGGATGGTCTTTAATCGGATTCGAAAAATTTGAAAATGCATCGGGTGGACTTACTCAGGCACAGGCAGAATCTAAACAAAATTCAATCGGCGCAATTTACAATGCAGACCGATTAAACATTAAAGGCAGGTCACGTATATACAGTGGTGCCACCTATGGAATTTATAACCGTGGTAAATTAAATATGTTTAGCGGTGCAAATTGTACATTATCTGGTAATTCTGATGTTGGAATTTATAATGGAAGCACTGGTACAATGACAATGGGTGAGGAAAATCAGATCTGGCTTGCAAAAACAGGGTTGAAAAACGAAGGAACTGCAACTTTGAACGGTGGCACTATCACAGAAAATACAAAAAGGGGATTAGAGAATGCAGGAACCTTTAATCTATATTCCGGAGGTATCTTACATAACGGCAAAGAAATTACATCTAAATTCTTTCCCAATGGAGTCACCGGATCTCATGAGATGGGTAATAGTATATATCAAAATGGTATTTTAAATGTAAAGGGAAATCCAAATGTGACACAGGATATATTTTTAACACCGAATCATTGCATTACAGTGGAGAATACGTGCGAAGCGGCTTTTATTACATCCATGAAGGAAGGGGATACTTTTAAAGGCAGAATATTGGCTAACTACAAATTCAATACAGAAAAGCAAACAGGAAAGTATTCTTTGGAGGCTGATACGAAAGAATTCGCAGACGCAAAGGGAATCGTGATTGATGATCAGACCGGTGTAGATAGGGACTATCCGTATCAGGTATTATTGGATGGTAAAAGAGTTCTGATTAATTATCTGCCGAATGGGGGAACAGGGAAGATGGCAGGGGATGTTGTGCCGTTAGAGGCTGATTATACATTGCGGGAGAATGAGTTTGTGTTTAATAGCCATTCATATGCGGGATGGGACCCAGAATCAAATAAACAATCATCTGATATTCGTTTTCTGCCAGGACAGATTGTGGTACCAGCCACAACTTTTCCAAATTATATAAAAATAACAAGCAAAAAACATCTTATAAATAAGAAATCTCAACATGTATCTGTATCAGCGTTAGTAAAGGCATACGGAAAACCTGTTTCAAGAGTTTTAAATGACGTTGACTATGATTACCAATTGGATTTAAATGCTATTTGGAATGAAGCTCCAATAATAGAGACTACAGTATTAGAATTTTATGAAGGTGAAGTTGTAAAAAAAGATCAGTTGATGGAGGAGATTTATTTATCAGAGAATGGTGCCACTGACAAGGAAGATGGAATAAAAATCAAAAGTATGGAATATTATCCACACCTTCTTGATGATAATGTAAAAATTGTAGGTATTGAATATTTTCCGATACAAAATGGTTACAAACCTAATCAAAGTAATATAATATTTGCTGAGAATATGCCAGACGAGTATTTCTTAGATACTTACGATAAAAAGGGAATGATACAGGATGAAGAAGTTAGGCATAAGCTGACATTCAAGGTCGAAGACAGTACAGGAAATAGCACAACAAGAGAAAGTGATATTAGAATATTATATAACAATTATCCAACTTTAAAAGTACCGGAGAATCTTTTTATGACAACAGAAGAGCTTAGAAGGAAACCATTAATGATGAATGATTTGCAAAATTATGCAAAAGCAAATGATATTGAAGATGATGCAGCAAAGAATCAGGGTTTGACTGATGCAGATGGAAATTATATTAATATTCAGGATAAAGTAAAGATTTTATACATACAAAATGAATCGAGCAATATCATACAGCCAGAGCTTATTCAAGATGTAGGAGAGTATTTTATTACTTACTCAGTGAAAGACCGTTTTGGTAAAGAAACGCAGAAAACTATGAAACTAACTGTTTTAGAGCCAGCACAGTTAACAGCAAGTAATGTTGAATACGTAAGGTTTATATCCCTACAACATTTGGATACACTGGATAAATATTCGAAATGGAATAAAGATGAAATCAAAGCCATTCTAAAAAATGAAACTTCTGTTGAAACGAACACTTATACTCATGAACAGATCCTAAAAATAAAAGAGCTGATGCAGGGATTGAAGAATAAGAACGATTTTGAATATGCTATAAAGGTTATAAAAGAACAGTATATGAATAAATAGTAATTGTGAAGAACATCCCGCTCGATGATAGGGCGGGATGTTTTTGTGTATATTGGGAAGAGTAAGTGTTATTTTATTAATACTTTTGATGTTTTGCTATAAGGACCAAAAATTTTTTTTCTACCTATTTTTTTGTAAGCGCGTATTTTAATATAATAAATTTTATTTGAGGATAAATGATTAATCGTTTTTGAAGTTCCGCTAAAATTAGTAGTTTTTTTGTTTTTAAATGTTCTGCTTAGTGAATAAGTGAATTGATATCCACTGGAAGAAAAAGCTTTTTTTATTCGTAAAGATAATGATTTTTTTTTGTAACAGCTTAAGCTGCGTATGGTAGGAGCTTTTGGTGCAATGTAGAAATTCAAATTTTTCGTTCCATAATAATTTCTTTTTCCCTTGATAATGATCGATGCTTTGCCTGGCTTTTTATTGTTTTTATAATTGATGCTATAATCTGCATTCATTTTGAGCAGTTTGTTGTTTAGTATAAGCTTAATTGATGGCTTTTGTGATCTTCCATTATAGGTTCTCTGCTTGATGGAGGATGTTATCGCTTTTGAGATATTCTTACGTAATAGTTTAGGAATAATAATCAGATCTGTTTTACCACAAATACTGCAGGTTCTGGTTTTATTACCTGTGCGAACATAAGTAGCCTGACGTTTTATTTTCCAATTACCATATTTGTGAGGGAGTCGTTGGATGTCCTCGTACTGTATTAGTTGTGTGCATATGTTACAGGTTAATAATTTTTTTCCATTTGACTGACAAGTTGGTTGTCGGTTTATAATCCATTTACCAGGACGATGCGATGATTTATTAATAATCTGCTGTTCACTGGTATGACATAAATGACATGTATGCATTTTTATTCCTTGTGATGTGCAGTTTGGTTCGGTTAATATGATCCAGTCATTAAACTGATGTTGTAATTTAGATAAAGTCCGTGTTTCTATATGGTTACACTTTAAGCAAGTATGGGATTGTGAACCTCCTTTCGTGCAAGTCGCGGCAATCGTATCTTGCCAAGGACCAAAGGAATGACTTAGGCTGTCACATATAATTTCTCCAGTATTAGTGTTTAAGTAGTAAATCTTATTATCATAAGTTAGTTCTGCTTCTTTATAAATAGAATGATCAGTTTTGATAAAATAAAGTTTATTATCAATAGATTCAATTCCAGAGTTAGTTAACATTTTTCCAGTGTCAGTGAAAAAATAATATGTCTTTCCATCAGCATCTTGGAATCCAGTTTTCATTATATGGTCTTCACCGAAATAGTATTTGTATTGATTAATCTGTTGCAAACCAACTACTAAATTTCCGCTTATATCATAGTAATATTTTTTATTATTACAAAGATACCAATTTTCAATACGAGATACGGCTTTCTCATAGTCAACGATAACGGGGGTCTCCGTATCTATTTGGGTTCCTCCATTTTCATTTATGTTAGTGGTTAAAAAGTCTTTAAGAAAACCATTTTTTATTTTATCAGTTTCCACATACAATTTGCTGCCACGGGCAAGACGATCAAATGCACTCTGTGATAATTTTATTGGAGATGAAAATTGTAATATAAACTCTATGGGGATTTGAGTTTCTTCAAAAGCATAAGAGTAAATATTATTTACAGTAGCTGGAATATTAATCATTTTTGTATGAGTTATTCCATTAAAAGCAAAACTGGAAATAGATTTCACTCCATATGGAATGCAGTATTCATCTAATGGATATGAAGCAGGGTATACTACTAACATATATTCATTTTCATTTTTAAAAAATAGAATTCCATTTTCATCATATAGTATAGGATTACCTTTTTCTACAAATATTTGTTTTAGGGTGAAGCAATTAAATGTAACATATTTTGGACTAAGATTGGTAAGAGTCTTGGGGTACATAATCGTTTCAATACTATGCATTTCGTAAAAGGCATAGTCCTTAATAGTAGTAACCTTAGTTAATGTAATGGTTTTTAAGAACGCATTATTATAAAAAGCATCTTCTTCTACACTGAGAACACTTTCCGGTGAAGTATAGGAGTCATTTTGATACATTGCCGGGTAAAGAATTAGTCTGGTACCATCTTTGGATAAAAGTGCGCCATCTTCTACTTTGTAATATTGGTTTCCTTCTGCTACGGTAATGAGTTCAAGTTTATGGAGTGTATGATCTTCATCAAAATGCACCAATGAAGCCGGAAGATCAATCCTTCTGGCGGCAGCTTTTGACAATGCCCCATTATGAATATAAGTAACACCTTCTGGAATGGAAATAGTACCGGAAATGCCTGTTAATTTACTACTTTTACCAATTTCAGTAACTGAATATTCCACGTTTTTATAACTTGCAGTCCAAGGTTTGGAAGTATCCCCATAGATAAAGTTACCGTTGGGATCACTCTGGGCTTTATCTATTAGCATAGCAGTTGGTTTCTCACCGACGGTTAAAATCTGATATATGCCAAAAGTGGTACTGAAAGTATCTCCAACCTGCGCTGGCTGCTCGGATTGTGAGAATATAATATCAGAGGAGGCTTGAATATTATTTTCTGATTCCCCTGATGTTTTAACATGATCAGATCTGCTATCACTGCTATTCGGCTCGGTTAAGGATTCTGTAATTTCGGCTTCGTCAGTTGCAATTAATTCATTTTCAACGGTAATTTCAGAAACAGAAGATGCTTTTTCTGTTTCTGATAGATGCTTGTTTATTTGTTTTTGAAATTCAACAGGTACATCAAATTCATCAGTGTCAATTTCAACAGGAATTTCTGATTCAATAGGATTCTCCACTTGGGACGCTTCTGATTCCACATGATCAGAAGCAGCAAATGCAATATTGGATATCCCCAATGAGATTGTTATAGTTATTGTTAAGATCTTTGTAAATAACTTGACTTTCATAATTTTACTCCCTTCATACAGAAACCATGAACGGTTTCCGAAATCTATATTATGGACAACAATTTAAAATGCTTTACGGCATAGAAAATCTTCAGTATATGCTATATATTATCTTATTGTGGGATTTTAATATTAATAAGAATTCCTTTATAAATCTAAAGAATAAAAAGGAATAGATCAAAAGACAAATATGATTAAGTTAGCTGTGTAAGCTTTTTCTTATGTAAGACGAATACACGTGGTTCATTCTAAATAAAATTGTGGATATTAATTATTAATATGATATTACCAACTTTGCAATGTGTGAGCGGGAGTGCAATGGGATAAATAACATATTTATATTGTTTTTATTATACATGAAAAGACATAAGGTAATCAATCATTTTCTATCAAAAATTTCAGCTGATTTTCCGGAAGTATTTTTACCTGCTTAGCTTTCTTAGGATTATGCATTTTAATAATTATATTATTTTCTATAGCTGCAATATAGCATAGTGATCTCTGAAAGGTTCTTCTGCCATACGTTAATCCAAAGTCCCGGTATCTTGTGCTTTTGTTCTTGTATCTTTGAAGGGAAGCTATTATACTGGAATTAACAAAAATGGAAGGCAGGAATACAAAATGCTTAAGGTAGCTGTTTGCGATGATGAGAAATTAATCGTTCAGCAGATTAGAGATTATATAAAGAATTTCCGGATGTTATGTCTGGTGGATGCCTATGAGAGCGGGGAAGAATTGCTTAGGGGGCATAAGGTATATGATGTTATTTTCCTTGACATCGATATGAAAGGGATCAATGGAATTAAAACCGCGCAGAAGATAAGAAGCTACGATAAAAAGGTGAAAATTATCTATGTAACAGGATATGATGATTACCGGAATTATGCTTTCTCAGTACATGCTTTTGCGTATCTGATTAAACCGGTAAGCCGGGAAAATATTCACAGGCAGTTGGAAGAGGTTGTGGCATATACGGCGGAGGAGGAGCCGGAGCAGATGCTGCGGTTTGAGACGGAAGATGGGGTACATGAGATAAATGTGAAGGATATTTATTATTTTGAGTATGCTGACCGGAAAATACTGATCAGGACGAAAGCAGGAGTTTTACGGATGCATGGCAGTATAACGTCAATGGCAGTAAAGATGGAATCGTATGGTTTTTATATGCCTCATAAAAGTTTTTCTGTTAATTTGTTTTATGTCAAGACGATTAAAGGCTACGATATTCATATGATGGATGGAAGTATGATTCCCCTTTCACAGAAGAAGTCCGTGGAGTTTAGGGAAAAGTTGAGCCATTATATGGCTAACCGTATTTGATGGAGGGCAGTATAAAAAATGGCTACTTTAAATGTGGTATTGGGAATTATGGAATTGAGCGTGATGATTTATTGTGCATATTATTTTATGAGCCATATTGAACGGAATATTTACAGGGCAAAATGGTGGTATATAGCAGCATACTTTGTTTATGGTATGATTATTATTTTAGGTGTGATATTTAGAAGTACTAGTTTAAGCATGGTCTCGGGAATTTTGTATCTGGCGGTGATGGGGCACTTTTTATTTAACAGTAATATGCTATATATTGTCTATTATGCTATGTTTACACTGATAGGGGTTTTGGGACAGTCGGCTATTTTGAATCTGTCTGCACTGTTTATTCCTTCCATGGATATAAACAGCGCTCTTTTAATGGCGAATATTGCGTTGATGCTAAAAATAGTGCTGTATCTTTTACTGACAAAATTCATGGTGTTTTTTGTGAACAGGAAGAAGATAAATAAAATTAATAAATGGCAACTGATCAGTATGTATATGGTGCCGGTATGGAGTGTCATATTTCTGCTCTCATTGGTTCAGGTAGGAGCAGTTTATATCCAGTTGTATGGGATTACTGTCATTGCGGTTAACATCGTGCTGCTTTTGATTCTGGATGTTTATTTTATTTATCTGGGCGGATATATTTCCAAATCTAATGAATTGGAAAAAGAGCTGCAATTGTATCATCAGCAGAATGAACTGCAATACAAATACTATGGGGATCTGGAGAAGAAATATCAGGATTCCCGGAAGGTACTGCATGATATGAAGAACCATCTCATAGCTGTGGAGCAGCTGTACCATATGCAGGAGTCAGATGCAGGGAATACTTATGTGAAGGATATGCATCATATGTTAAATGTCCTGGGAGAGCGGTTTTATACCAATCATAAAATGTTAAATATTATTTTGAATGACAAATTGAGTAATGCAGAACGGGATGGAATTGATACAGCGGTTGAAATAGGTGAGGTCAGTCTGGAATTTATGAAGGATATTGATGTGACAACCGTGTTTGCTAATCTGCTGGATAATGCAATTGAAGCAGCCAAAAGAGTGGGTGAACACCCGTATATACGAATTAAGATGAATTATTTTAATGAATTTGTTGTTATTAGTATTCGCAATTCACTTCTGGCTGAGGGAGCATTGATTTCAGCCCAAAGCGGTGAGACGCATAGAAGCCGCCATATTCCTAAAGGGAGCCACCATAACCGTAAAGGGAGCCGCCACATGGGATATGGGCTGCAAAATGTAAAGAAAACCCTGGAAAAATATAACGGAACAGTGCAGACAGGAAGCTCCGACTGCGAATTTCAGGTAAATATAACATTGCCAAAACCGGAAAGGAGATAAGACACTAAATCTGCTGGAAATGGATAGGGAATGGAGAGGGAGAAGGGCGGCAAATCTTGAATGGTTTGCAGGATTCTTCACAATTTCATAAAAGGGCGGATGCCGGGTAATCACTTTTGTGGTGCCCGGCTTTTGTTTTGTTGAATTCTTCCGTTAAGTGCTGGGAATTACCCTGATAAATAGTGGATTTACCAAACTGCCACACAGAAAAAAGGCGGACTTTTTATTTTTTGGATATTTTGCTTGACAAATGACAAAAACTTTTGTAAAATATGTTTAAAATAACTTTTGGAAAATATATTTACAAAAGATATTTCAAAACTAAACGGATAATGATGCGTCATAATAAGACGCGTCTAAAGCGGAAATGATGCCAGCAAAATGATATGAACAGATAGGAGGAATTATGGAGCAAATGGAGCAAATGGAGAAAAGGATGAAGGCAGCTTATATGGACGGAACATTTCAGATCATATACCGTGACATTGAGAAACCAGAGCCGGAAGAAAATGAAGTTTTGGTCAGAATTGAATATGTAGGAATCTGTGGATCAGATGTTCATTTTTACGAAAATGGAAGAATTGGAGATTTTGTTGTTGACGGACCATTTATCCTGGGACATGAAGCGGCAGGCATAGTAGTGGAAACAGGAAGTAAAGTTACTGATTTGAAAAAAGGAGACAGGGTGGCACTGGAGCCAGGTATTACCTGCGGAAAATGTGAATTTTGTAAGACAGGAAGATATAATCTGTGCCCGGACGTAAAGTTCTTTGCAACCCCGCCTTATCATGGGGTACTGACAGAATATGTGGCACATCCTTCTGATATGTGCTTCAAGCTGCCGGAGAAGGTGTCCACAAAAGAAGGAGCATTGGTAGAACCTCTGGCTGTAGGGCTTCATGCCGCAGCACAGGGAGAGGTTGAGCTTGGGGACAGCGTGGTGATACTTGGGGGCGGATGCATCGGACTGGTGACATTACTTGCATGTAAAGCCAGAGGTGCAGCAAATGTAATTGTTGTGGATATGCTTCAGAAACGTTTGGAATATGCAAAGAAACTGGGTGCAAACCATACGGTTAATGCGAAAGAGATGAACGTAGAAAAGGAATTGGAACGGCTTTTAGACGGAAAAGGGGCAGATGTTGTTATAGAAACGGCAGGTGCGGTAAAGACCATACAGCAGACACCGGAAATGGCAAAAAGAGGCGGTACGATTGTACTGGTAGGAATGGCGCCCCAGGATGTCATAGCATATGATTTTGCAAAAATAATGGCGAAAGAACTGAATATTAAGTCCGTATACCGCTATCGAAATCTGTATCCGGTAGCAATCGCGGCAATTGCAGACGGGAAAATTGATGTTGGACAGATTGCAACGCATGAATTTGATTTTAATAATGTTAAATTGGCATTTGACACTGTGATTGATAATGCACAGGATGTTGTAAAAGGGGTAATTAAGGTTTCCTGACCTGTTTTAAAAGCCGGATCGCTGGATATTACAAATGATAAATATCAGCAGCAGAGCTATCCAGAGAGGTGCAGGAGGCGGCAGTAGAAACAGGCAGCAAATAGAAGTGTGTAAACCAGAATGGGAGGAAAACCAATGAAAGCAGTAGTGTACAGTGAACCAAGAAAATTTTCAGTCACAGAAATTCCAAAACCGGAGGTAAAAGAAAACCAGGTACTGATTAAAGTAAAATCCTGCGGGATATGCAGAACAGATGCCCATATTCATGAAGGGGAATTTATAGCCAGATTTCCACTGACACCGGGACATGAATTTGCAGGTGAGATTGTGGAAACGGGATGTGCCGTGAAGGGATTTACAGTGGGGGACAGGGTGACGGGAGATAATACCGTATTATGCGGAGAATGCTATTATTGCAGAAGAAATATGCCGTTATTCTGTGAAAATTTTTACTCACTGGGATGCAATGGACCCGGTGGTTTTGCAGAGTATGTGGTGGTAAATTATGATAAGGTTTTTCCAATCAGTGACAAACTTAGCTTTGATGAAGCCTGTTTCGCTGAACCACTCGCCTGCGCCATCCATGGCATGGATGTGATTGATGTCCAGTGCGGTGATGATGTCCTGATTTTTGGAGCTGGCCCCACCGGAATATTATTAACCCAATTGATACACCAGGGAGGAGCTGCAAATGTGGTAGTCTGTGCATCCTCAAAGGCAAAGCTGGATCTGATTGAGAAAAATGGTTATGCCAAAACAGTTTTGATGGACAGGAATGACTATAGTGTTCACACAGAGCAGCTGAATCAGATGTTTCCGAAAGGATTTGATGTGGTAATCGATGCAACAGGGGTACCGGCAGTACTTGAACAATGCCTGAATTTTCCTAAGGCAAAAGGGAAAATCGTGGTTTATGGAGTTGCCGGAAATGAGGATACAATCCGAATAAAGCCTTATCAGATATTTGAAAAAGAATTAAAATTAATAGGATCTTTTGCCCAGACACATTGTTTTGACCGGGCTGTTAAATTTATGGAAGAGGGCATTGTTAAAGTGGATGACCTGGCAAGCCATCATTATTCCCTGGATGATTTCGATAAAGCAATGGATCAGATGTTAAATGGCAGAGGACAGATGAAAATTATTATTCATCCAAATGAATAGAGCGATTTTGACGGCTTGTGGCTACCAGCAGGAGAAATCAGGCTGAATTATGCAAAAAGAGGAGGGATTACTTCTTCATGGCAAATGAAATTATTCTGGAAATGAAGAATATTACAAAAGAGTTTCCCGGGGTGAAAGCACTTGATAATGTAAAGCTGACACTGAAAAAAGGTGAGGTACATGCACTGATGGGGGAAAATGGTGCAGGAAAATCTACCTTAATGAAAATTTTGTGCGGTGCTTATACTAATGATAAAGGAAACATCTCTGTAAAAGGAAAAGAGGTGAGCTTCCATTCCACAAAAGATGCAATTGATCATGGAATTACGATGATCTATCAGGAACTGAACCTGGTTCCTGAAATGACAATTGCAGAAAACATCTTTCTTGGAAGGGAAAGCAGCAGGGCAAAATGCCTGATAAATAAATCCGAGATGAATCGGAAAGCAAAGGAACTGCTGGATGAGCTTGGAATGTCCGTGTCACCCAAGATGATTTTAGGAGAATTGACCGTTGCCGGACAGCAGATGATTGAAATTGCAAAAGCAGTTTCCTATCACTCCGATGTTATGATCATGGATGAACCAACCTCTGCAATTTCGGAAAAAGAGGTAGAACAGCTATTTCGCATTATCCGATCACTAACGGAAAAAGGCGTAGCTATCGTATATATATCACATAAAATGGACGAAATATTTCAGATTGCCGATACCATAACCATTTTAAGGGATGGACAATGGGTTTTATCAAAGCCGGCTTCAGAGTTAGATGACGGACTGTTGATTCAGGGAATGGTTGGACGCGAGCTTGGTGACTATTATCCGAAAAAGGCTGCGAAAATTGGGGAAACAGTATTTAAAGTAGAGGGGCTGGATGATGGAAGACTAATCCGGGATATTTCCTTTGATGTAAAAGCAGGTGAAGTTTTAGGATTTGCGGGTTTAATGGGGGCAGGCAGAACAGAAACAGCAGAGATGGTATTCGGACTCCGAAAGAAAAAACAGGGGACGCTATACCTGGAAGGAAAAAAGATCAAGGTCGTTAATCCCAATCAGGCGGTAAAAGAAGGAATTGCATATGTGCCGGAAGACCGGAAGCTCAGAGGTCTGAATTTAATTGGCAGTGTAAAGGACAATATTGTAATATCCGATCTGAAGAGACTGAATAAGAAATTATTTTTGAACACCAGAAAGCTGAATAAAGTAGCGGATGAACAGATTAAGCTGCTGTCAATCAAGACACCTGACAGGGAGGCACTTGCCCTGAACCTGTCAGGAGGAAACCAGCAGAAGATTGTTTTTGTAAAATGGCTGCTGACGAATCCGAAAGTGCTGATATTGGATGAACCAACGAGAGGGATTGATATTGGAGCAAAAACGGAAATTTATGAACTGATCAACCAACTGGCGGCAAAAGGAATTGCAGTTATCATGATTTCATCAGAGATGCCGGAAGTGCTTGGAATCAGTGACCGGATACTGGTATTTAGTGAGGGGCGGATTACCGGAGAGCTAAAGAGAGAGGAATTCAGTCAGGAATTGGTTATGCAGTATGCAACGCCACACAAGGAGGGACAGGAATGACAGAGAAAACCGCAAATCAAATGACAAAACGGTTAAATGGCAAAGATCTATTTAATAAATATGGTATTCTGATGGTGTTTTTAATTCTATTTGTGCTATTAACACTAATTACCAATACCTTTTTTACATCCAGAAACCTGATCAATGTATTAAAGCAGGTGTCAATTAACGGTATTATTTCTGTGGGAATGATGTGCGTACTGTTGACAGGAGGCATTGATTTGTCCGTTGGATCAATCGTGGCACTATCGGGTATTGTAGCCACGACCTTTGCCCATCCGGGAGAATATCCCGTGATTGTACCCATTATCCTTGGGGTTCTGGCAGGAGCAGCCTGTGGTGTAGTAAACGGTACACTGGTAGCATTTTTAAACCTTCCGGCATTTATTGCCACCCTTGGAATGCTGTCTGTCGCATCGGGAGTTGCGTTGGTTTTAAGCAAAGGACGTCCGATCAGTAATCTGAGTGAACAGTTCCGTTACATTGGAGGGGGAACAATACTGGGGCTCCCTATATTGATCTACATATTAGCTGCAGTATTTCTGATTGGGTATCTGATATTATCCTGGACAAAATTTGGGCGGTATTTATATGCTATCGGTGGAAATGAAGATGCTGCGAAAGCATCTGGATTAAGTGTAGCAAGAATTAAACTATTTGTATATATGATTTCCGGAATCTGTGCAGGGCTGGCCGGAACTGTTCTGGCATCCCGTATCAATGCAGGCCAGCCAAATTCAGGAGAAGGCTATGAACTGGATGCCATAGCGGCAGTCGTAATCGGAGGCACCAGTTTAAACGGAGGAATAGGAAAAGTGTCAGGGACAATCCTTGGAGTATTGATTGTGGGGGTTATCAATAACGGTATGGACCTACTGAACATTTCTTCCTATTATCAAAAGATTGTCAAGGGGTCTATTATTGTACTGGCTGTACTATTAGACCGCATAACAAAAAATAAAAACAAATAAAAAGGAGATCAAGGTATGAAGAAAAGAGTGGCAGCATTAACGATGGTTTGTGTACTCGCAACAATTTCACTTGCAGCCTGTGGGACGGCGGATTCAAAAGGGACAACAGAGGGCGGCTCATCGGCTAAGACAGAGGCAGGTACAACAGAAGCAGCAAAGCCGGAAACAGCAAAATCAGAAGCGGAAGCGGATGCAGCGGATGCGGTGGATGAAGCCATTACGGAAGCAGCAGGTAAGGCTTCCGGTGAAAAATATAAGATTGTATTTTCTTCCTATAGCCAGACCGCACAATTCCAGGTACTGCTTGCGGAAGCCATGCAGGATTATGTCAGTGAAAAATATGCGGACACTGTGGATTTCAGTGTTTTAGACGGAAATATGGATTCTGCAACCCAGGTGGGCCAGATCGATAACCTGATTGCACAGAATGTGGATGGAATTTTAATCTGTCCGATGGACGGGGATGCACTGGTCCCGGCAGTAGAAGCTGCAAATGAGGCAAAGGTTCCGTTGATTACAGTAAATGCCCAGGTAAATTCCGATGAGGTCCTGGCGCATGTGGGTTCCGATGATATCGTTGCAGGAGAACTGGAAATGCAGTATGTAGCAGATCAGCTGAATGGTAAAGGAAATATTGTGATTTTACACGGACCAAATGGTATCTCCGCAGAAGTACTGAGAAGAGAAGGCTATGAAAATATATTAAAAAAATACCCGGATATTAAAGTTTTAAGCGAACCAACCTGCAACTGGTCCAGAGAAGAGGCTCTGTCCACAACAGAGAACCTCTTACAGGGAGCCGATGAGATTCAGGCAATCGTAGCACAAAATGATGAAATGGCGATGGGAGCACTGCAGGCAGTCCTGGATAACGATATGGGCGATAAAATCATTGTAACAGGAATTGATGCCATTGACGATGCAAAAGCGGCAATTGAAGCAGGAACGCTGTCAGCGACCGTATTCCAGGATGCAAAGGGACAGGCAGAAGCCGGCATTGATGAGATACTGGATATTGTGAAGGGCGGAGAACCCAAAGATGTATCAATCCCGTATGTTCTGGTAACCAAAGATAATATAGCCGATTATAAATAGAATAAAGAAGAGGGGTTTGTATGAAAAGAGGCGGGGTAATCAATAAAAAACTCAGTGAACAAATAGCAGGATTGGGGCATACGGATTATTTTATGATATGCGACGCAGGCTTTCCCATTCCGGAAGGCGTGGAGAGAGTGGACCTTGCGCTTGCATTTCAGATTCCAACGCTTAAGCAGTGTTTAAAAACCGTGTTGGATGAGGTTGTTGTTGAAAAGGTTTGCATAGCCGAAGAGATGGAGATATATAATCAAGACGGCTATGGGTTTGTTAAAAATGTGTTTGTGAACCAACCGGTGGAATCTATGCCCCAAAACTTACTTGCCAGGATGGCAAAAAAATGCAGGTTTATTTTAAGAAGCGGTGAACTGGCTCCTTATTCCAATGTAATAATGCAGGCAGCATCAGGCGTTGAAGAATATAAAAAAGCATTTATTATTGATATGGATCAGATAACTTAGAGCTATGAAAATGAAAAAGCGGAACATGCTCTGTGTTCCGCTTTTGATAGTTCTAGGCTCTGGCAGTTCAAAAAATTTGAATACGCAATATAATTGTGAATTCTCCAAACTGCTATGCGGACGCTATATACGACTGTTTTTATGGAAGAAAAATTTATACAGAAAAGATGTGACTTTACGAATATGGAAGAATTTGGTATAATGGAACAAATAATTTTAGAAACCCCGGTGGCTAGAAAGGGGAAAATAGGGATAGTGAGTATGAAGAGTACCAGCATGGAATTAAAAAAGATCAACCGTAACAATATCTATCGGCTGATTCTGAATGACAAGAAGATATCAAAGCAGGATGTTGCCTATAAACTGCGTCTAAGCCTTCCAACCGTAAGTCAGAACCTGTCAGAATTAATGGAGATGGATTTAATTGAGGAAACAGGAACCTTTGAATCGACAGGAGGCAGAAAAGCAAAGTGCCTCTCCTGTAATGGGCGTGCGAAGGTGGGAATTGGACTTGATATAACCAAAAACCATATCTCCCTGGCAATTGTGGATCTGACAGGAAATATGGTGGACTGTATCCGGGTCAGACGTACTTTTGAGGCGGACAAGGCATATTATGAAGAGATACGGTCGCTTTTAGAGCAGATCGTTGAGAAAAACCAGATTGACCCCAAAACGGTGCTGGGAGTTGCAGTGACACTGCCGGCGATAATCGGTGGGGATCGAAAGAGTATCCCACAGGTGTATTTATTCTCTCTTCCTCCTGATTTTTATGAGGAATTAAAAGAGTATATCCCATACCCTTATACTTTTTATAATGATTCAAACGGAGGCGGATTCGCTGAAATGTGGTATCGGGAAAAAGGAAAGAATATTCTGTATCTGTTTCTGGGGCCTACCGTGGGAGGTGCCATTTTGCTGGATGACAAGATTTATTATGGAGATAACCAGAGGAGCGGGGAATTCGGACACACAACTCTGGTGCCGGGCGGTAAGAAATGTTACTGCGGAAAAGAAGGATGTGCGGATGCATATCTGGCTTCCTCCATCTTATCGGATCAAACCGATGGGAGTCTGGAAAGATTTTTTAAGCTTCTGGATGCAGGCGACGACCAATGCAGGAAAATATGGGAAGAGTATGTGTATTATCTTTCTGTACATATTAATAATCTGAGAACATTTTTTGACTGCAAGGTAGTATTGGGCGGTTATGTCGGCGGATATATCAAGAAGTATATTAAGGATATCCAGATCCAGGTAGCCGGGCGGAATACCTTTGAAAATGATGGCAGCTATGTGGAGGCCAGTAATTTTTCCTGGTGGTCATCTGCGGTAGGCGGAGCGCTGTTATATGTTTCTGAATTTATAAAAGAAGTTTAATATAATACTGTTAATCAAATTGAATAGAGTTGGAATAAAGACCAGGGGAGGCAGCATGGCAGGCAGAGTCAAAAATGCAAAAATGCTTTTTTTAACAGGTTTCATTCTGCTGCTTGTACTAAGCACAGGGTGTATGAATAAAAGCACAAAGCTGGCAGAGGGATTTGATGCGGAGGAATTAAAGAAGGCTTCCGAGCAGGTAGTGGATCAGGTTAATAAGAATGACTATGACAGTTTTATTAATGATGCAGGAGATGAAGTAGCAGAGAGTATTTCACAGGAGAAGTTTGAAAATGAGGTTGTGGCATATGCGAACAGCAAGGGAGCCTTTCAATCTTACGGAAAGCAGGCCGTTATCGGGAAGAAGTATGAGAAAACAGGAGAAGACTGCGGTGTAGTGGTAATGGCAGCGGAATATGAAAATGGAACAATACAGTATACCATAAGCTTTACAAAAGAAATGAAATTGAATGGGCTGTGGTTAAAATAATAGGGTAAATCAGGAGCATGAGAATAAAATGTTCCTGATTTCTTTTTTTGTACGGATAAATTCCGGGGAGTCCAGGCAGGAGGAAGAAGGTGAATCTATGGTAAAAGCCGGTACTTTTATTTCTTTTAAAATACCCCGTGGACATTTTCCAAATATATAAATGCGGTCAGCGAGAATCATAGCTTCTTCAATGTCATGGGTTACAAAAATAATGGTTTGTTTTAACTTTTCCCAAATGGAAAGCACCAGCTGCTGCATTTGAAAACGCAGCATGGGATCCAGGGCTGAAAAAGGTTCATCCATTAAAAGAAGCTGGGGATGCAGGATTAAAGTGCGTGCAAGGGCAGTCCGCTGCTGCATACCGCCGGATAATTCGTTTGGATAATAATTTTCAAATCCGTTTAAATGAACCAGACCGATGTATTCACGGATAGTCTCTTCCTGATCTTTTTTGGAAATGTGCCTGCGGTTTAGGCCATAAGCGATGTTTTCCCGGACATTCAGCCATGGAAAAAGAACTGGTGCCTGGAATACGACCCCGCGGTTAGAAGCAGGACCGGTGATTGCCTGATTTTCCAAAAGCATTTTTCCGGTGTCCGGGATCTCAAATCCTGCAATCATATTCAGAAGTGTGGTTTTTCCACAGCCGCTTGGTCCCAGAAGCGCTACAATTTCATTGGGATTTACGGATATGTTCAGGTCCTGAAATACACAGATAGAATCCTGAAAAGAGGAGCGGTAGCTTTTTGATACGTTTTGAACGGTTAAAAGATTATGGACCATGAGAAACTCCTTTTTATATACAATTTAATGCAGCTTAAATTTATTTAGCATTACACTTTTTGACAGGATAAAACAGATTGCAGATTTTTACCAGCAGAAAATCTGATACTTTGCCGGTTACTGCGATAACCGCCATGCAGGCAAGTACGATATCCACATGTCCAAGCATACGGGCATCTGTCATGATAGCGCCAATACCTTTTGTAACACCGGTGACTTCACCCAAAACCAGGTAAGCCCAGGAGATTCCAAGACCCAGGCGAAGACCTACCAGAACGGAAGGGAATGCACTGGGCAGGGTCACCGTCCAAAAAAGGGAAAAAGAACCTGCACCCATCATTTGACCTGCACGCAGATAGGAATCAGGAACTTCTTTTGCACCTTGGGCTGTGTTCATATAGATTGGGAAAAAAGTAGCAAGGGATATGAGAAAATGCGTACTTTTTTCGCCAACGCTGAACCAGACAATTGCTATGGGCAGCCATCCGATACCCGGAACTGTTCTCAGAGCATGGACAAACGGATCAAATACTTTCTGCAGCAGGCGGACTCTTCCGGTGAGAAAGCCCAGGATTACGCCAAGCAGTGCGGCGGTCAGAAACCCTTTTAAGACGCGGAAGCAGCTAATCCACAAATTATCAAAGAGTTTACCGGAGTAGGGAGTGACTTTTGAATTACCCAAAATAAAATCAATAATTACGTTCCAGAGTTTCTGGGGAGAGGGGAGTACATATTCTGGAACAGCCCCTCTGCTGGTAGCCAGGTACCAGAGCAGAAGGAGAATTCCGGGAATTAATAATCCCCACAGACCAGAGGTTAATGTTGTCAGAGTATTTCTTGCATGTTTTTTGTCCATAGTGCCTCATTCTTGTCATTGATTTTTCTTTGCATTTTCCAGGAAGGTAAGATCGAATAAGGAATCAATGTCAGGCATCTTTGTAATGATACCGAGATCCAGCATTTTCTGCGCCAGATTTTTGGTGTTTTGGATAAAGGCATCATCGATATCCCAACACAGCTCGATATTGTCGGCTGCAATCTTCAGAAGATCCTTTTCTGTTCCGAATTCTTCCGCCTTATCCAGCCAGGCGTCCTGATTTTCATTTAGATACTGAGTTGCCTTGATGTGGGCATCAACCATTTTCTGAACTTCCTCAGGCTTATTTTTAATCGTGTCTTCCGTTACGATCATAGCCGCATTAATGGTTCCGATGCTGTCATCAAAATATGGATAGCTTAAGATTTTCCCATAACCATTTTTAACTGCTTCAGAAGGGTAAGGCTCGCCGCTGCAGAATGCATCAATGGTACCGTCAGCAAGTGCCTGGCCCATATCAAAGAAGTCAATCCGAACCAATTCCACATCTTTTTCCGGATCGATGCCATTGCGTTCCAAAACATCTAATAATAAAGCATGATGCATGGTGCCGGGAACATATGCAATGGTCTTGCCCTTTAGATCAGCCTCGGTTTCGATTCCTGAATTTACCCCGGCTACCAGAGCAGAACACTTGTTGCACAGACTGGTTACAATGCGGACCGGTTCATTATTGGACGCAGCGGTAATGGCTGTTACCAGGGTAGTTCCGGTCATATCCAGACCGCCGGATAAAAGGGCAGTTTTCTGGTCTCCGGGATTTGTAAATGGGAGAACTTCTATACCGGAGCTTTTATCGATAAACTGGTCATAAAAGAAGGGCTGGATTGTCTGGGCGGTTTTCCAGGTACCGACTTTTAATTGCGCGGCATCTGGTGCAGCCGTATCTGCGGGGGCAGCATTTTCTTTTGCGGATGAACTTTCGGATGCTGAAGGGAATTCTTCTTTTGCATCATCCGTGGATTTTGTAAATTTTTGACAGCCGGCAGCAAATAGCATACTAAAAGTAAGTAGCAGGATCAGAAATAAAAATGTAAGTTTTCCTTTAATGGTGTGCTTTTTCATGATATGTATCCTTTCATATAAATTATATATTCAGACCTGAAAATTAATCGTTTCCTTCCTGATAAACGGTGTACCCACTATTTTGAAACCATTGTTTTGCTGTGTTTACATCGAACTGTTTCCACTTTTCATTTGGAAAACAGCAGGCATCTCTGGGAATGGCGCCTGTTTCTATTACAACTACATTGGCACCAAACTGAATTGCCAGCTCACTTGCCGGATGTACGCAGATTCCCGGAACTTTATAGCCGCATGCCAGCCTGGTAACTGCGATAATCTGGGCAAGTCTTTTATCACTGATCTGAGGGAATTCTCCGAGAGGAGTACCCTTGACCGGAACTCTTGCCATTGCGCCAGATACAATAGCGCCGTAATCGATAGTCATTTGGCAGATGTCTGCAATTTCTTCATTTGTATGTTCAATACCCACCGGTTCTACCAGGAAAACCAGCTTCAGGGGAGAATTTTTGCATGCATTAAGAGTTGCAGTACGCTCCTCTTTTTTAAATCGGGTATCTTTGCCTTCGCCTAAACGTAAAGAGTGATAAATGAAATCCACACCGCGTCTGGAAAGCTCGTGAGCTTTCGTAGTATCAAATTCACCGACGTTTAAACCGATTTCGTAGGTGCCCGGTACTTCTTGGCGAATCGTCTGAATGAGTGCTTCCAAAACATCCAGGCTGTAAAACTCCGTTGTTCTTAGTACAATCCAGCGTACTGTATTTTCAACATAGTATCTCACATTATCGATAATCTCTGACTCGGAAAAATCCCGTTCCACTTCAACCAATCCCCATTTTTTTCCAAGAGAGCAAAAATCGCAGTTCATCGGGCAGGCTTTAAAATCAACTCCCATAGCGCCCCAAAGGTAAGCACGTTTTTCCGTAATTGTTTGAGCAGCCTCAAAAGCTGCATTTCCAAGTGCCTCAAATGCCGGAGAGTCCAGGGGAATGGACAGAAGGTCAATCATGAGCTGCCGGTCAAGGGATTTCTGATTTAAAGCTGCATTTTTTGCATACTCGATTTTTTCTAATATATTCATTGTATTCTCCTTCAATAAGCTTTATAATAAAAGTCTAGCATATTTTGTGGAATTTTGGTGGTTAACAATATAGCTTTTTGGTAAAAATTTTAGAAAGTATAAATTTTTTACTGTTTTGTGGAGTGATTCAAAAAGGATCTTGTTTTAGATCAGTGAAGCTAAAAGGAAACTGCCCATTTCAGAAACAAAAATTCGAAAAATTGTGGAAAAATGTGTGAAAAAGTTATTGACACACACGGTGATGTGTAATATAATATCTCAATGTGACGTAGTACGTAGACGTTAAAAACCAAAGCCCCGGTGAGACGTTTTACTATAGAAACAGTTAATTATCCAAGGAGGTAAACCAATGAAGAGTTTTATGGCGAGTCCAGCAACAATTGAAAGAAAATGGTACGTAGTTGACGCTACAGGATATACATTAGGTCGTTTAGCATCAGAAGTAGCTAAAATATTAAGAGGAAAGAACAAACCGATCTTTACTCCTCACATCGATACAGGTGATTACGTAATCATCACAAATGCAGAAAAAATCCAGGTAACAGGTAAGAAATTAGATCAGAAGATTTATTATCATCATTCAGACTACGTTGGTGGAATGAAAGAGACTACCTTAAGAGAAATGTTAAACAAGAAGCCGGAAAGAGTTATCGAGCTTGCAGTTAAAGGCATGCTTCCAAAAGGACCTTTAGGAAGATCCATGATGACAAAACTTCACGTGTACACTGGTGCAGAGCATAATCATGCAGCTCAGAAACCAGAAGTATTAACATTTTAAGAAGGAGGTAAAAAACATTGGCTAATGCAAAATTCTACGGAACAGGAAGAAGAAAAAAATCAATCGCAAGAGTATATTTAGTACCTGGAACAGGTAAAGTTACTATTAATAAAAGAGACATCGACAACTATTTAGGTCTTGAGACATTAAAAGTTATCGTACGTCAGCCGTTAGTAGCTACAGAGACCAACGATAAATATGACGTTTTAGTAAACGTACATGGTGGTGGAACAACAGGACAGGCTGGTGCCATCAGACACGGTATCTCCAGAGCATTACTTCAGGTAGACAGCGATTTCAGACCAGTTCTGAAAAAAGCAGGATTCTTAACAAGAGATCCAAGAGCAAAAGAAAGAAAGAAATACGGACTCAAAGCAGCTCGTCGTGCACCTCAGTTCTCCAAGAGATAATAAGAAGTATTATAAGAAAATTAACAGAACCCTTGAAAACTCAGTGTTTTCAAGGGTTTCTCTATGTCTAAAGCAATTATGTGAAAGCCTAAAAAGTTATGAAAACATGTTCGTAACAGACAAGTAGCGGACACATAACAGACAAAAAAGGGGTATTTGAGATAAGACTTATATGGTGGTAGATCAACAAGCGTCAATAAAGGTTTGTCAGAAATAAATTTGATTAGTGGCGTTTTGATGTCTGGGCAAAAAGAATAGGGGGTATTGAAAATCAATACAATTTATAGATTGTATTGAGATACTCCATATGATAAAATGGACGCAAGGACAATCGTGTTGCAGGGTGAGTTGACTCCTATTCTTATAGAATGGGGGTGATGCTTATGAAAAATCATTTTGATTTTAAGGATATAATGACTTTTGGTCTGTTCCTTTTGGCATTACTTACATTCGTTTTTTCGTTTTGTAAGTAGTTCTACATAGCAAAACCGCCCTTGTACTTTGGCGAGTAAGGGCGGTTCTTTAACTAAACTTATGGGTCAACCCCTTGTGGGCGGTTGTTCCTTTTCTATCTATAATATAACATAACATGATATTAAATTCAATAAAAATTTGAGTAATTAAACAGTTTAGAATATTATCAGAATCTGTGGGTAACTAACACGTAACTGACAAATGGCTCATGAAACGCCTATTTTTGGGGTTCGGAGTTCTCCAATATTGACAGTTTGTCAGTTGCGTGTTATTCTATAATAAATTAAGGAGGATAATTATGAGACAGGTGAAGGAACCGGAAGTTCGCAGGGCAGAAATTATCCAGTCAGCTAAAAATTTGTTTTTGATAAAAGGTTTTACAAATGTTACGACGCAGGATATCGTAGATGATCTGAAAATTTCCCGTGGATTGCTTTATTATCACTTTAGGTCTAAGGAGGATATTTTAAAGCTTATTGTTGAAGTAGAAGCTGCAGCTGTAAATATGTCACTGCGTAAAATAACATTTGACAATACGTTAAGTCCGGTAGAAAAAGTAAAACTATTTTTTAGTGCGACGATTATTCCTGAATCAGCTAATACAAGAGAAAACCGTTCTTTACAAGAAGCAGTCCGGATGCCCGAAAATACTTATATGATAGATCAGATTTTGCGAAAGTCTGCGGAAACTATGGCGGAGTATTTTGAGTCCATTTTAGTTCAGGGTAATAACTCTGGGGTTTTTTCTGTAGATCATCCCAAAGAAGTCTCCGTTTTTTTAATAACATCTTATCTGTTTACTTTAAACAGCAGGGATTTTTATGCAGAGGATATGGAGGCTGCCAAAAAGTATTTAACTGTTTTCAATCAGCTGCTAGAGAAAGTATTAGGCTGCAAAGAAAATACATTCTAATATCAACGATACTTTATGGTGTCGTTGATATTATTTTGATAACTAACTGACAAGTTGTCGGTAATAAAGGAGATGATTTTATGGGGATTCAACTCACGATGGAACAAATCAAGAATTTAATTCCGATACTTGTTCCCATTATTTTACTGCAAGGTGTATTAATGATTGTGTCACTAATCAGTATTCTGCGAAAAAACGCATCTTTTGATAAAAAGCTTATATGGATGATTGTTGTTATTGCGGTAAGCCTGATTGGCCCGGTAATTTATTTTGCATTGGGAGCAAAGCAATTGGATGAAGATGCATCGGATGGAAAGGAGTAATTGTATGGACGCCATTACAACAATTGGTTTAACCAAGCAGTACAAGGATTTTCATGCAGTGGATAACCTCTGTTTAAATATTCCACAGGGTTCGGTCTGTGGATTTTTAGGAAGAAACGGAGCCGGAAAAACAACTACCATCAGAATGCTGGTTGGGTTGGCACGTCCCACCTCAGGAAAAATTATCCTTCACGGCAGAGAACGGGTTTATGGAGAAAATAGCAATTCTGATATCAGCTATTTACCGGATGTACCCAGCTTTTATAGTTATCTTGCGGCACATGAATATCTGGATTTTTGTGGCAGACTGTATGGAATGAGTGCGAAACAGCGTGGGATGCGGACAAAATACCTATTAGAAAAGGTTGGATTACAATATACAAAAAAAGCAATATCCGGATATTCAAGGGGGATGAAGCAACGCCTTGGAATAGCCCAGGCACTTATGAATTCTCCGAAAACTATCTTCTTAGATGAGCCAATCAGTGCCCTCGATCCTATTGGCAGATATGAAGTGATGGAAATTATTCGTTCCTTACAAGGAAGTGTGACCGTGTTTTTCTCCACGCATATCCTTGCTGATGTGGAGTCCACCTGTGATTATGCAATTATTATGGACCATGGAAAGATTGTTGAGGCCGGTTCAATGGGAAAAATAAAGAAAAAATATGCGGGAAAATCGGCACAGATTAAATTCTACACGGAGGAGGATTGCGAACGAATGATGAAGATTTTTTCTAATTGCAAAGATGTTCTATATGAAAAATGCAATAATTTTGAGTTAAAGCTTTATGCATCTGATATGCAGATGCTAGGAAAAATACTCCCTCACATGTTGTTAGAATCCCAGGCAGTTTTAGAGAAATACCAGGTTTCAGCACCCACACTGGAGAATATTTTTATGGAGGTGACATCGAATGAGTAGTTTTATAACCTTTTATAGAAAAGAATTGATTGAAGGACATCGTACCAAAAAGATCTACATTCTGATGGGTATTTTTATGTTATTTGGAATGGCAAGTCCGATTTTAGCGCGCTATATGCGGGAAATTATCAGCCTTGCCATGGGAAGTGAAGCTCCAATACTCGTAACGGAACCTGTGTGGACGGATAGCTGGGGCCAATTTTATAATAACCTGGCACAGATAGGAGGAATATCCATTCTCTTATTATTCATGAGTGCTGTCTCCGGTGAAAAAATCAGTAAAACAGCAGCATTAACGCTCACGAAAAATCTCCCCCCGGCACATTTTATTATTGCAAAATACTGTGCGGTTGTCTTAATAGTTGTGGCAGCTTTTTTACCGGCATTACTATTATGCTGGGGGTATACCTATTACCTGTTTGGCATTGCAGGCCGGCTATGGGATGTATTCATTAGTGCTGCCTTATATCTAATGTTTGCTATTGTTTTGCTTGCGGTTACGATATTGGCAAGTTCCATAGCAAAAACGGCGGTGAGCTCTGCAATCTTTGCGTTTGGAGGATATTTACTCCTGATCGCTTCTGCTTACCTTCCAGCCATTGGGGGACTAATGCCGGGGAGATTGCTTTTGGCATCGGCAGGCGCAGTCTCTGGTATTGTTACTGTTCAGGGAGTAGCTGGTCAGATACTGGTAGCGATTGTATTTGTTTTGGTATGTATCTGGAGCGCTGTCAGACTGTTCAAATCACAGGAAATTTAGAATGCTAGAGCGTGTTTTAAAATTGCTTTCTGGCAGCTGTGCGTCACAGTTTGTGGGAGATTTGTCCCGGATGAAGGGCGCGTAGCGGGCTACGTAACCTGAATTCGGGGCAAATATGCCGCAAAGTGGGGCGTGCAGATGGCAGGAATGAATTTTCAAACAAGCTCTAGCACTTTTGCCTATCCTTTTTAAAGAGAACCTTTTTAAAGAGAACTATTGACAAAATACCCATTGTGAATTAAACTATAGGGGCAAATAATAACCCGATTTTGATATTCGAAAGGAGTGAATGTATTATGAAAAAACTGGAAATGGTGATTTGTAATTAATTTAATACTGTGTACACAGAGTCTAAGACTGATGTGTGCGTGTAACCCTTTCGTAAATACTGTATAAAACAGACTTGCCAATGGGCAAGTTTTTTTGTACCCAAAATTGGAGGAAATAATTTGAAAATAGTTAAAAAAGAAAGTATTATTAAGGGCCGGATCTGTGAGGTCCAACGTAAAATCTATACAATCGAATCTAAAGATGGAATTGTAAATGCCCAGTTAAAGGGCACGTTTTATAAAGAGGATAGGGAGCTTCCGGCAATTGGTGATTATGTTATGTTTGAACATAATCCTTATGGAGTTTCTTTGATCAGAGAAGTCCTTGAGAGAAAAAGCATTTTGAAGCGGCCAGACCAGTCAGGACATGCAGCAGGATTTGTTAAAAATATGAAAGAACAAATATTAGCTGCAAATTTTGATTTCGTATTCATCGTTGTTTCATTGAATAAAGATTACAATCTTAATCGCATCACAAGATATATTACGGTAACCTTGCAGGGCGGAGCCATGCCGGTTGTGATCCTATCTAAAGCAGATCTCTGTGAAGACAAAGAAAAATATGTGAGAGAAGTGAGCTGCATCTCAGAAAATGTAGATGTATGCGCAGTCAGCGCACTGACAGGAGAAGGGATGGACTGCCTAGACGCATACTTGCAAGAAGGCAGAACGATTGTTTTAGCAGGATCTTCCGGGGTTGGAAAATCAACTTTGATAAATGCAATTACTGGAAAAAACATTATGAAGGTTAGTGAAATACGTGAATCAGATTCGAAAGGACACCACACTACCACACATAGACAGTTAATTACCCTTCCATCGGGGGTGACAATCATAGATTCTCCAGGGATAAGAGAACTGGGGATGTGTGAGGTGAATGAAGGGTTAGAAAACACATTTACGGATATATCAGAACTTATCAGCCAATGCCGTTTTTCTGATTGCAGACATATGACGGAACCTGGCTGTGCTATCATAGGGGCTATTCAGAATCAGACACTGTCAAAATCCAGGTGGGAATTGTATTGCACCCTGAATGAGGAAAATAATTCATGGAGAGGAAAAAGCAGTACAAGATCCGGTAAAATGAAAAAGAATAAGAATAAAAATCAAAGATAGCATAGGAGGTGGCGGAGGTGATAGAATTAAAAGATTTAGAGAATAGATATCTGAAAGGTGCGGTTGCACTTGCTGTAAATGAATATGAGCAGGAGCTCAGGAGTTGTAGATTATTAATACAGGATGATTTTAGGGATAAGATTAGCCATACCATTGAAGTATTATTCCAAAACAGACTTGGAAAAGCCGCAATTCTGGACAATACTCTAATCGGCTATTTGGCCTTCACAGGCCCGATAGAAGGAGCTTTTGGAAATGTGAGAGGGGTATTTTCACCAATTGGAGGAAGTGCGTTTTCAGGAACGGACAGAGGCAGACTGGCATCTCTTTTATTTGCAGAGGCAGCAGAAGAGATCGTCCAAAACGGGATCTGTGGATTTGCTTTGAGCAGATATGCACACGATGACGAAGCCGGCAGAAGTCTTATTATGAATGGGTTTGGTATAAGATGTGCGGATGCAATGCTTAGGCTGTCTGACAGAAAAATTGTGGAAAAAGCAGATAGGGAATTAAAATGCAGAGAGCTAACAGGCAGAGATAAACGATTAGCAGAGCCACTGAAAATGGGGCTGATACACCATCTTCGTAAAGCCCCCACGTTTTTTTGGAAAAGTACAGATGAAAATTCTGAATGGTTTTACGAAGATCATGTCAGAATCTTTGCTGCTGAAAAAGACCGGAAAATTATTGGTTATATGGCTCTGGACGATGTGGGGGAAACTTTTTTATCAGAACATCCGTCCATATCTAATATATGTGGTGCCTATGTGGAAAAAAATTATAGAAAATATGGCGTGGCACAACAGTTATTGGAATATCTATGCCAGATATGTGAAAGTGAAGGTAAGACATATCTTGGCGTTGATTGTGAAACAATGAATCCTGCAGCATTAAGGTTCTGGGGGAAATATTTTGAAAATTATACTTATAGTTATGCTAGAAGAATTGATGAACGTCTGTTGGTTATGAGGTAGACCTCAATAAAAGGTTACAGACATTTTGCAGGGAAATCGCTGCAGCAGATAAAGGCCTCTCCGAATAGCGGAGGGGCTTTAAACGGTTCTCAACATTTTATTTTACTTTATAATAGTCATCAGCGGACAGGAATGTTATAATATTTTTATTCGGTTTCATGTTAATTCCGGATATAACGAATGAAAATAAAGTAATATGATATAAGTGAGAATGCAAATGAAAAAATTAGTAATAGGAATTTTAGCCCATGTAGATGCAGGCAAGACAACGTTGTCTGAGAGTATGCTGTATCTGAGCGGCAGTATAAGGAAATTGGGAAGAGTAGACTATGGGAACGCATTTTTAGATACCTATGAACTGGAACGGGAAAGGGGGATTACCATTTTTTCCAAACAGGCAGTATTTACTTTGGGAGAAACACAGGTGACTCTTTTGGATACCCCCGGGCATGTGGATTTTTCAGCGGAAATGGAGCGTACGCTTCAGGTACTGGATTATGCAATCCTTGTTATAAATGGGGCTGATGGAGTTCAGGGGCATACCCAGACGTTATGGAGGCTGCTGGCACGCTATCAGATTCCTATGGTTTTGTTTGTAAATAAAATGGACCAGAATGGAACGGATAAAGAAGCACTAATGGCAGAATTGAAAAAAAGGCTGGATGAAGGGTGTACCGATTTTGGAACAGAGCAGAACCGGGATGACTTTATGGAAAATCTTGCAATGTGCGACGAGACATCCCTGGAACGGTATCTGGAAACGGGATTGCTAGAGACGGAAGATATTATCAGATTAATAATGGCAAGAAAAGTGTTCCCCTGTTTCTTTGGATCTGCACTAAAACTTACCGGTGTTGAAGAATTTCTAAAAGGGATTGAAACATATATGAAACCTAAGGTATTTCCGGAAGAGTTTGGGGCAAAAGTTTATAAGATTGCGAGAGATGACCAGGGAAGCCGGCTGACATATATGAAAATTACGGGAGGAAGCCTGAAAGTGAAAACTCTTCTGTCTAATGGTTCGGGGAGTACTGCTGAAAGAGGAACCGGGGAAGAATCTGAATATTGGGAGGAAAAGGCAGATCAGATCCGTATTTATTCCGGGAGCAGATATGAGATGGTAAATGAGGCTAAGGCAGGAAGTGTGTGTGCAGTTACAGGCCTTAGTAAAACTTATCCCGGCGAAGGATTGGGGATAGAAGCAGCATCTGAGATCCCGGTTTTAGAACCGGTTCTGACCTATCAGATTCAGCTTCCGCCGGAGTGTGACGTACACCGTATGCTTTTGCAGCTGCGACAGATGGAAGAAGAAGATCCGCTGCTGCATATTGTATGGAATGAACAGCTAAATGAGATTCATGCCCAGTTGATGGGAGAAGTGCAGATCGAGATTTTAAAAAGACTGATTTTGGAACGGTTTGGCGTTGCGGTTGAATTTGGTACCGGAAATATTTTATATAAAGAGACCATACAGGAAGCGATAGAAGGGGTGGGGCATTTTGAACCCCTTCGCCACTATGCGGAAGTTCATTTACTGATGGAGCCTTTGGAGGCGGGAAGCGGTTTACAGTTTTCGTCTGCCTGCAGTGAAGATATATTGGATCGGAACTGGCAGAGATTGATTTTGACACATCTGGAGGAAAAGGAGCATTTAGGAGTACTGACAGGATCACCCATTACAGATATGAAGCTTACGGTAGTTACAGGACGGGCGCACCAAAAGCATACGGAAGGCGGAGATTTCAGACAGGCGACTTATCGGGCTGTCAGACAGGGGTTAAAGAAAGCAAAAAGTATTTTGCTGGAACCGTACTATGAATATCGTTTAGAAGTCCCGGCGGAAATGATTGGAAGGGCATTAGCGGATATGCAGAAAATGCACGGAACCTTTGGATCGCCTCTGATGGAAGGGGAAATGTCTGTACTTTCGGGAACTGCGCCGGTAGTGACTATGAGGGATTATCAGACGGAGGTAATCGCATATACCAAAGGAAGAGGCAGGTTGTTCTGTACATTTAAAGGATATGCGCCCTGCCATAATGCAGATGAAGTAATAGAAGCAATTGGGTATGATTCTGAACATGATCTGGATAATCCTACCGGGTCTGTTTTCTGCTCTCATGGGGCAGGCTTTGTGGTTAAGTGGGATCAGGTGCAGGAATATATGCATGTGGAAAGCGGATTATCCTTACCGGAGGTGGAGGTGAAAAGAGGTATTTCAGAAGCGCTATCCTCATCGTCTGTGCCGGGGGAGTCGGGGGGCTGGCAAAGTGAAAAAGAATTAGAGGAAATCTTTGTCAGGACATTTGGACCGATTAAACGGGAACGAAGTGATTCCTCGTTTCGCAGTACCTCTGTAAATAAAGACGAGACCAAAGTAAAGATCAGGCAGAAACCGGATATGCAGGATGAGTATCTGTTGGTGGATGGCTATAATATCATTTTTTCATGGGATGAACTCAAAGATCTGGCAGAAGTCAATATTGAGAGTGCCAGAAATAAACTGATGGATATACTATGCAATTATCAGGGATATAAAAAGTGTACTCTGATTCTGGTTTTTGATGCTTATAAGGTGGAAGGGAATATTGGAGAGGTGCTTTTGTACAACAATATTCATGTGGTTTATACGAAGGAAGCGGAGACGGCAGATCAGTACATTGAGAAAGTAGTGCATGAGATCGGAAGAAAATATCATGTGACAGTGGCTACTTCTGATCGCCTGGAACAGGTAATTATCATGGGACAAGGTGGAAATCTGCTCTCTGCAAGGGGGCTGAAAGAGGAAATTGAAATCGTGAATAATGAGATTCGAAATGAATGTCTGGCGAAACGGCAAAACAGCCGGAATTACCTGTTTAACCATATGTCGGATGAAATGGCTGATTATATGGAGGATGTGCGGCTGGGGAAGAAAGAGATAAAATAGTTTCCTCGCTGGGACTCTTATTATTACCGTTAATCCCTGAGAGAATTTCGCATTAGGGATTAATTTTAATCAGAAAGTTCTGCGGGATGGCAAACGCATTCCTGACTGATTTCCTGGAAATACATGGATAAGACAAGAGAATAAGCAAGGAAGAGCTAAAAAATATTACGGCTTATTTTATCAACCATGGGATGGACAGTAAGGATGCGATATACAGATGCCAAATGTTTACCTGTATGGATTGAAAACAATTTAATTCGTACTCAAGAGAAGGGAGAAAATACAATTTGAGAAAAGAAGCATCGATTACATTGTGGAAAGAATTATATCAGGTTGCATTGGAACTAAAGGCTTTAGAGCCCTGGAAATATTTTTGGGACTGTGATCTTGTGTCCATAGAACTGCAAGAATCCGGGGAAGATGTTTTTTGTAGTATCATGGGATCCGGCGGAAATTATTATGGTGTTGGCGTTTATGAGGGGGTAGAAGGTCTGGAAGATTTTGAAATGCTTACATCAATGGAAAAATTGGGTCTTCCCTTTGAATATGTGATGTTTGAACAGTCAAGTTTAAGCTGCTGTTTTGGGGATAGAGAAGATGTTCCACCAGAGCAGAAAAAATTAATCAGGGAACTTGGGTATAAATTCAGAGACAAAGGGGAATGGCTATATTTCGAATCATTTAAGAAGAGATATGCACCTTATATTCCGGATGAACGGGAAGTTAAAGTTTTACTTGAGACCTTTAAAGGGCTTATTATGGTTTTTGTAAGTGTTGTCTATAGAGGACTTAAGGTAGATTTTGAACATGGAGAAATGGTGAGACGTGTCTATAATAAAGAACGTGATGAGTGGCAGAACTTTGCAATACCTTACCCTAAAATTCAAAAAAATTTTCCTAAAGTTACTTTTCGGGATGATACAGTAAAAAAACGCTTAAAAGGGTTGAAAAAGAGCAATACAGAACTTGTAATTGATATTGCGTATATGAATACCAGAGTTCAGGAAATAGGACATGACAGACCGGTTAATCCATTACTGTTTATTGCGTTGGACGGGAATTCGGGAACAATTATAGAATTGGATTATTTGCAAATGGATACAAATGAAATTGATAAAATATTACAGTTTTTTATTTTATATGTGGAAAAAAATGGACTTATGAAAGTAATTCGTGCCAGAAATCCATGGGTGTTAGCTGCGCTTAAGGATATTTGCAAATATTGTGAGATAAGGCTGGAACAGGATTCGTTATATGAGTTGGATGATATGCTTCATGAAATAAAATCATCTGTTATTCCGTGATATAAATGTCTGGTAGATATGTAAATTGCAGTGCACGGAAGCAGTGCAAAATCAGGTCAGAAATCCAATAAAGGTTTCTGACCTGATTTTTTACGTTAGGATCTTGACAAACCCTCACAATACTTATGAATGGCAGACGATACTATCTATTTGTTTCAGTTCTTCTTCTGTAAAAGAGGTGTTTTCAAGTGCCTTTATATTTTCCAGAATCTGCTCCGGCTTACTTGCACCGATGAGTACGGAGGTTACCTTTCCATCTCTTAAAATCCAGGCAAGAGCCATCTGGGTCAGCGATTGGCCTCTATTTGCAGCAAGTTCATTTAATTGCTGAACCTTATGAAGCATTTTGGCATTCAAGTCTTTTTCGTGTAAATAGGGGCTTTTGTGACCTCCTATACGGGAATCAGAAGGAATACCGTTTAAATATTTACCGGTTAGTATGCCCTGCTGAAGCGGGCTGAATGCGATGCAGCCTATACCGTGGTCGAATAAGAAGTCTTTTAATCCATCTTCTTCTATCCATCTGTTTAACATGGAATAGGAAGGCTGGTGGATAACAAATGGTGTTTTCAGTTCTTTTAAGATAGCATATGCTTTGCTGGCTTCTTCCTTTTTATAATTGGATATGCCAACATATAAGGCTTTACCCTGGCGCACAATCTGGTCAAGTGCCAGCATGGTTTCTTCCAGGGGAGTATCTGGGTCGGGTCTGTGGTGGTAAAAGATATCTACATAATCAAGTCCCATTTTCTTCAGGCTTTGATCCAGGCTTGCAGTGAGGTATTTACGGGAACCGCCGTTACCATATGGTCCCTTCCACATGTCGTATCCGGCTTTGGATGAAATGATCAGTTCATCCCGGTATTGCATCAGGTCAGATTTCAGGATTTGTCCCATATTGGTTTCTGCACTGCCATAGACCGGACCGTAATTATTGGCGAGGTCAAAATGTGTAATTCCGTTATCAAATGCGGTGAACAGAATTTTTTTCATATCCTCTAAGTTATTGACGGAACCAAAGTTGTGCCACATTCCCAGGGATAATGCCGGGAGATACAGGCCGCTGTTTCCGCATTTATGATATTGCATTTTATTGTCGTATCTTGTAGGATCAGCTGTGTACATAATTATTTCCTTTCTGGTTTTTTATACATTTTATATCAGAAAAGTAGTTTATACTATGGACTTTTCGGACTGGATATTTTATGATAGGTTTGTATTTTTAACATAAGGAGAACATTATGGAAAGTCCAAAAGTAGAAAATCAGATCATTTGGCCCCAGCATTGTTATGTGAATGGGAATTGGAAATGTTACAGTATGGAAAAGCATTCACATGGGGGCCTGGAAATAAATTATATCTTAGAAGGTGCCTGCACTTATATCGTCGGTGAAAAAGAATACCGATTAAAAAAGAAAAATATGATCATTATAGAAGGAGAATATCCACATCAAAAAGTCTTTGACCGAAATGTACCCTGCACAGTTATGGGAGGGGAGTTCCGGTTAAAAGAAATGAACATACCCATGCTTTCTTTTGCCGCCCTGGCAGAGCATGACAGGCAGCTGGGAGAATTTCTGCGTCAGTTGAACGGATGCAGCGTGATTGAAGATGCACATCTGCTGCTTGGGGATTTCGGAAGGCTGCACAGTGAATGCCAGGATAAAAACCGGGAAATATATATTGCTACGCTGACGAATAAATTCTTAATGGATACAGCAGATGCTTATTACAGTAAAAATCCTTCCGTTAAGGCATATATAGTCCAGATAAAGGAGTATATCAGAAATTATTTCTGCAAGCTCTCAAATATACAGGAAATAGCAGAACAGGTTCACTTAAATTCCACTTACATGGAACGGATTTTCAAACGGGAAGCCGGATGTACAATTTGGCAGTATGTAATGGAATGCCGAATGAAAGCTGCAAAAGATCTGTTAGAAAACTCCCGGATTCCCATTGGTGAGATTGATCTTCTGATCGGGATGAATTCCAGGCAGACCTTTTATATTCAGTTCAAAAGGCATTACGGTGTCTCGCCGGCGGAGTATCGTAAATTATGCCATAAAGATAAGGGTAAATAATGAAAAATAAACCGAATTAAATCGGGAAGTTCCACAAAAAAATGCAATGACAAACAGAGCAGGATAGTATATAATTGGCATCATTAACAGAAAAAACTGGAACGAACCAAAAACCAACAAGTAACTAATAAGGAATCAATCTGGAAGAAAGGAGCCAAAATGCGGGAAAAGCTGACGAAAAGCGATGTAAAGAAGATAGAAGAAGAAATCGAGCACAGAAAACTGGTTGTGCGCAAAGAAGCACTGGAAGCAGTGAAGGAAGCCAGAGCACATGGAGATCTGAGTGAAAATTTTGAATACCATGCGGCTAAAAAGGACAAGAACAAAAATGAAAGCAGAATCCGTTATCTGGAAAGGATGCTGAAAACAGCAGAGATTATTACCGATGATTCCAGGGAAGATGAAGTGGGATTAAATAATACAGTAGAAGTTTATTTTGAAGAAGACGAAGTTTCTGAAAAATTCAGGCTGGTTACATCCATCAGAGGAAATTCCATGAAAGGATTAATCAGTACGGAATCTCCCATTGGAAAAGCAATTATGGGACACAAGGTAAATGACCGTATTTTTATCAGGGTAAATGACAATTATGGATATTATATTGTGATTCGGTCGATTGAAAAGACCTTGGAAGATGAGGCAGATCAAATCAGAAGTTTTTAAATATGGAGGCAGAGATGACATTAAAAGAACGCATGGAAAAAGGATTTTTATACTACGAAGATGGAAATGAAAGTGAAGAGGATCAGAGATACGAGAAATTAATTGAGAAACAGAGACAGGATTGCAAAGAATTGATTTTTGATTATAATGCAACCCGTCCCTCTGACCTGAAGGCAAAAAAAGAGATTTTGGGAAAACTTCTTGGAGAAATGGGAGAACACATCTGGATTGAAGCGCCGGTATTTATGTCTTATGGATGTAATGTACATATTGGAGATTATTTCTATGCTAACTTTAATCTGACAATTGTGGATGATATTGATGTGTATATCGGAGATCATGTCATGATTGCACCGAATGTAACAATTTCCGCTACCGGTCATCCGGTAAATTATGAATTCCGCCGCCGGGGTACGCAGTTTTCCATTCCGGTTGTAATTGAAGATGATGTCTGGATCGGTTCGAATGTAGTGATTTTACCGGGAGTCCGAATCGGAAAGAATTCGGTTATTGGAGCAGGCAGTGTAGTTACCCACGATATACCTGCAGACGTAGTGGCGGTAGGAAATCCATGCAGGGTTATGCGTCAGATAACGGAGCGTGACAAGGAGTATTATACGAAGGATAGAAAGGTAGACGGGGAATTCCATATATAGGAATCGCCCAATTATCCAGAGCAGACTGCATACTACTGTGAACTGGCAGACAGATTGGGACTGATAAAAACCATGGGGAGTGATTTCCACGGGAAAACAAAACCATCTGTGCGTCTGGGGGCAGTTAATGGCGATAAGGAATAAAAAGAATAAGCTTTGATATCCGGTCATTACGGAAATCAAAGCTTATTTTTTTCGTCTGAAAATAATTTGAATCAGCAGGCAGATTATCAGAATCCCGGAAAGAGAAAACCCGGCAAAACTAATCCATGGCATATAGAAGATTTCCGGAGTTATATCGGTCATACAGATGAGGCTGGAGCCGATAAATAATGCAGCAGCCAGAATTCCCAGAACCAATCGGTCCGTCATACGGTGCATTCCATATAGGAATTCCCTGGAATCAGGTATCTCTAGATTTATTTTTGCCTGACCATTTTTCGTTATATTCAGGAGATCGGACAACTGAGCCGGAATATCCAGGAACTTATCAAAGGAAGTGTAGATAGATCGGCCTTTGTGCAAAATCTCTTTTTTCCAGTCCAATTCCTTTAGTAAGAGCGATGACATGTGGGCAGAGAGAATCTGCAGTATATTTACTTTGGGTGAGCAGATGCTGAGCGTGCCTTCCATTGTAATCATACTTCGCCCCAGCAGTGTAATATCCATATTAATGGCTATGTGGTGTTCCTTTACCATATCCAGGAGTTTTTCGATCAGTTCTCCCAGTTTCATATTGCCAAAATCCATGGAGACATATTTACTTACAATGTCATCAATATCCGTATACAGCCGGGCATGGTTAATTCGTTCTTTTGCTTCGCCTAAAGCCAGAAGTACATTTTTTAGCTCATAAATATCGTTTTTTAAGATAGAAAGTATGGCCCTTCTTAAGAGCTGTTTGTAAAATTCAGATAAATGACCGGTCATACCAAGATCCAGCCATGCAATCTGTCCGCCTGAGATGCGGATATTGCCGGGATGGGGGTCAGCATGGAAGAAACCGTCTTCCAGAATTTGTTTACAATAATTCTCCGCTGTCTTTTCTCCAATTTCCGTCATGTCATAGCCCTGTTTTTCCAGATCTGTAATATGATCAATGGGGATTCCTTCGATATAATTCATAACCAGCATGCGGGAAGTGGTGTATTCGTGCAGAACCTGAGGACAGGTGATGTAGACAATTTCTTCCTGGTTTTTATAAAATAAATCCAGGTTTCTGGCTTCCAGCAGGAAATTCATCTCTTCCTGTGCGGTTTTCCAGAGCTCATCCAGAACCGTTTTAAAATCAATTAAATTACCGGTTCCCATTGTTATTTTTAAAATACGGACTGCTTTCTTAAGAAGTTTTATGTCATTGGACATGGTTTCTTTAATTGCCGGTCGCTGTACTTTTATTACAACGTTTGTACCATCTGATAAAGACGCCATATGCACCTGGGCAATAGAAGCAGAGCCCAGAGGCAGCGGATCAATTTTTAAAAATATCTCACCCGATGGCCGTCCAAGCTCTTCTTCTATAACAGATTTTATGATATCAAAAGACAAGGGCTTCACCTGCGTACGAAGTCTTGAAAGTTCTTTGCAATATGCTTCCGACAGCATATCAGAGCGCATAGACATGATTTGTCCCAGCTTTACATAAGTAGGACCCAGATCTTCTAATATTTCCCGCAGCTTTACCGGCGATAAGCCACGGGTGATATGATGCTTTTTCAGTACGTCCAGGATGTCTTTCAGACGACCGCCGGGGAAATCTTCCTCCCTGGTATTCAGTGGGGGGATGTCCTGTTTCAAAGTATCATTGGTCATGATCCTTTTCTTCTCCGCTTATATCGTTTTGTGCTTCCGCCGATTTGCAGCAGCAATCTTCGGTTTCGTCAGAACTGCAGCAGCAATTCTCACTTTCATCAGAAGAGTTACAGCAGCAATCTTCCCCGTTTTCACAGGAGCAGTTTGGCTTTTCTTTCTCCATTGCAGCAATTTTTTCTTTTAATGCTTCCAGTTCCTCTTCGGTCATGTGATTTACTGCTTTCATGACATCTTTGTATTCCCTTACGATATTGACAGTTACATGGTCGTTCATTTTTTCTTTGGCATTCCGCTTTAACTCTTCATTTAATACCTTACCCTGTTCAACGGTAATCTCACCTTTTTTTACAAGGGTATCTATGATCTCCATGGTAGATTCCGCTGTGGTAGCAATTGCGCCAACGCCTGCCAGAAATATTTTCTTTAAACCTTCACCTAGTTCCATATAAGTCGTCCTTTCTATGTTTGCTGATGTACAGTTACTATTTTTATAGTATAACATATTATCAGACGATTTTTCGCTTTTAGGAAAATTTTATAAATTTATTAAGATTTTATACATAAGAACAAAATTATAATTTATCCATGAATTATTAAGAAATTGTTTAGCCTGACTTTACACAGACTTTACATAAAAAGGTTAGACTAAAATCTTAATATGACCTTTTACAGAAATGGCCGGACAGATATTCACCGGCTGATGAGAGGATGGTAAAATGAAAGCAGAGGTTGATTGTAAGTCGGGATTAAATAAAAATGAAATAGCAGACAGGATAAAAGAGGGGAAGCAGAATATTGTACAGAGCAATATTACAAAGACAAAAGGACAAATTATTAAGTCTAATGTGTTTACTCTGTTTAATCTGCTGAATGCGCTGATCGCAGTTGCCCTGGCAGTAGTGGGGGCCTGGTCCAATATGGTGTTTACCGGTATTATTCTTTTAAATATTATCATTGGGATTGCACAGGAATTAAAGGCGAAAAAACTGGTGGAAGAATTATCATTATTATCCATGCCCACAGTAACAGTAATCCGGGATAGTGAAGAGCAGACGATTTCAGTGGAAGAGATTGTATTGGATGATATAATGCTTCTGGAAAGCGGAAGACAGATCAGCTGCGATTCTATTGTGAGGGAAGGAGAGCTGGAAGTAAATGAGTCACTTCTGACAGGAGAATCGGATTCTGTTATAAAAAGAGCCGGAGACAGGCTGCTTTCCGGAAGCAGTGTAATCTGCGGGAAATGTTACGCGCAGGTAGAACATGTAGGGAACGAAAATTACGCTGCAAAGATTTCAGAAGAAGCAAAGAAAATGAGAAGCGTTAACTCAGAGTTGATGAATTCTATGAAAAAAGTTACGAAGGTTACAAGTTTTCTGATTATTCCGCTGGGCGTGATCCTTTTTGCGGAAGCATTTTTCTTAAGAGGGGATTCGACTTTCAGTGCGGTAGTATCCAGTGCGGCCGGATTACTTGGAATGCTGCCCAAAGGATTGGTTCTTCTAATCAGCATTTCACTGGCTGGCGGTGTGATAAAGCTGGCGAAACAAAAGGTTCTGATACAGGATCTGTATTCACTGGAATCCCTTGCCCATGTGGATATCCTTTGCCTGGATAAAACAGGGACGCTTACCGAGGGGAAAATGCAGGTGAGCAGGACTTATGATCTGGCGAAGGAAAGCGGCATCGAGGTGGATTTCCATAAAATGATGGGCAGTTTTTTACATTACAGTGATGACAATAATGCTACTTTCCAGGCTTTGAAGGAATACTACGAGGAGGAAGATTCTTATACAGTTATCGGTAAAATATCATTTTCCTCCCAGAGAAAGTGGAGTGCAGTTTCTTTTGAGGGGGGCGGAACATTTGTTGTCGGAGCGCCGGAACGTCTGTTAGATGGCAGGATACCGGGATTTCTTCAAAAAGAGATTGAAAATGGAAAGCGGGTTATTATTGCAGGCTTCACCCGGGACCAGGTACAGCCGGATGAAACCCTTACAAGAGTCTGCCCGTTAATGGCTGTCGTTATCAATGATAAGGTGCGGGAAAATGCTTCGGAAACACTGCGGTATTTCAGGAAGGAAGGCGTGGAGATTAAGATCATTTCCGGTGATAATCCGGCAGCAGTATCTTCAATTGGTAAAGAGGCAGGGCTGGCTAATTACCGGGCGTATATTGATATGAGCACCATAGCGGAAGATGCAGATCTCACCCGGATTACTTCAAAATACACCGTATTCGGACGAACTACTCCATTACAGAAAAAACAGCTTCTGCAGGCAATGAAAGAACAGGGGCATTCGGTAGCAATGACAGGGGATGGGGTGAACGATCTGCTGGCACTGAAAGAAGCGGACTGCAGTATTGCCGTTGCCGAAGGAAGTGATGCGGCTAAGCAGGTTGCGCAGGTAGTATTGCTGGATTCTGACTTTTCTTCCCTGCCGGATGTGCTTTTGGAAGGCCGGAGAGTAGTAAATAATGTAACCAGAGTAGCAGGGGTATTTTTTGTAAAAACCATATACTCTGTGTTATTAACGGTGATCTGTATCTTGTTAAATATGCCGTTTCCATTTATTCCGATACAAATTACACTGATAGATGCTGCGATTGAAGCTTATCCGGCATTCTTAACTGCGTTTGAACCCAATGGAAATAAAGTGGGAGAAAAATTTCTTCCGGCAGCGTTTCGAAGAGCTGTGCCGAATGCCGTCGCCATTATATTTGGTATCATGTCTGTCTATCTGGCAGCCCCGCTGCTTGGAATCGGTGCAGGGCAAATGAATACGGCAGCGTATCTTCTGGTAGGTATTGTGAGTATTGCCGCAGTGATCAGATCCAGTGCTCCATTTACAAAACTGAGAGTTTTTGTATGCAGTACGATGACGTTTGGATTCATTGCAGCGATTACATTGTTTCATTCATTGCTCAAAATCGAAGGACTTAGCTTTGAAGCGGTACTGGTACTGGGATTTGCTTCTGTAGGGGCTCTGTTGCTGGAACGAATCGTGTCTATGATTATTCACATAAGCCAGGGTAAAAATTCAGCAGGTTCTATTTCCGGGAGAAAACAATCAGTTGGTGAAAATTAAAATAAGAGAAAAAACGCGCTGTGGTCCTGGCGCGTTTTTTGTGATTGAGTTAGAGAGTTTGGCGATACGCGGGCATTCGCTGGGAAATCCTGATGCATTTCACAGCTCACTGCCCACTCCCATCTTTCCGTTGCTCCATCTCCATCTACAATGCGTCCCCTTACTCAGCTAAACCCAAATATAATGTTTTGCAACTTATATATCTATTCTGTTTATGCTAACTAAAATCTTGAGTTGTTCGCGGCATATGTGCAATGCAGTACTAATTTAAATCCCTGATATATTGAATCAGATATTGATAAAAATCAGAAATTGGCTTTTTATTCATTACAAGCTGTTCGTATGTGATGATTATGTCCCGGCGGCATACCGGACTGTCAATGGGAAGGAGGACTACCTGGGGGAGATCAGGCAGAGGACCCCAGGAATATTTAGGCCAGAAGCCAATTCCAAGACCGGCAGCAATCAGGTTACGGACAGCCTCGGGACTGTCGCTTTCAAATGCAATGCGCGGTGTAAAACCTGCCGCCAGACAGAACTGGTCGCAGATTGTACGGATGGGTTTGGAACCGGAGAAGCTGATATAGCCTTCGTTCCGGGTTTCTTCCAGAGAAATGGACTGGCGTAAGGAGTAGGGCGAATTTGCGGGAACAGCCAGAAAAAAGTTTTCCTGGAGCAAGAGCAGGCTTTTGCTGTCCAGTACATTTCCGGGAATAGCAGAAGAAATACTCAGATCATAGACCGTATCATTTTGATCCTGGGACAGCTGGAATATGATATCCGGATGCAGAGATTTATAAGAAATGATACAGCTGGTAACCAGTGCGGTAGCAGTAAGGAGGTTTAAGCGGATTGTCCGGCTGGCATTCTCGTTCACTGCCTGTAATTCTGCCGGGAGATGATCCAGAGCGGACATAATGGGAAGGAGGCGCTCTTCCAGCCGCTTACCCATGTCATTTAAGGCGATGCCTCTGTTCTTGCGGTCAAACAGTAAAACGCCAAGTTCTGATTCCAGCCGGTGGATGGACTGGGAGAGAGCAGGCTGTGCAATGTGCAGGACTTTTGCAGCCTGGGTAATGTGTTCGTATTTAGCAGCAGCCAAAAAATATTTTAGTTGTAGAAGTTCCATGGTATTTTATCCTCTTATATTTTCATCTTTATATGTTGGGAAAATTTCAACATATAATATTTATATTATGTAAATATAATTATTATATATTGGATATGATGGAATGACAAGAATATAATAGTAAATTGAAAAGTAATGCAAGGCAGAGGAGTGCATATAATTATGAAGAAAAAAAGGCATGGACAAATGTCAGAGTCCATACCAGTGGGAATTATACTGGCGGTTGTGGGAGGTTACCTGGATGCCTATACTTATAATGCAAGAGGACATGTATTTGCAAATGCACAGACCGGAAACATGGTTCTTCTCGGACAGAATTTGTCTCAGGGTCAGTGGACGGAAGGAATTCAATACATCATACCCATACTGGCATTTGCAGTTGGGATTTATATTGTGGAAAAAATTAAAGAGAGGTTTCAGCGGAATACGCAAATCCACTGGCGGCAAATTATTGTACTATTGGAAATAATATTGCTTCTGGCAGTGGGATTTCTGCCTCAGTCACTGAACCTGCTGGCAAATGTCTGCGTCTCCTTTGTGTGTGCTATGCAGGTAGAAAGCTTTCGAAAGGTGAAGGGAAATTCTTATGCTACAACAATGTGTACCGGCAATCTGAGAAGTGCTACAGAATTGTTTTGTGCATATAGGCAGACTAAGAATCCGGAACTCAGAAAGCGCAGTCTGCAATACTATGGGATTATCCTGGTTTTTATTCTGGGAGCTATTCTGGGAGTTGTAATGACGCGGATATTTAAAGACAGAGCTGTATGGTTCTGCTGTGTCTTTTTAGCATTCGGTTTTCTGGTCATGTTTATAAAAGAAGATGCAGAGGGAGAGAATTAACGTTTGTTTCAGATGAATAAGAAAAGAAGAAGGAGCATTTTATCCGCAGGGGAAATGCTCCTTCTGTTATCTGATTTAATAGGATTTTACGGTCATGGTGCTTTTCAAGCCCTTTTTGCTAAAAAGTTTTTTATAGTATGCAGTCTTTGACTTTGGAACTTTAATTACGGCATTTGCAGGAATTCCGGATATTACTTTAAGGCCTGCTTTCCTCAGGTTCTTGGATTTTATTGTAATTGTCTTTAATTTTTTATCTCCGTAGAAGGCATATCTGCCAATTGATTTTGTGGAAGACGGCAGTGTAATAGATGTCAGCGATTTACACTTCATAAATGCTTTGTCACCTATGGAAGAAACTCTGGAGGTGCCCATAGTTACTTTTTTGAGAGCCGTACAGTTGTAAAATGCATGATTACCAATTGCTGTTATGTTTTTGCCAATGGTAACTTTTTGCAGTTTTTTATTTCCCTTAAATGCAGCATTGTCAATGGCAGTCACTTTCAGCGTAGTATTCAGAAACTTTACGGTGGATGGGATCGTTATGGATTTCAGGGAAACGCCCTTTTTCACACCGGTTAATTTTACTTTGGATGAAGAGGTTACTTTATAGTTTAGCTTTCCGTAAGTAAAGGTGTTGCCCGCTGCCGGCTTTTTCAAGGCCAGAGAGGATACTGCGTTTGTCAAAGCTTTCATTGCGTTGTCAACTTCACTCTGCGCAGAATTTTCTTTTGATGAGACTGATCTGGCAGCTGCCAGGGCGTTTTGCAGTGATTTCCAGGAGGAATCGGTATAATTGCCCTGCTTTATACCTGCGGCAGATGTTATTTTCTGATTCAGTACGGTTTTGTTAGCTAATCTAACCAGCCCCTGGAAAGCTGCATTTAATTTTGCCAGGGCGCTGTCAACGCTATTTTGAGCGGCATCTTCATTGGCGGCAGTTAATTTTGCTTCTTTTAGTGCTGCTTCGAATACCGTCCAGCTGGCTTTTGTGTAACCCGAAGACTGTAATTTCGACAGGGCTGTAATCCGATTATTCAGATTTGTCATATCCGCACCAGGAACACCCTGTGTATTCGTAAGATCGGCATAGATTTCCCTGCCATCCTGTGTGCCAAGCATGATTTCACCTACTTTTACATTTTCGGTGGTTGGTCTGTCAAAGGTTATTTTTGCAAGTGCAGTGGGCTGGCTGTTATAGGATATCGTTAATTTCAACTGTCCGTTTTCGGTATCCTGGCGAAGAATGGTACCGCCTTTTGCATCAATTTTTGCAACTATTGCACCATCCAGATCTATCACGGCGTCAATAACGCGGGTCTGAGACTTCTGATTCTCTAATTTTAATATTCCGTACGTTCCAGCCCGTTCAAAGATAACTTTTTCGATATCGCGGTTTTTCTTTGCCATTTCCTCCTGCGTCAGGAAGGCACTGGTATCAAATACTTCCCCGGTCATGGTTTCGGGCTTATCAATGCGAAGTCCGTAGAGGGCAAGTGCTGCGATATCAGAATTGTCTCCGCCATCCAGCTTTTTCCCGGAATCTATGGTTTGTCCTCCAAGGCCTATGAAAATGTCCATGTTGGAAGGATCGGAGGAACCGTGATTGGTGCTGTTTCCGCCGTGGTCTGAATTAGCAATGATTAAGGTATCATCATAACTGCCTTTTTCTTTTAAAGCATCTGTCACAGCCTTGAAATAATCATCATAGAGCTTTAATTCGGACCAGTAGCGGTCGTTATAATATCCGGTACTGTGGCCGATGTGATCCATATAATCGCTTTGCATATAAACTAATGCAGTATTGTTATAAGCATCACTTCTGATATAGCTGGCAACATCATAGAAGCTTTCCTGAGAAGCGGAGGATTTACCGAATACTGCTGCATCTGCTTCAATAATACCATTTAAAATAGGGTTCCATTCGGAAAATGCTGCCATAGGCCTTTCCGGTGCGGCGGCTGTAACGGCTTTAAACATCGAGGGGTAGAGCGGAGTCTCTTTCCCGAAGTCGGCATAGTATTCCTGACCGGCGCTTGTGTTGGTAAGCTGGTATTCCGGAATTACATCACCCCATGGAATGCCATGAATCATAGAGCTGTAATTTTGCCCGGATATGGAAGGTGTGACCGCCTGAGCAGTGTAGCTTGTAGCAAATTCTTTATTAAACAGATCCATTGCGTATTCATTGGTGCGTTTTGCCATAATGGCAGGATCGTTTGTTTTTGTGGGAAGTATGGAATTGGAAGTGGTATAGTAGATTGCATCGGGATTCCATACCTGTCCTCCTCCGTCTGTGGTCAGTACAACTGCATGTTTATATGGATAAATAGCAGCAGCATCGGCAACAGCTTCCTTTTGTGCCAAAGGCGCCAGTGCAACATCTCCTGCACCGATAACGCCATCACCGTTAAAATCAAGGGCATTTTTAGCGTAAACTGTAATCGTTTGTACTGCTTCCTGAGGATTCATGGCATCGGTTACATCTTTGTCATTTACATATGCATGGAAGTTTTCTACAGAAACAGTTGTGTCGGTTGTGTCTGATACGGTATTTGTTTTGAAATTCAGCTTTCCTAAACGAGTGGTGCCGTATTGCCGGAAATCATCTGTAGAAAGCGCTGCAGTTGAAGTGATTTTCAAACGGCCGGCATTACTGCTGTCTATGGTAACACCGCTCATTTTATGCTGAACATCTTCGTATGTTAAAACTGCCGGGTCGTAGACCAGGTCATAGGTTATTTTATTTACGGAACCGGACTCATCTGTGTTTGCATGGAGATTTACATTCATTTCAGAGTCTTCAGCAGCAGTGCCGGATGAAATGATTCCCAGGTTTACCTGCTTTGGTGTTGGCTCCTGGATATCAGCGTTTTCAAAAGCTTTTTCATCTAGAGCTTTTACCTGTTCCCCGGTCAAAGCGGTATCATACAGTCTGGCAAAGCTTACAGCGGCATTTGACAAATACTCGACACCGTTGTTAGGACTGCTGTCACCCCCGATAACAAAGTTTAAGGCAGTTGTATTTGCTGTAAATTTAACGGGACCTGCAGCAGCAATTTCGCCTTCCAGTTCTCCATTTACATATAATTTAACAGATTCTCCGTCAACCACACCAATTGCATGAACCCATTGACCCGCCTGGATAGAAGCAGTGGGCTGTCTGTATGAACCACCTACATGAGCAAAGAAAGTGAGCTTTCCACCGTCCAGTCCAAGACCGATTCCGCCGCTTTGCTGGTTTGAGAAAATGTCGTGTTCACCGGATGGAAGACTATTATATTTGAACATGCACTCTATTGAAACTGCATTTGTGATTTTTGCATATTTTGCTGAGTCAAAAGGATATATATATGCGGAACTGCCGTCAAAGTCAGCAATTGGTTTATGTAATTCCGGACTTTCTGAAATAACAGGATTGCCGATGGTACGATAGGAATTGGCTGTTTCCGAATGGTCGGTTGCCATCTGATCCGAAAAATCTACGTTCATCACATTGGCAGCCGGCAGCTCCGTTTGATCGGACGAAGCGGCAGATGATTCAATGCCTTTTGCAGAAGAAGTTTCATCACTCTGGAAGAGTGCTTCGGGGGAGGTTAGTGTATCTGCCGGAATAATAGATTCGGATTCCGGTGATGCGGTATTTTCTTCAATGGATGCTTCTGTGATTGCAGGTTGTGACTGGTAATCTTTCTGACCAGCCTGTACGGTTGTATCGGTCTCTGCTGCAAATGCCGCCATACCGGTATTGGGGGCAGCTAAGGATACTGCAAGCAAAAATGCAACTGCTTTTCTTTTCATAATGTTTCTCCTTTACATACTTAAATTGTTTGATTTGGACAGTGCCCATTATAACAATGGGGCTTTCGAATAACAATAAAATCCAATTCAAGTTTTTGTAAAGTAATTGTAAAAATAAAAGTATAAATACTGAAAATTATTGTAGAAAAACTACAAAAAAGGTATATTTATCAGAAAATTATCGATTCATTTTTCTGAATTATGCATACTGACAGGAATGGTATATTTATCGATGCTTTTATAGAGTGGTGTTTTATATAACTATAGTGGGGAATAGTTTGTAGAAAAATTACAAAATGAAGATACGAACGGAAACAATACAAACTTTTAAAGATAAAATTGTATTAAAATAAAAACAATCAACAGAACGCGAATAAAAGCGTCATATTTTGACAAAACCCAACTTTTTATTATAGTAAGATTATAAATTTTGTCGTCGTATCATATTATTCGATATTGATTAAAATTGAATTTCCAAGTACAATAAAAGAGAATCAGGGGTGAATAAAAAAGCAGTAAATGAGGCATAGGCCGGGAGGATAATTAATATTGAGAAGAAGTGACAGAGAAATTACAGACTTAAAGGAAATAATGGATGTAATGCAGAAGTGTGATACCTGCAGACTGGGATTACAGGATGAAAAAGTTCCGTATATTGTACCTCTTAATTTTGGAGTTCGTGAGGAAAACGGCAGAATTACGCTCTTTTTCCACAGCGCGCCGGAGGGAAAAAAGATTCGCCTGATGGAACAAAATGGTGCTGCCGGTTTTGAAATGGATACGGCGCATGAACTGATAGAAAGTGATACTGCATGTGGATATGGAATGAATTATAAGTGCGTTCTGGGAGTGGGAACCCTTTCATTTATAGAGGATTATGAAGAGAAAAAAGAGGCACTTTCCATATTGATGAAACAGTATACTACGAATCGCGATCTGACTTTTTCGGAAAATATGATAAAAGCGGTAAAGGTAATAAGACTGGAAGTGGAGGAAATCAGCTGTAAATGCTGTAATCGGTAACAACATATGGAAAAAGAATATTATACGGTAGGTGAAGTATCTAAACTCTGCGATATACCTGTTCGGACACTGCATTATTACGATGAAATCGGCCTGTTAATCCCGGCGAAAAAAGATGGGGATACAGGCTACCGCTACTATGCTAAATCCCAGCTGCTGCATGTAAATATAATTAAGCAGTTTAAGGTACAGGGATACAATATTAAAGAAATCAAAGAGCGATTGGCCAATCATACCGCCAGCGTTAGCAGGGAAGCCCTGCAGCAAAAATTGTCTGAAATAAAAGAAGACATTGAAGGTCTGATTCTTCTTGAAAAGAGATTGGAATATTACTTAAATGCATTAAATTACCAGGATCATCAGCCGCATATTCATGCAGATAAGTTACCTCCAATGAAGGTCCTTTTCATCAGAAATAAAGGGGCGGCTGACCCGGTTGGTTTCATGAAGCGCTTTGCAGGTCTGGAGGCGCTGATAAAGAAAGAAAAATGTAATGCAGTTGGGCCGGTGATGGCTGTCTATTATGATGACTACCATGTTTATGATCCGATGAATGCGGATATTGAAGTTTGTGTTCCGGTACAGGAGGCAGGGGAAGGATCTGATTATATCCGCGATTTTGGAAATGTGGAAGTTGTTTCCGCCATACATTACGGACCATACCGCAATGAGTACCAGACGTATGGACTTATGATGGAATGGATGGAAAAAGAAGGATTTGAAATGTGTGGAAATGCGATAGAAAAGTATCTCATCGATCCGGTTCTGACAGAGCATGAAGAAGAGTTTATAACAGAATTATTAATTCCGGTAAGAAAACGTTAAGAAAAAAGCTTGACCCTACAGTTACTGTAGGGTTTATTCTTTTTATGTGAAAGAAAATAGTGTTACATGAAAATAGAAAGGATATAGAAGAAAATGGTACATTTAGTTTATTGTGATGATAAAGCAAAGGTTTTGGAGAAAATTATGGAAGGAACTAAGCGTATGATTGTCCGGGGGGCAGCGGGAAGAAAGATTCCTCACAGCCGTGTATTTGAAGGGGAAACGCTGTATTTTATGAAAAAGGGAACAGGAAAGATAACTGCAAAAGCAGAAGTCGCACATGTGGATAATTATTTAAAGCTTTCGGAAGAGCAGATTATAAAAGTGCTTGCGGAAAATCAGGAAAAGTTAGACCTTACAGAGAAACAAAAAGAAAGATGGCATAAAAAGTGTCTCTGCCTGGTTGAATTTAAAAACGTTGAAGCAATCGAACCTATGGACTTTGACAGGCAGGGAAATATGGATGACTGGCTGATCATTCAGAAGATTGAGGATGTAGTAGTGGGAACAAGTATTCCTTATAATTATGATAATGCTAGGTTTAAATCATAGCAGACCATTCAAATCATAGCAGACCATTCAAATCATAGCAGGTTTTATGTGAATTTTGCCAGAGTGTTTGTGTTTGAAAATTCATTCCCGCCACCTCATTCTCTATCCGGGATATCATTTGTTGATACAAAGATTGGAAATTTATGCCATTCCGTCCAGATATTCCAATATTTCACCGGCATTTGTGTCCGGTTTTGCCTTTTCAAAGACCTTTTCAATAATTCCGCTTTCGTCGATGATATAGGTGCTGCGTACTACACCCATGCCCAATTTTCCATATAATTTCTTTTCTTTCCAGACATCGTAAGCCTGTATGGCAACGAGATCCGGGTCGGATAATAAAATAAAAGGAAGATTAAATTTTTCGGCAAATTTGATATGGGACTTTTCACTGTCCTTGCTTACACCGATTACAACAACATCCTTTTCCTGGAAACCTTGATATGCACTGGCAAATGCACATGCCTGCTTGGTACATCCAGGTGTATTATCCCTTGGATAAAAGTAAAGGACTACTTTTTTTCCGGCGAAAGAGGAAAGGGTGATGGCATTGCCGTCTTTGTCATTTAAAGTAAAATCAGGTGCTTTTGTTCCTGCTGATAACATAATAAAACCTCCTTGTTTGTTCATCTGTATTATTTTCGAGTATTGAAAATTACAACATTACTTATTATAATAATACTTATTCTAACATATTATGGACAATTTTTGTAATTAATATTTAGAGATGGGAATGCTTTAAAGAACTGGATGCAGAGGAGTAGACAATTTTTTTAATTATATTTTGAGATGCGCTGGCGTTATGATAAGGGAAACAGAGACTATGAATGGGACATTTTTGATTTTGGAATCCGGTGTGGTATGATGATAAAAATGGGTATTTCGTTATATTTATGTGAACGAAATACCCATTTTATATTTAGCTTTCTTTGTAAAAACGAATAAAAGCAATTCCGGATGGTAAAACAGGTACTTTGACAGATTTGTTATTTGCTGTCTCAAGAAATTTAGTCGGTTCCCCCTGGATATCACAACATGCAGCAGCTGTAATGGAGAGCCCTGGGAGTGTAATTGTACAATCGCATGGCATGTCGTTAAAATTTTTTATGGCTGCCAGAGTATCAGTGGTTCCGCGTATCGGCTGCAGATAAATTGGATAAACGCAAGGGTTGTCACATGATAGATATTGTGTGATCTGGGTATTTTGGCAATGGATGGCGGAACCAGTCACACATGGTGAATTAGCAAGCATTCCAAGTTCATAGGCTCTTTCTGATGTAAAAGTTTCTAATGCAGTTAATTCGTAATGAAAATGAATTTTTCCGGTTTGTTGAATCGCAAAGTTTGTATCCCAGTAATTATTCATGGGCCAGGCAAGGAGAAGAGGATTTTTACTGCGTTTCATCTCTTTTTCTTCTCTGCCAAAATGGAAACCTCCAACCTGGATAAGAGGTGCATCAGGACATGCAAGTGTTACACCGCTGCCTTTTTCAAATACAGATACTGTTTTATCTACAGTAATCCAGTCTCTGCAGGCGCTGCCCAGAATATCGGTATCGAAATGTACAAATGTATCTGCTGTATCATAAACACAGTCCCAGTCTTTTGAAAGGTTCAACGGAAATGCAAAAAAGATCCCATGAGGTGTCCTTCCATTCTTGTTAGAAAAAACAGCATCCAATAAAATACGTGGATGATTTGCGGAAAAGGAAATTGTCTGATGGATATTATCTAATCCGCAGCCTTGAAGTTCATATGCCAACGTAACTTTGTCATCTTCGCATGTTATTTTGGTGTCAAAAAGAAAAGAAGTGCTTTCGTACAATGCCGGCCAGCCGGTTGCCCACTGGCTGATATTCCGGTTTCCCAGATCTACATCCCGAGGGAAAATGGTACTGCGTTCAGGATCAGCCTGAGCAGGATCGATTTGTTCTTTTATAATATCAAAAAAGACCCATCTGCTGGTTTCGTCAATCAGCTGCTGCTTATTACTGCGGTTTTCAATTTGTTTAATCCTTTTTGTTTCAGGATCAAGTGTAACTTTATAGAAGGGCGTTGTAATGATTGTATCTGTTATTGTAATTGTATCTGCTTTTCTGCTAAGAGCTGGTATGGATTTAAATGGTACTTTCATTGAAGAAAAGGGAGGTACAGTTACATTACCAAGATAAGTCTGGTCAGGATGATTCGTGTCATAGGGCAGATAGGACTTTGCCCTTACTGCGGATAAGGTCCTTCCCGGCTGTAAATAAGAGGAGGGAACATAGAGATCCTGGTCTACAGGAAATCCGGTTGGGTTTACCAGGAAGATCCCGTCCTGGCTATCGGATTGCGCCGGATTGCAGGCGGCAGCTTCCATTTGCTGTGACAAAAGGTAAGCAGAAGTATCTGCGCATCGATAGGCAAAATCTTTTTTATGAATCTCCTGGGCATAAGTTTCCTCTTGGTCAAATTCAGTAACCGATGTACAGGATCCCCATGTATGTTCGTCGTATAATAAAGCATTTTCATAAGATTCTGCATGTACCTTTTGGTAATGAGCATCTGAGGAGGATGGGGAAACGCATTCCAGGAAATCTGCTTTACGCAGCAGCTGCTTGGCACGCCGGTTCAGCTTTGTCTCACGGGCGGTGCTTCCGCTTCCAAAGTTCCAGTAGTCATTCCAATCGCCACGGTGAACGGGGACATTTTGGATATGGCTGCCGTACAGACGCTGATATAGCATTTCCGGTGTAATAAAACGAATAGTCTGTTCATGACCTTCGCCGTTGTATCGGCGTATCAGGTCCGCCAGGTTATGATCGGGGCAGTTGTTGTCAAATAAGGGAGGGTTTGTGGCTGTTAATACAGCGAAATCATAATTCCAGGTGCATGATTCTAAACGTGAGACGTAATCTGTGATGCCTTTATGCATCTTTTGTGTGTCGTTTTCTGCTGTAAAGAGAAACTGACTGAAAAGAGAATAATGTTCGCCTAAAAATGTGGGCAGCCGCCTTTTGTCCGGAGTTTCCCATTCGAACAGGTAAGGGCGTGGAAATGGTATTCCGCCCATATGAATGTTAATTCCAGTCATGTAAAATTCAATATGACTGTCTAACATAAAGGAGGAAAGTGTCCAGGGCTGTCCGTTAACATCGTGATTGATTGCGGTACTGACAGAGCTTCCCGTTAAAGTCCGTATCGTATTCAGGGTTGAAAGTGCCTGACTCAGCTGGAAGGAGGTACAGCCAGGAGTAGTGTGCATTGGAAGTGCGGTTATACTCATCTGCCCTCTGGCGACTAATTCACGGAAAAGGGCAATACGTTTTGGGGAAGCAGTTTCCAGCCATTTTAAAAGTGGATATGTAGCTTCGCATGTCCAGCAAAAGCGTGAAGAATCAGGATAGTCTTTTGTTATTTCGCATAGGTCGATTGCCTGTTCCAGGTAATCACATTGCAGTTCCAGCAGCATGTTTTGCGGATGCGTGTAGCCAATATCTAAGTGACTGTGATGCATACAGAGTATTTCTTTTATTTGAGACATATTTTCTCCATTCTATGTATAAATTATTTTTTATCACGATTCAGAGGGTATTTGTATATAGCATCTTAATGCAATGATTTTAATCATATTTTCGGTTAATGAGGAAGTGGTTCAAATGAGAGAAGCAGTGTTTTTATTTCATGTGGTTTAAGGGCAATTGTAATGATATTTTCTTTAAAATCGGCAGTGGATTGAGGCGCTTCCAGCAAATCACAAACGTACGCCTGATGCAGTGTAAGCGCACAGATAAGCCTGTCGGTTTTAGGGGTATCGCTATAGTTAGATAAACGTATAAGAACGTGATCCCTATTGTCTCCTGCCGGTTTTATCATTGAGATGTATAAGGCATTTTCCGCCAGGTGAAAGCCGGAAAATTGAGGGGCAGGTGTCGTGCCATTTGAATTCCGGGTAGTAAAACTGAAAGGCTGGACTCTCATTGCATCTGCCGTGTTCAGCAGTTCCACGTTTGAAGTACCTTCTGCAAAAGGCATCAGTGCGTATTCAAAAGTCAGTTCTCCTTCCAACTGCCCGTCTGGCTGTCCGTTAGTTAAAAAGGTTTTCTCAAAACTTCTAAACAAGGTGACATCAATACGGCCTTCCTTTCCCGGGTGTGCAGCAGCTTCGTGCAGTCCTCCTCCTGACAGGAAAGCAAATCCGCTGCCATCGGTTCTTTTTCGATATAGAATATTGCCAAAAGCCTTTTCTTCGCGTTCTGCTTCTTTCCAGTTTTGAGTGGTATGATCTCTTTGAACCGGACGTTCTACAAAGGTAAAAGCCTGTTCTGCATAATAGCACTTAGACGGTATTCCTGTCTGAAGGGATAAAACAAACCGGTGATCCTTTATACTGTTTTTTACAATAGTGCGGCAATTGATAACTTTTGAATGTTGCTCCAAAGAGAGATAAGTCTTGATTTCCAATATATTTGTAAAGGCACTTCTGCGTGTAAACTGTCTGTGATAATCCATCCTGGTAGGCAGATTTAAATGGTGTGTAATACAGAATGTACTCCTGGAGGGACCGTCAGAAACAATGGCAACGCTTGAGGCAGAGCCGCAGTAAGTCACAAGATCAGGGACTGGCGGTCTGGAACTCCAGCCGTCACCTGTTTCTCCGCAGTCTTTGTAGGTGATCAGGTTCGGGTAGGTCTGATTGCAGGTGAGATCTGTCAATGTTACATTCCCGGCGGGTGAAACTTCTAATTGAAGAAATTCGTTCTCAGCAGTTAAGTTGTGGGAGGTTAAGCTGTCATAATAGCGCACAGGCGATGTCACGGGGACAATGGAGCAGCTTGTTTGACCCATAGCCGGTATAACTGCAGAAAAGCTTATGGTATAGATATCCCTGGCTGTTCCGTAAAATTCAGTGGGTTTTCTCACATTAGTATTGTTTACAATAGATTCAATCTGATAGGGGATTTCTTTGCCGTCAGCATTGAATAGCAGGAACCGATTCACAATTTCAGACGGGATCTGCTCAAAACTGGGTTTGGGATAATCCGTTGGGAATGCAATATCTGCGGTTATTACTTTATTCAGTTCGAAAGGAAGAGGGTTGAATAAAGTCAGCTGTAAATCAAACTTGTTATCCGATTCGGAAAGTATGTTTTCAGATGGAAGAAAAACATGTAATGCATTTTCGTAGATTTCCTGGCCGATTTGCCTGGACTGACGGTAGCGGTAAAGCATATCCTGATGGACTTCGTCAGTAGAACAGCCGCAAATTGAATCGTGGGCATGATTCTTAAGCAGATATTGATAAGCCAGCTTTTCAAAGCCATAGGGCAGAGCTTTTCCATACATAGACGCTAGTGCGGACAGGGGCAGGGCTTTTTTCTCCAAAAGAGTCTGGGTGTCGTCATTTGCTTTTTTTAAATCATAACGGCTGGAAAGGGTACCGGATATTAACTTATTGTGCTCCTCCATAGCATGGGCAGGTGCCTGAAGTTCCCCGGTTCGGGAAGGCATATCATTCAAATGCTGATGAAGGCATGCAAAAAATTCGGATACACCGCCGATATAAACTTTACTGGAGTAGGTTTTCTCTAATGCTTTTGATAATCTAACTGCCTGTGGATGAATTGGTGTATGGTCCATACCATCCATAAGTATGACAAATGGAAGGGGAGAACGAAGCCTTTCAGCAGCTGCATAGGCGGCAGACGCTTCGGTTTCATTCTGGATTGCCCTGTTATCAGAATATACTTCATTCCAGAAGCTTCCATAACCGCAGCTCTCCGGAACTTTATAAGTAACACAGAAACTTCCATTTGGAGATTGCCATACAAAATAAGCAGGCAGATCACACTCATTTGTGCCACGCCCCAGGATAGCATTTGAAATATGAAAGCCATTTAAAATTTGCGGCATCTGGGAAATATGCCCGAAGATATCACATAGATATCCAAGTGGGAGCACAGGAGTACCCGGTGAAAGTTTATTTGTGAGAGCATGACCCATTTGCAGGTTTGCGATAAGGCTCTCGCCACTTACGAGATTTTCATCAGGCATTGTATACCATGGGCCGATGATTAAGCGGCCGGATTTGATAAGTGCCACGATCCGGTTTTGGTCTTGCGGCATAATTTCCAGATAATCTTCTATGAGTACTGTCTGTCCGTCGCATATAAAGGAAGTAAAAGCCGGATCTGCCTCCAGTGTAGATAAGATTTCCTGAAAAGTAACTACCAGCCGTTGACGGAAAGATTGGAAAGGCAGATACCATTCCCGATCCCAGTGGGTAGATGCAAAATATAAAATTTTGTCAATTGGTTGATTGGAATACATATATTCTCCTCTCTGTGTTTGGAATTATATTACTAACTAACTGGAAAAAGTAGTGAAATAAGAAAAGTTAGTAATTTAATTCAAATAAAATAAAATGAAATAGCAGCATTGTAGATAAAAAAAGCATATAACATGACGAAAAATAAGTCAATTAAAAACTGAAAAATAGGAGAAATACACAAAAGAAATATCTTGAAATTTACGAAAACGATAGTTAGATTACTAAGTTAGTAATGCTTAGTAACAAAAAATGAAAATCAAATATATGCAAAATGATGAAAAAATAGGTAAAAATATAAAAGTAATTGACGAATAGAACAAAATTTGGTATCGTAATAGATAACAAGACCGAAAAGAAATAAAATAGAAAAACAGAGATATATTACTAAGTACTGGTAGAATATGGAATTAAATTATGCTATACTCAAAATAAGATCGTAATAATGCACATAATAAGGAGAAAAAGTTATGATAGAAAACAGTATTCCTAAGTACCAGCAGATAGAAAAAGATATATTAGAAAAAATTTATCAGGGTGTCTATGCAAAATCATCAAAACTTCCAAGTGAAAATCAGATGGCAGAAATATATAAGACAAGTGTACCAACGGTAAGAAAAGCATTCAGTGAATTAGTACATAAGAGAGCGATTTATCGAATTAAGGGAAGTGGTACTTTTGTAAGTGCAGATGAAATGGAAGAGATACCGAATACAACCAGCAGAACAAAATCAATGCAGAATATCTGTTTTTTGGTTTTTACAGACATAACAGATAGTTCTATTATGAAAATGATCCGCGGTGCTCAGATGTATTTATTTGACAAAGGCTATTCTATGACGATACTCTGCAAAAGCCAAATGTCAGGATCAGAAAGCGAACTGATAAGGGGGTGTTTGGAAAGTAATGTAGATGGAATTATCTGCTTTGCAGAAGATCCAAAAGAGAATGCCGGAAGTTTTCGCATGATAATGCAGCACCATATTCCGGTGGTAATGCTGGACAGGGGGCCAAGTGATGTACCATTTACTCTGGTATCTGCGTATAACGTAGACGGAGGATATCAGATTGCAAAGTATTTATTAGAAATAGGGCATCGAAAGATTGTATTCGCGGCAGATACTGCCCAGCTTGTCGCTGAGAAGGATCGCTTAAAAGGATACCGCATGGCATTAGAGGAGGCGGGAATCCCATATGATGAAAAACTGGTATTAGAACAAATTCATTTATCATCCCAGCAGGATAAGTTAATGGAAATTATCAGAAAGCATGAAATTACGGCAGTACAATGCGTAAATGACAAAATGGCAGTGGAGGTGATGAGAAGATTAAAAAGTGAAGGATACCATGTACCTGAAGATATATCGGTTTGCGGTTTTGACGGTTCGGATGAATCGCAATATGCATCACCAAGAATTACTACCATAAATCACCCGTTTGAAGAAATGGGCCGTGTTGCAGCTTCAAAGCTGCTCAGTCTGCTGGGAGGGAAAAAATCTCATAGCCAGACATATCTTGCGGTAGAGCTGGAAGTTAAGGATTCCAGCTGTCCACCAAAGCAGGTTCCTGCGCCAAAGCAAGATAACTAAATACAGTAAGATGTAAGGTACAATATAATTAGGGAGGTATTTATGTACTATTATGATGAATTAATTGCGGAAATAAGTGTTTCGGAAGGAACAGGCAGTGTGGTAACACCCTTGCCTCATCTGGTACCCATAGGACGAATCCATAAAACTGGTGACAGCTGCCAGATTTCTGTTTCTGCGGACGGACAGTTATTTGAGCAGATAGAAGGACATGGAATGAACAAAACAGCCGGTTATTTAAAGGTTGAATGCAAAGGCAACTGCCGTGTTAAGTTTTTTGTTGGAAAAGGATATTGGGCGCAGGAAGAACATTTCTATACGGATGCTATGAAACAGACAAACGAATGGGCGGGGAGTGACGGGATCAATTCCTTTAACCTGGAAAATGGCAGGGATTCGTATAATGCGGATTGTGATACTACCTTATTTGTATTTGGTGATACACTGGTAAGCAGGGTGGATAAAGAGACGAATGAGAGGATACCGCCGGTTTATATGCCAAGTAATACATATGGGATTATGAATAAGCGTCCAAATGACATTCATTTTGTAATAAAGAAAAATGAAGATGGAATTCCACAGCCTGTGCTGACACCGGTGAAAAATCAGGAGGATGATGAGGGTTGGTTCTGGCTTCAGGACGGTGTTATAGCAGACGGAAATCTCTATCTGACACCGTTAAACATGAAATCAGACCTTTCAAAGCCAGAAGGATTTCAGTTTAAAGTAGCCGGAGTAACAATGGTAAAAGTTCCGGTCAGAGATAAGTTTCCAGTTTTTGAAGACGCAGAATATTACCCTACCGCGCTGTATAGGTGTAACGGGGGCATACAATATATTGGGGGAATTGCTTACCTGCCCTATGCACCTGAGTTTGGATATGAAGAAGGGGATGGGTTCCTGTATGTTTACGGCTATCAAAATGATGTGAATCAAATACAGGACTGCAGGGTATTCGTAGGACGGACAAGACCGGAAAATATACTGGATACGGAAAGCTGGGAATATTTTGACGGGAAAAAATTTGTTCGGGGAATGGAAAATGCGGCTGTTATTCTTGAACATGCTTCCTGTGAGATGAGTGTAATGCCTATAGCAGAAGGCGATATGAAGGGGAAATTTTTAGCAGTCTTTCAGTACGATGTTCAATCTTCCTATGTAGCATATTCTGTTGGTGAAACACCCTGGGGTCCTTTTGATACACAATGCAAAGTATATCACTGTAAAGAAAAAATATATCTATGCAATTCTATCTATACTTATAATGCGAAGGCCCATTCCCATTTATCAAAACCGGAGTCCATTCTGGTATCATATAATGTAAATACGCCGTCTATGAAAGATAATTGCAGAATAGCTGATATTTACCGGCCGAGATTTATTCTTTTGCATGATACAACCATAAAGAAAGGAAGATGGCAATGAAAAAATCTGAAATAATAAAGAAAATTATTTTGCATATTATCTTAATTCTACTGGGATTGTTTTTTGTATTTCCGCTGGTTTGGATGATTTTAACAGCCTTAAAATCACCGGCAGATCTCATAGATCCCAATAAGTTTTTTCCAACCACTCCAATTTGGGGGAATTTTAAAGCAGCACTTACTTCTATTCCGTTTTTACAATATTTTAAGAACAGTGTGTTTATTTCAGCAGTTTGTGTAGTTGGATCTGTATTTTCTTCATCATTGACAGCATATGCTTTTGCGAAACTGAAATGGCCTGGGAAGGATGTGCTGTTTGTTATAATGCTGTCTTTAATGATGATACCTTCTCAGATTATACTAATTCCCATGTTTACTATGTATGCAAAGATAGGATTGTTAAATACTTACATACCGCTTACAGTGCCTTGCTTTTTTGGAGTGGGATGCAGTATGTATATATTCCTGCTGCGGCAGTTTTTTAACGGTATTCCAAAAGAGCTGAGTGAAAGCGGATTAATTGACGGAGCCGGACACTTCCGAATCTTCTGGAGCCTGATTCTGCCACTTGCCAAACCCGGTATGATTACCGTTTCTCTTTTTACTTTTATGTTTACCTGGAATGATTTTTTTGGTCCTTTGATTTACGTTACGGATCATACGAAATTAACGCTGGCAGTGGGATTGCGTGCATTTCAGACCCAATATGAATCACGGTATAATTTAATGATGGCAGCAGCACTCGTGGCAATGATTCCCACCGTGCTCATATTCTTTTTAGCTCAGAAAAAATTCGTAGAAGGTATTACATTTAGCGGTATTAAAGGATAACCAAATAAAAACGAACGTCAAAACACATTTTGAAAGGAGAATTATGATGAAGAAGAGAATGAAAGAAATTTTAAAAAGAGGTATTGGAATTGCAGGAGCATTGACACTTGTAATATCGATGGCAGGGTGTGGACAGGAGAAAAAAGAGGAGCCGGCATCTGGCGGCGAAACGAAAGCCCAGGAGAGTGTAAAGGAAACAACAGCTGCAAAAGCAGACGGAGAGAAAACAAAAATATCTTTCTGGCATATTTTTCCTGTGGGATCCGATGGTTATGATGAACTGGATGAGCTGATCATGAATTTCAATAACGTACAGGATAAATATGAGGTGGAGCATGTAGGTTATCCATTCCTGGATTATTTCAGCAAGATGACAACTGCTTTTGCGGGAGATGTGGCACCGGATATCTTCTTTTACACGTTGGATGATGTTCCGGTAAGAGCAGCAAATAATACCATTGCAAATTTAACGCCATTTATTGAAAGAGATAAATATGATCTGAGTGATCTCTATGAAACAGAAGTGGGATTTGGTTCTTATGACGGTCAGCAGTATGCACTTCCGGCTTCTTCCACCAGCCGTATGCTGTTTTACAATTTAGATATGTTAGAAGCAGCCGGATTAACAGAAGCGGATGTCCCCAAGACCTGGGATGAGTTATACGAGGTAGCACACAAAATGGATATCGTTGAGGATGGTGTCATTAAACAGCTGGGATATGACCCGACTGCCGGTCAATCAAACTATTTCCAAATGCTGTGGCAAACTAATTTAGATTTTTTTGATGAAGAAAATAACATTGTAATTAACGATGACGCACATAAAAAAGTGTTACAGTGGATGATAGATTTTAATAAGGATTATCCATATGCACAACGTCAGGCTTTTACAGATGCAAGTAAAACACTGGGAGCGGATGCTTTTGTCAGCGGACGTCTTGCAATGATGGTTGGCACAAATGACGAATATAAAGTGCTGCAGAACAGTCAGGTTCCTTTCCGTTACGGGGTTGCAACGCAGCCAATTCCGGAAGGAGGCACCCGCGTAAATTGGAGTTCCTGCTGGTCCTATGAAATCTTCAACAGTAAAAATGAAGATAAAATTAATGGCGCGTGGGAATTTATGAAATATATGTTAACTCCTGAAAACCAGCGAGCATTTTATGACAGCCAGGGTCTTCTTACCGCATCGAAAAAAGCAAATGATACTTTAAAAACAGATGAAATTATGAGTAAAATTATTGAGGAGCTTCCATATACCAGTGAGAAAAAATACATTGATTTTGCGCCAAAATGGCATGAGGACTGGAATCAGTTTATGGAAAAAGCGGTTGCTGGTACACCTGTGGATGAAGTTATGAAGGAAGCTGAACAGTTTTATAAGGAAAAGCGGGAAAATTATAAAGCAACGAATTAGCTTTAAAGCATAGCGGCAGAAGGAGGAATAACATGAAGCGGGGTTCAAAAAAACACAATAAATTAGATGCTGAAGCAAAGGCAGGACTATTATTTGCATTGCCGTTTATTATTGGATTAGTTATATTTACGGTGATTCCCTTTGTCAGTTCTTTTATCTTCAGCTTTACAAATTACAATATGAAGACCAGTCCGGATTTTGTGGGATTGGCTAACTATAAAATAATGCTGGCAAATGATTCCTTGTTCTGGCCGTCTTTGTGGAATACGATTGTGCATGTACTGATCTCTACACCATTAAATTTGATTTTTGGTGTCATGCTGGCATTATTACTGAACAACAAATTAAAAGGTATGAACGTTTACCGCACTATATTTTATCTTCCAAATGTAGTATCCATGGTGGCAATGGCGCTTCTGTGGCTCTGGTTATTCCAACCTTCCTTTGGTTTGATCAATCAATTGCTGGGGCCCATCTACAAGTTATTGGGTGCACAGCCTATCGGATGGCTGAATGATGCGTCTACTTCCAAGCTGGCAATCGCTCTAATGGGATTATGGACCTGCGGCGGATCGATGGTTATATACCTGGCACAACTTCAGGATATTCCCAGAGATTTATATGAAGCGGCTGAAATTGATGGTGCAAACGGATGGCAGAGAATGAAACGGATTACAATACCACTTATGACTCCGGCTATTTTTTACAATTTGATAATGACGCTTATCAGCGGGTTCCAGGTATTTATGCAGTCCTTTATTATGACTAGCGGAGGTCCTGCACGCTCTACCTATTATTTCGCATATTATTTATATGATAAAGCATTTAAAGATGGGCAGATGGGTATGGCGAGTGCCATGGCATGGTTCTTACTGGTGGCAACACTGATCGTTACTATGATTGTATTTGTAACAAGCAGACGCTGGGTATTCTATATGAACGGAGAAGAAAATTAAAGAACTGCAAAAAGGCGGCCGGTAGATGCTTTTGCCGGCTGCTTTAAGAATATTTTGGGGGAATTTTATGGATAAAATAAGAGAAACGGAATTTAGCAGGAAGGTTTTTGAGAATCCGCCTGCATGGTACAGAGGTGTCCCTTTCTGGTCATGGAACTGCCTTGTGGATAAAAATAAGATAGAGCGTGATGTCCGGATTTTTAAAGAAATGGGATTTGGAGGTGCGGACATTCACAGCCGTTATGGCCTGCAAAATGAGTACTTGGGAGAAGAATTTCTGGAACTGGTGCAGTTTTCCCAGAAGGAGCTGTCAAAGGAAGGACTTTATACATGGCTGTATGATGAAGACCGATGGCCCTCAGGTGCGGCAGGAGGATTAATAGCCAGACCGGAAAATGCTTCCAGATGTCTTCTGTTTACTCCGAAGAAGCAAGGCGGCAGTTTTTGCAGGGACAGGGAAGAATTTGAGAGGTGCCAAAGATCCGGTGAAGATCCTGATGGATATTTTCTTGCAGCATACTGTGTTCAGTTGGAACAGGAATGTCTAAAAGGATATCAGAGGACAGAAACGGACCATTATAAATGTAATGACGGAGTCTTGTGGTATGCATATCTGGCGCTCGAGAGGAATGACATCTGGTATAACGGTTATGGTTATGTGGATACATTAAACCCGAGGGTGGTTCAGGAATTTACAGAAACTACCCATGAAAAATATGCAAATGTCTGTGGAAGTGCATTTGGAAAAGAAGTCCCAGTGATATTTACAGATGAACCACAGTTTGCATATAAAGAGGCATTGCCCTTTCCGATGGATAAATGTGATATTCATTTATCCTATACGGATGATTTTGATATTAAGTTCATAGCAAAATACGGTTATTCCATTTTGGATTATATTCCTGAGCTAATATGGGAACTTCCTGACGGCAATGTGTCGGTACACCGATACCGTTATCACAATTTTGTTTCTGACATTTTTGCCCAGTCTTATTTTCAGACATTGTATCAGTGGTGTGAGGAACATCATATATTGCTGACCGGACATGCCGTTGAGGAGTCCACACTATGGTCGCAGACCAGAGCGATAGGTGAGGCGATGAGATGCTATCAGTATCTGCATATACCTGGCATAGATATTTTGTGTGATGCAAGAGAGTATTTAACTGTAAAACAGGCGCAGAGCGTTTCACGCCAGGATGGCCGGGATGGTGTCATGAGCGAGCTATATGGGGTGATGAACTTGGATGTTACTTTTCGGGAGCATTTAATCCAGGGAAACTGGCAGGCAGCTATGGGCGTTACCCACAGAGTACTGCATCTTTCACTAATGTCACTGGAAGGTGGAGCAAAAAGGGATTTCCCTGTTTCCTTATCTTATCAGACGCCCTGGCATCAGGAATATAAAGTTCTGGAGGACCACTTTGCAAGGGTAAATTTTGCCATGAGCCAAGGTAAAAGCAGGGTGAGGGTAGGTGTTATTCATCCGATAGAAAGCTATTGGCTGCATTGGGGACCAATGAATCAGACCCAGCTTTATAGGGAAGAGCAGGAAGAGCGATTAAAGGAATTAATAGACTGGCTTTTATTTGGATTAATTGATTTTGATTTTTTATCAGAAGAACTTTTGTTAAAACAATACAGGGAAACAGATTTCGGATTTCAGGCAGGAGAGATGTGCTATGAGATGATTTTAATACCGGGCTGTGAGACACTGCGAAGTACTACCCTGGAGTACTTGAAGAAGTTTAAAGCACACGGAGGAAAAATTCTCTTTTTAGATCAGCCGGGGGCTTATATAGATGCCCAAAGTAGCCCAAAATTAAAATGTTTTGCCGGCAAGGAAGAAATTGTTTCTTTTTCAAAGAGTGTAATTTTGCATAAACTTGAAGTAGTAAGGGATGTGGATGTAGTTGAAGTTCAAACAGGACGCCGGGGGAAAGATCTGTTGTATCAGATGCGGGAGGAAGCAGACGGAGGTAAGTATCTATTCCTTTGTAATGTTACTCAAAATGAAATGCCAAGTTTTTTTGAAATTACGGATGATGGACTGCCTGGAAAAACGTGTGAAGTGCATTTGCGGGGAATATATCGAATTGAAAAACTTGAGACGAATACAGGAAATATTCTGCCGGTAGATTGTGTTTATCAAAATGGCATGACCATCTGGTATGAAAAAATCTATTCGGGAATGAGTTTTTTATATCATGGTATTCCTGCGGAGCAAAGTATTACAAATGGCAGGGCAGACGTTAGTAAAAAATATACAGATACACATCCGGAAATTGTATGTGAACTTGACTGCATAGGCTATCAACTGGAAGAGCCAAATGTTTTGCTTCTGGACATGCCGGCATTTTCTGTGAATGGAGAAGACATGCACCATGAAGAAGAAATTCTGAGGATAGGGAAGTATGTAAGGACAGAATTAAAGTATCAACGCAGCTATGAGCAGCCATGGCGGTTAAAAGAAAATAATAACAGGCCGGATATGGTTACCCTTCAATTTCATATAGAAAGTGAGATCGAAGGAATGCCTGTAAAGCTGGGGATCGAGCAACCCCAATATGCAGAAATTATCTGGAACAAAATACCGGTAAAAATGCAGCCGGATGGTTGGTATATAGATGAAGCGGTTAAAACAATACCGTTGGGTTTGTTACAAAAAGGCTGTAATGAATTAATCATTGAAATGAGAACCGGAGTGCAGACAGATTTTGAGCCGTTTTATTTACTGGGTGATTTTGGAGTAAAACTAGAAGGCAGAAAAGCTGTGGTAATTAAGAAACCAGGACATTTAAGTTATGGAGACATAACTTCTCAGGGATTTCCTTTTTATGGAGGGAATATAACGTATTTCTGTAATTTTCAACAGACAGGAGATGATAAAATTCTTTCTATCCATGATTTTAGTGCACCTTTGCTTAATGTGTATATGGATGGGATGAAAGAAGGAAGCATTATTTCAGCTCCGTATGAAGTGAAACTCAAAGGGGGAGATGCAGGGAAAAAGCAAATCGAAATACGGTTATATGGAAACCGTTATAATACACTGGGAGCGGTGCACAATTCAAACCCGTCCTACGATTGGTATGGAAATAATGCCTGGGAGACACAGGGAGCATATTTTGCTTATGAATATCATTTAAAACCGGCAGGAATTTTCACCAGCCCCCGGATTATTACCAAAGCGAGTTTCAAACACGCTCTAGAGCGTGTTTGAAAATTCATTCCTGCCATCTGCACGCCCCACTTTGCGGCATATTTGCCCCGAATTCAGGTTACGTAGCCCGCTACGCGCCCTTCATCCGGGACAAATCTCCCACAAACTGTGACGCACAGCTGCCAGAAAGCAATTTTAAAACACGCTCTAGGGTAAAATTAAGAAAAGAATCAGGAGGAAATTTATGACTTCAAGAGAAAGAATCAGGGCCGTTTTGAATCATCAGAAGCCCGATGTACTGCCAATTGATTTTGGCGGGCACCGTTCCAGCGGCATTAGTGCTATCGCATATAATAAGTTAAAAAAATATTTGGGATATCCACAGGAGACTACAAAGCTTTATGACGTAATGCAGCAGCTTGCCATACCCGAAGATTTTATATTAGAAAGGATGGGAGGGGACGTAGTACAGGTTAAAAGGCTTATGTCTGCATTTCAAATAAAGGGCGACCGTTACAAAATATCCGAATTACCGGACAAAAGCCCCTGCATGGTCCCCTATGACCTGAATCCCGTAGTCAATAAAAAAGGAGATTTCGAGATCCATGACATCAATACCGGAGAACTGCTGGCTGTACGTCCGAAGGATGGGACACTGTATGATTCGGTGAGATATTACCTGGAGGATGTAGAGACACTGGAAGAATTACAGGAGCAGCTGGTATTGCCTGAAGTGACCGAAGAAGAATTGGCATTTATCGAGGTTCAGGCGAGAGAATTGTATTACAATACCGATAAAGCGCTGCTTATGCATGCAGGATGCAGTGTATTCGAGCAGGGGCAGCAGGATTTTGGGTATGAGAACTGGGCTTGCCATCTTTTGCTGGAAAAGGAAATGGTGCATGAGTGGGCAGAGAAGATGACGGATGCCTATGTGGTTAATCTGCAGAAAATGCTGGACAGGGTGGGCGAATACCTGGACGTGCTTATTTTTGGCGGGGATGATTTGGGAAACCAGATTCAGCCTCAGTTGTCACCGGAGCTGTACCGTGAAATGATAAAGCCATACCATAAAAAGATCTTCCGGTTTGTCCGGGATAATTATCCGGGGGTTAAGGTAGCGCTGCATAGCTGCGGAGCTATTTATGATCTGATTCCGGATCTGATTGAGGCGGGGGTACAGGTACTGAATCCGGTTCAGATCTCTGCAAGGGGTATGGACCCTGTGAGACTGAAAAGAGAGTTTGGAAAAGATCTGGTATTCTGGGGAGGTGGAGCAGACATGCAGCAGTTTGTGGCTGGCACATCCAGGACAGAGGATATTTACCGCCATAGCAGCGAATTAATTGAAATATTTAATAAAGATGGAGGGTTTATTTTTAATCAGTGCCACAATATTTTGGATGAGGTATCTCCGGAGAAGATTCTGGCTATTTATCAGGCGGCATTGGATTATCGGAAGTAGAAAAGAATGAAATAATATAAAGCTGTAGGTCAACAGTAATTGATCTATAGCTTTTTATTTTGCAGTTATAAAAGGATACAACTTAGACTATAATTTCCGCAACTTAGAAAAACCAGGTTGAAATAAAAAATGCCAGTGTGTATAGTGGGAATAGATCAAAGAGAGATTTGCGGCAGGAGGTGGAAGGGTGAAGATACATGTCAGGGAGGACAGCAGTTTAAGTGATATGGAGATTACAATTAATTGTCCAAGCGCAAATGAAAAAATAGATAAAATAATTGCCGTGTTACAAATGATGGATCATAAAATTACCGGTATCAAAGATAAACAAACCTATATATTGGATACTTCCGGAATTTTATATATTGATACCGTAGATAAAAAGACCTTTTTTTATACGGAGTCAGCAGTCTATGAGACACCGATGAAATTATATGAACTGGAAGAACAGCTTGCGGACATGGATTTTTTCCGTGCAGGGAAATCCTGTATTATAAATTTTAATCAGATTAAATCGCTGCGCCCGGATATTGATGGAAGAATTCTGGTTACTATGAATAACGGAGAAAAAGTATTTGTTTCCAGACAGTATGCAGGGACAATCAGAGAGAAGTTGGGGGTGAAATAAATGAGTGATAAAATTCTTTCAAAATACAAATTTGCTGCTCAGGTAATGATCATATTTGCGGTGGAAATCCTGGTTATTGCGATTGCAGGTGCTTTGTGGGGAGAAGAGTCAATGGATTTTTCAAATCTGTATCAGCTGGGGGGCAAAGGGATTGCGAACACCACAATTTTACAGCTTTTTATGTGTTCCATTGTACTTAATCTGGTGCAGAGTATCAGTATGTCTGCTAAAATATTTCAAAATGTCATGATGCTTTGGCGTACGGTAATAATGGTTGTGCTGAGTGTGCTTGTGATTTTGATTTTTGTTATCTGCTTTGGGTGGTTTCCTTTGGATTTCTGGCCGGCTTGGGTAGGCTTTTTCATTTCTTTTGGTCTCTGCTTCCTTGGCAGTACCATACTTATGGTTATTAAGACGAAGCTGGAACAAAAGAAATACGACAGACTGTTAAAAGTTTATAAAGAGAAAAAGAAAGAAAATTAGAAGAAGGGCAGATAAGGTTGAAAGAAAATTAAGATATAGAAAGGACGCCACGATGTGATTCTTTCAACCTGTTTAATTGTGGCAGTATTGCAGGCAAGCCTGCAATATGCAATGGGTATAAGGTTGAAAGAAAATTATGATATAGAAAGGACGCCACGGTGTGATTCTTTCAACCTGTTTAATTGTGGCAGTATTGCAGGCAAGCCTGCAATATGCAATGGGTATAAATATGGGAGAGATTGTAATTCGAGATATATCGAAATCGTTCAATGAGAAATGTGTTTTGAATAATGTGAATTTAAAGATAGAAGAAGGAGAAGTGTTCGGTCTTTTGGGACCGTCAGGCGCAGGAAAAACTACATTAATTAAAATTTTAACCGGACAGTTAAAGCCGGATCTGGGGGAAGGGACCATTTTTGGAAAGTCCTGCGTACAGCTGGACAGAGAAGATTATAAGATGATCGGTATGGTTCTGGATAATAGCGGATTGTATGAACGGTTGAGCTGTTATGATAATATGTTGTTGCCGGCACGGATATACGGAGTAGAAAAAAAGAGAATTGGTGTACTGTTAAAACGTGTGGGGCTGGAAGATGCGGAGAAAAAAGCTGTGGAAAAATTGTCAAAGGGAATGCGGCAGAGGCTGGTACTGGCAAGAGCGATGCTTCATCAGCCAAAACTATTATTTTTGGATGAACCTACAAGCGGTCTGGACCCGTCGGTGACACAGACAATTCATGAGCTTTTGCAGGAACTGAAAAAGGAGGGGACAACGATATTCCTCACTACCCATAACATGGAGGAGGCTTACAAGCTCTGTGACCACGTAGCCCTGTTAAATGACGGTGGAATCGTAGAATACGGGGTACCGGAAGAACTTTGCAGAAAATACAATACCCAGAATATCATCACAATTCTGTGTAAAGATAAATCAATTGTAAAACTGAAAAATACAAGGGAAAATGCGGACAGAATTATGGAATATTTTCAGGGGGAATGCGTGGAATCTATTCATTCTTCAGAACCGGATCTGGAAACGGTATTTATGGAATTAACCGGAAGGAGGCTGCTATGAGTATACATGCAAGAGTATTACAGGCACTGTTTAGCAAACAGATAAAAGACACGGCACATAATATGCAGGTGCTGATATTATTTTTTACATTTCCGGTGATTGCAATGGTTATGACCCAGAGCATGGGAAAACAGATGGGGAATAGCGCATTTTTTATATCAATTTTTGGTGTTATGCATGGGATATTCACACCCATCGTAGCAACTTCTTCTATGATGGCGGAAGAAAAGGAAAAAAATACACTGAGAATGCTGCTAATGTCCAACGTTAACCCAATAGAGTATCTGATTAGTACCGGTGGATTTGTGTTTCTCTGTACTATGGTTACCGGTGTGCTCTTTTTACCACTGGGAGGATATTCAGTGGCTGAAATGGTAAAATTTATGGCGGCATTGGGAATAGGAAGCATTTTATCAGTTGTTTTAGGCATGGCGATCGGTGCATATGCCAAAAATATGACGTCGGCAAACGGTCTCGCACTGCCCTTTGGGATGATCTTTGCTTTTTTACCTATGCTTGCAAAGTTTAATGACAAGATAGGACAGATTGCAAAATTCACTTATGGACATCAAATCAGCAGTTTTGTCGAAAAAATGGAAGTGATCAGCTGGGAAGGTGTACTGGTGATAGTGGTAAATTTTGCAATAATGCTTGTTGGGTTTGTAATTGTGTTCCGTAGAAACCGGTTAGATGGATAAGCTGTATAAAAGCCTGGACGGTAAATAATCCAGGCTTTTACTATCCCCGGCAGGTTGACGCATCCCCTATAAAATAGTACAGTATATAAAAATACTGTTAACTACTTATGAAATGAGGGATGATTATGATAATCAGTGCAAGCAGAAGAACCGATATTCCATCGTATTATACCGATTGGTTTTTAAACCGGATCCAAGAAAAACAGGTCTGGGTCAGGAATCCCATGAATGCCCACCAGATCAGCCGGATTGATTTATCTCCGGAAGTAGTGGACGGCATTGTTTTCTGGACCAAAAATCCAAGACCAATGCTGAAAAGGCTGAATGAACTGAAAGAATATGCTTATTATTTTCAATATACGTTAAACCCCTACGGAAGGGAAATAGAAGAACACCTTCCACTGCTTAAGGATCGGATGAATAGCTTTCAGTGCCTTTCGGAAATGATCGGAAAGGAGCGTGTAATCTGGCGTTATGATCCGGTTATACTAAATGATACTTATACGGTGCAGTACCATTTAAAGGAATTTTCCAGTATGGCTGAAATGCTTGCTCCCTATACCAATAAATGTGTCTTCAGCTATTTGGATTTCTACACAAAAATGAAAAACAGGATGAAGCAGATGGGGATCCGGCCGGCAGTAAGAGAAGAAAAAGAATATCTGGCAGAAGCATTTTCAAAGGCGGCATCCCGCTATGGAATTGCTTTGGAAACATGTGCAGAAGATATCGATCTTCATAAATTCGGTATTGCTCACGGAAGATGCATTGATGACAGACTGCTGTCAGAGATCATAGACTGTCCCCTGAAGGTGGAAAAGGATAAGAACCAGAGGCTGGAATGTGGATGTGCGGCCAGCATTGATATCGGATTATATAATACCTGTAAAAATGCCTGCGTATATTGTTATGCTAATTTAAACCACGAACTTACTTTAGAAAATAATGCAAAGTATGATAGGGATTCGCCCTTGCTCTGCAGTAAACTGGGGGATAAAGATGTTGTAAAGGACCGAAATGTAAAGAGTTTGAAGGAAAGACAGTTAAGCTTGTTCTCACGCGGACCGATAATCCTGTCCTAGAGAAAAAAGTGCTTGACATTGACGTAGCGTAAAGGTTTAACATGGATTTATCAGGAGGTGGATAGAAAATGGAATATAGCATTCAGAAACTGGCTAAACTGGCGGGAATCACTACCCGGACACTGCGCTATTATGATGGAATTGGTCTGCTGCATCCGGCATATGTGAATGAATCCGGATATCGCATATATGGAGAAAAGGAAGTGGACGCACTTCAGCAGATCCTGTTTTTTCGAGATATGGGAATGGAACTGTCCAAAATAAAAGCGATCACTGCAGATGTTTCCTTTAACCGGGTGAATATTTTGAGGGAACATCTGGATGTTTTAAAACAACGTCAGCAGCAAATTGATCTCCTGATTAAAAATGTCACTAAAACAATTGAAAAGGAAGAAAGGAATAGAAGCATGACTGACAGAGAAAAATTTGAAGGCTTAAAAAAAGAAATGATACAGGAAAATGAAAAACGATATGGTGAAGAGATCAGAAAAGCCTATGGAACAGAAGCAGTGGATAAGAGTAATGCCAAAATGATGAATCTGACCATGGAAGAATATGAAAAAATGCAGATGACAGGAAAAGAAATAAACTGTCTGCTGGCGGAAGCGGTTCAGAAGAAGGAAAATCCTTGGGGAGAACTGGGACAAAAAATTGCCGGACTTCACAAAGAATGGTTGTCATACACCTGGAGCCATTATACACCGGAGGCCCATAACGGAGTAGCTGAAATGTATGTGGCGGATGAGCGTTTTACGGATTATTATGACCAGAATGTAAAGGGATGTGCCCGTTTCTTAAGAGACGCAGTTCTGGCAATGAACCAAAGTAAAAAATAGTATGAAAACAAAGTAAAATTCTATTGAAATTCTCACATAAACCAGATAGAATATTCAGTGCGTACAAATGATCATGTACCGTATTGGAGAAGAGAAAATGGTTGAAAATAATCTAGAAAAAGATAGTATTAGAAAACTTGTACTGCGCCTTGGAATTCCTTCCATGCTGGCGCAGTTTATTAATGTGTTATACAGCGTGGTAGACCGTATGTATATTGGGAATATTGATCAGATTGGAGAGATTGCCCTGGCGGGAGTCGGCATCTGCGGGCCGATCGTGGCACTTTTGTCCGCATTTGGGTCATTTGTGGGAGTGGGCGGCTCCCCCCTTATGAGTATCCGCATGGGAGAAAAGGATGAAAAATCAGCAAAACAGATTCTGGCAAACAGCTTTTTACTGCTGCTAGTGGTATCGGTGGCACTGACGATCATATTGTTGCCCCTCAAAGAAAATCTGCTGCTGTGGTTCGGTGCCAGTGAGCAAAGTTTTCCCTATGCAAATGATTATTTTACCATCTATTTACTTGGTACCGTATTTGCGCTGATGTCCATCGGTATGAATCAGTTTATCATCTGTCAGGGATATGCAAAAGTCGGGATGATGTCCGTGATGATCGGTGCAGTTATGAATCTGGTATTAGATCCTGTATTTATCTTCGTTTTTGGTATGGGAGTAAAGGGTGCGGCAATTGCTACGGTCATTTCCCAGATGGTATCCTGCGGTTTCGTACTTAAATTTTTGTTTGGGAAAAAAGTTCCCATAGCAATCAGTTTTGGAGGATACAGTCTTGGGATTATAAGGAAGATTGCCTTTTTAGGACTAACACCATTTATCATTATTGTTATGGACAACGTTCTGCTGATCGCCCTGAATACCGTTTTGCAAAAGTACGGCGGTCCGGACAGGGGAGATATGCTGATTACCTGTGCAACAATTGTACAGAGCTTTATGCTTATGGTAACGATGCCGCTTGGAGGAATCACGGCCGGAACCCAGACGATACTTGGATATAATTATGGAGCACGCAAATCGGACCGGGTTTTGGAAGCGGAGAAGTGGATTGTTATTTTATGCCTGATCTTTACCACTATCATGTTTGTGACGGCTCAGAATTTTGCCAGACCTTTTGTAGGGATATTTACCCAAAACGAAACATACATTCAGTTTGCAGCAAGAGCCATCCGGGTATATACTTTAGGTATCATACCACTAGCAATTCAGTACACCTTTGTGGATGGATTTACCGGTATGGGCATTGCAAAAATGGCACTACCATTGTCTACCTTCAGAAAGGTTGTGTATCTTGGCGCAGTATTCCTGCTTCCCCTGATATATGAAATCGACCAGGTGTTTCTGGCAGAGCCTGTTGCAGACGTGATTAGTGCGGTGGTTACGGGAACCTGCTATTTTGCAATGATAAAGAAAATTTTACATAGGCGGGAAACTAATGTATAAAAAGGCATCAGAATGTATGGGAGGTGTGTGGGATGTGGGTTTTATTTGCTTTTGGATCAGCACTTTTTGCAGGCATAACGGCAGTTCTGGCAAAACTTGGAATTGAGAAGACAGATTCATACCTGGTAACTGCACTTAGAACGGTAATTGTAGTGATCTTTGCATGGCTCATGGTTTTTGTGGCGGGATCTTTTCATACAATTGGAGAGATCGGCAGAAAAACTTTTGTGTTTTTAATCCTTTCCGGAATGGCTACCGGTGCGTCCTGGATATGCTATTTTAAGGCGCTGCAGCTGGGAGATGTAAATAAGGTAGTACCTATTGATAAATCAAGTACAATACTGACAATGCTTTTTGCATTTCTGTTTTTAAAAGAGGGGCTTGGCGGTATCAAGGTGCTTGCAATGGGCCTGATCGGAACGGGCACTTATCTGATGATTGAGAAGAAACATAAGGATCATGGGCTGCCCCGTGCTAAAACCAAAAAAGGCAGGGGCTGGCTGATATATGCTCTTCTCTCAGCAGTATTTGCAAGTCTTACGGCGATACTTGGCAAAATTGGGATAACAGGTGTAGAATCCAATCTGGGAACAGCAATCCGCACTATGGTTGTATTAATCATGGCATGGATCATAGTTTTCGGACTGCACAAACAAAAAGAAATAAAAGACATAGATAGACGATCCTGGATATTCATTTTTTTATCCGGGCTTACAACAGGACTGTCCTGGCTTTGTTACTATCGGGCATTGCAGGACGGACCGGCAGGCGTTGTAGTGCCCATCGATAAACTGAGTATTTTAGTGACCGTCTTTTTTGCTTACTTTGTTTTAAAGGAAAAATTAAAGAAAAGGGCTGTGACAGGACTGATTTTGATTGTACTTGGTACACTTGCTTTACTTATCTAGAAAAATGGATTAAAATATGGGTAGAATCAGAAATAAATCAGCAAGGAGAATTAGTGTGAACGGTGGAAAAGGCGGAAACAGCAAGACATACCGACAGTTAAACAGGGGACTGATGTTAAAGCTGGTTGCTACGGGAGTCTGTACTTCCAGGGCAGAGCTTGCAAGAAGAACAGGTCTTACGAAAATGGCAGTTACAAATATTGTATCGGAAATGCTGGAACAGCATTTGATTGAGGAAACCAGTGTTGTGCAGAATGAGGAAGTCGGAAGGAATCCGATCCGCTTGAAAATATCCGGACAATGCCCGAAAATCATTGGCGTACTGGTATTCAGAAGCCGTCTGGAAGTTGTTATGTGTGACTTTAGTTTAAATATCATCAGGCGGGAGACCAGAGTCATGAAGGAAGCCTGTGTGACCAACAGCGATGGGCTGATGGAACAGTTATATGAGATGATTGACAGGCTGAGGAAGAAAGAGAGGAACATACTGGGAATCGGCGTGGCATCCATTGGTCCGGTAGATGTGAAAAAGGGAATGATCCTGGAACCCCTCTATTTTTGGGATATTAAAAATATCCCCATTGTGGAACTATTGACAGAGCGGTATCATCTCCCTGTCTTTTTAAACCATGACAATCAAAGCGGAGCACTTGCAGAGCTGTTATATGGATATGGAAATGAGTATAAGGATTTCCTGTTTCTGGGGCTGGGACGGGGAATCGGATGCGGGATGGTCATGAACGGAGATTTGTATGAAAACCAGAGCGGACTTCCGTCTGAAGTGGGACATACCAGCATTGATTACCAGGGGGAGCAATGTACCTGTGGAAATAAAGGATGTCTGGAATTATATGCAACCACTCCGGTAGTGGAAGAACGTCTGCAGAGAGAAACAAACAACAATTACCGTTTTACCCGGTTTTGCAGGGAAAGCAATGATCCGGCGGTGGAAGAAGTATTCGCCGATGTGATGAAGAAACTGGCCGCAGCGTTGGTAAATTATGTAAATATTTTAAATCCGGGTCTGATTCTTCTGGGGCATGATGGGATTTATCTGCCTGGGAATGCTATTGCAGTCCTGAAAGAGGAAGTAAACAGCCGCAGATTTTTTCACAATGCGCAGGAAATTGAAATCAAAAAAACACAGTTTGGGGCAGATGCGCAATTGCTGGGAGGAGCATGCCTGGTATTGCAGCAGGCATTTTTAGGAAAACTGCTATTTTAAAAAATATTTTTTTAGTTGAAATGTATATTGACTTTACTATTTTAATTAATTATAATAAATGTAATTAGTAAAGGCGATTTACATATATAATATTACTATAAATAACCTTAAAACAATTGGAGGTAAAAAAATGGATGTTATTTGTGTTGGAGAAATGTTAATAGACTTTATTCCGGGAAACGAGCCGTTTAGTTATATCAGAAAGGCTGGCGGAGCGCCGGCAAACGTTGCTATTGCAATCGGGAAAAATGGTTTAAAGGCCGGATTCTGCGGCAAAATGGGAAATGACGATTTTGGACGTTTTCTGGTAGATACTTTAAAAGAAAATAATGTGGAAGTTTTATGTGAAGAGTTGACAAAGGATGCCGTTACGACTATGGCATTTGTAACTCTGGCGGAAGATGGAGACCGCTCCTTTACATTTGCAAGAAAGCCGGGGGCAGATACCCTGCTTACGATAGATGATGTTAAGAACGCAAATATAGAAGACAGCAAAATGGTACATGCAGGTTCCTGTTCCCTGTCCCAGGGAACCGCAGTGGACGCTACCGTCTATGCAATGAAAGCGGCTCATGAGAACAACAAGCTGGTAAGCTTTGATGTAAATTACCGCAATGTAATGTGGGATGATGATATTGATGCATGTGCGGCTAAAGTTCGGGAAGTACTGCCTTATGTGGATCTGCTCAAGATTTCGGAAGAAGAAGTAGATATGATGGGCGGTGAAGAAAATATTCTGGCGCTTATGAAGGAAAATGGAATTACGGTTGTAATTGAGACATTAGGTGCAAAGGGGGCAAAATGCTTCTTTGGCGGTGAAGTACGCGAGATTCCCGGCAGAAAAGCGAAAGCAGTAGATGCTACCGGCGCCGGCGATGCATTCTGGGGCGGATTTTTATCCAGTATCCTGATACAGGGTGCGGAGAAAAAAGAGGATATTGCCTTAGAGAATATTTTAAAAGCAATGGAATATGGAAATGTTGCAGGATGGATCTGCGTACAGACTAAGGGGGCAATTGATTCCCTTCCTACAAGAGCTCAGATTGAGGAATATTTGTAATATTAAAATGATCTGTTAGAGGGGTTTGACACATTTGGTAACAAAATAAATAGCGGAAATGATCCGCGGATAAGTATAAGGAGAAGGCAGAATATGAAACGATCAAAAATCAATGCAGTTATTAAAGACATGGAAGCATTAATCAAAGAACATGGTTTTGAAGTCCCGCCATTTTGCAAATGGACAGCAGAAGAATGGAAAGATAAAGGAGCGGAATACGATGAAATCCGCGACAATATGCTGGGATGGGATATTACAGATTACGGACTCGGAAAATTTGATGAAGTAGGCTTTGCTTTAATCACTATCCGTAACGGTAATTTAAAAAATGATAAGTATACGAAAACCTACGCAGAAAAGCTTCTGATGGTAAATGAAGGCCAGATGGCTCCTATGCATTTCCACTGGAATAAGATGGAAGATATTATCAACCGCGGCGGCGGAAATGTCCTGATCCGTGTTTATAATTCAACGGAAGACGGAGCATTTGCAGATACGGATGTTACAGTCAACTGCGATGGAAGAGAATTTAAAGTACCTGCCGGAACCCAGGTTCGCCTGACTCCGGGAGAAAGTATTACCATTTATCCATATATGTATCATGATTTCAATGTAGAAGAAGGAACAGGCGCCGTGCTGCTGGGAGAAGTATCTATGTGCAACGATGATGAAAATGACAATCGTTTCTACGATCCGATTGGCAGATTCCCAACAATCGACGAAGATGAACCTGCCTACAGATTACTTTGTACGGAATATCCAAAGGCATAGAGCCAGCAAGTCAAAATATAATAAATTTTATAATAGATTTTATAATAAATATATAGGAAAATAAAGTAGAGAATAAAGTAGAGAATAAGGTATACGGATATAGTAAAAAGGTATTGCGTTTAAATAAAATGCAATACCTTTTTTACTATATCCGTATTTATTTTGCTGTAGTGAATCTTTTTAATAAGCCATGCAACAGAAGAGGAAAATTTATACACTTATTTATAAAACAAAAGTTTTGTATTTTAAATACAAATTCAAACAAGGGGGAAGAAAAATGAAAAAGAATTGTAAGAAGATCGTTCGTATGGCGGTGTGGGCATTCGTATTGGTAATTGGCATCGGATTATGGATGAATGGATGTGAAAAAAAGCAGGAAGAGGTTAAAAAGGAAAGAATAGGGGTGATTGCTCAGATTATGCCGGGATATGAGCCGGGAAAAGGTGATCCGGATCAGGAACCACAGACCGTGCTGGGGATTTTACCGGAAGAGAAAGAAGACGAAGATGATGATGACCTGGAGGCGGTCCCTCGTGAACCGGCAAAGATACGAGGCATGTATTTGCAGCTTAGTGAAAGTGCTTATTATTTTGCAGATGTAGAAAGTAATTCCTTATTTAGTCTGGTCATGACAGATGAGAATGAAATCCATAACCTGAATGGGGAACAGATTTCTTTTGAGGAACTTAAGACAGGGAATATTGTAGATATCTATTATACAGGAGGTATGATGGAATCTTATCCCATGGTTTGCGACAGGGTTATAAAAATGCAGGTCGTAAAGAAAGGCAGTGAGGCAGATGCTGCTGCCAATCTGGAACAGGCAAAGAATTTTTATTGTGAGCCGGATCCAAATGAGAAGCCGGGGCTGCAGATTCAATACATTCCGGCGGAGGGAATGGAAGCCTCTTCCAATATTTCCTACAGGGCTTATGAGTGGACGGTTACCAATGAAGATGGAACGGAAAATGTTGAAAAAGCAGATAGTAAACCGGCAATTCAATATGAGAATCTGGAAGAAGTCGAAATTTCCGTAGATACCCAGGAACTAAAACTTGTTTTCAGTAAAGACCCGGAGGAAATAATTGTCCAAAGATGGAAGGCAGAAGACAGAGGACAGGATCAGGCTAAACCCGGTGAGCCGGTATTGGTCACAAGAAGAGACAAAATATGGATGATCCCAAAAGGAGAAGCCGGGTATGTGTATGAAGTCACCGGAAAGTGGGGAGAAGATTTTGTCGTGTATGGATTTTTAATCAGGAGGCGCTAATAAATGCAGTGCTTTGAAATTCACCAGGTCGTGTCTTAAAATTCATTCCCGCCATCTGCACACCCCACTTTGCGGCATATTTGCCCTGAATGCAGGTTAAGCAATTTTCAGATAAGCTCTGGTCCGCCCCCTTCTCTTTCCGAGATAGCATTCGTTGATACAAAGCTGGTTTTCTCAGCATGATGCACCCCCGGGGTTGTGGCATGCCGGACGCGATTGACGTAAAGCAACTGATCTTGAGAACGGAATTTGTTTTTCATTCTCTAACCAGAAAAAGGAGCAAACTTCCATCTTCTTTTACGCAAACAGCCGAACCATACTGCGCAGAATCCAATAAAGAACAGCCCGTAACAGCCCAAGGGTCTCCACCAGGCTGAGAAAACCAGTTTCCCACACCCATCTTTCCGTACACTACCTACATCTACAAAGCGTCATTCCTCAGCTAAACCCAAATTTAAGATAAAATTATTCGCTGTAGCTCTAAAGTAAAAATTTAGGATATAATTTGACGCTCTCGAAATCCTATGATAAACTAATTAAATATGGTAACAAATGAAACCTTGATACGATATCCAGGGAGCTTGTATGACAGGCTGAGAGGAAGTTATGAACTTCGACCGGTGACCTGATTTTAGGAAACAGTATCAGGGACAAGTCTTGCATCTTCCTGCAGGACTTCTTTTATTTTGCAGGATTATTTGCAGATGTATCATGGATTCTATGATTCATGTGGTTAATATAAGAAGAAATAAGGAGATACCGATTATGAAAGTTAGTGGAAGAGATCTGAAACTGTATGCAGTAACAGACCGTAAATGGGTGGGAGAGCAGTCGCTGGAAGAACAGATAGAGGAAGCGCTGGCTGCCGGGGTTACTTTTTTACAGCTCAGGGAAAAACATATGGAAAAGGACGAACTTCTGGAAAAAGCGAAGCGCATAGGTGAGATTGCAAAGCGTCATCAGGTGCCTTTTTTAATTGACGATGATGTTGAAATGGCAATTGCCTGCGGTGCAGACGGTGTACATATCGGACAAAAAGACATGCCGCCCAAAAGAGCAAGAGAACTTCTGGGAGAAGATAAAATACTGGGGGTCACCGCCAGAACATTAGAACAGGCGAAAAGCGCATGGGAGCAGGGCGCGGATTATCTTGGAGTAGGGGCTGCATTTCCCACATCTACCAAAGACGATACGGAAGTGATTACAAAAGAGACAATCCGGGAGATCTGTGAAGCAGTGCCGATTCCGGTTGTGGTGATCGGCGGAATTACAAAAGAGAAGATCAAGGAACTTCGGAACTGTAAAGCTGCCGGAGTCGCTGTGGTATCAGCGATATTTGCAAGCGAGGACATTACCGGGGCGGTGAAAAGTCTGAAAAAAGAGGTGGAAGAAAATCTATGGGCAGATTAGGAGAAATCGAAGGAGCTATTTTTGATATGGATGGAACACTACTGGATTCCATGGCCATGTGGGAAAATATGGGCAGTATTTATGTGAAAAAGAAAGGGAAAGTACCTGCTCCGGATCTGGATGAAGTTATAAAAGATATGAGCTTTGAGGAATCAGCCCGATATATAAAGGAGCAATATCAGTTCCAGGAAGATATTAAGACAATGATGGATGAAGTGAATCAAATGGTGCAGGAGAATTATCAGGGGAAAATTCAGGGGAAGCCATTTGTAAAAGAGTTTTTGGAGAGCCTGAGAAAAAAGGGGGTTCCCATGTGTGTAGCAACGGCGACGGATGAGCCGTTGGTGAAAACTTGTCTGAAACGATTAGATCTTCTGAAATATTTTAAGGAAATATTTACCTGCAGAAAAGTAGGGGCGGGGAAAGAACGGCCTGATATCTATGAAGCGGCGCTCTCAGAACTGGGAACGAGTAAGGAAAAGACGTTTGTTTTTGAAGACGTACTTCATGCAGTTAAGACTGCAAAACAGGCGGGATTTCCGGTGGCGGCTCTCTATGATGAAAGTTCCAAAAAGGATTGGGAAGAGATTACAGGGCTGGCAGATATTTCAGCAGTATCTATGGGAGAATTTATTTCAGGATGACCTGGAGCGTGTCTTAGAATTCATTCCCGCCATCTGCACGCCCCACTTTGCGGCATATTTGCCCCGAATTCAGGTTACGTAGCCCGCTATGTGCCCTTCATCCGGGACAAATCTCCCACAAACTGTGACGCGCAGCTGTCAGAAAGCAATTTTCAGACACGCTCTGGAGAATATGGACCCGGGTTTCCCAAGGAGACAGGAAATCTGGAAGTGGGCAGTGCAGCAATGAAAATATATAATGGACAGAGGACAACAAAATGAAGAAAATACTTACAATAGCAGGTTCGGACTGCAGTGGCGGAGCGGGGATACAGGCAGATATTAAAACAATCACAGTACATGGAATGTATGCCATGAGCGCTGTTACAGCGTTGACGGCACAAAATACGATGGGGGTATTTGGAATAGAAAAATGTACACCCCAATTTTTGGAACAGCAGCTGGACTGCATATTCCGGGATATTTTTCCGGATGCGGTTAAAATCGGAATGATTCCGGATGCCGGACTGATTCAGTCTGCAGCAGGAAAACTTGCGGAATATGGAGCATTTCGTATTGTTCTGGATCCGGTTATGGTCTCAACCAGCGGCAGAACGTTATTAGAAAAAGAGGCAAGAGATGCGTTCATGAAAAAATTATTGCCGCTGGCTGCTCTGGTTACACCGAATATACCGGAAGCAGAAGTGATGAGTCAGATGAAAATAGAAAGTCCAGGCGATATGGAGACAGCAGCCAGGGTGATCTCCGGTTTCTATGATGGTGCCGTGCTGATTAAGGGCGGGCATCAAAAAGAGACTGCCAATGACCTTTTGTATGAAAATGGAAAAGCAACCTGGTTTTACGAAAAGCATATGGATAATCCGAACACCCATGGAACTGGCTGTACTCTGTCATCTGCAATTGCCTGCCAGCTGGCAAAAGGATATAATATGGAAGGCAGCCTGAGGCGCGCGAAGGAGTATCTATCCGGTGCTATCCGGGCAAATCTGGATTTGGGACAGGGCGCGGGACCTTTGAACCACTGTTACCGTATTTAATAATTAATGCATGATATAGCAAGTGGAATCACGTTCAACGAAGGCAGGGCGCATTTCAATCCGGCTGATGGGAACACCTTTGATCAGGCTATCCACAAGAATAAATGCACTTTTACCAAGATCTACCCGGTTTTGGCGGACCGTAGTCAATGCCGGGGTCAGATATCTGGCCAGGGGAAGGTCATCATATCCGGTAACACTGATGTCCTCGGGAACCTTTTTCCCCATATTATAAAGTTGTTTAATTACGCCGGATGCAATAAAATCGCTGGCGCAGATAATCGCAGTTGCTCCTTTTTCCAGAAAATGAGGTACATATAAGGGAGCGCAGTCTACATGGTAATCACCATAAGCAATCAGGTCTAAATCAAGATCTATTTTATTTACCCACAGAAAATGTTTGTACGCATTCAGACGGCGTTCCGTAATCATAGAATCCTGGTTACCGCAGAGCATGGCGATCCGTTTGTGCCCTTTTGCGGCGAGATGGTTAACCACACCTTTCATGCCTTCAAAATTATCGGTACCTACATATCCGACCCAGGGATTGTCTTCAATGTAATTATCTAAAAGCGCCGTAGGAACTTTGGTATGGTTCAGCTGTTTCAAATAGTCATCGTGAAGGCGGAAACCAAGAAGAAATGCTCCTGAATAGCCATTTTTTAACATAAAGGTATCATATTTCTCACGGGTCTGCATAGAAAGGTTGGTGGGAACAATCGTAACCTCATAGTCGTTGCGGACTGCAGCCTGTTCAAAGCCGGAGATAATTTCATAACCAAACTGGTCTACATTTTCATAGTTCATATCTTCAACCATAATGCAGATTTTGCGCATTACTTTGCCCTGCAGGGATTTTGGTTTATATCCCAGTTCCACCGCGGCGTCCAGTACGGACTGACGCATTTTTTCACTAATGTCGCTTGCACCGTTCAGGCCTTTGGAAACGGTGGCGGGTGAGATGCCTAATTTTTTTGCTATATCTTTAATTGTCGCCATAAGATTTCCTCCGAGTAACGAACTTTCTGGCAGTTCGAAAATTATATTGACAATATACCATAAAAATGATAATATGGCAATGAAAAGTTTTCGAAAAGTTTCGAAAAAAATAATATGAAAATTACGAGAGCCATTTATGAATCAGGAGGTAATAGAATGTTAGAAAAAGAATTAAACGGATACCTGGAAGAAAAATTTCAAAAGACAATTGCAGAATGCTCTGATGAAGAAATTTATCTTGGACTCTTACAACTTACGAAGAATCACATAAAAAAATCAGGTAAAAACAGTGGGGAAAAGAAACTGTATTATATATCAGCAGAATTTTTAATTGGAAAGCTTTTATCCAACAACCTGATTAATCTGGGGCTGTATGACCAGGTAAAAGAGATTCTTTGCAAAAATAAAAAAGATCTGACACAGATAGAAGAAGCAGAACTGGAACCTTCCCTTGGAAATGGCGGACTGGGCAGACTGGCTGCCTGCTTTTTAGACTCGATTGCAACCCTTGGCTTAAATGGCGATGGAATCGGACTGAATTACCATTATGGACTGTTCCGCCAGATTTTTGAAAATAATAAGCAAAAAGAATTGACAAATCCCTGGATTACAGAGCAAAGCTGGCTGACAAAGACAGATACGCATTTTGAAGTTCCGTTCAAAGGATTTAAGCTGATTTCCAGCCTTTATGATATTGACGTTACCGGATATCATAACCACGCTAATAAACTGCATTTATTTGATATCGACATAGTGGATGAATCCATTGTAGAAGAGGGGATTCATTTTGATAAAAATGATATCCTTCACAATCTGACGTTGTTTCTGTATCCGGATGACAGTGATGAAAAGGGACAGCTGCTTCGTATTTACCAGCAGTATTTTATGGTCAGTAATGCAGCACAGCTGATTATCCGGGAATGCAGGGATAATGGCTACAGCCTTCATGATTTATACAAACACGCAGTGGTTCAGATAAATGATACCCATCCTTCTATGGTAATTCCGGAATTGATCCGCCTGTTAATAAAAGAAGGGATCTCAATGGATGAAGCCATCTGCATTGTCAGCAAAACGTGTGCATATACCAACCATACGATTCTGGCTGAGGCTCTGGAAAAATGGCCAAGATACTATCTGGAAAAAGCCGTACCACATCTGCTTCCGATTATAGATGAACTGGACAGAAGAATCAAAGAAAAATATACGGATGAAAAAGTAGCAATTATTGACAAAGACAACCGCATACACATGGCACATATGGATATTCATTATGGTTTCAGCGTAAATGGGGTTGCGGCTCTTCATACACAGATTTTAAAAGAATCTGAATTGAAGCATTTTTATGATATTTATCCTGAAAAATTTAATAATAAGACAAATGGAATTACATTCCGCCGCTGGCTGATGCATTGTAATCCGGAATTGACAGAACTGATTAGCGGACTTATCGGAGAAGGCTTTAAAGAGGATGCGGACTGTCTGAAAGAATTACGCAAATTTGCAGAAGATGAAAAAGTTTTAAAAAGCCTTCTGGAGATTAAAAACAAAGACAAAGCAGCATTAAAGGAGTATCTGAAAGAAACTCAGGGGATAGAAATTGATGAAAATTCCATCTATGATATTCAGATCAAACGTCTGCACGAGTATAAAAGACAGCAGATGAATGCACTTTATATTATTCACAAATATCTGGAAATAAAGGGAGGAAAACTTCCAAAGAGACCGATTACCATGATCTTTGGTGCAAAAGCTGCTCCGGCATATGTGATAGCAAAAGATATTATTCATCTTATTTTATGCCTTCAGGAAATGATTTCCAGGGATGCCAGTGTTCGACCATACTTAAACGTGGTAATGGTGGAAAACTATAATGTAACCAAAGCGTCTAAACTGATTCCGGCCTGCGATGTATCTGAACAGATATCACTGGCGTCCAAGGAAGCCAGCGGAACCGGAAATATGAAATTCATGTTAAATGGAGCCGTAACCCTTGGTACTGAAGATGGGGCTAATGTGGAAATTCACCAGCTGGTTGGTGATGACAATATTTATATTTTTGGAAAATCAAGTGAAGAAGTCATTGCCCATTACGAGAAAGCCGATTATGTATCAAAAGATCTCTATGATACCGATGCAGCCATCAGAGAAATGGTGGATTTTATTGTGAGCAAAGAGATGATAAAGATTGGCTGTGAAGAAAACTTAAGCAGATTTCATCAGGAATTGATTCATAAAGACTGGTTTATGACACTTCTGGATATCAATGATTATATTGAGACAAAAGATAAAGCGTTTACGGATTATGAAGATAGAATGGCATGGGCTAAAAAGATGCTGGTAAATATCAGCGAAGCAGGCTATTTTTCATCTGACAGGACGATCAGGCAATATAATGAGGAGATCTGGAAATTGTAAAATAGTTTGGACATCACAAAAGTTCATACTTTTTTTACAAAAATAGATACCACATTTTAGAAAATTGTGGTATTATAGAAATTATGATGAAGAAGAAAAATAAATTTACCAAAAGGCTTACTAAGATTGCACTTGTCATAGGAGCAGAAGTTTTGCTGTTCAGTGGCTGCCTGGTGATGATATACGCTCGTGGGACAGGAGAGAGTGAGAATCAGGGAACATATCAGGAAAATGTCACATTAGGAACAAAAGAAACAAATGCAGGAGCAGAAAAACAAAGCAGTCTCCAGGCAGGAACAAATCAGGATAAGAATATTACTTCTCCGGTGAATGAACAGAAGACAGCGGGAACCGCACAGGTTTCTAATAATTATAATACGGTTGCTACAGAAAAGATGATGGAATCAGAAAGCGAAACCGAGACAGACGTTAACGATGATTCCGCTGTATCAGTAGCTAAGACAGAATCGGAAATGCTTTATGTAGAACCGATAAGTCAGCTTCCGGAACTGCCCACAGGCTGTGAGATTACATCACTGACTATGGCACTTAATTATGAAGGCTATGATATTGATAAAGAAGATCTTGCGGACAACTATCTCACCAAGGGAAGACCGGGTGTAAATAGTTATGAAGATGCATTTCTTGGAAATCCAAGAGATGAAGATTCTTATGGATGCTTTGCACCGGTAATTGTCAGAACAGCTAATAAGTATCTGACAGAACAGAACAGCGCAAAGCGTGCGTATGATGTCAGCGGCACAGATCTGGAAGATTTATTTGATGAGATCCGATCTGGAAATCCGGTTATTATCTGGGGCTCTATGAATATCGATGTAGATATTGAATATACAGACGAATGGGAAATTGACGGCAAGCTGCTGCGCTGGCCTGGCAATGAACACTGTATGGTATTAAGCGGATTTGACTTATATAATGAGACCGTCACTGTATGTGATCCGTTACGGGAAGTAGAGACGTATGATTTCGATTCCTTTGAAAGACATTTCAAACAGATGGACAAGATGGCAGTAGTGATTAAATAAAGAAATTGGTAATTGAGGACTATGGAATGTAAGAAGCCTGGCTTTTTATATTCTGTAGTCCTTTTTATATTGTTACATGCTGTTATACATGATAAAATGGAGTCAGATGCTGGTATCAATTAATACCGGATCTGATCCTGGGACAGGGGGAAGATGAGGTGACGGAAAAATTAGAGCAGTACCGCATCAGCAATCAGAAGATTGGGCAGACAGAGTAAGCACAGGAGGCATATAAATGTTTAAAATAGGCGAGTTTTCAAAGCTAACGCAGGTATCAATCCGAATGTTAAGGTATTACGACGAGACAGGCTTGTTAAAACCAGCGGGAACCGACCATTTTACTAATTACAGATTCTATTCTGCTGATCAGATCTCTGCTTTGAACAAAATCGTATTTTTGCGGGATTTAGGATTTCATGTTTCGGACATTGCAGCTGCACTCAGCCAGTGGGATGATAACTTTATTGTAAACCAGCTTGACAACAAACGTCAGGAAATTGAACGCACAATTAAAGCTGAACAGGATAAGTTATCCAAAATAGAGCAGGCAAAAAAAGATATACGTCAGGAAAAAATAGAGATACATTATAATGTTTCCATAAAATCCGTTCCTGGCGCTCAGGTGCTTTCTTTAAGACGGGTTGTTCCTTCCTATTATTCGGAAGGTCAGTTGTGGAAAGAAATGACCGCTTTTGCAGCGGAGAATAAGATTTCGGTTTCTAGCAATACGTTTGCTATTTATCATGATAGCGATTACAGAGAAAAAAATGTAGATATTGAAATATGTGCACCTGTCTCACGGATGGATAAGGATAAAGATGGCTTTACATTTCGGAATATAGAACCCGTACCAATCATGGCAAGCACTATGGTCTACGGGTCTTTTGAAAATATTTCTGGTGTATTTCTTTCCTTTGCAGGCTGGTTGGAAGAACACAGCCAGTATAAAATGCTGGGACAAAGCAGACAGATTGTCCATCGCGGACCATGGAATGAGAAAAACAGTGATAATTTCCTCACAGAAATACAAATACCATTAGAAAAAATATAATAATAGTTTCAAACAATATGCCTGTACATTTCCTGCTGTACAGGCATATCGTAAAGTTGGATCTGAAATTTACTATGGTAAATATTCCAGTACGAAAACATATACCTTAAAATAAGTTAAAGAAGAGGAGTGCCGGTTTTGGCACTCCTCGAATCGTTACGCTTCAAACAGTTGTTCTTTAGGATTAACGATTGGTCTAAATCCAGCCCCCGTCAAACTTAATGACCTGACCGGTGAGGTAGGAATGGCTCCGGCAGAGATCGTACACCAGATCGGCAACTTCTTCCGGTTTTCCAAAACGGTCCGCAGGTATCTCTTCAATCAGGGCGGCACGCTCTTCCTGGCTTAAAAATTGATTCATTTCCGTATCAATTGCTCCACAGGCAATGGCATTCACCTGGATATTACTGGGTGCAAGTTCTTTTGCCAGCGCCATCGTAAGAGAGTTCAGCCCGCCCTTTACTGCAGAGTATGCAACTTCACAGGAAGCTCCAACACATCCCCAAACGGAAGAAATATTAATGATCTTACCTCTCTTGTTTGAAAGCATCAGAGGAATTGCTTTTTGGCTGCAGTAAACGGCAGAAGACAGATTTGTCTGCAAAATGCGGTTCCACTCTGCAGGAGAAAGATCGGTAAAAAGTCCTACATAGGAGATGCCTGCGTTATTCACAACTACATCCAGCGTTTGAAAACGGGAAGTAATCTCACAAAAAAGGTTTCCTACAGTTTCTGCGTCGCCCATGTCTCCCACAAAGGGGAAACAGGTCACACCGTATGTTTGTTCAATGATATTCCGGGTTTCTTCTAAAAGACGGTCATTCTTCAAACAGGTAATAATAACCTGATATCCTTCGCTGGCAAGTTTTACGGCAATGGCGCGTCCGATGCCCCTGGAAGCCCCGGTGATAAGTGCGGTTCTTGGCATTACAGAGTACCTATAAAGCGCATAAAGCCTTCCCGGCCTTCTGCTGTACATTTGTAGACTCCGGCATGCTCCAGAACTTTCATAAATACCAGACCGATTTCATCGTTCAAAATTTGTTTGACATTACTTTCATCGATTTTTTCATATTTTGCAGAAAATGCTTCTGCCCAATCTGCATGTTTTTCAAGATCCTCGCTGGAACGGATATCTTTACCGGCAGTAATATAATCTGCAAGCTGTTCCATTTCTGATTTCAAACGTGCCGGAAGAACGGCAAGTCCCATAACCTCGATCAGTCCGATGTTTTCTTTTTTAATATGGTGAAGTTCTGTATGAGGATGATATACACCCAAAGGATGTTCCTCTGTAGTAATGTTGTTTCTCAGAACCAGATCTAATTCATATGCATCACCGCGTTTACGGGCTATTGGGGTAATGGTATTATGAGGTTCCCCTTCTGTATTTGCGAAGATGAAAGACGCTTCGTCCGTATATCCTCTCCAGGCATTTAAAATGTGGTCAGCCAGATCAATAATACGGCCGGCATCGGTACAGCTGATACGTATTACAGACATAGGCCATTTTACGATTCCTGCTGTGACATCTTCAAATCCTTTTATGCTGAATGAGGATTCAATGGGAGCCTTAGCCATGGCGAATTCATAGTTACCGCCCTGGAAATGGTCATGGCTCAAAATAGATCCGCCAACAATCGGAAGATCTGCATTGGATCCTACAAAATAGTGCGGGAACTGTTTAACAAAATCCAAAAGTTTTCCAAAGGTATCCCGTTCAATTTTCATAGGGATATGTTTGGTATTGAATACGATGCAGTGCTCATTGTAATAAACGTAAGGAGAGTACTGGAATCCCCACTGGCTGTTATTAATAGTAACAGGTATAATGCGGTGGTTCTGTCTTGCAGGATGATTCACTCTTCCGGCATAGCCTACGTTTTCAGGACAGAGAAGACATTTTGGGTATCCGCTCTGTTTTGCAAGTTTTGCGGCAGCAATAGCCTTAGGATCTTTTTCCGGTTTGGAAAGGTTGATTGTAATATCCAGATCTCCGTAAGGAGTAGGGGTTTCCCATTTCATATCCTTTTTAATGCGGTATCTGCGGATGTAATCAGTATCCTGACTTAATTTATAGAAATAATCGGTTGCAGCTTTGGGATCTTTTGCATACAGATCCAGGAACTTCTTTACAACTTCCGAGGGTCTCGGAACCAGACGTCCCATAATTTTTGTATCAAATAAATCACGGTATACAACACTGTTTTCTTTCATAATACCATGTTCGTAAGCATAATCCATGATGTTAGAAAGCACTTCTTCCAAGTTAATATCAGTGTAATCTTCCTGTGGTTCATCGTATTCTTCCATCTCCAGCAACTCCAAAAGGGCATTGGTAGTGTAGATGCGGTCTGTCTCCTCGATCAGTCCCGTCTGAAGTCCATAGGTAACCAGTTTCTTAATGTCATTGTAGATCATTTTCTTTCCTCCGCTTATTATTATTTAGAATAAATTCTATAGGCAGGTAAAATAAGTATATATCACACCTGTAAAAGGGCAGACAGGCGAAAATACAATATATAAATATTAACATAAAATTTTATGATTTGAAATAGGAAATTGTTTAGAGTCTGGAGAAAAAAATTACACATTCATTAATTACATGTTAACAAAATAGGTATTGCTTGAAATTAAAAGTAAAGTCTGTTATCATTGTTTTACGATGCAGGATTATGCAATTTGCTAAATCGGATTTAAGGTAGTAGGTGATAAGATGAATGAGAATATAGAAATACTGGGCATTAAGATCGATAATGACAGTGTAGAAGAAGCAGTGAACAAAGTGGCAGGATTTCTGGAGAGAGATTCTCTTAGCACGGTAGGGATGATATTTGCAAATGTTCTGGTGGAAGCGGTAAAAGAGCCGGGATGGACAGACAAGATGGGGACGATGGATTTGAATATCATCGGAGACAAGGAAGTCTGGAAGGTCTGCGGCGAAGAATTAAAACAGTCATTAGAAGAGATAGAAGATAACAGTTTTCTAAAAGGCATATGCAGCTATGCGATGGAACATAATAAGACAGTCGCATTGTTAACAGAGAAAGATTCGGAAAGGTTGATTTTTCAAAAGCATATGAAAAAGCAGCACAGGGGATTAAATATCGTGGGTACTTTTTCTCTGGATGATGCAACGGAGGATGAAGACAGCATCGTAAATCTGCTGAACGCTTCGGCGGAAGACATTATCATAGCAGCAATTCCAAGCCCTTATGAAGAAGAATTTCTGATGGGGTGCAGACAGAAACTGGGTGCCAGAGTCTGGATTGGAATGGGACAAACTGCAACATCATTAATGAATGTGGAATCAAAGGTTAACTTTTTGGGCAAACTGATAGAAAAGAGGATATTTAAGAGAAAAGTATCAAAATATCAGAGCGAAAAGGGGGAGTAATCCCATGGAATTTCACAGGAAAAGACCGGTATATCTTGATTATTTAATGATGTTTGTGGGAACTGCACTGATGGCAGTTGCCATTAACTCTATCTATGAGCCGGCAGATATGGTAACCGGCGGATTTACGGGTGCGGCAATTTTACTGAAGGCCGTGACAGATCCGTTTTTAAAGGGCGGCATACCTCTCTGGCTCACAAATATAGCTTTAAATATTCCGGTTTTTATCCTGGGAATGAAAATTAAGGGGGTTCGTTTTTTAAAGCGGACATTATTTGCGACATTTACCCTGTCATTCTGGCTATATATTATGCCGGTATTTCCATTAATGAACGAAGATTATATTCTCTCCGCATTGTTTGGCGGCGGGATTATGGGCGTGGGAATCGGACTTGTGTTCATGGCAAGGGGAACAACAGGCGGAACGGATATGGTTGCATCTCTGATACAGAATTACCTTCGCCATTATTCTATTGTCCAGATCATGCAGGTGATTGATGCATTTATCGTATTGATCGGTGCATATGTCTTCGGAATCAGCCGTGCCCTGTATGCCATAATAGCAATACTGGTTACTTCCTGGATTTCTGACCATATGATAGAAGGAATTAATTATTCAAAGATTGCTTTTATTATTACAAACCTCAGGGATGAAGTGGCACATGAAATTATGAATGAATTAGAACGGGGACTGACCGGACTGGATGCAAAGGGAATGTATTCCGGAGAGCATAAAGATATGCTGTTCTGCGTAGTCTCTAAGAAAGAAATCATTCTATTAAAAGAGAGAGTTGCATCCGTAGATCCGGGTGCTTTTGTGGTAGTTAGCGATGCAAAAGAGGTGCTTGGATTGGGTTTTTTAGAGCGTCATTTTGAAAAATGATACTTTTTTACAAAAAAGTATCATTTTTCTCTTTCTTTTTTGGTAGTTTTATATTAGAATACAAGTAGTATTAGCGTTTACAGGGAGAAGAGTGGGAGCGTAATCGTTATCAGGTTTCTTAAATTATGGGAAAAAGGAGTGACATTAGTGATATCAAATCAAATTTTACAAAATACTCTCGATGGTCTGAAGGCGATCGCAAGAGTAGATCTGTGTATTGTAGACACAGAAGGAAGCATGCTTGCAACTACATTTCCGGAGGCAGAGGAATACAGGGAGTCAGCAATGGCGTTCGTATCCTCTCCGGCAGACAGTCAGGTACTGGCTGGACATCAGTTCTTCAAGGTTTTTGATGAGCATCAGCTTGAATATGTGCTGATTGCAGATGGCAGCAGTGAAGATGTGTACATGATCGGGAAACTGGCTGTTTTCCAGATCCAGAATCTGTTAATTGCTTATAAAGAGAGGTTTGATAAAGATAACTTTATTAAAAACCTGCTTTTAGACAACCTTTTATTGGTGGATATATACAACCGTGCCAAGAAGCTACATATTGAAACGGATGTAAGACGTGTGGTATTTATCCTGGAAACCAGTTATGAGAAAGATAATACTTCTTTAGAGAATGTACGTACTTTCCTGGGAGGCAAATCCGGAGACTTTATTACTGCGGTAGACGAGAAAAGCATCATCGTAGTAAAAGAGCTGGTGAATACAGAAGGCTATCCGGAGATGGATAAAGTGGCCAAAAGTATCATTGACTGCCTGGGACTGGAAAAACGGGAAAAGGCACATATTGCCTATGGAACAATTGTTGGAGAAATCAAGGAAGTATCCAGGTCTTATAAAGAAGCCAGAATGGCACTGGATGTAGGTAAGATCTTCTTTAGTGAAAGAAATGTGATTGCGTACAGTTCCCTTGGGATCGGGCGTCTCATTTACCAGCTGCCCATTCCACTGTGTAAGATGTTTATCCGGGAAATCTTTGATGGTAAATCACCGGATGATTTTGACGAAGAAACATTAACTACGATTAATAAATTCTTCGAAAACAGCCTGAATGTTTCAGAAACTTCAAGACAGCTCTATATTCATAGAAATACGCTTGTTTACCGTCTGGATAAGCTTCAGAAAAGTACCGGACTGGATCTGCGGGTATTCGAAGATGCAATTACCTTTAAGATTGCTTTGATGGTTGTAAAATATATGAAATATATGGAGACTCAGGATTATTAATAGAAGGGTATATGGAACTCTCTGGTAGAATTGACAGAGGGTTCTTCCTTTGCCTGGAGCGTGTAGATGGCGGGAATGAATAATTTACAAAATCTGGAATAAGATAGTTGTGAAAGAAATATGCTTTTACACACTTTTTGGGCAGAATCGCAGGATAGCCTGCGACATGCAAGGTGTCAAGTATGCAGAAGGTTTTGGAACAGGGGAGGGTACTGTTTCAAGATCTTTCTTTTAAAGGAGACGGATAATGGAAGATGACAAGCGGTTTTTTAAGGGGTTTTTGTGTGGGTTGTGTGTGACTGCGGTATTAGGACTGGCAGCATATTTTATTTCCGGTGAGATTGTGAACAGTAAATTGTTTGATCCCGGGCAGGAATCCCAGGAAGAGACATCGCAGAAAGAGAAACAGTCTGAAGAAATTTTAAAATTAGACGATGGAAAAGTCCTGAAGAAAATCGATGAGATAGAGGATGTGATCAACCAGTATTATTTAAATGAAGCCGATGCAGATTTGGTTGAGACACAGTTATACAAGGGTTTGGTGAAGGGGCTGGAAGATCCTTATTCCAATTATTATACAAAGGAAGAGATGGAACAGCTGCAGGAGTCAAATGCAGGTACATACAGTGGCATCGGTGCTGTTATGATGCAGGATAAAGTAACTAAACTGATCACTATTGCCAGGTGCTATGATGGGTTTGGGGCTGCCGAAGCAGGGATTCTGCCGGGAGACATCTTATACAAAGTGGAAAACCAGGACGTCAGCGGACTGGATCTGAACCAGGTAGTTGCGCTGATTAAAGAGAAAAAAGACGGTACGGTAAATCTGGAATTAAAAAGAGAAGGAAGCGAAGAACCAGTTAAAGCAGAGGTCAAAGTGGGCGCAGTAGAGATGCCTACGGTAAGCAGTGAAATGCTGGATAATAAAATCGGATATATTGCCATTTCAGAGTTTGACGGTGTAACGGAGAAGCAGTTCTCCAATGCATTGGAAAAACTACAAGGCGAATCAATGGAAAAACTCATTATTGATCTTCGTAATAATCCGGGAGGCGTGCTTCAGGTTGCCTGTAAGATGCTGGATCAGATTCTGCCCGAGGGCTTAATTGTATATACGGAAGATAAATATGGAAATAAAAAAGAATATAAATCTGATGCAGAGCATCAGTTTACCAAGCCAATGGTTATACTGGTAAATGGAAACAGTGCCAGTGCATCAGAAGTATTTGCCGGTGCAGTAAAAGATTATGGACTCGGAACTCTGGTTGGCACGACTACTTTTGGAAAAGGAATCGTACAGGGATATAAAGCATTGAGTGATGGTACGACTTTGAAGTTAACGATTGAAAAATATTATACACCAAAAGGAAATAATATCCATGGGGTTGGCATTGATCCGGATGTTGAGGTGAAGCTGGATGAATCACTGGAAAAGAAAGTGGTATTAAACCATGAGGAAGATAACCAGCTTCAAAAAGCCATTTCCGTATTGGAGAAAAAATAAAACCGGATAAAGGAGTGTAAGGTTGAAAGAAAATTACGATGCAGAAAGGACGCCACGATGTGATTCTTTCAACCTGTTTGATTGTGGCAGTATTGCAGGCTTGCCCGCAATATGCAAAGGGAATAAATATGCAGGAAAAGATTATATTCCGTGAAATGCTCAGTGAATTAAAAGCTTATGCGGATACAAAAAATAATGTATTAAATAAAGAAGAAATAAAAGAGTTTTTTAAAAACGCAAATCTGACAGAAGAACAGTATGAATTCATTTATGAATATTTAAACAGCCAGAAAATCGCAGTGGAAGGGTACCAAAAAACTGCGCCTGAAATGGCAGAAGCTAAGGATACAGAGGTATCAGAGGAAGAAATGCGGCAGGTTCAGGAAGAGGAAGATGCATTTTTAAAAATGTATCTGGAAGATCTAGCGGCAAGCAATATCGAACAACTGTCAGAAGAAGAGGAACTGGTACTCTTTAACCAGGCAGCAGGCGGGGATGCCATGGCGAAAAGCCGTCTGATTGAACAGAACCTGAAAAATGTCTATGATCTGGTAATGGAATATAACAATACACAGCTTCCAAAGAGCGATCTGATCCAGGAAGGGAATGTGGGGCTGATTCTGGTAATGGATGCGCTGAAACAGCAGAAAACCCTTTCGGAGTATCGTGAATATATGAAGAAGGAAATCATTCAGGTGTTAGATGATGCGGAGCAGGAACAAAAGGATTTCAAGCACGATGACCAGCAGATAGTGGAGCAGGTAAATTATTTAAATGAAGCAATCAAAAATCTGGAAGAGGATCTGGAAAGAAAGGTCAGTCTGGAAGAACTGTCGGCTTATATTGAAATGCCCGCGGAAGAAATCGAAGCGATCCTGAAAATGGCCGGAGATGAGATTGAATTAACGGATGACAGACATCATCATCATGAAGGACACCATCACCACCATGAAGGCTGTGATCACGGTCAGGAACCGGAAGGGGTATAGAGCGAATTTAATTAAGAAATTCAAATAAAATGATAAGAAAATCATATGAGTTTTTCTGACACTTTTTGGTAAGATAGATTTACACTTGAATATTTGTAAGATTAGATATTCAGATGAATAATCAAAAAGATGGAGGGAAAACATGAAAAAACGATTAGTGGCATTGGGGTTAACATTGTGTATGGTTTGTTCCAGCATAAGTATGACAGCTTTTGCGAAGGAAGAACCGGAACCGGCAGTATCCTTGCTTTCCAGTGAGAATGAGACCGACAGAAGCATGTTGTTCAACGATGGCTGGAAGTTCTTATTGGGAGATCCAGGCGGTGCAGAAAGTAAAGATTTTGATGATACTTCCTGGCGCAGTCTGGATCTTCCTCACGATTGGAGCATTGAATTTGATTTTGATTACAATTCTCCTGCAACATCGGAATGCGGATATCTGGATGGGGGAACCGGCTGGTACCGTAAAACATTTGTATTGCCGGAATCCATGAAGGACAAAGAAATTTCCATTGATTTTGGCGGCGTCTATATGAACAGCACCACCTATGTGAATGGAAAATCAATAGGTAACTATCCATATGGCTATATGCCATTTACATATAATATTACAGATGAGCTGGTCTGCGACGGCAAGACCAAAAATGTGATTGCCGTTAAAGTTGTGAACCAGCTGCAGTCCAGCAGATGGTATTCCGGAAGTGGAATTTACCGGGATGTACATCTGACAGTGACGGATAAAGTTCATGTGGACCATTGGGGAACGCAGATCACTACACCGGATATTGCAAATGGAGCCGGTACGGTAAACGTTACTACCAAGGTGAAAAATGATACCGGTAAAGAACAGACCGTACAGGTCCGCCAGACGGTATTGGACGGGAACGGGCAGGCAGTAACAGACCCTGTGACATCAGAAGATGTAACACTTTCTTCCGGTGATACACAGCCGGTTTCCCAGAGCACTGCAGTAGCAGATCCTGCTCTTTGGTCAACAAAAGATCCAAATCTTTACTATCTGAAGACAGATATTGTAAAAGGGGACAAGGTACTGGATACCAGTGAAAGCAGATTCGGTTTCCGATATACGGAATTCACTACGGATAACGGGTTCTACCTAAATGGAGAGTGGATGAAACTATACGGTGTCTGCATGCATCATGACCAGGGCTCACTTGGGGCAGTTGCCAACTACACGGCAATAGAGCGGCAGATGCGTATTATGAAGGATATGGGTGTAAATGCTATCCGAGTTACCCATAATCCGGCAGATGATAAGCTGATTGAAATCTGTGACAAGATGGGTCTTATGGTAATCGATGAAGCCTTTGACACCTGGCAGGGCGGTAAGAAAACCTATGATTATGGCAGGTTTTTTACGAAAGAGGCAACTCATCCGGATGCAGCACCCGGACAGACCTGGGCAGAATTTGATATTAAAAATATGGTAGAACGGGGAAAGAACTTCCCATCTATTATTATGTGGTCCATCGGAAATGAGATATGGACAACGAACAGTTCACAGGGAGTGCAGACTGCCAAAAATCTTGTGAAATGGGTAAAAGAAATTGATACCACCAGACCTACAACCATCGGAGAAGACAAATTCCGTGGAAACATGGGCGATACCAGTTCCAATCTGGGTAATTCCAATATGGTAGCCGTATTTGATGCCGTAGATATACCGGGACTTAATTATAGTGAGAACCGCTATGATGCCCAGCACAGGGAAAAACCGGAGTGGGCGCTGTATGGTTCGGAAATTGCTTCTGCTACCAGCAGCCGTGGTGTTTATGCCCATCCGGACACTGTCAACAGCGGTGCGTCAATACCTTACCAGCAGTCCTCTTATGACACGGATTGTGTAGGATGGGGAAGAACGGCTCAGGATTCATTAGTAAGAGACCGGGACAGAAAGTTTATCGCTGGTGAATTTGTATGGACCGGATTTGACTATATCGGAGAACCTACACCATGGAACCAGTCTACCACTACACCGCCTAAGAGTTCTTACTTTGGTATCGTAGATACGGCAGGACTTCCAAAAGATTCCTATTATCTCTACCAGAGCCAGTGGACTGACGTAAAAGAAAATCCCATGGTTCATATCCTGCCTCATTGGAACTGGGAAGACAATAACCTGAAATCAAAAGTAACAGACAGAGACGGCAAAATTCCGGTACGGGTTTATACCAATGCACGTTCCGTAGAACTGTATTTTAAACCGGCATCAGATACCAGTGACGGAATCGGAACCCTGGTTGAACAGAAGAAGACATTTGAGACGGTTACACCTTATAAAAATGTTGCAGAAGTAAAAGACAATAAGGATAAGGAATATCAGCAGACGGCAGACGGAAAACTTTATCTGGAATGGCGGCTGAACTATGAACCTGGTACCTTAACCGCAGTTGCATATGACAAAGACGGACAGAAAATCGCTGAGGATGTTGTTTCCAGTGCCACCGATCCTGCATCGGTCAGCCTGAGTCCGGAAAAAAATGTACTTACAGCAGACGGCAGGGACATTTCTTATATCGAAGTGGATATCACGGATGCAAATGGCAATGTTGTTCCCACCGCAGATAATGAAGTTATTTTTAATGTATCAGGAAATGGAAAAATCGTAGGTGTGGATAATGGCGATGCTTCCAGTCATGAGCGGTATAAAGATACAAATGGCGTATGGAAGAGAAAAGCATTTAACGGGAAAGCAGTTGTATTAGTGCAATCCACAAAAGATGCGGGCAGCTTCACCCTGACAGCTTCATCAGAAGGGTTAAGAGGGGATTCAGTCAATGTATTTACAACAGAAACACAGGTTCCGGCAGATCAGATTCTGGGATACAATGCAAAAGCGGTAACTGCAATACTGGGAGAAAAAGTAAATCTGCCTGAAAAAGTGGAAGCCGTATATGGAGATGGAACCAAACAGAAACTGAGTGTAAAATGGGATGATATTCCCAAAGAACTTCTGGAAAAAGAAGGTGTGTTCCAGGCAGCGGGTACGGTTGAAACCGGTGACCGGATTGAAATTAAAGTTACGATCATTGGAATTCTAGGTATTAAAGACGTGAGAGTCGTTACCGGTGTTAATGAAATACCACAGCTTCCGGATACAGCTGAGTTAGTATATACAGATGGCAGCCAGAAGAAAGTAAATGTGATCTGGGACGCAATAGCTCCGGAACAGGTTGCTCAGACTGGTGAATTTGAAGTTAAGGGAACTCTGGAAGGGATCGAAAAGCATAGCGCCAAAGCCATTGTAAGGGTAACAGAGGAGCTTGTCTATGCGAAAAATATTGCCACAAGAGAGGGCAGTGCGTTATATCCCAAGCCTTCCGCTTCCTACAATAATGTAGAGGACTATGTCAACAACCATGACAATAATATGTCCTCCAATATTAATGACGGCAATATTTCCAGAACACCATCCTGGAATAACTGGGTAAATGGAAACGGTGATAAGAAAGAATCCTGGGTTCAGCTGGAATTTGAACAAGCAGCTCAGATCGGAAAGGCCGGAATTCATTTCTATACCGACGGACAGACCAGGAAACCTGCAAAGGTTACGATTCAGACCAGTATGGACGGAACAACCTGGACAAATGTGGCTAATCAGGATCACGTAGATGATTTTGGTGATGCAGCAGAGGACTGGGCAAAAGAATATCCGGTTAATTTCGATCCGGTAAATGCGAAGTTTATCCGTATCCTGATGGAAGGCCAGCCAAAAGAAGGTGGTTCTAAACCGGTAGGAATTTCTGAGTTAAAAGTATACACCGGAGTTGCTGCAGTTGGTGAAACGGCGGCATTGGAAGACTTAAAAGTAAATGGTGAATCAATAGAAGGGTTTGCGGCAGATCAGTTTAATTACATGGTTACATCGGCATACCCATATGAAATCCCAACGGTTACGGCAGCAGCCGCAGATCATGGAAGTGTCTTTGTTATACCGGCACAGACTATTGATGATCAGACGAAAGTTTTGGTAAAGAGTGAATCCGGAGAAACAGAGGCAGTTTATACTATAAGCTTTGAAAAAATGCCGCTGAAATTGAGTCAGGCTGAAATAGCTGTGGCGAATACAACCATTTTGGAAAATTCCTCCGAAGTTATTACAACCAAAGCAATATTAGAAGACGGAACCGTTCTTGACAGCAGCCTTGCAGCAGTGGAGTATAAGTTATCCTCCAGAGATGGGGCAAAGGCTGAGATCAGCAAAGGTAAATTAAATGCGATCAAAGAAGGAACCGTAACAATTCAGGCAGAAGTGACCTATAACGGAGCAGTAATAAAAGCCAGTCCGGTGAAAGTCACCATAGAAAAAAATAAAGAAGAAGTACAGATTAATTCTTACGAAGAAGTGAGGGTAACCACAAAACCGGGGATTGCACCTGTATTGCCGGGTACCGTAAAAGCTTCTGTAGAAGGCAGTTTTGAAAGAGACGTGGAAGTAACCTGGGACAGTATCCCGGAAGCGGATTATTCAGAATTCGGCAGCATCAGAATCCGGGGATTTGTGGTAGGGCAGAGCCTGCGTCCTACAGCAGTAATTGAAGTGAAAGATGTGGTATCCGCTATGCAGTACGCCCTTGCCACACCGGTAAATGTAATACCATCCATGCCTGAGACAACTACCGTTTATTACAGCGATGGAACGGCAGTCTCAGAAGTTCCCGTGATATGGGAAGAAATGAACCAGGAGCAGTTTAATGTGGCTGATGATACCATTGTAACCGTACAGGGTACGGCAGAGAAAGATGGTACCACAGTTCCTGTAACGGCACAGATTCGTGTAACATCCACGGATGTGGAAACCTCAGAAAATTATTACCAGCTTAGAAACGGATATGAACTGCCGTTTGCGGTCGCATCCTTTACCAATGACGGGGCTGACTCTACAGACCGTGTATATAAACTCAATGATGGAAACATCAGTTTTGCACAGCAGGACGCAGATGGTAAAAACATCTGGTGTAACTGGCAGCGTGTCGGAAGGCCTGGTGACTGGGTTGGTGTAATCATGGCTAAAGAAGGTGATGTGGTAGAGCGGTTTGCCGACAACCTGAAAGTTGGATTTTTCAAAGAGTCGGGTTCCAACGGAATTCAATATCCTACGACCTTAAAAATAGAATACTACACAGGTCCTACGGACTTTGAGATTCCGGGATTTTCAGAGGTGAAAAATCCAAGAGGACATATTGCAGAAATAGCGGATCATCCATTTAATGATGATGCAAACTGGACGGAGGTTACTTATCTGAATGCAGACGGAGAAGTAATGGATACACCGCCGGAAATTGTGTCGGAAGACATGACAAATATTGATTTTGTTCCAGTTAAAACCTGTGTCGTACGTGTAAATATGGAGTCTGACACATCAAAGGCTTTTGGTATTACAGAGATTCAGGCATTTGGAAAAAATGTACTGCTACAGACAGACTACCAGGTAAAAGATTTAAAGGCAGGGGAAGCATCCATTGAAGGTTTTGATCCCAAAATCAGCGATTATGTCATGAAACTGGACAACGATACGATTCCTCAGATTTCGGCTGAATGGACTGAAGGGACTAAAAATGCTTCAGTAACAATATTACAGGCAACAAAGGCAAATCCTATTGCAAAAGTAATAACGCTTGCAGAAAACGGAATGCCGGATACACAGAAAATCTACACTGTTAAATTTAATATCCCTACGGACAGGACAAAACTGGATAAAGCCGTTGCAGATGCAAAGTCCGTGGAAGAAGGAAAATATACGAAAGCATCTTACCGATATCTGGCGGATGCATTAAAAGATGCTGGTGAATTAAAAGCAGATGCACTCCAAGGAGAGATTAATGACGCCGTACGTGCAATTTACTCTGCCATCGACGGTTTGACGGAGAAAGCAGATGTAAAAGATCTGGTGAAGGCTCTTCAAACAGCAGATAAGATGATAGAAATGTCTGACGCCTATACACCGGATTCCTTAAGCGGACTTCCGGCAGCAATCAGTAATGCCCAGAAAATAAGGGATAAGGATACAGCTGCCCAGAAGGAAGTGAATGAAGCGGTTAAGGCATTAAATGCAGAAATACAAAAAGTACTCAAAAAGGCAGATAAAAAGAATCTGACAGCATTGGTACAGGAAGTAGAGAAAAAAGACCTGAGCAAATATACACCGGAAAGTGCGGCAGCATTTAAAAATGTGCTTGCACAGGCGCAGCATCTGCTGGTAGACGGCAATATTTCCATAAACGACCAGAAAAAGGTAGATGATATGTATCAATCACTGAAATCTGCGGAAAGTCTTCTGGTAATGGCAAATGCAGCAAAACCGGATGTTAAAGTGCAGGTTCCGGGTGCCGTAAATGGTGTGAAAGTCACCAGGACATATACAGCATCCATGAACGTGACCTGGCAGAAAGCACCGCGCGCAGAAAAGTACCGCGTTTCCGTTTACCGCTACAGTTCAAAGAAATGGAGTGTTGCAGGCGAGACGACAGGTACCAGTATGAAGATTCGAAATCTGGCACCGGGTGAAAAATACAGTGTAAAGATCGCACCGCTGAATGAAAGCGGACTAGGTGTAGAATCCTTATCCGTTAAGACAGCTACCCGGCCGTTAAAAGCAAAGATTAAATCCATTAAAAAATATGGGAAATCCTCGGCTAAGATCACCAGTGTGAAACAGTCCTGCACCGGATACGCTTTATACGAAAGAGTAAAACCGGGCAAATACACAAAAGTGACGGCAAAATCTAAAAATATGCTGATCAGAAAAGGCATGAAAAAAGGAAAAACATATACTTATAAAGTTCGGGCATATGTGAAAAATGGGGATCAGACCTATTGGGGTAAATATTCTAAGGCAATAAAGTATAAAGTGAAATAGGAAAAAGCAGCATCCTGTGTGATTCGCCATCGGCGGTAATCCACAGGATGCTGCTTTTGTATTATGTTTGGCAGACAAAAATGTTATCTCCAAAGAGGTTTATTCTTTTTCAGTTTCGTCTTCATCAGCGGGAATATCACCATCCCGTTCCTCAAAGCCGGGTTCCTGCTCCGGAAGATACAGATGGACTTTATCAATCCTGTTTTTGTCCACCGCGTCTACCACAAGGCGTATGCCGTTTTCTGCAACTACAAATTCGCCCTGCTGGGGAAGGTGGTCCAGGCGCTCGATGATATAGCCTCCGATGGAGTCATAGTCTTCGGAATCGAAGTCCAGGCCTAAGGCATCGTTTACATCATCCAGTTTCATGGATCCTTCAATTACATATTCCAGATTATTGATGCAGCGGATCAGATCTTCTTCATCTTTATCATACTCGTCCCGGATTTCCCCAACGATTTCCTCCAGAAGATCTTCCAGGGTAATCAGTCCGGCTGTTGCACCGTATTCATCCAGCACAATTGTAAAATTAATGGAATCCTGGCGCATTTCTACCATCAGTTCAGAAGTCTTCTTATATTCGTAGGTAAAATAAGGTTCACGCATGATATCGCGTATATGGAATTCTTCGGAAGGCTTGCAAAAGAGCAGGTCCTTCACATTAATGATGCCGATTACGTTATCCGGACTTTCTTCATATACCGGAAGCCTCGTAAATTTTTCTTGTTCAAAGACATCAATAATCTCATCATAGGTACTGTTAATATCAATGGAAACCATGTCTACACGGGGAACCATGATATCTTTTGCCTGAGAATCTCCAAAATCGAATACGTTGTATATCATCTGGCGCTCATCACTTTCGATTACACCTTCCTCATGACTCACATCCACGATCGTTCGTAACTCGTGTTCTGTAATAGAGTTCATTTTAGCAGAAGGGTCTATCCTCATTATGCGTAAACATACATAAGACAGCTTGTTGATCAGAAAGATTACCGGCGTCAGAACACGCATCATAAACAGGATAATACCGGCATATCCCATAGACAGCTGCTCTGCATATAAAGTAGCCAGCGTCTTAGGAGTTATTTCTCCAAATAATAAGATTAACAGCGTTAAAACTCCGGTTGCTATACCTACGGCAGCGTTGCCCCAGATATTAAGTGCAAGTGTAGTCGCAAGAGCGGAAGCGGACAGATTAACGATATTATTTCCGATCAAAATAGCGCTGAGCATTTTACCGGAATCATTAATTACCTTAAGAAGGGTAACTGCCTTTTTGTTTCCCTGGTCTGCAAGAGTTTTAATTCTGATTTTATTTACTGTTGTCAATGAGGTCTCCGCGGAAGAAAAAAATGCGGATAATCCTATCAGGGCGATCAGCACGCCCAATTGTATGGCATCACTCGAATCCAAATACATCATCTCCTTAAATCAATATAGTTAAAGTGAATATACAATATTTCCGGGTTAATTGCAAGAATTCAAAGAAATTGAAAAATATTGTTAATAATTCTGTAATAAATACTTGATAAATATGACACAAATATGTTATAATGAGCCGGATTGATTAATAGCATACAATTATAGATATAGACAAAATATTAGGAGGAAGCAGAGATATGAAATCAAGTCAACAAAAGAAAAGACGGAAAATGAGTATTTTGAGCATGATTCTGGCATTTGTACTGGCTGCGGTAAATATATTGCCGATGCAGACAGTAGAAGCAGCCGAGGGAAAAACCGTTTATTTAAATGGACAGGACGGTTCAAATGAGAATTCCGGACAAAGCAGCGAAAGTGCGGTTTCTACACTAACAAAAGCAAAAGAACTGATGGGTGAAAACGGCGGAACAATTATCGTGACAGGAACCTTAAGCGTGTCCTGGGAAACATCCTGGTCTATGCCGTCCGGAAGTGTTTTAAAAGCTGCATCTGGTCTGGAAGGACCGGTAATAGCAGTGACTAAAGACGGATCTCTGACTCTTAACAATTTTGTAATAGATGGACAAAAAGGCAATGTAATATCAAACAGCGGCTATTTGGCGCTGAAAGACAATGTAACATTACAGGCTACCGGCAGCAGGATCAGCGCCGATTCGGCAATATATACGGCGAAAGAAGCAACGACGATGAAAGACGGTGTCCTTATTGCCGGAGTAGAAAAAAGCGAAAAAGAAACTGCATCCAGTGAATCCGGTACAGATAAAATAGAAACAGAGTACATAAAAGACTCGGAAGCTGCTGTGCCGGAAACAGCTGTAACAGAAGCACCGGGCACAGATACAGCAGGATCAGATACAGCAGGATCAGATACAACGTCGACAGAAGCAGCATCGGATAAAACTACAACAACGGAAACAGCAGCAACCGGGGCTGCGTCAACAGAACCTACAACAACAGAAACAGCAGTAAGCGGGGCTGCGTCAACAGAAACTACAACGACAGAATCTACAACAACAGAATCTACAACAACAGAACCGGCTGCAACGAAACCTGCCTCAACAGAAACTGCAGCAACGGAAATTATATCAACGGACTTAACCGGGACGGCTGCAACGGAATCAGCATCTGCGGATTCCGATATCACAGAGCAGAGCGAATCCCAGGCGGTAACAACAACGCCGTCAACCGAGCCATTTGCCTCAGAACCATCCGTTTCCAAGCCGGAAACAACCATAACGGAAACGGCAAAATCTGCAGAGCAAGGCAGCACAGGCAAGAAAAAAACGGTAAAAACAGCGGGGAATCAGAAAAGCAAAAGCCAGCCAGAGACACATACAACTGCGCCAACAGAAGACCCGATTGATAACTTTGCTACTTTCAACGAAATGGTATATTCCCTGCAGGTAGAAAGCAGAGAGGATATCAGCAGTGCAGTAGAAATTACAAAAATATATGAAGCATTGAGCGAATATGAAAAAAGCCAGGTTACAGAAGAAGCTTATAATCTTATGATTCAGGCCCAGAATACAGCAGGTGAATTAAATCACGCTCATAACGGTGTCACTGTATCCGGCAGCCTTCCCTGGTATGTGCAGTTTACAGCTGAAATCAACGATTCCAGAGACAACGGCGAAAGCGGCCAGATTATTGTTCCTTACGACCTGAAGTTGTGGGATATGTACCGCAACGTGGCATATGTACTGGAACAGGGAGAGAAAGTTACGGTGTCCATGCCGGTGCCGGATGCAGACCTCTCAAATGGTTTGACCATCTATCACTATAAAGCAGATGGAACAACAGAAGTTCTGCACCCGGTCATAAATGGAGAGACCATGAGTTTTGAAACAAGCTCATTCAGTCCTTTTGATGTGGCAGGAGGTACACTACTCTCGGGTATCGGAGTCAATAACAGCAATAACTATACCGGGGAAAGTGCACCTTCATCCACGCCATCCACAAACAATAATACGAACAGCACACCGAATAATACATCAAATAACAGCAATGGGAACTACAACGGAACAAGCGGCAGTAATACAACAAATCTGAAGCCGCAGCCGGCAGGTAGCACACTAGCTGCGTCCCCGAATACAGGAGATGCCACACCGATAGGGGTAATGGTACTTGGGCTTTTGCTTTCAGCAGGAGTAATCTTCCTGGTGCTGAGAGGCAAAAGAAGAATGCAATAGTAAATTGCGATAGCGTTTATCCTGTTTATTCACAATCAAACCTGCATAAAACCTCTTCTTTTCACATATATTACTCTAGAACATGATTTAAAATTCATTGCATCAACCGGTATGTCCTGGTTTTGTGGTATGAATGTGCCCAATTTCGTCATTGCAGTCCGCTGTACTGCCCGAAGCTGACACATTTGTTGCAGAAACCGGAATTCGGGGCAAATATGCCGCATAGCGGGGCATGCAGATGGCGGGAATGAATTTAAAAACACGCTCTAGGAGGAGGCGAATCTATGGATAACACTGCAACAAAAAAATCCGGAGTCATGCTGGTTATCAAATCCCTGGTAGTATCTTACCTCACAACCGGTATTCTGCTGCTGATTTTAGCTCTGTTGCTTTTTAAAATGGAATTAAATCAGAGCAAAGTGTCCATTGGCATAATCGGTATCTACATAATTGCCAGCTTCATTGGGGGATGGATCGCGGGAAAAGGTGCCGGAAAGCAGAAGTTCCTATGGGGGCTTCTCATTGGCAGCGCATATTTCTTAATGCTCACAGCGATTTCTCTGATTACAAATGGGAGCCTGCAATCTGAGCTTCCACAGCTGTTTACCACGCTGCTGCTCTGTATGGGAGGCGGTATGCTGGGCGGCATGTTATCGTAAGAAATATGGAATTAGAGACGACGCTTAAAAAACATCGTCTCTAATTTGATTTTTGGTAAAAATTGTGTTATAGTATATGAGAGTCTAATTAAGAATCAAAGTCATTTCAGACGCGAACCCCAAATCAACGCAGATTATGAATTTTAATTGTGAATCAAAAAAATCGCATATGGAAAGGAGATATTTGTAACAAAGGTTATAAATAGTACTTAAATGAGAGAAAAATATGAATCATTATCAGTAGCGGTATTGAAGGAATTGGCAAAATCCAGGGGACTTAAAAACATTTCAGCCCTGAAAAAAAGCCAGGTGATAGAACTCATGCTTGCAGAAGATGAAAAAAAAGGTGCAGTGAACGATGCAGCTCAAAATACAGAAGGTGCGTCTGCCACTATAGAAGAATCAAAAATGGAGTCATCTCAGAAGCCAGAGAATGTGCAGGGAGCAGAAATTCCCCAGAGAACAGAGAATGTACAGAGAATAGAAAACGTGCAGAGAACGGACAACACTCAGAGAGCAGAAAGCGTGCAGAGAACGGACAACACTCAGAGAGCAGAAAGCGTGCAGAGAACGGACAATAATCAGAGATCCGAAAATATGCAGAGAACGGACAACACTCAAAGAGCAGAAAACATGCAGAGAACGGACAATAATCAGAGATCCGAAAACATGCAGAGAACAGATAATGTACAGCGCACAGACAGCGTGCAGAGAACAGACAGCAGCGTAGGTGCAGAAGGCAAAAGCACGGATATGTCACAGCTTGACAGCGGCATAACGGCAAATGGAATCCTGGAGGTACTGCCCGATGGATATGGCTTTATCCGATGTGCCAATTATCTTCCGGGAGAAAATGATGTCTATGTATCACCTTCCCAGATCCGCAGATTTAATCTGAAAACGGGAGATATTATCACCGGCAATACAAGAGTCAAGACCCAGCAGGAAAAATTCAGCGCTCTTTTATATCTGAAGAGTATCAATGGTTTCCATCCCTCAGAAGCAACAAAAAGATTAAACTTCGAAGATATGACCCCTATTTTCCCAAATAAAAGAATGCGTATGGAACGCACATCCAAAGGAACTGCAATGCGAATTGTAGATTTAATATCGCCTATCGGCAAGGGGCAGAGGGGAATGATCGTATCACCACCTAAAGCAGGTAAGACTACTTTATTGAAAGACGTAGCAAAATCCATATTACAAAATAATCCGGACATGCATCTGATCATTCTTCTGATCGATGAACGTCCTGAGGAAGTTACGGATATTAAGGAAGCAATCTGCGGCAGTAATGTAGAAGTAATTTATTCTACCTTTGATGAACTGCCGGAACACCATAAAAGGGTTTCCGAAATGGTAATGGAACGTGCAAAAAGGCTGGTAGAACACCGCAAAGAAGTTACGATTCTCCTGGACAGTATTACAAGGCTTGCAAGGGCTTATAACCTTACTGTTCCGCCAAGTGGAAGAACGTTATCCGGTGGTCTTGATCCCGCAGCGCTCCATATGCCGAAACGTTTCTTCGGAGCAGCAAGAAATATGAGAGAAGGCGGCAGCCTTACCATATTGGCAACAGCACTTGTAGATACCGGAAGCAAGATGGATGATGTAGTATATGAGGAATTTAAAGGAACCGGTAATATGGAACTTGTTCTGGACCGTAAATTGTCCGAAAGACGTGTATTCCCGGCAATTGATATTCCAAAATCGGGAACCAGAAGAGAAGATCTTCTTTTGGATCCGGAAGAACAGGAAGCAGTTTATATCATGCGTAAAGCACTTAATAGTATGAAATCCGATGATGCGGTAGAAAATATACTGAATATGTTCGTACGTACGCGAAATAATCAGGAATTCGTACAGATGGTCAAAAAGCAAAAATTCATTTAGATCATGGTAGAAATCATGGTAGAAATTAGCTAAAATATCTTGCATTTTGACATGCGGTGTGATATAATTCAAACGTTGTTTTAAAACTGTAGGGACTTACAGGGTTAGCCCGGGTTACCTTGCTGTGGAAACACCAGGAGCAGCATTGACCGGGAATTGATTTGTGCAGACCACGACCGATAGGCGGCGTAGGGAGGTAAATGTGCATAGATAAGCAGTTCACAAAATAAGAAGAAGAGGTGAAACCATCATGAAAAACGGAATACATCCAGATTACCATCAGGCAACAGTAACATGCAACTGTGGAAACACATTTGTAACAGGATCAACAAAGAAAGATATCCACGTGGAAATCTGTTCTAAATGTCATTCGTTCTACACAGGACAGCAGAAATCAGCAGCAGCTCGTGGACGTATTGATAAGTTTAACAAGAAATATGGTATTGATGCAGACAAATAGGTATGAATAAAGATAAGGTTGAGGTTGTGAAATCTCAACCTATTTTTAAATGTTGGGAACTGTGAAAGATAAATAAAATTTTGCATTTACCCGACAGGGGCCGTGAAAAATGCGGCATAAGGTGCCAGAGCGTGTCTTAAAATTCGTTCCAGCCATCTGCACGCCCCACTTTGCGGCATATTTGCCCCGAATTCAGGTTACGTAGCCAGCTGCGCACCCTTTATTCGGGATAAATCTCCCGCAAACTGTGAAGCGCAGCTGTCAGAAAGCAATTTTCCGACACGCTCTAGAGTTATCACAAGTAAGCTTGCGATATCCAAGGGGGTTAATATGAAATCATCAAATATCGGCGGACAGGCGGTTATGGAAGGCGTTATGATGAAAAACGCCGACCGGTATGCAGTTGCTGTCAGAAAGCCAAATGACGAAATTGTAGTTAAAGTAGAAGACTATAAGAGTATTATCAAAAACAAGAAAATATTGTCTCTGCCGATCGTCCGTGGAGTTTTTAATTTTGTAGATTCTATGGTGCTTGGTATGAAGACATTGACATATTCGGCCAGCTTTTTTGAAGAAGATGAGGAAGCGGAGCCTACGAAGTTTGATAAGGCTCTTGAGAAGGCGACAAAGGGAAAGGGAGATTCTCTGCTTATGGGAATTACGGTTACGCTGTCGATTATATTGGCAGTTGGGCTGTTTATGGTTGTTCCTTATTTTATCTCCCTGTTTTTTCATAAGTTTACGGATTCCATGACGCTGATTGCGATTGCAGAGGGCGTTGTCCGTATTTTACTATTTTTGGGATATATTCTTCTGATTTCCAGAATGAAAGATATCCAGCGTGTATTCATGTACCATGGTGCAGAGCATAAATGCATCAATTGTATCGAACACGGGCTGGAATTAAACGTAGAGAATGTTTTGAAAAGTTCCAAGCAGCACAAACGCTGCGGCACCAGTTTTCTGCTGATCGTTATGGTCATAAGTGTGATCTTCTTCATATTTATAAGAGTAGATTCTCCGGTTCTGAGAGTAGTAGTCCGGATTCTTCTGGTACCGGTAATTGCCGGTGTTTCTTATGAATTCATCAGACTGGCGGGGAGAAGCGATAATGGTTTCGTAACCATGCTCAGTAAACCGGGAATGCTGCTGCAGAATCTGACCACAAGAGAACCGGATGCCAAGATGGCAGAAGTTGCGATTGCTTCAGTAGAAGCAGTATTTGACTGGAAGGCATATCTGGCAGAGAATTTTGGAATGTCTTTTGAAGAAGGAAAAGAAGATATAGAAGATAAAGAAGACAATCAACCTGGTCAGACAATGACAGGAACCTATACCAAGGAAGCAATATCATGACACTGCAGGAAGTAGTTAAAAAAGGGGAAGCGTATCTGAGGGAACGGGGCGTTGACAATCCGGCTCTTGATGCCTGGTATATATTGGAGAACGTCTGCAATATTGACAAGACCTATTTTCTGCTTAACCGTGATGAGGAAATACTGCCGGTACAGTACGCCCGCTATCAGACAATGCTGGTAGCCCGGGGTAAGCGTGTGCCGCTGCAGCACCTTACCGGGGAACAGGAATTCATGGGATTGTCTTTTTTGGTAAATGATAAAGTACTGATTCCCAGACAGGATACTGAGATTCTGGTAGAGGAAGCGTTAAAAGTTTTGAGGCCGGGGATGAAGGTACTGGATGTCTGTACCGGCTCCGGCTGTATTATTATCAGTCTGATGAAGATGTCGGGCGCAGAAAAAGGCATGGCGGTTGATATTTCCCAGGATGCTTTGGAAGTAGCAGGGGAAAATGCCAGGCGGCATGGAGTCTGCATCGATTTCAGAAAAAGCGATCTGTTCAGTCAGGTGGAAGGAAAATTCGATGTTATCGTTTCCAACCCGCCTTATATTGCAACTTCTGAAATCACGAAACTGATGGCAGAAGTACGTCTGTTTGAACCCATGGCAGCGCTGGACGGAAAAGAGGACGGTCTGTATTTTTATCGGAAAATTGTAACAAAAAGCAGATCATTTTTAAATCCGGGCGGTTGGCTGCTCTTTGAGATCGGTTATGATCAGGCGGCGATGGTGACATCCATGATGCGAAGCGCAGATTATACAGATGTCAGAGTTGTAAAGGATCTTGCCGGACTTGACCGGGTAGTTTTAGGAAGAATGAATTAGGAGGAAACAACATGTTTGATAAATTGGAGGATTTATTAATCCGCTTTGAAGAGATTATGGGCGAATTAAATGAGCCTTCTGTGGTAAATGACCAGGCTCGTTTTCAAAAGTTAATGAAAGAGCAAAGTGATTTACAGCCGATCGTAGATGCTTATAAGGAGTACAAAGACAGTAAGCAGACCGTAGAGGACAGTCTCACCATGTTAGATGAAGAGTCTGACGAAGAAATGCGGGAAATGTTAAAAGAGGAATTAAATGACGCTAAAGCGCGTATAGAAGAATTAGAGCATAAATTAAAGATTTTATTACTGCCCAAAGACCCTAATGATGACAAGAACGTTATTGTTGAAATTCGTGCAGGTGCAGGCGGTGATGAAGCAGCCCTGTTTGCAGCTGAGATCTATCGTATGTATGTGAAATTTGCGGAGTCCCAGCGTTGGAAAACAGATATGATGAGCTTTAACGAAAATGGAATCGGCGGTTTTAAAGAAGTAACATTTATGATCAATGGACAGGGCGCTTATTCTAAATTAAAATACGAAAGCGGTGTTCACCGCGTACAGCGTGTTCCGGAAACAGAATCCGGCGGTCGTATCCATACCTCTACAATTACAGTAGCAATTATGCCGGAGGCGGAAGAAATTGATTTCCATCTGGATATGAATGATTGTAAATTTGATGTTTTCCGTGCGTCGGGTAACGGAGGACAGTGTGTCAATACAACTGACTCTGCAGTGCGCCTGACCCATATACCTACCGGTATTGTAATTTCATGCCAGGATGAGAAATCACAGCTTAAAAATAAAGATAAAGCATTGAAAGTACTACGTTCCAGACTTTACGAAATGGAATTGGAAAAACAGCATGATGCGGAAGCAGAAGCCAGAAGAAGCCAGGTTGGTACCGGTGACCGTTCTGAGAAGATCAGAACCTATAACTTCCCTCAGGGGCGTGTTACAGACCACCGTATCAAATTGACGTTACACAGACTGGATGGAGTCATGAATGGAGATATCTCTGAGGTAATAGACAGTCTGATAGCAGCAGACCAGGCAGCGAAGCTTGCCAATCTGCAGGATCAGTAAGCAGTGTGAATTAACGAAGTTAACCCTGATAATGAGGAGGATTAAAGTATGGGAAAATATTTTGGAACAGATGGATTCAGAGGAGAAGCAAACATTGATTTAACAGTAGAGCATGCATTTAAAGTAGGCCGTTTTCTGGGATGGTACTACGGAAGAGACCACAAAGCAAAGATTGTAATCGGCAAGGATACGAGAAGAAGCAGTTACATGTTCGAGTATTCCCTGGTGGCAGGTCTGACTGCTTCCGGTGCAGATGCATACTTACTCCATGTGACCACCACACCCAGCGTTTCTTATGTAGTCCGTACAGAAGGATTTGACTGCGGCATTATGATTTCAGCAAGCCATAATCCATTTTATGACAATGGTATCAAGATCATCAATGGTCTGGGCCAGAAGATGGAAGCAGAGGTCGAAAATCAGATCGAAGAATATATCGATGGCAAGTTAGAAGAGCTGCCGTTGGCTGTAAAAGAAAATATCGGGCGTACCGTAGACTTTGTAGCTGGCAGAAACCGTTATATCGGATATCTGATATCACTGGCTACCCGCTCCTTTAAGAACTTCAAGGTTGGGCTGGATTGTTCTAACGGTAGTTCCTCCGCAATTGCAAAGAGCGTATTTGATGCACTGGGCGCCAAAACCTATGTCATCAATAATGAACCGGATGGAACTAACATTAACACAAACTGCGGATCTACCCATATCAATATTTTGCAGGACTATGTAAAAGACAATAAACTGGATATCGGTTTTGCCTTTGATGGTGATGCAGACCGCTGTATTGCAATTGATGAAAAGGGAAATGTTATAGACGGAGATTTAATCCTCTATGTCTGTGGAAAATATTTAAAAGAAGAAGGCAAATTGAATAATGACACTATTGTTACGACCATTATGTCAAACTTAGGACTTTACAAGGCATGTGACAAGATTGGCATCCGGTATGAAAAAACAGCAGTAGGAGATAAATATGTTTATGAAAATATGGTTAATAATGGCCATTGCCTGGGCGGAGAACAGTCCGGACATATTATTTTCAGTAAACATGCGACAACTGGTGACGGCATTCTGACAGCGCTTATGATCATGGAAGTGGTAACAGAGAAAAAGGTAAGCCTGGGAACTCTTGCGGGAGAAGTCCGGATTTACCCACAGCTCCTTAAGAACGTCAGAGTAGCAGATAAGAAGGAAGCGAGGGAGAATCCTGCGGTTATTGCGGCAGTAGATGCGGTATCAGAAGCACTTGGTGATGACGGAAGAATTCTGGTGCGTGAAAGCGGAACAGAACCGGTAATCCGTGTTATGGTAGAAGCGGCAGATGATGATTTATGTGAGAAATATGTAAATCAGGTGATCGACGTGATGAATCAGCAGGGCTTAATAGTAGGATAAATGGATCACAAATTAAAAAAGTTATTGAAGTATTATAAACCATATAAAGGACTGTTCTGGTCCGATATGTTGTTTGCAATCCTGGGCGCCGGCGTTACGCTGGCGATCCCTCTGATTGTACGATACATTACGAATGTAGTGGTATATCTTCCGGGAAATGAGCCGCTTCATATGATACTGAAGCTGGGAATCCTGATGTTAGGGATGGTTGCCCTAGAATTTTTCTGTAATTATTATATCGCATACTATGGACATGTAATGGGAGCCAGTATGGAACATGATATGCGAAACGAGATATTTGCTCATTACCAGAAGCTGTCCTTTACCTTCTATGACAATCAGAAGGTAGGTCAGCTTTTGTCGCGCGTAACCAGCGATTTATTTGATATCAGTGAGCTGCTCCATCATGGACCGGAGGATCTTGTAATCTCTGCAATTAAGATTATAGGTTCCATTATTATTCTGGTGAATATTAATGTGACACTGACGGTAATCACCTTTGCGTTTGTTCCCGTAATGGCAGCCTACGCCTTTTACTTTAACTTCAAAATGAAGCGGGCATTTAAAGAAAACAGAGCGAAAATTGCAGATATTAACAGCCAGATTGAAGACAGTCTGAATGGTATCCGGGTGGTTAAATCTTTTGCCAATGAAGATGTGGAAATGGGCAAATTCAAAAAAGGCAACAGCCGTTTTGTAGAGAGTAAAAAAACCAGCTACCGTTATATGGGCGGATATCATTCCGGTCTTGGTGCGTTGACTACCATGGTAACAATTGTGGTGCTGGTTGCGGGAGCCATTTTGATAACCGGACAGAAAATAGCGGTAACGGACTTAATCACATTTTTGCTCTATATAAATAATTTCACCGAACCGGTGAAGAAACTGGTGAATTTTACGGAACAGTTCCAGAACGGTTATACGGGATATGAACGTTTCCTGGAAATTCTGGACGTAGATCCGGATATTGCAGATGCACCGAATGCTGTGGAATTAAAGAATGTAAAGGGAAATATCCGATTTGAAGAAGTTTCTTTTCAGTACGAAGAGAACCAGGATAAGGTACTGCATGACATTAACCTGGACATTCCGGCGGGGTCTTATATTGCCCTGGTGGGAAGTTCCGGAGGAGGAAAGACCACCCTATGCAGCCTGATACCGAGATTTTATGATGTTGCGGAAGGAAGAATTTTGTTAGACGGAACTGATATCCGCAATATTAAGCTTCAGGATCTGAGAAATCATATCGGAATTGTGCAGCAGGATGTTTATTTATTTGCAGAAAATGTAATGGAAAATATCCGTTACGGCAAACCATCTGCAACAGATGAAGAAGTAATAAAGGCAGCAATCAGAGCAAATGCCCATGAATTTATCATGTCTTTGCAGGATGGTTACGAAACAGACATCGGTCAGCGTGGTGTCAAACTTTCCGGAGGACAAAAACAAAGATTATCAATAGCACGAGTATTTTTGAAGAACCCGCCCATACTAATCTTTGATGAGGCTACTTCAGCGCTTGACAATGAAAGCGAAAAGATCGTTCAGGACTCATTGGAAGAACTTGCAAAAGACAGAACGACTTTTGTGATTGCCCACAGGCTTTCAACGATTCAAAATGCAGAGAAAATCCTGGTTCTGACAGAAAAAGGAATCGAGGAAGAAGGTACTCACAGGGAGCTTCTGGCAAAAAATGGTGTATATGCCAAGCTCTATAACAAATAAGAAAAGAGGATTTTATGGAAATAGAATTTAAACAGCCGACGTTAGAAAACAGAGATGAGATCAACAAATATCTCAGAAGGAAAAAGACAAGAAGCTGTGAACTTACTTTTGCGAATGTTTACTTATGGTCCAGACATTATCCGGTGGAATATGCCATCGTCTGTGATACACTGGTCTTTAAGAGCATGGAACACGACCCCACATACTGTTTTCCGGTAGGAGAACCGGAAAATGTAAAAGAAGCGATAGACAGCATTATGGCGCACAGTGCGGATTTGGGAAGAAATTTCCATATGCATCTGGTAACCCCGGAACAATTTGAAGTTTTAGAATCGCTATACCCGGGCGAATTTGAAATAGAATACAACCGGGACGAAGCGGATTATGTATATGAATCCGAGAAGCTGGCAAATCTCTCCGGCAAGAAATATCATGGAAAGAAAAACCATGTAAATAAATTCAAGCGTCTCTATCCGGACTGGGTTTATGAAAGCATTACAAAGGATAATCTGGAGGACTGTTTCCAGATGGCAATTAAGTGGAGAAATTTAAACGGCTGTGAAGCCGATCCGGAGAAACATGCGGAAATCTGTGTAACGCTGAATTCCCTGCGGCTATTCGAAGAACTGGAATTGAGAGGCGGACTTCTGAGGGTACATGGAGAAGTGGTGGCATTTTGCCTTGGTGAGCCAATCTGCGACGATACCATTGTGGTTCATATCGAAAAAGCTTATGCGGATATTGAAGGTGCTTATCCCATGATCAACCAGCAGTTTGTACAGCATGAGGCTATGGATTTTAAATATGTAAACAGGGAAGACGATGTTGGCGAAGAAGGGCTGCGTCGGGCGAAGTTATCCTATCATCCCGTATTTCTGGTTGAAAAGGGATTGGTGAGAAGAAAGAAGGCATAACATGATAGCAGAAAAGATGAAGTCTTATGTAGAAAACAGTTCCGTTATCCGCGCAATGTTTGAAGAAGGCGGAAAGATGGCAGCAGTTTATGGAGCAGAAAATGTATACGATTTCAGCCTTGGGAATCCCAATGTTGCCGCACCCGTGGAAGTCAGGCAGGCAATCGAAGAGATCATAACAGGAGAAGATCCTGTTATGGTTCACGGGTATATGAGCAATGCAGGCTTTGAAGACGTCAGGACAGCGGTGGCAAATTCCTTAAACCGCCGTTTCGATACCGCCTTTCATGAAGAAAATATCATCATGACCGTAGGCGCTGCCGGCGGCATGAATGTCATTTTCCGGACAATTCTGAATCCGGGAGATGAAGTACTTACCTTTGCACCATATTTTGGAGAGTACCGTGCATACGTTTCCAATTATGATGGAATATTAAAAGCGGTAGAACCAGATACCGATACATTTCAGCCGAATCTGGAGAAGTTTGAAGAGATGATTACGGGAAGAACGAAAGCAGTGATTGTCAATTCCCCGAATAATCCAACCGGAGTGGTATATTCTGAAGATACCCTGATTAAGCTTGCAGATATACTAAGAAGAAAGCAGGAAGAACTGCAGACTGTAATCTATCTGGTGACAGACGAACCATACAGGGAACTGGCATACGACGGTGTTGCCGTACCGTTTGTCACCAAATATTACGAGAATACCATTGTGGGCTATTCTTTCAGTAAATCCCTGTCTCTTCCGGGTGAACGTATTGGATATCTGGTTATTCCGGATCAGGTCTCAGACAGTGAACAGGTAATCGCTGCAGCTAATGTGGCAAACCGTATTTTGGGATATGTCAATGCACCTTCGCTGTTTCAGCGGGTAATCGGAAAATGTATTGATGCAAAAGTTGATGTGCAGTTTTATGACAAAAACCGCCGAACACTTTATGATGGCTTGAAAAAATTCGGCTTTTCCTGCATTAAGCCGGAAGGTGCTTTTTATCTGTTTGTAAAATCACCGGTAGAAGATGAAAAGGTTTTTGTAGAAGCCGCTAAGAAATACCACATACTGATTGTGCCGGGAAGCAGTTTTGCGTGTCCGGGATATGTGCGGATCGCATACTGCGTATCATTGGATACCATAGTCAATGCTTTGCCTTATTTTGAAAAACTTGCACAGGAATTTTTCGGGAGGAACGTATGAAAGCTTGGGAGATGAACATCAGAAAAGTAATACCTTATACGCCGGGGGAACAGCCAAACCAGCCGGATATGATTAAACTGAATACCAATGAAAATCCTTATCCGCCTGCACCGGAAGCAGCCAGGATGATGGAGGAATTAAACCCGGAGGAACTGCGTCTGTATCCGGATCCCTCTGCGGATGTATTAGTTTCCGCACTTGCTGATTATTATCATTTAGATAAAGACCAGGTATTTGTGGGAGTAGGATCAGACGATGTACTGGCAATGGCATTTATGACATTCTTTAATTCCAGGCAGCCGATTTTATTTCCCGATATTACATATTCCTTTTACGATGTCTGGGCGGACCTGCTTCGCATTCCGTATAAATGCCAGCCTTTGAATGCACATTTTGAGATTGAGAAAAAGGATTATGAGCAGCCAAACGGCGGAATTGTAATTCCAAATCCGAATGCCCCAACCGGTATTTTACAGGATCTTGCAGACATAGAAGATATTATCCGCAGGAACGCAGATGTAATTGTGATCATTGATGAAGCCTATATAGATTTTGGAGGTGTTTCGGCACTTTCTCTCATTGACAAATATGAGAATCTTCTGGTAGTACAGACCTATTCCAAATCCCGTTCCATGGCTGGAATCCGCATAGGCTATGCCATGGGAAATAAAACACTGATTAAATATTTAAATGATGTAAAATATTCCTTTAATTCTTATACCATGAACCGTCCGTCACTGGAAATCGGAGCCGAAGTGTTAAAGAATGAGGTATATTTCCGGGAAGTCACTGGGAAGATTATTGCCACCAGGGAACGGGTGAAAGTGGAGATGAAAGAACTGGGATTCCATTTTGCAGACTCCCAGGCGAACTTCCTGTTTGTAACCCATGAAAAGTACTGGGCGAGAGATTTGTTCCAGGCATTGAAACTGAAACATATCTACGTAAGATATTTCAATCGTCCGCGTATCGACAATTACCTGCGTATTACGATCGGTACCGATGAGGAGATGGATGCTCTTATTGGATTTTTCAAAGAATACATGAAGGAGAACTAATATATGGAATCTTTAGTACAATGGTTTACCACCAATCTGTCCGGTGTAGTATCCAGAGAAGCAATTGTTTTTATTATTTCCATGATTCCCATTCTGGAACTGAGGGGCGGATTATTGGCAGCATCACTGTTAAAGCTGGATATGTGGAGATCGATCTGGCTGTGCGTAGCAGGTAATATCATTCCAATTCCATTTATTTTACTTCTCATTACACCGATTTTTAACTGGATGAAGCAGACGAAGCTGTTTAAGCCACTGGTGGACAAGCTTGAAGGAAAAGCGCTTGGGAAGAAAGATAAAATAGAAAAATACGAGTTTTGGGGTCTGGTTCTTTTCGTTGGAATTCCCTTACCGGGAACCGGCGCATGGACAGGAGCATTAATAGCTTCTTTACTGGGCATTAAATTTAAAAAAGCATTTCCGGCAATTATACTGGGCATTGCCCTGGCAAGTGTTATTATGACTATATTATCATTTGGTGTACTTGGAAAAATTGTAAGCTAGCTTATCATTCAAAAGTTAAAAAAACTATACCAAAGTGTGTGTTTTGATTTATGGACTGTATGTGCATATCTATTTATGGCATGATCAATGCTGTGAAAGTTAACCGATAATCGGGTAAAATGTGTAGGGGCAACCAATGCAGATTGCCCGGTTATTTTTATACTTTGGATAAGGAAAGAGAATAAGGGGTGAAAGAAATGGATGCATATACAAGTTTTGCGTCGGTCTATGACCTGTTTATGGACAATGTGCCCTATGAGCAGTGGAGCGGCTATCTGGTCTCACTTCTTAAGGAGTACCGGATAGAAGATGGCCTGGTACTGGATCTGGGCTGTGGCACAGGAAGCCTGACAGAGGAACTGGCAGCAAAAGGCTATGATATGATTGGTGTAGATAATTCCTCAGAAATGCTGGAAATAGCCATGGATAAAAAATCAAAATCCGGGCTGGATATTCTTTATCTATTGCAGGATATGAGAGATTTTGAACTCTATGGAACGGTAAAGGCAGTGGTCAGCATCTGTGATTCCATGAATTACATTTTATCGGAAGAGGAACTAACCAGGGTGTTTCAGTTGGTAAATAATTATCTGGATCCGGGTGGGATTTTTATATTTGATTTAAATACCATATATAAATACAGCTGTCTGATGGGGGATACTACGATTGCCGAAAACAGGGAAGAAGGAAGTTTTATCTGGGAAAACAGCTATTATGAAGAAGACCGGATGAATGAATACGACTTAACACTATTCATAAGGCAAGAATCCGGGCTCTATGAAAAGTACGAAGAAACCCATTACCAGAAGGCTTATGAGCTGGAAACCGTGAAGCAGTTACTGACTGATGCGGGAATGGAGTACATATGCGCTTATGATGCATTTACACGGGAACAGCCCCGTGATGACAGTGAGCGTATTTATGTGATTGCCAGGGAAAAGGGCAAGCGAAAATAAAAACCTAGCCAAAATCAACAGCTAACTAAAATAAAAGGCAATCAAATAGGAACAGCAAGGATGATATACCCGACAACATGAATTTATAAATTGCTGTGATAACAGCAGGAATAAGGAGTATGGAAATGGCAGATTATATTGTAAGAGCTACTGCAGCGGATAATCAGATCAGGGCATTTGCAGCAACTACAAGGGACTTAGTTGAGAAGGCAAGGAGTGTCCACAACACGAGTCCGGTAGCTACTGCGGCACTGGGAAGACTGTTAACTGCAGGGGCGATGATGGGAACCATGATGAAAGGGGAAAAGGATATCCTGACCCTTCAGATAAAGGCGGGAGGTCCGATAAACGGAATTACGGTAACGGCAGACAGCAAAGCAAATGTAAAAGGCTATGTTGGTAAACCGGATGTGATGCTTCCGCCTAACGCAAAAGGTAAATTAGACGTGGCGGGCGCTGTAGGAGTAGGATTACTTCAGGTAATCAAGGATATGGGATTAAAAGAGCCATATGTGGGCCAGACTGTTTTGCAGACCAGTGAAATTGCAGAAGACCTGACTTATTATTTCGCCACATCCGAACAGGTGCCGTCATCGGTTGGATTAGGAGTTTTAATGGAACATGACAATACGGTAAAACAGGCAGGAGGATTCATCATCCAGTTAATGCCGTTTACAGATGATGCAGTCATTGATGCATTGGAAAAAAAGCTCTCAGAGGTGACGAGCGTTACTTCAATGCTGGATGCAGGAGATACGCCTGAGATGATCCTGGATAAACTGCTGGGAGATTTCGGAGTACAGATCACGGACAAGGTACCGACCAGCTTCTGCTGTAACTGTACAAAACACAGAGTGGAAAAAGCGATTATCAGCATTGGAAAAAAAGATATTCAGGAAATGATTGATGATGAAAAGCCAATTGAAGTAAATTGTCATTTCTGCAATACAAACTATGAATTTTCTGTGGAGGAATTAAAGCAGATCCTCAAAAAAAGCAAATAGTCAGAAGCGATGTATGGAACAGTAAATCAGAGAAAGAAGAAGGGCGGGATCAGGGATGCATCACGGATTTATAAAAGTGGCTGCCGCTACGCCGGAGATAAAAGTAGCGGATTGTATCATAAACGCATCGGAAATATGCAGGCTGATTGATGAAGCATGTGTAAATGGAGCTAAAATTATTGTTTTTCCAGAACTTTGTATTACCGGATATACCTGTGGGGATCTTTTTTGGCAGGAAACGCTGCTGGATGAAGCGAAGCATGAATTGCATCGGATTATTTTCCATTCGGCAGATAGAGATGCCATCATATTTGTAGGACTTCCCTGGGAAAAAGACAATAAACTCTATAATGTCGCTGCAGTCATCAGCCATGGCAGGCTGCTTGGCCTGGTACCCAAGAGACATTTGCCAAACTATGGGGAGTTCTATGAAATGCGCCATTTTGCATTGGGGAACGAAGCAGTAGAGTGGGTAGAGTTCGAAGGTATGCCTATTCCCTTTGGTACAAAGCAGATCTTCTGCTGTAAGGAAATGGAAGGGCTGCGAATTGGAGCAGAAATCTGTGAAGACTTATGGTCCCCCAATCCCCCAAGTACCGGTCATGCACTGGCGGGAGCCACAATTATCGTTAACCTTTCTGCAAGCGATGAGACAACAGGGAAAGACCAGTACCGCCAATCTTTAATTGGAGGACAGTCTGCAAGACTTATCTGCGGATATGTGTATGCCAGTGCAGGGGAAGGGGAGTCTACTACGGATCTGGTATTCGGAGGACATAACCTGATTGCAGAAAATGGCTCCCTCTTAAGCCAGTCAAAGCGTTTCCAAAATGAAACAATATATGGAGAAATAGATATCCGAAGGCTACGTAGTGAACGCCGGAAAAACACTACATTTATGGCAGAGAAAATGAATGAGTATGAGAAGATCGCATTCTCCCTTCAGCCGGTTGAAGTAGTGCTTACCCGGAATTTTGCTCCCTGTCCCTTCGTACCAAGTGACAAGGCTGACCGAGACAGACGCTGTGAAGAAATCCTGTGCATTCAGGCAATGGGGCTGAAAAAACGTTTGAAACATACGAATTGTAAATCTGCGGTAGTAGGTATTTCCGGTGGTCTGGATTCCACACTGGCACTTTTAGTAACGGTTAAAGCGTTTGACATGCTGGGGATGGAACGAAGCCAGATTATATCGGTAACCATGCCATGCTTTGGAACAACAGACAGGACTTATACCAATGCATGTAATCTCACCCGGAAACTGGGGGCTACACTCCGGGAAGTAGATATTAAGGAAGCGGTAAACCAGCATTTTGCGGATATCGGACACGACAAAGAATCCCATGATGTAACCTACGAAAACAGCCAGGCGAGAGAGCGGACCCAGGTACTGATGGATATTGCAAATCAGTGCGGAGGCCTTGTGATCGGCACAGGGGATATGTCAGAACTGGCACTTGGATGGGCAACCTACAATGGGGATCATATGTCCATGTATGGGGTTAATGCTTCCGTTCCCAAGACGCTGGTTAGGCATCTGGTGCGCTACTATGCAGACACCTGCGGAGATGAAGTATTAAGCCGTACACTGCTGGATGTCCTGGATACACCGGTAAGCCCTGAGTTATTGCCGCCAAAGGATGGAGAAATTTCCCAGAAGACAGAAGATCTGGTAGGCCCTTATGAGCTGCATGATTTCTTCCTGTATTATATACTGCGGTTCGGATATGAGCCTGCAAAAATATTCAGGATTGCGAAAAAGGCATTTGCCGGCAGCTACGATGATGAAACCATTTTAAAGTGGATGAAAACGTTCTACCGAAGATTCTTCTCGCAGCAATTCAAGAGATCCTGTCTTCCCGATGGACCGAAAGTGGGATCTGTGGCAGTATCTCCAAGAGGCGATCTGAGAATGCCAAGCGATGCCAGTGCAAGAATATGGCTGGAAAATCTGGATCATATTTCAGCTGATTGATTTGGGTTTAGCTGATAAAAGGACGCTTTGAGATGGATGTAGTGCACGGAAAGAGAAGGGGGCGGACCATGGCAGGCGTTTGGAAGGCTTACCGCAGAACTGGCATTTTCTAACCTTCCCAGAGCGTTTTTTGGCGGCACGCGGGCATTCGCTGCGAAATCCTGATGCATTTCGCAGCTCAGTGCCCGCTTAGTATCCGATGGGAGCCAGTCGAATACTATCCGCCAAAAAACACTCCGGCAAGGTAAGTAAATGCTCAGATCTGCTATACGCCGTCCAAACGCCTGCCATGGTCCGCCCCCTTCTCTTTCCGGGATGTTGTTTATTGATACAAAGCTGGTTTTCTCAGCATGGTGGGACCCCGGGTTGTGGTATGCTGTACGCTATTGGCATAGAACATATAAAACCAATAAATCAGCTGGATGTTATCACTGTGGAATGTCGCTACATTCTACTACAGTATATTTGTGGTTATAGTACCTACATCCAGTTAAGTCTGTGATAAGGAAAGCAGGTAAAAATTAGTCTTATCACATAATCATAATATAAAATTTTTATTATATCCTCTAATAGGGGTTGCGTTAATTATTTAACAATGATATAATAAGAACGAATCAAGTACATATTAACCTATTTTAAAATATAATGGAGGACTATCGTATGAACAGATTTACATTACCGAGAGACTTATACTGGGGAAAAGGTTCCCTTGAATTTTTAAAACAACTGGATGGAAAGAAAGCAATCCTGGTTCTGGGCGGCGGTTCAATGAAGAAATTCGGATTTGTTGACAAAGTGACTTCTTACTTAAAAGAAGCAGGAATAGAAGTAAAATTATTTGAAAATGTTGAGCCTGATCCTTCGGTAGAAACAGTTATGAAGGGTGCAGCAGCAATGAGAGAATTTGAGCCGGACTGGATTATTGCAATGGGCGGTGGTTCTCCAATTGATGCAGCAAAAGCTATGTGGGTATTCTATGAATATCCTGAAACTACATTTGAAGCAATTATCCAGCCATTTTCATTCCCAACTTTAAGACAGAAAGCTAAATTCCTGGCAATTCCTTCCACATCCGGAACGGCTACCGAAGTTACCGCATTCTCCGTTATTACTGATTATGCAAAAGGAATTAAATATCCGCTGGCTGATTTCAACATCACACCGGACGTAGCAATTGTTGATCCTGAATTAGCAGAAACAATGCCTGCACATTTAACAGCATATACCGGTATGGATGCATTGACTCATGCAATTGAAGCATATGTTTCCACATTAAACGGACCGTTTACAGATCCTCTTGCATTAAAAGCAATTGCAATGGTAAATGACTATCTTCCGGAGTCTTACAAAGGAGATATGGCTGCAAGAGAGCAGATGCACTACGGACAATGTCTGGCTGGTATGGCATTCTCTAATGCACTCCTTGGAATCGTACATTCCATGGCGCACAAGACAGGTGCTGCATTCAGCACAGGTCATATTACACATGGTCTTGCAAATGCAATGTATCTTCCATATGTCATTCAGTATAACGCAAAAGATGCAGCAGCACTGAAGAGATATGCAGAGATCGCAAGATCAATCAATCTGAAAGGTGATACAGACGAAGAATTAATGAAAGCACTGTGTGCAAAGATCGATGCATTAAATGTTGAATTCAGCATTCCGAAGACGTTAAAAGAGTTTGGAATCAAAGAAGATGAATTCAATGAAAAGATTGCAGCAATTGCAGAACTGGCAGTAGGGGATGCTTGTACAGGTTCCAATCCAAGAGCAATTGATCCTAAGCAGATGGAACAATTGTTCAGATGTATCTATGATGGAAAAGCAGTAGAATTTTAAGAATTAGTTTTTGAGCCGGGAGGAAATATGCCTCCTGGCTTTTTTTTGTTAGGGCATGGCCCTGTTCTCCATTGAGGAGTTTTTCGTTGATCCGAAAAACGGAACTTTGGAGAACAAATAAA